>Ga0209801_1000312_pt1 | contig 33436 bp, 34 predicted proteins | sample GraSoiAngelo_127_FD_185884 | JGI IMG/M metagenome (GOLD analysis project Ga0209801, IMG submission 185884) | Grasslands soil microbial communities from the Angelo Coastal Reserve, California, USA - 14_0927_09_40cm (SPAdes) (version 2) | ecosystem: Environmental > Terrestrial > Soil > Grasslands ... | reverse complement strand
AGCGCGAATTGAAATCGTCTACTTATCAAGTGCCGATGCGCTTGAGTGAAATCAGCGCGGAGCAATATCGCGAGCGCGTCGTTCAAGCCTGCGAGTTTCTCGAGGGGCATTCGCGTGAGATGATCGCCGCGCTCGAAGAGGAGATGCGTAAAGCGGCCGGGAAAATGGATTTCGAAAAAGCCGCCGAACTTCGCAACATGGTTGAGGACTTGCGCAGCACGACAAAGCCGACGCGCCGCTTTACCCGCGGCAGTCTCCCGAGCGCAATCGATCCTATGGCCGAGGTGCAGGCGCTGGCCGATGCCCTGCAACTTCCGCGCCCGCCGCGGGTAATGGAATGCTTCGATATTTCGAATATTTCCACGACGCACGTCGTCGCCTCGATGGTCTGTTTCCGAAATGGCGTATCCGACAAGGATAATTATCGGCGATATCGAGTGCGCACGGTGGAAGGACAAGATGATTTCGCCAGCATGGCGGAAGTCGTGCGGCGACGTTATTCGCGTGTCTTGCTATCGCTTGCGGAAACGCGCGTGAACGCCGCGGAATATTCGCAAGAGAATGCCTTCGAAATTGCGGAACGCCTGACCAGTCCGCAATCCGCAATCCGCAATCCGCAATCGTATGTTCGTCTGCCCGATCTCATCATTGTCGATGGTGGAAAAGGCCAGCTCTCCTCGGCATGCCGCGAGCTGCAACGACTGGGATTGCATGACCTTCCGATTATCGGACTGGCGAAGGAACACGAAGAGATTTATCGCCCCGGCCGGGCGCTGCCCCTGCAATTGCCGCTCGATTCGGGTGCTTTGCGCTTGCTTCAGCGCATTCGCGATGAAGCACATCGCTTCGCCAACGCCTATCACCAGCTACTCATGAAAAAGCGCGTCGGCGAAAGTATTCTCGATGATTGCCCAGGTGTGAGTCAGAACCGGAAGAACTTGCTCTTACGGAGGTTTGGCTCCGTGAATCGTCTGCGCAAAGCGACGGTAGACCAAATTGCGTCTACGGAAGGGATTGGCCCCAAGCTGGCCGAAGAAGTGCATCGCTTCTTGCAGCGGCATTGACGCGTCACCGTCGCGAAGCAAGATGTCGATTCTGCAAATGAAAGTGCGCGCATTAATTTTTGTCTTCGCCGTTGTTCCGTTTGTTGACGCGCAAACGCAACAGACAACTGCTACGCCAGCTGCGAACCCGACGCCATCTGAAGAGGCGATCATCCCCACATTTGAGACACAAAAGCTCGCACGCACCTACATCCTCGATGTTCCCGCCCCGCGTGGCCAGATCACGGACCGGAACGGCGTGCCGCTCGCACAAAATCGGCTCAGTTACAATCTTGCGATCAATTTTCCCACACCGCTTGATTTTTCCGACACGCAGGCGCTCAGCTTCGTCCGGGAAAAGATCGACAAGGCGGAAAAGTTAATCGGCCGCACGCTCAGGATCTCAGACGAAGCGATCCTACGGAATTATCGCAACCGTGGGATTATGCCATTGGAGATCGCGCAGAATCTCAGCCAGACAGAGTACAAAGAGGTCAAAGACAATTTGCCAGCCGGAATGATCGTGCGGCCAGTTTATGTGCGCACATATCCCAATGGGAAACTAGCCGGGCAGATCGTCGGTTACACTGGAAAGACCGGACGCAACCCTGATGGCATCGTCGATAATCACGAAACGCTCTGGCCCGAAACCGAAGGACGCGAAGGGCTCGAACAAACGTTCAACGAAATGCTCGCGGGCAAGCACGGCGAGTACAAACTCACGTTCGACAAAGATGGCCGGAAAACTTCCGAGAAATTGGTTACGGCGCCTGTGCCCGGTTACAATATTGTCTCCACGCTCGATCTTCACCTCCAGGAACTCGCGGAGAAGACCCTGGAAGCAAAAGCCAAACGCGGCGCAATTGTGATTGTCGATCCGAACAACGGCGACATTCTCGCGCTGGCCTCGTGGCCGACTTACGACCCGAACCTCTTTATTCCGTCGATCTCGTCGGAAAAGTTTAAAGCCTTGCAGGACGATCCGAATATTCCGCTTCTGCCGCGCGCATTTCGTTCGTCTTATCCGCCAGGATCGACATTCAAAATTGCGGTAGGGATCGCAGCACTCGAAAGCGGCGCCGTGCATTCAGACGATCAATTCGAGTGCGTGCCGTCAATCCAGATTGGCAATCTCACTTTTCACAATTGGAAAAAAAGCGGCCGTGGCGCGTTGAATTTTGTCCAAGCGCTGACCGAATCGTGCGACACCTGGTTCTATCAGGCCGGAATCAAGACCGGCGCCGAACCGATCATTGATTGGGCGTTAAAATTGGGCTTCGGTGGGAAATGCGGCATTCCATTGCGCGGCGAGGCTGAGGGTCGTGTTCCGAATGATGAATACATGAAGGCAACGCATGGCCGCAAATTGCTCAATGGTGACATCGCAAACTTGTCCATCGGCCAAGGCGACACGCAGGTTACCCCACTGCAAATGGCCCAAGCCATGGGAATCGTGGCGAACGGCGGCACGTTTTATCAAACGCGACTCGTCCAGCAAGTGCAGACATTCGATAACAAAATTGTTACCGCCTATTCCGTTCGTGCGAAAAAGACACTCGATCTCTCCTCCGAGACACTGGACGAATTGCACACGGGAATGATCGACGTCGTGAATGGCCCCGGCGGCACTGCACACCAAGCAAGCCTTGATAATGTTGAAACCGCTGGGAAAACCGGCACTGCGCAATGGGGACCAAAGAACAAAGAGCGCACGGCGGCGTGGTTCACGGGATTTCTACCGGCCGATCAACCACGATTCGCGTTCGCTGCGCTCTACGAGGGCGAGGTCGGCAGCAAAGTGCATGGAGGGAGCGCCGCTGCACCGATGATCGCGGATATTTTCAAGGAGATTTACAAAGGACAACAAACGAACGGCACTCGGAAACCTCGCGCCCGCGAAGAAACAGAAGTACGCCGGGCCGAACCGGTGGAAGAAGATGAGTCGGATTAGGTTTGCTGCCTTGGCCGACTTAACTCGGGGCCACGCAAATATCACTTCCAAGGCGATCGCCACTTTCGGCACCGCCGAAAAGACCTCGGCGCACGAAAAAGCTTTGTGGCTAGATGCGAAGTTTGCGAAAACGAATATGACAAGGCATTCGAACTAACCGTCGCCGGGAAGCGGCACACGTTCGATAGCTTCGAGTGCGCGATCCACGCGCTCGCGCCGGTTTGCCCCCACTGCCACTGCCGGATCATCGGTCACGGTGTTGAACAGGAGGGCAAGATTTTCTGTTGCGTCAACTGCGCTCGCAGCGGAGGCAAAACCGAATTAAAAGACCGCGTCTGACCGACGCGCGCGCGGCACGAGATTTTGGACTGAGTTGTGCTAACCGGCTCGGAAGCTACTTTCGATGCCAGGCGCGCGTCACGTTTTTGATCCGCTCCTTGCAGCTATCCTTAACCAACGTGAACGCGAGAGTGTTTCCGCTGGTGCGGCTAAACTTGTAGACTCCCGGGCCTTGGCAGCCTTTCGCGGCCTTGCCACCCGTCTCCTGGATTGTGACCGTATCCCCGGCCACTGTGATATTGCCCCAAATGTGGCGTTTAGGATTGACGACATCGAAGGTGTTGTCGGCTTTGACCGTCCAGACAGTACCCAGCGAGTTTGTCCACGTCCCGACCAAGGGCCCACCGGCGGGCGCATAAGTCGCGCATGCACTCAACAGGGCGAACACAACGCCAGTGAAAATGATTCGGAAAGAAAGTTGTGTTTTCATGCCATCGATCCTGTCTCGTGGCAATTGAAGGTCAAGCTCACATTTATATCGAATTTTTTGCGTGTTTTACTCGACTGAAGCAGCGCGTAAATTTGCATCGCAATGCTTGTTTCGGAAGAACAAATTCGCGACGCATTAAAATCGGTTAGATACCCCGGTTTTAGCCGTGACATTGTTTCGTTCGGCTTGGTCAAGTCCGTCAAAATCGACAATGGCGAAATCAAAGTGCAGCTCGCGTTGGCGACCAACGATCCGAATGTTCCGGCGACGATCAAGAACGATGCAGAAAATGTCTTGCGCGCGATAGATGGCGTTCGAGGCGCGAAAGTTTTGATCGACATCCACGCGCCGCCGGCCGGGGCCGGGACTGGCGTGGGCGCCACACGAATTCCGGGAATCAAGCACTCCATCGCGGTTGCGAGCGGCAAGGGCGGTGTTGGTAAGTCAACCGTCGCGGCGAACCTCGCGGTCGCGCTCGAGCAAACCAAGGCGCGCGTCGGCTTGTGTGACTGCGATATCTATGGCCCAAGCATTTCGCTCATGTTCGGCACCCGAGACCGGCCAATGGCAACGGAAGAAAACAAGATTGTTCCGATCGAGCAGTACGGCTTGCGGTTGATGTCGATGGGATTTCTGCTCGACGACACCTCGCCGGCTATTTTGCGCGGACCGATGGTGACGCGTTACACTCAGCAATTTCTGCGGCAAGTCGAATGGGGCGAACTCGATTACCTGGTTCTCGACCTTCCGCCGGGCACTGGCGATATCCAGCTCACGATTGTGCAGACGGTCGCGCTTTCAGGAGCGATCATCGTTACGACGCCTCAGGAAGTTGCGCTAATCGATGCGCGTAAAGCGGCCACGATGTTCGACAAGGTCAACGTGCCAGTGCTTGGGCTGATTGAGAACATGAGTTATTTCGTCTCTCCATCCGACGGGAAACGCTACGACATTTTCGGAAGCGGAGGCGGCGAGCGGGAGGCGAAGCGGATCCGCGTCCCATTGCTTGGTCAAATCCCGATCGATATCGCCACGCGCGAAGCGGGCGACCGCGGCATGCCGATCGTAGGCGAAGATCGACAGTCGCCTGTGACGGCCGAGTTCAAGAAAATCGCCGAAAATCTTCGCGAAACTTTGCCTTAGTGAGGCATCCGCGCGCTTCAGCACAGACGAGACTAAATAAATCGCCAGGTTGTCTCGTCGAATTTTACTTCATTCGATTTAATTGACTGGTCCGAAATTTTATGAAAGAACGTCGCGAGATGTCACCTTCAGCGGAAGATCGATCTCAATTCGTTAAAAATTCTGTCCTCTACAAAGAGTTCCTCGCCGAGCGCGCAGAAATTTTGAAGCACAAGTGGATCGAGAGCGAGAAAGCCGGCAAAGACATCGGTTTCGAAAAGGCATTGCTGGATTGGATCGTGAAACATCGCTCCAACTGGCGTGAAAAACGGATGCGCGAAGGCAAAACCGAGGTAAAGTGACCGGCTGATCCATAATCGTGTCCTTTAAAGCGATCCTGTGAGGTCGCCAAGGAAACGCATGAAACAAGGAAGAGAGAATTCATCTGCCGCCGTCCCGATAATGGACGCGGAGGCAATTCGTCGGGCGCTACAGCGGATCGCGCACGAAATCATCGAGGGCAACCCGCAGCTCAGCAAGGTCGTACTCGCGGGAATTCCCTCACGCGGAGTCGAGATTGCGCAACGCATCGCCGCTTTTATCCACCGGATCGAAAACATCGATATCGAGACCGGCGTCATCGACGTAGCGATGCACCGCGACGACGTCGGAACGCGCCCGGAATTGCCAGTCGTGCGCGCGTCGAAACTCCCCCTGCCGCTGGAAGAGCGAACAGTCATCATTGTCGATGACGTTCTCTACACCGGGCGCACTGTTCGCGCCGCCATGGACGCGATCAATTCGTTTGGACGGCCCGCTCGGATCCAACTGGCCGCGCTGGTCGATCGCGGCCATCGCGAACTGCCCATTCGCCCTGACTACGTCGGAAAGAATCTACCGACATCGGCTGCCGAGAAGGTGCGAGTCCGAATTGGCAGCGCCAAGGAACCCGACGGCGTCTGGGTCGAGAGAACATGAAACAGCGTTGGAACCGCAAAGATCTGCTCGGGCTGCACGAATTGTCGGCCGAGGAAATCACTTTCATTCTCGAGACGGCCGATGCGTTCAAAGAAGTCGGTGCGCGCGAGATCAAGAAGGTTCCGGCGTTGCGCGGGAAGACGCTGGTAAATTTTTTTGTCGAACCGAGCACAAGAACCCGGACCTCTTTTGAGCTGGCCGCGGTTCGGTTGAGCGCGGACGTAATCAACATCTCGGCGAGCGCTTCCAGTCTGGCTAAAGGCGAAACGCTCAAGGACACTGCGCGCAATCTGGAAGCGTTGCATGCCGATATTCTTGTGCTACGTCACAGCTCTGCGGGCGCTCCGCAGTTTCTTGCCCAACGGCTCCAAGCGAGCGTGATCAATGCCGGCGATGGAGCGCATGAACATCCAACGCAAGCACTCCTCGATCTTTACACGATCCGCGAAAAAAGAGGAACGATTGCCGGACTGCACGTCGCCATTATCGGCGATATTCTATTTAGCCGCGTCGCACGCTCGAACATTTTCGGTTTAGTCAAGCTCGGCGCGCGCGTGACGCTGGTCGGGCCGAGCACACTCGTGCCGCGCGAGTTTGAGAAACTGGGCGTCGAAGTTTCATACAAGATCGACAACGTCCTTCCCAATGCGGATGTGGTGAATCTTCTCCGCATCCAGCACGAACGTCAGCGCAAAGAATATTTTCCTGGAATCGGTGAATACACTCGGTTCTTCGGCCTAACGAAAGAACGGGCGAAGCTTTTGAAACCCGATTGTCTGATCATGCATCCGGGGCCGATCAACCGCGGCGTCGAGATTGACAGCGAAGTCGCCGATGGCCTGCAAAGCGTCATTCTCGACCAAGTCACCAACGGCCTCGCCGTGCGGATGGCCGTCCTCTATCTCTGTGGAGGAATCGCGACGTGACGTGAGCGCGACAATCATTCGCAACGGCCGGGTGATCGATCCGGCGAATAAGAGGGATGAAATTGCCGATCTTTTGATTGTCGACGGGAAAATTACGCCGCTCTCTCAACTCTCAACTCTCAACCCGCAACCCGATGAGATTGATGCAAGCAATCTCATCGTCTGTCCCGGCTTGATCGACATGCATGTCCATCTGCGCGAGCCGGGGTTTGGTCATAAGGAAACGATCGACTCAGGTGCGCGCGCCGCCGCGGCCGGCGGATTTACAACCATTGTTTGCATGCCGAATACGTCACCGGTCGCGGATAATCCAAGCACGATCGCGTGGATTAGGAATCGCGCAGCCGGTGCATGTGTAAATGTTCTGCCCACCGGTGCCATTTCAAAAGGTCTCGCAGGCGAAGAACTCGCCCCGATTGGATCACTTGCGCAGGCAGGTGTCGTCGCGATCACCGACGACGGTCATTGTGTTCAAAATCACGAGCTGATGCGGCGCGCGATTGAATATGCCCGCATGGTCGGCGTCCCCGTCCTCGATGAGTGCCGGGATTACAATTTAGTCGGGAGCGGGGTGGTGAATGAGGGTTATTGGAGCACGCTCCTCGGATTGCCGGGCTGGCCTGCGGTCGGTGAGGAAGTTATTGTCATGCGCAATATCTTGCTTGCGGAACTTTGCGATCATCAGGTTCATTGCCTGCATCTGACTACCGCTGGAAGCGTGCGATTGCTTCGCGAAGCGCGGGGACGCGGCGTAAAAATCAGCGGGGAAGTTTGTCCGCATCATATCGCTTTGACCGACGAGGCGATTCAAAGTTTTGATACGAATTACAAAATGAATCCACCACTGCGCGCGCAGGTCGACGTCGACGCACTCCTCGAAGGCATCGCCGACGGCACACTGTCAGTCCTGGCATCCGATCACGCCCCACATGCGGACTTTGAAAAGGAGGTGGAATTCGATACCGCGCCCTTCGGCATAATCGGACTGGAGACTGAGCTCAGTTTATTTCTCCATCTCCTCGTCCACAAACACCGCAAGATCGATATCGTGCGCTTGATCGAGATGTACACGGTCGAGCCAGCGAAATTATTGAAGTTAGATGCCGGGACGTTATCAGTCGGAGCGTCGGCCGACGTGACATTGCTCGATTTGGATTTGGAGTGGACCGTTCGCGCGGATGAATTTCAGTCGGCATCGCGCAATTCGCCGTTCGATGGAAGGAAACTAAAAGGCCGAGCGGTACGGACAATTGTTGGCGGAAAGACAGTGTGGCGGCTATAGCCGCGATCGGTGATCGCGGCCCGGCATCAGCGATGCCAGCTACAGCTAACCCGTGTATCCGCCGTGGATGTAATTTTCCAAATGCGCGATGGCAGCGCTCTGGCACGAGATCACCCATTTGACCAAATCGCCGATCGAGATGATCCCAACAACTTTATCGCCATCGAGCACGGGTAGATGCCGGATACGTTTGTCGGTCATGAGGTGCAGACATTTCTCGACGGGTTCACGCGGATGGGTGACCGTCAAATTGGCTGACATGATCTCCGCGACTTTGGTTTCGCGGGAACGCTTGCCCCGCAGCATAACTTTGCGGGTGTAGTCGCGTTCGGAAATCATTCCGATCAAGCGGTCGGCTTCCATCACGAGCAGCGCGCCAACGTTTTTATTATCCATCAATTCGATCGCTTCAAAAACCGTTGCCTCCGGGGAGATCGAAAAAATGTCCCCGCTTTTCTGATTCAGGATCCCATCGATAGTGCCACTAACGTCCATATCTGGAAAGCCCGGCTACTAAAACCGGAAGAATTTTAGAGTAGGCCAATGCCGCCATGCGATGCAAAACAATTCTCATGACCAGGCGTCTATCTCCGCCTTGCATGCAATCAGGACGAGCGCCGCCACCGCCGCGAATAAAACGACGATAATTTCCGCCTGATGCATGAGTAAGCTGTTGTCCGGCTCGTTGGCCCCGGCCAGTTAAAGGTAGGTCAACGAACTGCGGTGCGCTACCGTGGCTAGAGGGGCCTGTCTTTGAAGTTTCGCTTTTGCCCGAGCACGATTCGCCTGCAGCTCAGGCAAATGTTTTTCCGACCAGCGACAGAGAGCGTGCAACGGCTCAATCAAAGTTCGGCCGAGACGCGTCAACGCGTACTCAACTTTCGGTGGAACGACCGGGTGAACTTTGCGCTGGACCAGACCGTCGCGCTCAAGGCTGCGCAGAGTTTGCGTTAGCATCTTTTGCGAAATGCCGCCGATCTCACGCTGGAGCGCGGCGTAACGTTTAGTGCCGTGAGCCAACACCTGAATGATGAGCGCCGTCCATTTGTCTGCAATCCGATCGAGCACGAGCCGGGAAGGACATTGCGCGTCCATAACCGAGCCGCCGGGAGAAGGCTTTGGCATGACTCTTCTTTAAACGGTCACCAGGTCAGGCGCAAGAAGAGAGTAGCGATCCAAGCAGCCTGTATGGGAGCAAGAGGACAGTAGTTGACGACAGGTTAGCTTGGTCGATCTTTTTTCTAGAACTTATGACGAAAGATTTTGCAGTATCAGAACAAGACGAGCCAACCGCGATGAGCCTGTTGGGTGAGCCGAAGCCGCAAAATGGCTCTGGGTTCACAAGCAGAAACGACGTTTCCACGGATGATTTGTTGCTCGACGAATATTCGCGTTCGGTCGTAAGCGCAGTCGCGCGGGTCGCGCCTGCTGTTGTGAACATCGAGATCGAGCAGCGCGTCAAAAACGGGCCGCGGGATGTTGCCGGAAGCGGATCCGGATTTGTGATCACGCCGGACGGCTTCATTTTAACCAACAGCCATGTCATCCATCATTCCACCCGGATCGTGGTGAACGTCCCGGATGGCCGCGATTGTCCTGCGCAGCTCATCGGCGACGATCCTGACACTGACCTCGCTGTGATCCGAATCGATGCACCCCAGCTTGCCCATGTACGTTTGGCCGATTCCGAAAGCTTGCGCGTCGGGCAAGTGGCGATAGCGATCGGCAACCCACTCGGTTTCCAAGCGAGTGTGACTGCGGGCGTGATCAGCGCGCTCGGCCGCTCGATGTATTCGCAATCCGGTCGTTTGATCGACAATATCATTCAAACCGATGCCGCACTGAACCCCGGCAACTCCGGTGGGCCGCTCGTCAATTCAGCCGGCGAAGTGATCGGCGTAAACACAGCAATGATTCGACCGGCGCAAGGAATCTGCTTTGCGATCGCAAGCAACACCGCCAAACTAGTCGCGGGATGGCTGATTCGCGATGGAAGAATTCGACGCAGCTACATTGGTGTCGCCGGTCAAAATGTGCCGCTGCACCGGCGCGTGATCCGATTTTATAATTTGCCTTTAGAAACTGGGGTACTGGTGGTGTCGGTGGAGAAGGCCAGCCCGGCAAAACGCGCAGGTCTTCGGGAAGGCGACGTGATTGTTGCTTTTAACGAGCGGCCGATCGGCACAATCCACGAACTGCACAAGGTGCTGGTCAGTGAGCAAATCGGCGTTCTCGCGAAATTGCTCGTCATTCGGCACACAGAAAAACTGGAGCTGTCGATCATGCCCGCGGAATCACCGTCGCACGCTTGACTCCGAAAGCTTTCGCGAGTTGACTCAGAAAGCCTTCGGGATTGACCATTGGCTTGCCTTTCGGCTCGCGCTAAAGCACGCTTCTCGCAATCAAATCCTCAGCCATCGGCTGCCGACGCGAGCATCGAGTGAGCGAACACGGAATATTGATAGTAACGTGCGATCCGCTGGCGATTTGGCGGGTTTTTTCGAATACGATGACGAGACCGGATAATTTTACCTCTATGACCAGCCCCGTGGGCCCGGTCACAGGATTGTTGACGCCATTCGCGTGCTGAACACAAGAGCTGACTTCCAGCAACAAGACGTGAAAATCCTTTGGGATCCGAGCGAGAGATACGTCGGATTACTCATTCGTAGTCAATTATGGGCGGCATTCGATACGAAAACCGGAGCAAAGTACGGTGGAGATTATCGTGTGAACACTCGACCAGCGTTGCCAACAGAAGTTATCAGTATTTTTGATAGAAGACCGAGGATAGGATGATGCGGCGCGCTTCGCTGTGAAAATTCTTGTCATTGGCGGCGGCGGCCGCGAACACGCGCTCGCTTGGAAGTTGAAACTATCGCCAGGCGTCGATCGAATGTTTTGTGCGCCAGGCAACGCTGGGACCGCTGAAATCGGTGAGAATGTCGCTATTTCCGTAAACGACCTGGCAGCACTGGTTCGTTTCGCCAGAGAAAATCGTGTCGATCTATCGGTGGTCGGTCCGGATGACCTGCTTGCCGCAGGGATCGTCGATCTTTTCGTCGCGGAAGGATTGCGCGTCTTCGGCCCGACCAAAGCGGCCGCGCGGATTGAGTCTTCCAAGATTTTCGCGAAGGAACTAATGCGCCAACAAGGAATTCCAACCGCACAAGCGGGCGCGTTCGAACGCAGCGATGACGCGCTCCGATTTTGCGATCGGCTACAATTTCCGATTGTTATCAAGGCCGATGGCCTTGCACTCGGCAAAGGCGTCATCATTGCGCCCGATGCCGCATCGGCAAGATCGACAATCGACGAGATGATGAATCAACGCCGCTTCGGCGAGGCGGGTCGACGTGTCGTCGTCGAAGAATTTTTGCGCGGCACGGAATGTTCGCTCCACGCGCTGGTTGATGGGCGAAACTATCGGCTCCTCGAATCCGCGCGTGATCACAAACGCGCGTTTGACGGCGATGTTGGGCCAAACACGGGTGGGATGGGCGCGTTCAGTCCAGCCGACAATTGGAATAGCAAACAGCAATTACAATTCGAAGAAAAGATCATGCGACCTGTGCTGCATGGTTTGCTCGCAGAACGAATCACATTTCGTGGGTTGCTTTATCCGGGATTGATGATCACTGAGGACGGTGCGCGCGTTCTCGAGTTCAATTGCCGTTTCGGCGATCCCGAGACACAAGCGATTTTACCCCGAATGAAATCCGATTTGTTGCCCTTGCTGGAGGCGACGATCGACGAGAGGGTCGGCAATTGTTCAATCGAATGGGACCACCGGCCTGCAGTTTCGGTGGTGCTCGCCTCAGGCGGTTACCCGAACAAATATGAAACGGGAAAAATCATTTCCGGTCTGGACGAAGCGGTAAAACTAGAGGACGTACAAATTTTTCACGCCGGAACCAGCTGGGTGCGAGGCGAACTTGTGACTGCGGGCGGTCGGGTACTGGCAGTCACTGCGGTTGGATCAACCATCGAAGGAGCGCGCGCGCGCGCCTATGACGCTGTCTCGCGGATTCATTTCGAAAACTGCCATTACCGGCGCGATGTTGCTCTTACTGCCGGCACGGATAACATCGGAAAATTACTCTGATGCCCCGATTTTTACTGGCGACCTGGATGATGTCGATGTTGGCGGCGCGCCTTCTTGCCCAATCATCCACGCAAGCCCCGAGCGTGCCTCAGACTGCATCGAAATCGCCCGGATTGGCATCGCCATCGCAGTCGCTGTCGGCCAAGCCAACGACGGAACAGCTGGTCAATTCGTTAAGCCCAGCAGACTTACAGGCAGCCATCTCGCTCTTGAAAAGCAACTTCACAAATCCGGATGCGATTACCGATACTGAACTAAACCGCGCGACTATTCAGGGTCTAATGGTTCGGCTGCCACATGGGGTAATGCTTTTGCCGAACCGGGAAAGCGCGTCTATGGAAGCGCCGATCGCATTTTATAGTGAGATTTTGGATGGTCATATCGGTTATGTGCGCCTCGGCTCGCTAAACAGCGCCAATCTTCAAGCGTTGGACAAGAGTCTTAGCTCTTTCGCAACCAAGAAGGTCGACGCGCTGGTTATCGATCTCCGCGCCAGTCAGGCAACGAATGATTTTGCGATGGCGGCGGAATTTGCGAAGCGATTTTGCCCGAAAGGCAAACCACTTTTCACCTTGCGCAAACCAGCCGCGCGGCAGGACCGTGTCTTTAACTCCGACCGCGATCTGGCGTTTCGCGGTCTGATCATGGTGCTCACCGATGGCGACACTGCCGGTGCGGCCGAAGCGCTCGCGGACGCGCTTCATTTTTACGACAAAGCCTTGATCATGGGTCAACCCACAGCCGGTCGCGCAGTGGAATACTCCGATCTGCCATTGCCCAGTGGGAAAATATTGCGCGTTGCCGTGGCGGAAATCGTTTCGGCGGAGGGCCATTCATTATTTCCAGAGGGAATAAAACCGGATGTGCCAGTCGAAATGTCGATGGTCGATAAGCGCCAGATTTTTCAATTGAGCAGCGAAAAAGGGATGGCCCCATTTGTTTATGAAGCGGGACGCCCCCATATGAATGAGGCCGCGCTTCTGGCTGGAACTAATCCTGAGGTCGAGGCGGCGGAAGCCGCGCAGCAACGCCGCGGTCGGTCGCCGGAAAAACCGCCGACGCATGATCCCGTCTTGCAGCGCGCTCTCGACGTGGTCACTTCACTCGAGATTTATCAAAAACGGTAATGTGAGTCCGCTCGAGGAACGGATTGGTTACAAGTTCCGCAATTCGCTTTTCCTGGCGGAGGCGCTCACTCATCCCAGTCTCGGCCACGAAACGCAGCGGCATCATTTTGATAATCAGCGTTTGGAATTTCTCGGTGATGCCGTTCTCCAGCTTGTCATCACCGAACATCTTTTTCAGCATTTTGGCGCTGAGGCCGAAGGCCAGCTGACAAAATTGCGTTCCCGGCTGGTCTCGCGCGAGACATTGAAGACTTACGCCGCCGCGTTGGATTTGGGACGTTATCTTCTGATGGGACGTGGCGAAGAAGCCAGTGGCGGACGGGAGCGAACGTCGACATTGACCGACGCCTTCGAAGCGCTCATTGGCGCCCTTTATCTTGATGGCGGTTTAGATACCGCAAGAAAATTTATTCTCGTGCAAGCGCGCTCCGATCTCGAGCAGATCGCGGAAGAGCCGGTGGATGTCAATCCCAAGGGAGACCTTCAGGAATTGCTGCAAAGTATTTCACCGCGCAGCCCGGTCTATCAGCTGATTACGCAAAGCGGACCGGAGCATGAAAAGACGTTTGTTGTGCAAGCTGTCTGGGAAGGGATCGTTCTGGGACAAGGCAGCGGCCGGAGCAAGAAACAGGCAGAAACCGCGGCCGCACTCGAGGCGATGAAGTTAAAGCGTTGGAAGACGCTCCAATAGAGAGGGATCGCTAGGCTCTCTGTTTCAATAGCGACGCGCAGCGGTCCAGCCAACCAAATCAGATCGAGTGATTGAGCGCGTCGAGACGGCTGCCAGAACTCGAGATCCACTGGAAATGCTGCGCAATCGATGTGGTTACAAATTTTTTTGCGCGGCCGACGGCTTTTTCCAATGATAAACCGGATGCAAGACTTGCGGTGATTGCCGCCGAATACGTGCAGCCCGTTCCGTGGGTCGCCACACCGCGGACGAACGGCGCCGAGAATTCGGCGATGTTGTCATCCGCAAATAGCAGATCGACCGCGTCGCCGCCAGCGAGATGGCCGCCCGTAAGTAAGATCGGCACTCGATATTTCCTTTGCAGTTTCTTTCCCGCCTTGCGCATCGCTTCCAGATCGCTAATTGGCTCGCCGATTAATTTTCCAGCTTCATCCAGGTTTGGCGTGATTAACGTCGCCAGCGGAAACAACTCCGATTCGTAAAGGGCGATTCCATCAGGACACAAAAGGAGATCGCCACTAGTTGCGACCATCACCGGATCGACGACGAGCGGAATGCCATTGTCGATCTTACGAACAGAATCGACAATTGCGCGCGCGACGGTTTCGACGATTTCTGCCGAAGAAAGCAGTCCTGTCTTGGTGGCCGCAATTGGCAAATTTCTGGCCAGGACAGCGATTTGTTCGTACACGATCTCGCCACTGACTGGCTCGATCTGCGAAACTTTCCCTGGTGTTTCCGCGACGACGCAGGTGACAGCCGTTAAGCCGTAAACGCCGAGCGCCGAAAAAGTTTTAAGGTCGGCCTGAATACCGGCCCCGGCGCTGCTGTCCGAGCCTGCGATGGTTAATGCAATGGGAGCTGTTCGAGTTTCGACGTGGGGCACTGGGCGTTGGACGTTTAACCTCAATGTCGCACGTTAGGGCTCGCCCTGGTCGTCGCGTCCCAGCGCCTACGCGCCGTCGTTGCCAATCGCTTCAACTGGGCAACCTTCCATCGCTTCTTTGCAGAGCGCTTCCTCCTCTGGAGTCTCCGGTTGCTTGTAGACATAGGAATGACCGCCGTCGTCATTCCGCTTGAAATTGGCAGGCGCAGTCTCACGGCATAAATCGCAGTCGATACATTGATCATCGACATAGAATTTTCCTTCTACGTTTTCGGCGTATTTGTTCGCTGCGTCGGCCATAATTTATCCAGTGAAAGTGCGGTAAAACTTTAAGGAGAAACGCTCGAGGTGCAATGCAACTTGTCCGTTGATGAGCTTTCGCGCAACCGCCAGACGTCGTTGACGCGTTACATGATTGAAGTGTTGAACCGTTGAATCGGCTGTGCTGTTGTAGCCAACTACCGCTTTAGTTGTTTGCCGAGTTAACGATGTAACGATTTACTCTTTTCTGATGAAACAGGGAACCGCCAGAACACTGAGAGCTTTTGCGATCGAATTGGGCATCTATGCCCTCTTGGTCACCGGCTATTTTTTTCTGGTGCTCCATTTGCTCGGAGGGTGGCTGTACGGGCTCGAGGTTCACCACCGATACACTTACGCCGGCATCGCGATTCTGCTCATCATTGGTCAGGCCGTTGTTCTCGAGAGTGTTACCACGTTATTGCTCCGCCTGATCAGAGGTCGCTCCGAATAATCCATGTTTTTTCCAATTTCCGGGGCCCACATCAGCCCGATCTACCTGATCATTGTAGGGTTTCTCGTCGGAATCCTTGGCGGGTTCTTTGGAGTGGGCGGGAGCTTCATTGCGGGCCCCGCCCTGCGCCTCGTCGGTTTGGACTGGAATTTCGCGGTCGGTACCGATCTGGCGCACATCGTTGGAAAATCAGTGGTGGCGGCAAAACGTCACCGCGCACTCGGAAATGTCGATCTTCGTCTCGGATTGATCATGGCAATCGGAACAATTGCCGGCGCGGAGGCAGGCGCGCAGTTGATTCAAATGTTAAAGCGCGCGGGCAATGTCAACCTGATCGTGAGCATTGTCGCAATTGTTGTCTATCTGAGCATCTCGGCCTTCATGTTGTGGGAAAGCCAAAAAACGCTGCGGTCGCAAAAACGACGGTCATCCAAAGAAAAAGTAAAAGGTGCAATTGCGAAGCGGGACAAATCGGCCTTCGGGCCCACGACGCGTGCGATCCAGCGGGTGAAGATTTGGCCGATGATTGCTCTTCCCACATCCGGCGTGAAAGCGATTTCGCTCTGGATGATTCTCCTGGTTGCGTTCGTGGGCGGGGTGTTCGGGGGCTTTCTCGGCGGAGGCGCTGGTTACATCCGGATGCCGTCGATGGTTTATGTGCTCGGGATTCCCACTCACCTGGCGGTGGGCACTGATTTGTTTGAGATCATTATCTCGGCCAGTTATGGAACTCTCACCCATGCAATTAAGGGCAACGTCGATATCTTGATAGCGCTCGTCATGCACACAGGCGCAGCCATCGGCGCGCAAATCGGTGCCATCTCCACGCAATATTTTGCTGGCCCGAAAATTCGGCTCGCATTTGTGCCGCTGCCGCTGATTGGCGCAGCCATCGTGATTTATACCCTGTTCACCGGACACAAATTGTAACGCTCGATGAAGATCTTGATTTGCAGTGATGGAACGTCGCCCGCGGACAGCGCGATCCGGATCGGCGGCCTTTTGATCGGTCCAACTCACGCTAAGACAACGCTCCTTGGCATTGCGGAAAATCCGCAGGACGAACGGCCATTGCGCGATGCGCTCGAGGCACAGGCGCGGTCGCTTCGCGCACACGGGGTCACACCAGAGATTGTTGTGCGAGAAGGCGAGCCGATTCGCCAAATTCTCATTCAAACATCGAAAAAGACCTATGATGTCGTTGTCATTGGCGCGCGGCGAAAGGGGGCGACCGGACTCTACTGGCGCTCGGAGAAGACCTACGAAGTAATCAAGTTGATTCCGCCCCCGGTCCTCGTCGCGATCGGGGAATGCACGAGATTAAAGAAGTTTCTCGTTTGCACCGGTGGAAAAGAATTCATCGAGGAAGCGGTGCAACTCACCGGCAAATTGGCTGCCGCTGTTGGAGCATCAGTTACATTACTGCATGTAATGGCCGAGCCGCCGGCAATTTATGCGGATTTGGTCCAAATGGAAGAAGATATCGATCGATTGCTCGAATCGAAATCTGAGCTGGGAGTGAATTTGCGCAGGCAAAGAGAAAGCCTTGAGCGACTGGGTGTGCCGACGGAAGTGCACGTGCGGCATGGGATCGTTCTTGATCAGGTCTTCGCAGAGGCGCGCGAAGGAGATCACGACTCGATCGTGACAGGTTCCTCGCAAGCGCGGGGTCTACTGCGTCATTACATCATGGGCGATCTCACGCGCAGCATTTTGAATCATGCAAATTGTCCTGTGCTCGTGGCGCGCGGGGGCCGAGCGGCAGGCGCCGGAGATTTTTGGGGTTTTCTCAGCCGGCTGTTTCGGACGAGGCAAGGCTGACGAGCGTTTTGCGTGGCTTGACATCCAAAAGTCACACGTGGTGTCATGGAACACAAATTTGAACAACCCACTTTGCGCAGTTCGCGCGTGCGCCGTTGGCTTGGCCATCTTTGGCGCGAGTGGACCATCGAAAGCAGGCGTCCGATTGCTCCAGCTTTTGCGAAGCCGGAGCCGAGAGAATGGAATGACGCGCGAGTGACGGTGGCATGGCTCGGTCACTCGACTGTTTTAATCAATTTTTTCGGCATCACGATCCTTACTGACCCTGCGCTTTTTCCGCGCGTTGGAATTCGACTACCAGGATTCACTATTGGCCCGAAACGTTTAATCGCGCCCGCGCTCAAATTCGACGAGTTACCCAGGATCGACATCGTTCTTTTGTCACACGCGCACTTCGATCATTTCGATCTGAGAACGCTGGATCAGTTTGAGAAATACACCACCGTGATCACCGCACCGCACACTCGGGATTTGCTTCGTTGGACGCGATTGTGCGACGTGACTGAACTTCGTTGGGGCGAGCACAAGTGGGTCGACGCGTCGGCAGGCAGGATCGACATCTTCGCCTTTTCCGTAAAACATTGGGGCGCGCGAAAGCAACGGGACACTTACCGCGGTTACAACGGCTACGTTTTGGAAAGAAACGGCCGGCGCATTTTGTTCGCTGGCGACACGGCATTGACGGACAGTTTTGCCAAACTGCGCGAACGCGGTCGGATCGATCTCGCGATCATGTCGATCGCTGCGTACAACCCCTGGATCCGATCGCATTGCACGCCCGAGCAAGCAATCGACATGGCAAACGCCGCCGGCGCGCAATTTATCATGCCAGTGCATCATCAAACATTCCGACTCAGTTTCGAGCCGTTGCGGGAACCGATTGAACGTTTCCAAGCAGCACTCAAACAAACACCCGAACGCATCGCCCTCCGCGAAATCGGCGAGTCATTCTTGCTGCCATTGTAGAGGCGCTTACCCGCAAGCCCTTGGCAAAGAATTTGCCGACGGCACAGCTCGCGTTTAGAACCTTCGCGCTTGCTCATGCAATCCGCGGATGTCATCTTTGCCGCTCGTGCCGACGTAGCTCAGCTGGTAGAGCAGCGGTTTCGTAAACCGCAGGTCACGGGTTCGAATCCCGTCGTCGGCTCCACGCACCAATGTCCAACACCAACAGCTCAGTCTCAATCATCGTTCCCACATTGAACGAGGTGGAAAATATCGCGCCGCTCGTGTCGCAGATTATCGCGAGTGGAGCCCCTTTTCGCGAAATTCTGTTTATCGACAATAGATCAACCGACGCGAGCCGAGATATGATTCGGGTTCTCGCGGCAAGTCATCCAATTCGATTAATCGAACAGGATCACGCGGAGCTTGGATTATCTGCCGCTATTATGTCGGGTGCGCTCGCTGCAGAAGGAGAAATTCTTCTCGTGATGGATGCAGACCTCAGTCACCCGCCGGAACGGATTAAAGATTTGCTCGCGCCTCTCTTTGCGGGGACGGCGGAAATGGCGATTGGAAGTCGATATGTCACCGGTGGATCGACACCGGGCTGGCCGCTTTGGCGACTGTTATTGTCCCGGGCCGGTGCGGCGCTCGCTTATCCACTCACCGGTGTGCATGATTCGATGTCCGGATTCTTTGCCATTGGGCGTTCTCGATTACTGGAACACGCGTCGCCGGCAGGAGGCTTCAAAATTGCCTTCGAGACGATTGTGCGAAGCGGTCGCACCTTACACGTATTTGAAATTCCCATCGTTTTTCATAATCGCGTACGTGGGAAATCGAAAATGTCGTTTGGCATCGCGCTGAGATTTTTTTTCCGATGGCTGCTCGCGATGTTCCGGCATCTCGTCTGGGGACCGTATCGTCCCATCGAAATTGCGCGATCGACAATCAGCAGCAACGCATCGGTCGATTGATTAGGAACCGGCCGACCTCCATGGAATCGGAACGGCTCGGACCGCTGCCATTGGTCGGCCTGCTCGCTTGCAGCGCAAGAGCTCAATCGAGAATCCGATAAATAACAATAGGGCAGCAAAAAAAGTATTGCCGTAGATCTGCGCGGCACGTGGGAATGGCAAAGCCAGAGCGAGGATCGCCAGTGCCGGCAAGCTCCACCATATGATGATTGAGCCCTTCCCCGCCAGCACCCCTTGGGTGAGGACTGCAAACGGCAGTATCAGCCATGAAAAAAGATATCCAAACGAGAGCGGTGTGATCATCAGCATCATTAAGATGAGCAGCGCGAATTCGATTGCATCACTTTCTGCTGTCCGCATTGCGCGCTGAGGCATCGCTGAGATAAATAAGATTCCCAATGCCAGTGCGACACTGATGATAATCGCATTGACTGTCGCAAATTTAAGGTCGACGACGTTTACGTAGATGGGTGTATGCGGCGCGGAAGCAGCATCCGCGTCCACGTGTCGAAACAATCGGTTGGTGACGCCGACAAGGGATTGATTTTTCCAGGTGTAGCTGCGCATCGGGCGCTGGGCTACCCCGGCTGAGTCGTATTTTAGCATCCCGACGCTCCATTGCTCTAGATCGTGCCAAGCTCGTCCCAATCCGCGGAACGACGCCGGCAAAACGAGAAGCAAAAACACCAGCCCCACGACAAGACTGGCAGTCGCCTTCCAATGACGCCGATAAATTAAATAAATAATCGCCATTACTGGAAACGCTTTGATCGCCGCCGCGAGCGCAATCAGTACACCGGCGGAAATTTCCTGTCTCGCGCGCAACAAAACGAACGCGCCAAGCATCAGCGCGAGGAGGACCAAACTGGACTGGCCAAGGTGATAGCTGGACCAGATGTAAACGATTACCAGCAGACTCGGCATCAGATATAGCCAAGCATTTTTTGCGTGACTCTGGCCAGCGGCGAGCGTTGCCGCCAGTCGAACGCTAGCTAGCCAAGCGGCTGAATTGATTGTGACGAGCAGAAGAATCAGTCCCGCTTGGCCTAGCAAGCTCGCGCTCGCCAGAAAAAGTGCGCAGGGCGGCGGATACATGAAGTCGTATTTCCCAAAACGGAGAAAAAAGATCTCCTGACCAGCGAGCACCTGTTTGCCGGTGTCGTACCATAGTTTGTAATCCATGATGCTGCGGCCACCGAAATAATGGAGGAGCGGAACGGTCGAAAACGCGATCGCCACCACGACAAAGATGAATATCAATACCCGAAGTCCAGCCGGGCTGTTCAGGCGCCGATCAAGCGCAGTCCATTCCCACCTTACCGCCGGATCTTTCACGCGTTTGGCAGAGTTGCAGCGATTGGCGAACGGGCTTTGTGCCAATCGGTGCTCTGTTCGTAGGCGTGCGCGATTTGCAAAATGCGCGCTTCATCGAGCGCTTTGCCTAACAACTGCAAACCGATAGGCAAGCGATGCCCATCGACGTCGGCGAAACCACACGGCACGCTGATTCCGCAAATACCGGCGAGATTCGCGGGGCTGGTGAAGATATCCGCGAGATACATTTGCAAGGGATCGTCCGTGCGTTCGCCTAGTTTGAAAGCTGGGACTGGCGAAGTCGGTGAAATTAACGCGTCGACTTTCTCGAACGCCTTTGCAAAATCCTGCCGAATCAGCTCGCGCACCTTTTGCGCGCGCAAATAATACGCATCGTAATAGCCGGAGCTCAAAACGTAAGTGCCAAGAATGATCCGGCGTTTTACTTCCGGGCCGAAACCTTCCTCTCGCGTGCGGCCGTAATGATCGAGGAGATCTCTTGGATGTTCGGCCCGATGTCCGTAGCGTACGCCATCAAAGCGGGCGAGATTCGCCGAAGCCTCCGCCGTTGCCAAAATGTAATAGACTGCAATGGCGTAATCGGTGTGCGGCAAAGAAACGTCGATAATCTCTGCGCCTAACGAATCCATATGTTTCACCGCCGCATCGATGGCAGTTTTCACTTGTGGATCAATCCCTTCGATCATGTATTCCTTTGCCAAACCTAACCGCGCGCCGCGCAAATCTTTTCCCAGCTCCTCAGTGTAATCCGGCACCGGTTCGTTCAATGACGTTGTTTCCTGCGGATCGTGGCCGGCGATCGCATTCATAATCATTGCCGAATCGCGCACCGTTTTTGTTAGGGTGCCAACTTGGTCGAGCGAGGAGGCGAAAGCGACGACGCCGAAGCGCGAAACGCGTCCGTAACTCGGTTTGAGACCGACAACACCCGAAAGCGCAGCTGGCTGCCGAATCGACCCGCCGGTTTCAGTGCCGAGTCCCCCGAATGCTTCATCGGCCGCAACCGCCGCAGCTGACCCACCGCTGGAACCACCTGGCACGCGCGATAAATCCCACGGATTTCGCGTCAACTTTACGCCGGAATTTTCGGTCGACGAACCCATCGCGAACTCATCCATGTTGGTTTTGCCAAATGGAATTGCGCCCGCCGCACGTAATTTTCGAATGACGGTCGCGTCATACGGCGCAAGATAACCGCGCAAAATCTTTGACGCGCACGTACAAGACTCACCGCTTACGCTGATTATGTCTTTAATCGCGATCGGCACTCCGCCCAGTGGAAGGTCGACATTCGCTTTTTCCGCCTCCTTAGCGGCAGCTTCAAAATCGATTGAGAGATAAGCGTCGATTTTTCCATCGACACTCTCGATCCGCGCTTGCAAGACATCGAGCACTTCCCGGGGCGAGACTTCCCGGTGACGCAGCAGAGACTGCAAATCGGCGATATTCAGCGCCGGCAGATCTTTTCCCGTCATTCCACGACTTTCGTGACGATGAAAAGACCGTTTGCCTGGCGTGGCGCATTGCTCAGCGCTTGTTCCGCCGTAAGCCAATCGCGTCTCTCATCTTCGCGGAAAACGTTGAAAATTGGGATCGTGTGCGCCGCCGCTTCCACGTGGCTCACGTCCACTGCGCGCAGTTTGTCGGCATATTTCAACACATCGCCGAGTTGTCTCTGGAAAAGCTCCGTCTCTGCGTCGGTCAAATTTAGCCGCGCCAGCTTAGCAACATATGCGACGTCGAGATCGGAAGGTTTGAGCATGCTTGCCGATCAAAAATGCAGATGACTCATTAACCAGATGACCACTGCCGCAAGCCCGGTCACAAGAATGAGAAAGATCATCCGCCCCTCCCGTCGTTCTTTGCGCAGCGAGCGCGGCCGACGCGTGCGTCCTTTCTCATCGAAGTAGCGTCTGTCATGGAGCGCGACCGACACGTGGAGTCGGCTGTCGTCGGCATTGGGTTTTGTGCGCCGCTCTTCTCCTGCCCAGCGAGACGCCTCCTCCGTGACTCGCGGCGCCTCCGAAATCATCCGTTCGAGATTGTCGACCTTATCGCGCAGCTCCGATTCCAGACGGGCTAATTCTTCCTGCTTACGGCGAAGGGGTGGAGCCGATCTAGGCGAACGACGAAACATGGCCATCACCGGCTGGCCATCCAGAAGAAAAGAGCAAGAGCAACAAGACCAAAAATGATCAGCGGCAAAGTGAGCGCGATGCCGATTTGCATCCACTGAAAAAATGAGCGTCCGCCGTTGAGCTCGTAACCCTCCGGCCCAACGTCAGGTAATGACGTAACGCCGGCATTCTCGTCGGCTGCTTGCAGCCGACTGCGCTGCTCGCTGTACTCCGTGCGCGCGTCATCCACTGTGCTCAGAGCCCGGCTCAACTCCTTGTGCAAATCGGCCGGATTCCAGCTTTTCGGATCGATGGCTTCAATTAATTCCAAGTGCTGTCCGAAACTTTCCCGAGTCGTACGAAGTTGTTCGAGTCGCTTTTGTGCGTTGTACGCTTCGCGCTCGAGCACAACGAGCGAGCGCGTCAACTTGTCTATCATTTCCGCCCGGCCGCGATCCAGTTCTTCCTGACGGCGGCTCAGTTCTTCGAGCTCGCGCTTTTGTTTTTCAATTTGCTCCTGCTGGCGCTTGAGCTGAAGCAGTTGCTCCTGCGCTTTTTGCATTTGCGAGTCGAGATGCTCGGCAGAGAGCGCCTCCTCCTCGCTCAATTCCAGCATTTGTTCGATCGGTCGAATCTTTTCTGCCATGACAATCGCGAGCTCCCCGCAGCTTGGCCGCTCAAAGCTCAGACAGCGGCATATTAGTTAAGCCACCCAAGAATGCCAGATATTTTCAACGGAAATTTGCGCTGCGATTTGTCGATTTTCCCTAGCGCCCCGGCATCATCTCGAGCAAAACGCCTTTGAAATATTCGGTCTCTGGCAAAGTGGGTAGCACCGGATGATCGAGTGCTTGCTCGAAACGGCGAAGCCGTCGGGCGGACCGCCGCGCGTCCACCAGTGCATTGGCGATCATCTGTGCAAATGCATTTTCAGTAACGTGATGCGAACATGAAAATGTCGCGAGAACACCGTCGCGCGACAGCAACTTAAAGGCACGAACGTGGAGCTCATGATAACCCCGCATCGCGTCACCCAGCCCGCCTTTTGTCTTCGTAAATGAGGGTGGATCGAGAACGATCAGATCGTACTGTGCTTCCGCTTTTCCAGCCTCTCGCAGGAATTGAAAAACATCCTGCTCCTTCAATTCTACTTGTAAGTGATTACGTTGGGCATTTTTTTGCGCCACTCCAATGCTCTCGCTATTTGCCTCCACGCCGGTCACTGCATTTGCGCCGGCGTGAGCGCACGCCAACGCAAATGCCGCTTGATTCGTGAAACAATCGAGCACGCGCCGTCCTTGAGCGTTTTGCGCGACGATCTCGTAGTTCTCCCTCTGATCGAGATAAAAACCAGTTTTTTGCCCGTGAAGCAGATCGACCTCCAATTGGAGGGATGTCCGTCGCGGGGTTCCATTTATTTCGATCAGGATCGGCGCGGACGGAGCAGGGCCCTCCAAGACGCCGCTGCGCAACTCCAAGCCTTCCGCGCGGCGGATCGGCGCATCGTTGCGTTCGATAATATTTTTTGCACCAAAAAGTTCGATAACCGCATGCGCGATTAATTCTTTTCGCATGTCCATGGCGAGAGTCAGCGTTTGCAGCACAAAATGCTCACCGTAGCGATCGATGACTACCCCTGGAAGTCCGTCGCTCTCGCTCCAGACGACCCGGCAAAGTTGCGGATCGATCCCGCGACGGACGCGGTATTCGGCCGCTCGTGCGATGCGCCGCTTAAAAAAGTCCAGATCGAGATCCTGTCTCCGCCGTGAGAAACGACGCGCCACAATCTGAGATTTTGAGTTGTAAAGTGCGCTTCCGATCAAATGATCTTTACCATCCTTGAGCGAGATCACATCGCCATCGGCGGGATTTCCAAAAACTTTCAGAACTTCGCTGGAAAAAACCCAGTCATGTCCGTGCAAAATTCGCGCACGTGGTTTGACGACGATTCCAGCCATGCAGTAATGATCTCGCAGTTATGAAGGGTTCTCCACAATCGTTTCTCGATCTTCCCGGAGTCAAAAAGCTGCGCAGCGGGAAGGTACGCGAAGTTTTTGATCTCGGAGAAACGCTGCTCTTCGTCGCGACCGATCGCCTCTCTGCGTTTGACGTGATTTTGCCAGATCCGATTCCCCACAAGGGCGCGGTCTTGAATCAACTCTCCGCGTTTTGGTTCAGGCGCTTTCACAAGATAGACAATCACTTTATCACCGCGGACTTCGACGATTTCCCGAAGCAATTACAGCCGTTTCGGGCACAGCTCGCCGGCCGCTCGATGATTGTGCGAAAGGCGAAGCCATTAGCGGTGGAGTGCGTCGTGCGCGGTTATCTGGCGGGCTCGGGTTGGAAAGAATATCAGGAGTCGCAAAGTGTGTGTGGCGCGAAATTGCCGCCAGGGTTGAAGCTCGCTTCGCAATTGCCGGCGCCAATCTTCACTCCGGCGACAAAAAGCGACTCGGGACACGATCTCAACATTGATTGGGAGGAATGCCGCCACATTCTAGGCGACGGGTTCGCCGATCGCGCGAGAGCCCTCAGCCTGCAAGTTTATGCAGAGGGCAGCGACCATGCCGCTCGGCGCGGAATTATTGTTGCCGACACAAAATTCGAATTTGGAATTGTAGACGGCAAATTGGTTTTAATTGACGAATGCTTGACGCCGGATTCGTCTCGTTTCTGGCCGGCCGATCAATACGTTACTGGGCAAAGTCCGCCGAGCTTCGACAAACAATTTGTCCGCGATTATCTCGAAACCCTCGATTGGGACAAGACGCCGCCGGCGCCGAAATTACCAGGGGATGTTATCGCGAGAACGGCCGCCAAATATGTCGAAGCATTCGAGCGGTTGACCAGCGAGAAACTTCTGTAGCGGCGCTCTATGAGCGCCGCATTACTGTCTGACCGTCATAGACCACCGCCGCTACAATAAATCGGTCACGAGCGATTTTTCTTCTTTTAGCTCCGCGACTGATTTGTCGATCTTATCCCGGCTGAATTCGTTGATTGGGATTTGCTGCACAATTTCCCATTTTCCCCCACGAACACGTACGGGAAATGATGAGATCAATCCTTCATTGACGTCGAAACTCCCGTCGGAACAAACCGCGACGCTGTGCCAATCCTCGCGCGGCGTGTCGTTAATTAGAAACCCTACCGTATCGATTATAGCATTCGCGGCCGAACCGGCCGAAGAAAGCCCGCGCGCTTTGATCACTGCCGCGCCGCGTTGCTGCACGGCTGAAATAAACGCCTCTTTCAGCCATTGCTCGTCACCAATCACTTGGTCTGCGGGGAGATTGTCGATCTTTGCATTGTAGAAATCGGGGTACTGCGTCGCGGAATGATTGCCCCAAATCGTCATGTTCGTGACGCGGGTGATCTCGACACCCGCTTTATGCGCAAGCTGCGCGCGCGCCCGGTTTTCATCCAGCCGCGTCATCGCAAACCAGCGATCGCGCGGAATCTCTTTCGCGTTGTTCATCGCAATCAGACAATTAGTGTTGCAGGGATTTCCGATCACCAGTACACGCACATCGGCTGCGGCATTTCTCTCGATGGCCTGCCCTTGCCCGATGAAAATTTTGCCGTTGATCCCGAGCAGATCTTTCCGTTCCATACCGGCTTTGCGGGGAATGCTGCCAACCAGCAACGCCCAGTTGATGTCGCGGAAGCCTTCATCGAGATCAGCGGTTGGCACAATCGATTGCAGCAGCGGAAAAGCGCAATCGTGCAATTCCATAACCACGCCATCAAGCGCGCCGAGCGCATTAGGAATTTCAATCAGATGCAGGGTAAGCGGTTGGTCCCATCCGAACATTTCCCCGGAGGCGATGCGAAAAACGAGCGAGTAACCAATCTGTCCGGCTGCGCCGGTGACAGCAACCTTAAGCGGAGACTTCATTTCCGACTTTCAACGCTCAACGTTCAACTCTCAACTTTCTTGGAGCCACATTATCTAACTCACCCGCGCTTACTCATTCGCGCGATTTTCTTGGCGAGATAAGTTGAGAAATAGCCAGAATAGCGTTTTTGTAATTCCGGACGCTGCCAATCTTTGCCGGTGAGGGTGCCGCGGCAGTTGGCGGCGCCGCATTTGCACTTCACCGAATAATTGTCGTCGTCGGTGGTCGCCCAATCGTGAGTAAGTTCTTCACCAGCTGGGATGTCGCGCATCGCTACGAATGTGATCTCGCCGCGAATACCGAGGTTCGCGTCACACGAATGGTTGCTATAAAGCATTGAGCCTTCGCGCTCATCGTTTGCCACTGGCGCGATGAATAGATCATCGTCAATCTGAATCTCCACCGGACCGAGCTGCGGCGTGATTTCTTCTAACTGTTCCCGGGTAACGATGTGACCGCCTTTTACCCCGACGATTTCGTCTTTTGCAATATCAGTCGTGGCAAACAAACCGCGTCCATGGATTGGACTCGGCCGGACTGCGGTCTTCGGCGAATGATAAGAGAGCGGATTCACGCAGGGACTTACAAGGATTTCACCAAGTCAAAGAAGGCTGGTCGCGCGCCGATTCGCTTGGCCCCGATTACTGCGGCACAGCCGAGACATGACCGGCGGCGAGACGCCAGTGGCCATTTTGTTTGACCAGCGTATCGGTGAACTGGACAACCTTGTTGATCGTTTTGCCGTTGTAGACGCCCTTTAGCTTCGTGCGACCTGTGACGACAGCTGTGGAATCGCCGTAAAGACGCACCTTCATATCGTAATTCTCAAATTCGGTGTAGTGAACTTTTCCCGACGTCGCATCGGCGATATCATCAGCACGGCCGCTGATTTCGCCCTTCGAGTTGGTGAGCGTATAATCCTCCGTTAAGAAGTTTGCGATTTTCTCGGCCTCGCCGTTCAAATAAGCGGTGCATCCGTCGCGTTCGGCTTGAAGAACCGCAGTTGTTTCCTCGGCGGCCGTTTGGGCAAAAATGGTTGCAGCGGGCATGAAGGAGGCAATCAACAAGCCGGGAAGCAATTTCATGCATTAAGCATAACGGCGGCAACGGAATTCTGCCGATCAAAAACTTGATCGGAAAAGCTACCAATGAAAAGGTTGCTGCTTTCCAGATTCATCACTCATCGGTCAGTCGCTACTGTTTACTATTTCAGAATGAAAGCACGCAAAGCCGCGGTCGTTTTTATCTTCATCACGGTCATGCTCGACATGCTGGCCCTGGGATTGATCGCGCCAGTTTTGCCGAAGCTCATCCTGACCTTTCTCGGTGGGAACGCGACTAGCGCAGCCACCTGGCTTGGCGTTTTCGGCACAGTCTTCGCGCTGATGCAATTTTTCTTCTCGCCGGTCCTGGGTGTGTTGTCTGATCGATTCGGGCGGCGCCCGGTAATCTTGTTGTCGAATCTCGGACTTGGCCTGGATTACATCGTGATGGCGCTCTCGCCCACAATTGGTTGGCTGTTTGTTGGTCGGGTCATTTCGGGAATTACTGCCTCCAGCATTCCCACTGCCATGGCTTATATTGCCGACGTTGTTCCGAAAGAAAAACGCGCCGGCGCTTTCGGCATGATCGGCGTAGCGTTTGGTGTCGGTTTCATTCTGGGCCCGGGAATTGGTGGACCGCTGGCAGACATCAGTCCCCGTTTGCCGTTCTGGGTTGCGGCCGGGTTTAGCTTGGCGAACTGGCTCTACGGCTACATTTTCGTCCCGGAATCGCTGCGACATGAATACCGCAAAAAATTCACGTTGCGCCGCGCAAATCCGGTTGGCTCGCTTACCTTACTCCGATCGCATTCCGAATTGTGGAAGCTCGCTACTCTCCAATTTCTCGCCTACGTCTCGCACGAAGTTTTCGTCATCTGGGCGCTTTATGCGATTTATCGATACGCTTGGAACCAAACCACCATCGGTATTTCTCTTGCAGTTGTAGGCGTGTTCACGGCGGCGATTTCTGGCGGACTCACTGGACGAATCGTCGCGTGGCTCGGTGAACGGCGCACACTTTACATCGGTCAATTTTTCGGCGCAGTCGGAATGGTTATTGCCGGCCTGGCTAGAACCGGCGGGCTTTACATTGCTTCGATCCCGGTGATTTCGATGTGGAACATTTCCTTTCCAGCAGCGCAGGGAATGATGACTCACCGCGTGAGCGAACGAGAGCAGGGCGAATTGCAGGGAGCGATCCAAAGCCTGCGCTCAATCGCGTTCGTCATTGGGCCGTTTCTGTTCTCGGGAATATTCGGTTGGTTCATTAATCCGAAACATTCGTTCTATGTGCCCGGCGCGCCATATTATCTTGCAGCCGCGTTGCTGTTTGTCGCAATGCTCCTGGCGACGCGGGTTGAGCAACCGGAGTTTGGCAAGCCAAGCGAGAAACCGATCGAACCAGGTGAAATCACGCCACGGGAAGGAATCACTTCCGGCGCGGGCGCACCCGAACCGCCGCTTTCGAATTAGCGCGTCTGTCCTCCTTTCTGCACTTCGGAAAGGTCCTTGGTCATTCGCACAATCTGCAAGCTCAATCCGTTCGCGAGCGGAACGTCAGATTTTTCGCCTGGAATGTAACCGAACGCAGCATAGAACGGCACGCCCGGCAACGTTGCGGCCAGTTCGATCGCCGTGAATCCAGCGTCGCAAATTGCTTTCTCACACGCTTCGAGGATCGCCCGCCCAATACCGCGCCGTGCGTGATCGGGATGAACGAAGAATGCACGAATGCGCGCGGCATCTGTTATTGGATCGAGTTCCGCATCGTCGCGAGTCGTGTGATGATCGCTGCCGAAAAGTGTTTTGCGTTTGCTCCAGCCCCCGCAGCCGATGAGCTCGCCATTAAGCTCGACAATGAAATAAGTTCCATCGCGAATCAATTGTCGATCCACGCCGAAGACAGAGCCGAGCGCGGTATCCATTTGCGCAATGGAATAATGCGACGCCTGCAATCCGCGCACCGAAAGCGAGATCAACTTTTCCAGTGCGGGAATGTCATTTTCGTGCGCGAGCCGCAATTTCCAATTCTCTTTCAATAAGATTGATATGTAATCCAGCAAAAGAGAAAAACCGAGGGCGATCGATGATCCCAAAGAAAAGGTTTGAGCGTTCGCCGCGATTCGGCGAATAAAGTAATCGTGACCGCGAAAAGGGCTTCGGCGCGCTGCGGGATCACTCTAGTCACGATTCTATCGTGGCTCGCGATTTCGAATCACTGTGCCTTTTCTGCAATCGTAACAAAAAAGGGCACAGCCGGAAGCGGATGCCCATTTCATTCCAGGCCAACGCCACAAAAGCAATCAGCAGGAATCCAATGCTGCAAAATCTTGCGCGCGGTTGTTCCAACCATTGAAAAAAGCTGGCTACGGAACGCCGATTTTTCCGATGTTAATTTATATTCCGAAGAATTCGCGCTCAGCGCGAAAGCGCGAAACGCACCGTCGCTGTTGGTGCTCGATAATGGACCGCCTGGCACGACATCGTTCGCTCAATTAGTTGGGAGCATGCTAGCGCACGCTCCGCCAATTCGCGTTTAGCTGTAGAGGCAGGCGTCTCGCCTGCATTCCAAGAGCCGGCGGCTGGCGCAGCCGCTGCTACAGCCTTTTTCGGCAGGCGGAGCGCCGCCTCCAAATCTTTCAAACCAATTTCAACGTCAGATGGGAAAACACATTTTAATTCTTATCAGCGCACTCGCGCTCGGCACGAGCAGCGCGGTTGCGCAAGGACACGGGCACGAGCAAGCGAAGCAGAAATACACCTGCGTGATGCATCCAGAGGTTGTGATGGATCACCCGGGAACTTGTCCGAAATGCGGGATGAAGCTCGTGCCCCAGAAAGAAGAAAAACGGAAATCACCCATGAAAATCGACAATCATTCGATGCACGCCGTGAAATACGGCGAGCACGAGCAAGAGGCGCATGGCGACCACAAGATGCAGATGTCGATGCAATCGTCGGTGGACATCGCCGATCCGATGAGCCGCGAAGGTTCCGGCACGTCTTGGCTACCCGATTCATCTCCAATGTATGGTAAAATGTTCATGTTCGGCGATGACATGCTGATGCTGCATGGCGCAATTTTTCCGCGCTACACCAACGTGAGCACGCGGCGTGGCGATGACCGGATCGATGCGCCGAACTGGATCATGGGTATGTACTCCCATCCGGTCGGCGAGAGCGCGCAACTCGGTGGCCGGTTAATGATGAGTCTCGATCCGCTCACTGAAGGCGGCCGCGGTTATCCGCTTCTTTTTCAAACCGGAGAATTGTGGCACGATCAACCGCTCCACGATCGGCAGCATCCGCATGATTTGTTCGATGAATTGTCGATTAGTTATTCGCAGAAGTTCGACGACGGCCTGAGCGCGTATTTGTATTTTGGTTACCCGGGCGAACCGGCTCTTGGGCCGCCTACATTCATGCACCGGCCTTCGGCAATGGATGATCCGGATGCGCCGCTCGGTCATCACTGGCAGGATTCAACGCACGTCACGTTCGGCGTCGCCACCGCCGGTCTCGCTTGGCGCAACGTCAAGATTGAGGGCAGCATCTTCACCGGCCGCGAACCGGATGAAGACCGTTATAATTTCGATGAGCCCCAATTCGATTCATACAGCGGCCGCATTTCCTGGAATCCGACGCAAAATCTGGCCCTGCAAGTTTCGTACGGTTACATCGAGAGTCCCGAAGCGCTCGACCCTGACGTCAACCGGCATCGCACGACTGCATCGATCATTTATAATCAGCCGCTTGGAAGGGACAGCAATTGGTCGAACAGTTTTGTTTGGGGACAGAACAACGATTCCGGCGAGAAGACGCAGTCATTCCTGTTCGAATCAAACTATCAACGCCGCTGCGACACCGTTTATGCCCGCTGGGAGCGGGTGCAGAAATCTGGCCACGAGCTGGTTCTAAAACCCGCCGATGAGTCGCACGTCTTTCCGATCAGCGGTTATACGATTGGTTATGTCCGCGATTTGTCCCACGGCAACGGAATTGATATCGGACTCGGCACCCAATTTACGATAAACGATCGCCCGGACAGCCTTGATCGTTACTACGGAGACAATCTCGGTTACGCCTTCGAATTTTTTCTGCGCATCCGCCCATCGCGGCATGCTCACGGCTCGCACGAACATTCCGAGCACGTCGCCGGAATGGGAAAGTAAGTGTAAGAGCTAGTCGAAGCGACGGCAGTGCCGCGAGCGTCGTCTTGTCATCGCTTGTGACTAATGTGAATCTTATCGTTACGCATGGCGCGATTGCATCGACAGAATTATTACGACATCGAGCGCATCATCGAATTCGATTTCGTGCGCGCGACGGAAGCGGCGGCGCTCAACTCGTTACGTTGGCTGGGGCGCGGCGACAAGGAAGCAGCCGACGCGGCAGCCTGCGACGCAATCCGGGGCATGTTCGATCTCATGAACATCTGCGGCGAAGTCGTGATCGGCGAAGGAATCAAGGACGAGGCGCCGGGCATTTTTAAAGGCGAACAACTCGGCACATGGATTCCCGGTTCGCCGCAGTTTGATATTGCGATCGATCCAATCGATGGCACCACGAATATTTCGAAGGGCGCGCCGAACTCGATCAGTTGCATCGCAGCGGCCAGTCCCGAGGAAGGAGTAAAAGTGGCGCTGTGCGATGTGCCTTCCTTTTACATGATGAAGTTATCTTACGGGCCGCGGGTGATTCAGTACACCCAGAAGCGCGGCGACGCGTTGCAACTGGAAGCGCCCATTGCCGAGACGCTCGCCATCGTGGCCCGCGCCCTTGAGAAACGGGTGCAGGACGTGGTCGTGATGATGCTCGATCGGCCGCGGCACAAAGAGATCGTTGATGAAATTCGCAAGGCCGGCGCGTCGTTGCGCATGATCAGCGATGGCGACATTGCGGCAGCGATGGCGCCGTCGATTCCCGACAGCAATGTCGACCTTTACATGGGCATCGGCGGTTCACCGGAAGCAGTGCTGGCGGCTGCTGGAATCAAATGCCTCGGGGGCGAGATGCAGTGCAAGATGTGGCCGCGCGATGAGAAGGAACGGAAAAGATTGGTCGACGACGGCTACGAAAAAGATTTGAGCCGCGTTTTCTCGACGGACGATCTGGCTAACGGCAAAAACATCGTTTTTTGTGCAACTGGAATCAGCGACAGCGCGCTTTTACGCGGCGTCAAAGGGCAAGGTGCCGCGGCCACCACCCATTCCATTTTGATGCGCGCGAAGAGCAGGACCGTGCGCTTCATCCGCGCCACCCACGATTTGCAGACGAAGACGATCCGGCTCCGCTCTGATAATCGGGAACATCTGATTTGATTGAAGAAGGGCTCCATGAGGTCGACTTTCTTGGAAACATTGAGTGACGGTCACAGACTGCCGCTGCGGAAAGAACGATCTCTTCGCTCGACAGCACGATCTCCATTTGTTTAAATCAGAAAAAACCGCCGCTTACGCATATGAGACAAATACCCAAAACTGAATTGTCGCCGACCAACGGCTGTGTCATCGACACGAAATGGACCCTCGGCCCACTGAGCTATCACTCGAGTGCCGCCGGCAAACTAAAGGTGGAGCCATCCAAAGAAATCATCCGCCTGCCGGAGATCGTGCTTTACGATCACGCCGGGTTTGCTGGGGCTTACGCGCGTACTAACCTT
>Ga0209801_1000310_pt1 | contig 33574 bp, 24 predicted proteins | sample GraSoiAngelo_127_FD_185884 | JGI IMG/M metagenome (GOLD analysis project Ga0209801, IMG submission 185884) | Grasslands soil microbial communities from the Angelo Coastal Reserve, California, USA - 14_0927_09_40cm (SPAdes) (version 2) | ecosystem: Environmental > Terrestrial > Soil > Grasslands ... | reverse complement strand
GGGCATGAAAATCTCCGATGCCAAACTGGCCGCCATCAAGCTCGTGCGTCATGCCTTCCACGGTGACTGGAACTACACCATATCACCACAATGACTTGAAGCGTTTATTTATGCACAACCCCTTACTGGACCGATTGGGCGCGTTGGACCGTCGTCCTGCGCCCGGATCAGTTGCACTCCGAGCCGGCGTGTCGCGTGCCGCTGATTAGTGAGGATGGGGAGTTCCTTGTGCTGTTGTTGCAGATCGGACCCATATCCGCCGAAAGTACGCCGCAAGGAAGGAGAGACCTGGGTGCTCAGATACCGGGTCACGAGCGCGGACGGCAGAAGAGTCGAACACATCGCAACTGTCGGACTTGTCTGGGACTTTCCCAAGGACAGGGACGCATGGCGCGAGGTCGATAGACTCGGACTCGGAGTGCGGATCAACGACACCGCCGCCGGCCGTGCTTCATTCCATTTTCTTGCAGAGCATTACTTGAAGGCCGATTTCGGCGCGGATGCTGTGCGCGCGAAATCGGCAAACACCATACCCATCGTTGAGCACTATGTCCGCGACTACGTCATCAAACGATTCGGTGAGCGCATCGCGGAGGACATCAAGCCACTTGAAATACAGAAGTGGCTCAAATCCCTCAACGAAATGGGCGGGCTTGCCTGGACGACGATTGCAAAGTTGCGGGGCCTCATGCACCGCATCTACAAGATCGGCATCCTGCACGAACACGTCGCGAAGAATCCTGTGCTGTACGTCGAGACGCGTTCCAGGTCCACCTACCGGGCAATCATCATCACCCCGGCCCAGACCCTGGCGATTCTGAAATCCCTATCCTCTCCGCTTCACTACACGCTGGTGCTCACCTGTGCGGCGACTGCGCTCCGCTCGTCAGAGATTCTGGCGCTGCGCTGGGCGGATGTGCATTGGCACGAGGGAAGGATTCAAATTTCCAAGCGCTGGGCCAAGGGAGAAGACGGAGAAACAAAAACCGATGTGTCGGACGGTTATGTCCCGCTACATCCGGTCTTAGCCGGGCATCTTCGTGCGTGGCAACGCCAGACGCCACATGCCAATGAAACCGACTTTGTGTTTCCATCGATGAGAGCCCGGGGAAGGAAACCGCTCTGCTCTTCTGTATTCGTCGCCGACTATCTGCGACCGGCAGCCAGGAAAGCCGGAGTGCATATCGAGGACGGGCAAAAGTTCGGTCTCCACAACTTGCGTCACTCGCTTAGCAACTGGCTGGTGAACAAGGCGAAAGTCGAACCCAAAACCGTGCAGGGAATCTTGCGTCATGCCAAGATTCAGACGACGCTCGATCTGTACACGCAGGAAGACAGCGATGAAACGCGAGCCGCGCAGGGCGAATTCCTGACAGCTGTGGGGATGAGTACGACGGTGAACTAAAAGTTGTGGCTTGGAGTTTTAGGAGTCACGTCCGATAACTCCTTTAGAAAGAATGGCGGGGACGACGAGACTCGAACTCGCGACCTCTGCCGTGACAGCACAGCGTTTTGATGAATTGATTGATATCAAACGGTGTCGGCGGATATCTTTTGATACCACAAGGTACCGGATGTCACTTCTTATCGTCCCCTTATTGTACCCAGATTGGGCTTGTCCCCTGCCTGGTTACAGTCAGCCTTCCTGACGTTTCTTGCGTTCGGCATCCTGCTCTAGCATGCTCACCATGAGTCGAACCGGTGACCGGAACGTGGTCGCGCGCAACCGTTCGAACATGGTTTGCAACTCAACGAGTCCATGGGCTGCAGCAAGGTCCAACGCTGCGAGCGTGCCGACCACCTTCAATCCACGATGCCGCGCTATAGTCACACCGTCTCGTTCGTCCATCAACAGAAGGGTGGCTTGTAGTTCGGACGCAAGGGATATCGCTTCCCGCTCGCCTGCGTCGAGATGTGCCAGAGCAGAATCGACGGGTAGCTTCAGGCTCACTACTTCCAACCACTGGGGAGGCTGCGAAATCCACGCGCGCACGATCCCGGGCGTGTTTGCATGAGCGAGCTCGGCCTTCACAGCGGGAGGGATCAAAACCCTTCGATATAGGTTTGGAAGAATATCGGCTGCTTGAATGAGCACGAGGTAGTTCAGGGGAGTTGTATCAGCTACGATCGCTTGCATCTACAAGCCGAGTTGCCGGTGCGTGTCGCGATCCCGCTCGATGTCTTCCAGTGTGTATTCCAGTTCGACGCCATGGTTCTTCAGAAAGGCATCGACTTCCATCCGGGTCTCGTAACCAAGCAACTGGCGCAATTGGGCAGCCGAAATCTTGCGTTCACGGTACGCGGCTAGGGCCAAGGCCTCGAAGGCAGCCCGGGACAAATCTTGGCCAGGAGCAGCCAGGGCCGCTGAGAGTTCGTCAGGAATCGCAATCGTGACGTGTCGCATTATTGAGAAATTATAGCATCATCCTGCGAGAAAAATGTCGCGGTCAACCGGATGGTCCGGATGGTCGTTAGTAGTGAGCCTCTTTCAGAAATCAAACGCGGCCAAATCGAAATGCTAGCGGTGACCGGAGGCGCACCGTTCCTCGCGGCCCGAGTCCAACTGCAACGTGCGGAAAGACAGCAAAGGGAAGGGAACTCGTTGAAGACCCAACAAAAGGTTCGAACAGCGCAAGAAGGTGTGTCCTCTTGCACCCTAACGGGTTTCACTGAATCGATGCAGGTTCTTTAAAAAAAGTGGCGGGGACGACGAGACTCGCACTCGCGACCTCTACCGTGACAGCGCTGCGTGGATAGGTTTTACAACAACATACAACAACGCGGGGACTGCCAAACTACCCGTAAGCCGCACAAGACTACACGAATTGTGGGTTGGGTTGTGGGTTGGAAAATCGTGTCGCTGGCCTCGGGTACGCCGCACCGGAAATCCATTGCCTAACGGTTTGGTTTCCTCTTGCACGCCGCCAGTCGATCTGCTATATACTGAACCACATGGTTCAGTATAACGAAACCCGCCTCGACGCTTCGTTCGCCGCGCTGTCGGACGCGACCCGGCGCGGGGTGCTGGAGCAGCTCAGCCGCGCCGACGCTTCGATCACGGACCTCGCCGGAAAGTTCCATATGACCCTCACGGGCATGAAGAAGCATGTTGGCGTGTTGGAGCGGGCAGCGCTCGTCACTACTGAAAAGGCCGGGCGCGTCAGAACCTGCAGGCTTGGCATGCGCGCGCTGGAAGAAGAGGCCGCCTGGATCGAGCGGCACCGCCAACTCTGGAGCGCACGCTTCGACGCGCTGGACAAGATTGTCGAGCACTTGAAATCAAAGGAGAAGGCAGATGCCCGAAGGAAAAGAAGGTAGTCCCGCCGCCATGAACCGGACCGCCGTGGAACGCAAGTCCGACCGCGAACTCGTCGTGACGCGGACGTTCAATGCCCCGGCGCACATCGTCTTCGAAGCGTGGAGCAAACCCGAATTGTTCAAGCGTTGGTGGGTTCCGAAGTCGGTGGGCATGTCGCTGCTCTCGTGCGACATGGATGTGCGCACCGGGGGCGCGTATCGCTTCGTCTTCAGTCATCCGGCCTTCGACCAACCGATGGCGTTCTTCGGCACGTACAGAGAAGTGACGCCGAACAAGCGCCTCGTCTGGACGAACGAAGAAAGCGATCAGGGCGCCGTGACCACGGTGACGTTCGAAGAAAATGCCGGCAAGACGCTGGTCACCCTACACGAACTCTACCCCACAACGGCGGCCCTCGACGAAGCCCTCGCCGGTTCGGCGGAAGGCCTGCCCGAACAGTTCGCGCAGCTGGAGGAGTTGCTCGCAGGCAGATCGTGACCACACCGCCGCCACCGGCGTATGGAAGGGATAACGATGACATACACGAACAGACGCGATTTCCTAAAGACTGTCACAGCGACCGCAGTGCTGACTGCAATCCCTCCCGTTCAAGCCAAGGAGACCCCCACTATGTCAAAAGAGAATTTTGCCGACGTCAATGGCCAGCATATCTTTTACAGCGTGCATGGCGCCGGCAAGCCGCTCATTCTTCTTCACGGGGGCATCAACCCAGACAGCTTCGGGAGCAATCTGGCCGAACTGGCCAAGGGCCGGCAGGTGATCGCCGTCCATCTTCAGGCGCATGGGCGCACGCCAGACACCGACAGGCCACTGCGCTGTGAAACGATGGGCGACGACGTTGCCGCTCTGATCGGCCATCTGAAACTCGGCAAGGCCGACGTGATGGGCTACTCGCTGGGCTCCTTCGTCGCGCTGCAGACCGCCATCCGCCATCCGGACGCGGTCGACCGGCTCGTGCTCATGGCCGCGAGGATGAGGCAGGACGACGCTTATCCGGAGGTGGTGGCGGCTTTCAATCAGTTGGAGGCCAACGCTGCCATGCTCGGCGGCAGCGTCAAGGCATCGCCGTTAGGGCAGGCCTATCCCGATGTCGATTGGACGAACCTCTTCCGCAAGGTCGGGGACCTGACCAAGCGCCCCTTTGACTGGAGCGCCGACGTCGCCAAGCTTCAGGCTCGCACACTGCTGGTCTTTGCCGACGCTGACTACCTCCGGCCCGAACACATGGTCGAGTTCTGGAAGGCGTTGGGAGGCGGCCAGCGCGATGCCGGGATTGATGGCTCACTGCGGCCCGCAAATCAGTTCGCAATCGTGCCGAACACCACTCACTACACGCTCGCGGTCGAGCCGATGCTGCCGGAGATCGTCGAGCGCTTCCTGGGAACCGCATAGAAGGCAGTCGGTCGCGGCGAGGCCCGGAATTTGTCGGACGCCCAAAACAACTAGCCATGGCGGTCGGTCACGCCAATGCGATGGAAAATCGTAGAGGTTAAGATCATGTCGCAGGACTGCCGCTGCAAGGCAATTCACTCGACTGATTGCACCCTCCTGCCCTTCCATTCGCCTCCATGCCTGAAGATTCTTCTGCTCCGCCACGGCGGTGCAGGAGGAAAAGATGAAACGCGGATGTATGCAACGAAATAGTCGCAAAGAAGGCCCTGATGTCTGGCAGTTTCGCTGGTCTGAGACCAGACTTGACGGCAAGCGTCTTTACCACAAGAAAATTGTCGGCACAGTCGAGCAATATCTTGATGAAGATGCTGCACGGCGCTCCGTAGTGGGGCTGCTCTCAGAACTCAGCACCGATGGCCGACCAACGAATTCCGGCACAATGACCGTTGCTCAACTTTGTGATCACTTCGAGCAACGCGAACTCCCAAAGGAAAACACTTGGCGCAGTCACGCGACCAAGAAAATCTATAAGGCGTACTTGACTCGCTGGATTCGCCCGCACTGGCAGAAATACGGACTTGCCGAGGTTAGAACCATACAAGTCGAGTCCTGGCTTCGCGGATTGCCATTAGCAAAAAGCAGTTGTGCCAAAATCCGAAACCTGATGTCCGTCCTCTTTAATCACGCCTGCCGATATGAGCTGTTTGACCGCAACCCAATCTACCTCGTTCGTCAGAGCGCCAAACGCCGAACACCGCCGGCCACTCTGGTGCCCGCCGAAATCAAGGCGCTAATCGACGGCCTGGCACTTCGAGAACGCACATTAGTCCTTCTTGCCGCATCAACCGGGTTGCGGCAGAGCGAGATATTCGGCCTAAAGTGGGGCGATATCGACTTCGAGCGGGGCACGATGAGCGTCATCCGTTCCATCGTGTACGGAGTGGTAGGCCCGTGCAAGACCGAATCATCGCAAAAGCCAGTGCCAATGCATCCGACTCTCGCGGACGCTCTGACGCAGTGGAGAAAACGTTGTACCTACGTCAGGCCGGAGGACTGGGTTTTTGCAAGCAAGCGCTATCGAGGCCGAAGACCGTACTGGGGCCAGGCGATCTTGCGCAAATACATACGTCCTGCAGCTCAACGAGTCGGAATTCAGAAGCGATTCGGATGGCATACGTTCCGTCACACCTACTCGACCTTGCTGCGAAGCGTGGGGACTGAGTTCAAGGTGATGCAGGAGCTGCTGCGGCATTCGTCGTTCCGCTCAACGTTGGACGTTTACCGCAGGCAGTAACGCCCGCGAAGCATGCAGCGCAGGCGGCGGTGATGTCGCTAGTCTTTTCTTCCGATGAGGATGGAGCAACACGCGTTGCTGGATAGGAAGCTCTGGATCGCCTAAAAAGGGCACAAAAAGGGCGCGAAACGCGCCCTTTTCGCGCCCCCAATGGTTTCAATGAAATCCGCCTAAGTGCTTTAGAAAGAATGGCGGGGACGACGAGACTCGAACTCGCGACCTCTGCCGTGACAGAGGTACCGTAGGTCACCTCTTATCGTCCCCTTATTGTACCCGGATCGTGCTTTGTCCACTCGCCCGGCTATTGTCGGCCTTCTTGACGTTTCTTGCGCTCGGCATCCTGCTCTAGCAGCCTCATCATGAGGCGAACCGGTGACCGGAACGTGGTCGCGCGCAACCGGTCGAACATGGTTTGCAAGTCAACGAGTCCATGGGCTGCAGCAAGTTCCAACGCTGCGAGCGTACCTACCACCTTCAGTCCGCGATGTCGAGCTAAAGTCACCCCGTCTCGTTCATCCATCAACAAAAGGATGGCTTGGAGTTCGGACGCAAGCGATATCGCTTCGCGCTCGCCTGCGTCGAGATGTTCCAGAGCCGAATCGACGGGCTGTTTCAGGCTCACAACTTCCAACCATGCAGGAGGCTGCGAAATCCACGCGCGCACGACGGCGGGAGTGTTTGCATGAGCCATCTCGGCCTTCACAGCGGGAGGGATCAAGAATATCGGCTGCTTGGATGAGTACGAGATAGTTTAGAGGAGTTGTGTCCGCTACGATCGATTGCATTTACATGCCGAGTTGCCGGTGCGTGTCGCGATCCCGCTCGATGTCTTCCAGTGTGTATTCCAGTTCGACGCCATGGCTCTTCAAAAAGGCATCGACTTCCATCCGGGTCTCGTAACCCAGCAACTGGCGCAATTGGGCAGCCGAAATCTTGCGTTCGCGGTACGCGGCTAGGGCCAAGGCCTCGAAGGCAGCACGGGACAAATCTTGACCAGGAGCAGCCAGGGCCGCTGAGAGTTCATCAGGAAGCGCAATCGTGACGTGTCGCATTATTTAGAAATTATAACATCATTCGATAAGGGAAATACGGCGGCTGAACCGAATGGTCGTTAGCAGTGAGCCCTATTTAAAGAAAAAAGTCCTAGCATTTCTGCACCCAGCGCCGCGGTCGCCGGGGCTCCGCAATTTGCTAGCGCATTCGCATTGGGGGCTATTGAACCGATTCCAAACACGATCGGCGAGGTATCGTTTCAGCGAAGCCTTTGAAACTGTTCTTACTGATCTTCAGTGATCGAATCTTGGACTCCAGGGTAGATCGGGCTATGCCCAGTTTGAAACACTAAGAGTGTTAACTGTGTTGTTCGCGCAACGCGGCGATCCGCTGGTCCTGCAGGAACACCGTGTCGCAAATGCTAAAAATCGTTTGCGCTATCGGCTCGCCAATTATCTGCTCTCTGCTCAATGCTTCGCCAACGAGAGAATTCGTACCTACCGGCCGATCAGCGGCGTTGATAACCCTGAAGGCAGGCCCGGTCTCAAGTTGTCTAAAATCTAGCGCCACAGCTTTCCGGCTCACTCGACCGGCATCTTCGCCCCACTTTCCAATGATCAGGTCGAAATTCGCTGCCTTCTCCTCATGGCCAGGCGTCCACTCCACAAAATAAGCTGCAATGGTTGCGTCATCCTGAGTGACGTAGCCCCATACGCGACGAGTCATGTTTCCGCAGCAGCTGCAAGGCCCGAATGTACGGTCGTCTTCCGGGTTAATCGCTAGCTGGTAGCCAAAAGTGTTTTCTTCCTTTGCATTACTCATCTACTCTCATCCCCAATGCTCGACACCCAGGCACCCTCAGTGTTCCTTCAGGCCAAGTCGCAATAGAAGAGCCGCAAGCAAGATTGCGAAAACGAGTTTAATAATTTCCTTCGTCGCCTCGTCCCGAAGTATGGAACGAATATTCTCCCAAAATGTGGGCTGTATGCCCTTTGTAAGGAAGAGATCGTAGCCAAGCTTCGCTACTATACCCGCCGGACAGTGCGGATCGCTGGTTGCGCCGAGCCAACTGAAATCGAGCACGTGGGTAGTATCGTCCGCAAGATGAACCGCACCGCTCTCCTGCATACGCGACCGGCATGTGCTGCAGACGAATGACTGAAGCGCCTTGTAGCGCGCTTCGGTCAGCTCGGAGGTGAAATCGAAAAGGCATCCCTTGGTGCCCAGGTGGAGCGACTTGCTCAGCGACGGGACGGCGAAGCTTGCAGCTTGGCGCATCAGTAGAACAACGATGAATTCCAGGATCGAGGGAGGTGCCATATGGCGCTCCCAGTTTCCCAATGCCTGAACGTGAATATGTTTTTCCTTGAGCCCGTAGTGCTCGTCGGAAAACTTGGCCAAAGAAATCACAGCAAAATTGTCCGGAAACGACTGATCAGCCAAATCGTACGTTTTCTGCTCTGCGGCAATGAACCGGTTCATCCGCTCGCGAAAATCTGGAAGCATGGACCGACACTTGTCACGATCCACGACCTTGCCCTCACCCAGAGTCACTAGCAATTCATCTTCTGGATTGGGCGACAGAATCTCGAACTCAATGGAAGTCTGAAGCGTGTTGAGATGTACGATCAGGTATTTCAGAGCAGTGACGTTCAGCTTTCCAAGGGCAGCCAGTATCACGCCCACCCTCGTGGGCGCAGCAGGCATTACCAGTGAATTTAGGGTTTCATTAGCCACTTTTGGCACCACCGAGGAGGACTCTAACGACTGCCCCCGAGCTGGGTCAAGTAATCCTGACAGCAGAAAACGCCGAAGGGCAGTTGTTTGATTGCAACAACCGACTGTCAGCTCAGGTGCAGGATAATTCCCGCTTCGGAAACCATCAGGGAATGGGAGTGTAGTTTGAGATGGGCGGTTCAATTGCGCGATGCAACTTGCGCAGCACTTCGTCGATCCCCAAATCCCAGTTCACTGCAAGTCGATCAAGCAGACTCGGGCTGTACTCGTATATCTGTTGCTTTGTGACTCCACACCATACTGGCAGAACGACATCTGAACCTTCGAGGATTTGACGCGTAAAAATGGAATCAAACTCCGTTTTTGTCCAACCCGTATTGCTTAAAAAGTTGGACGAGAGGATGAGGACGCATTTCTTAGATTCTTTCAAACCTTTTTCTACGCTGGCACGCAGGCTGTCCCCTACTTTGACCGAATATTCGTCATACCAAACCGGACAACGCATTCTGCTCAATCCTAGAGCGATTGGCTGTGCAATGTCCTTCTTATCCCTCCAATCGTGCGAGATGAAAGCTAAAGGTTTTTCGTATCGCGAGCGCTCCAGAGCACTCGTTGGTGTACGAAAGACGACATCTAACCCCTGTTCTTTAGTACGTTGTTCCAATTTCCCTACCTGCTCTGCGGAAAACAAATCCTCGGTGTAAAGAAACACTCTGCCGGAGAATTTCAGATCCGCAGCATCATGAGTACGTTCGCCGGGGTAGCCCGCACGTACGGCAACACCCTTAACGGAATCGAATAGCCACTGAGGGTTCATCGCGACTCCCTCGCATAGTGAATACGCTTCCGGGCCAGTCGGTATGAAATACGAGACGTATTTAGTGCCGCTATCGAAGTCGTAATGCACGCGTCCGCGGACCTCAAAAGCGGTCGCGGAACCGCCCTGATTAATCGTCAGAGTCAGGGTGCTTGCTGCATTGAGGACGGACGGAAAATCCGTGTCGAAGTACTCTCGGAGCGTGGCCATAAGGAATGATAACGTCCTTTATCATTCACCATCTGGGTTGGCAAGCGGGCAACAAATTCGGGTCGTTTGCCCCAGACAGCGACTATCCGCTCACTGGTTTGCTCCCGCGAAATCCGCCCAGTGGCATTTCTAGACCCTAGCGCGTTTGTCGGTACTAATCCGACGCACGAACCGATTCCCGGTTGCTCGTTTGAACGAAGCCCTCCGGCGCAGTCGCCAGAGCTTTTGATCATTAGTTTATCGATATGAAGCAGTAAGCTGTCGCAGTTGCTTTAGCATCGATGGATTGCTAGATTCCTCTTTCTTGGAGGCCTATCGCCTCACGTTTGTTTTCAGTCCCATCTAAGCAAACCATTTTCGAAATCCAGCCACACTCTTTGGAATCCGGTTTTCGCTAATCCCAATAAGCCGTCAAATTCGTATCTCGGATCAGGATCGCCATCGGCGACGAGCATAATCTGAGAACCGATGCTTTGGGTGCCCAGTGATACATCAGAGGCGCGGAACCATGCGGCGTACATCGTACCCGTCGCCGTAAAAATCACAGTATTTGTCTCGTTAGGCAGCGGCTCCAGCTTCGCCAGACTCGCCTCGAGCCGTTTGCGGAAGAGAAGCAGTCTCGGTGTTCCGGAATCGACCAGCAGACGCAATACGTGTCCGGCGATCCTGACCTTCACCGTGAGGAATGGCTTTTGAGTGTCAAACCGGACCGCGTTTTTGGGTGTATTCGCAGGTGCAAAGACGATTCTTCTCGTTCGGTAGTCGATCATGAAGCTGCCACTGCTGAGAACGTCAAGACCCGCAATGGCTCCTAACGGAACCCCGAGGGCGCGTTGCATGAAGCTCAAGTCTTGCACTACGACTCTGGCGGAAGCCATGTGCAGCGCACCGATATCGATACGCGGCACCACTACGGTTTGCACGTCAATTTTGCCGTTGGATGATAGTAGCGGCTCCATGCTTCCCCGCAAGTTAAGTCTTCCGGCCAACTCTTTGCTGATTGCCGTTGGACTAGTTCCCGTGTCTAGCAGGATGTTCACGTTCTCGATCAACCCAATATTGCCTTTCACGATGATGAGATTATCGTTGTAGAGCTCGAAATGGACCTCGGCAGGCTGTTTGCGTGCATCCTTAAGGCGCTTTCGGTATTCACGGGCGGCTTTGTCAGCAGCATTCTCGCTGGCGCTGTTGGCAGCCAAATGTCCGAGTTCATGTGCTACCCAGTATCCGAGGGAGTCGTCACTCACATATCGGTCGCTGTCGATGAACACGCTGCGGCTGGGCAGGTGCGTGAACATGGCGCTGGCATATCCGGCTGGCACTTTGAGGCGAAATATTCTGGTCGTGTCGATGTACTTCCAGTGCGGCACAAAGAGAACTCGCAGTGGATAAAAGACGGGTTGCATGATCCGAATCTGAGCGCGTACCAAGGCTTCTTGTTGGGGCGTACCTCCGAGGACTGTGTAGCTGTTTGCGGAAGGTTCAGGCGGGGTTGCTTCTTCGCTGACCAGCTTTGCGTTCCCGTTCGTTTGTCCCCAGCCGAACTGTGCAAATCCCAAGATGAGTAGAACCGCCCAAATTCTGACCTTCATTTGCCACCTCCAGGCGTGTGCTGGAGGCGAACTTGGGGCTGGTTAGGAGGAAGCTCAATGGACGGCGGCTTGATTGAGGCTTGATTGGTTATGAGCGATTAAAGCTTTTTGTTCCAGTAACTTAGTGCCTTGGCTTATCTAAACCTTGTCATCTAGTTGGAGGGTGTTAGACTCGCGCTAAGATCTGGGGTAGACGCAGATGGCCCTTGAAGCCCAAGCTTCCGCAATCCTGCGCTTCGGAGTGTTTGAGGTGGATGTGCGTGCCGGAGAAGTGCACAAGCAGGGCGCACGGATCAAGCTGCAGGAGCGGCCGTTTCATGTCCTCACCGTTCTCCTGCAGCGGCCCGGGGAAGTGGTAACTCGCGAAGAGCTGCGCTCTCAGAACTGGCCCGCCGATACGTTCGTGGACTTCGACAATAGCCTGAACACGGCGATCAACAAGCTACGCGAGGCTCTTGGCGATTCGGCGGATAATCCGCGGTTCATCGAGACACTGCCTCGGCGCGGGTATCGGTTTATCGCCCCTGTTACCGGGGTAGATGGGGCAGCGGGAGGGACCGCCGCGGGTGTGAGCGCGGTCACACCGATTCGCGGCCGGAAGATCGCTGTCACAGCGGCCGTTGTAGTGCTCGCCTCGGGAATAGCGGGAGGACTGCTCTGGCGGACGCGGCAAGCACGGCACCTCACGGAAAAGGACACCATCGTTCTCGGAGATTTCGCCAATTCGACTGGCGATGCAGTATTCGACGGGACGCTTCGAGAAGGTCTTTCTGTCGAGCTGGAGCAATCGCCCTTCCTGAGTCTCGTTTCAGAGGAAGGAATCCGTCAAACATTCATTGCGGATGATGGAACGACCGCCAAATACGCGACTCACTCCTGAAATCACGCGCGAAGTTTGTCAACGGACGAGCAGCGCGGCTGCACTGGACGGCTCGATTGCCCTGATCGGCACCCGGTACAATCTGATTCTGAAGGCTGTGAACTGTGCGAATGGAGACTTGCTGGCAAGCACAGAAGCGCAGGCGAGCGACAAGAGTCACGTTCTCGACGCGCTTGGGAATGCCGCTTCGGAAATGCGGAGGAAACTGGGAGAGTCTTTGAGCACGCTCCAAAAGTACAATACGCCTCTCGAACGAGCGACGACTCCATCCCTCGAGGCCTTGCAAGCCTTCAGCCTTGGCGTCAAGAACAACTTTCCTGCAGCCATCCCGTTTTTTCAGAAAGCCATTCAGCTTGATCCAAACTTTGCTATAGCTTACGACCTGTTGGGCGGTGCGTATGGATCCATCGGCGAAAGGGCCTTGGCCGTAGAGAATACGCGGAAAGCCTTCGAGCTGCGCGGACGTGTGAGTGAGATGGAGAAGCTCAACATCGAAGCAGATTACTACTTTGGTGTGACTGGCAACCTAATCGAAGCACAGCGGAGCTATGTCCTTGGGAAGCAAATCTACCCGCGTGAACCTGGCTTCTGCGGCGGCCTTGGTGTGATCTATATGTCTCTCGGACAGTACGAATCGGCTCTCAAAGAGCACCGGGAGGTCCTTCGTCTTCTCCCTCCTGACAGTGTGGCATTCCGATTTGTCGCGTATACCTACTTGCTGCTGGACCGTGTCGAGGACGCCGCAGCCACAGCCCGTGAGGCGCGCGAAAAGGGGCTGGACTCTGCTTTGGGTCCTACCGCCTATTTGATCGCCTTCTATCAGGATGACGCGTCCGAAATGGCGCGACAGGTGGCCGCTGCCGCGGGTAAGACGGGAGAAGAAGACTTGCTCTTGGCACTAGAAGCCGACACTGCTGCTTATTTCGGACATCTTGGAAGAGCGCGTGAGCTGTCACGGCAGGCTTCAAATTCTGCGAAGCGGGCGGGAAAGAAGGAATCTTCGGCAGCCTACGAGGCCATGGCTGGGCTGCGCGAAGACTTGTTTGGCAATACTGCCAAAGGACTAGATCAGACAAGGATGGCAATGACGCCATCGAGCGGACGCGACATCTATTATGGATTCGGGCTGGCATCGGCTTATGCGAAAAACGCAAAGGCGACCCAACGATTCGTAGAGGGTTTCGAAAAAGGGTTCGCTGAAGACACGGATGTACAGTTCAATTACCTTCCGACCCTTCGCGCCAAGCTTGCGCTTATGCATTCAAATCCCCTGCAGGCGCTTGATGATCTCGAGCTCGCTGCTCCGTATGAACTCGGTTTGCCGGCAGGTGGCTTTTACAACTGGCCCAACATGTATCCCGTCTATGTGCGAGGAGAAGCATATCTAGTTGCACATCGGGGCAGCGAAGCGGCAGCAGAGTTTCAGAAGATTCTCGGCCATCGCGGGATTGTGCTCAACGAACCCATCAGCGCGCTGGCGCATCTGCAACTAGGGCGCGCCTACGTTTTGCAGGGCGACACTGCCAAGGCCCGCGCCGCGTATCAGGATTTCCTCGCACTCTGGAAACACGCCGACCCTGACATCCCGATCTTGAAGGAAGCGAAGGCGGAGTACGCAAAGCTACAATGAGGAGTGAGCGCGCTGAAATCCAACGTTTCGGAACGTTTGAGGTGGACGTGCGCTCGGGGGAGTTACGCAGGCAGGGCGTACGGATTAAGCTGCAGGAACAGCCGTTTCATGTCCTCACCGTTCTCCTGCAGCGGCCCGGGGAAGTGGTAACTCGCGAAGAGCTGCGCTCTCAGAACTGGCCCGCCGATACGTTCGTGGACTTCGACAATAGCCTGAACACGGCGATCAACAAGCTACGCGAGGCTCTTGGCGATTCGGCGGATAATCCGCGGTTCATCGAGACACTGCCTCGGCGCGGGTATCGGTTTATCGCCCCTGTTACCGGGGTAGATGGGGCAGCGGGAGGGACCGCCGCGGGTGTGAGCGCGGTCACACCGATTCGCGGCCGGAAGATCGCTGTCACAGCGGCCGTTGTAGTGCTCGCCTCGGGAATAGCGGGAGGACTGCTCTGGCGGACGCGGCAAGCACGGCACCTCACAGAAAAGGACACCATCGTTCTCGGAGATTTCGCCAATTCGACTGGCGATGCAGTATTCGACGGGACGCTTCGAGAAGGTCTTTCTGTCGAGCTGGAGCAATCGCCCTTCCTGAGTCTCGTGCCGGAAAAGCAGATCCATCAGACGTTGCGGATGATGGGCAAAAATACGAGTGCGCGACTTACGCCCGAGATTGCTCAGGAAGTTTGTCAAAGGACAAGCAGTGCGGCTGAACTGGACGGTTCGATTGCCCTGATCGGCACCCGATACAACCTGATTCTCAAAGCGGTCAACTGCGCGAGCGGAGACTTGCTGGCGAGCACGGAAGCACAGGTGGACGATAAGAGTCATGTTCTGGATGCGCTAGGCAAGGCGGCTTCGGAAATGCGCCGGAAGCTTGGGGAATCCTTGAGTTCCACCCAAAAATACAACACACCTCTCGAGCAAGCGACTACTCCATCTCTGGAAGCATTGCAGGCCTATAACTTAGGTCGGCTAGCTTTGGCGCACGGCGAAGATGCGGCCGCTTTGGGCTTTTTCCAGCGAGCCACTCAACTCGACCCGAATTTTGCGATGGCCTACTGGGGAATGTCGCAATCATATAACGGCGAAACCACCTTGGCAGTTGAAATCGGCCGGAAGGCCTACGGCTTGCGTGAAAGGCTGAGTGAGTTCGAAAGATTAAGGATCGAATGCGATGACCCCTCCGGCGATGTCATGAAGGCAATGCGCAGTTGTGAACTTGGCGCAAAAACGTACCCACGCGACGCCCTCTTTCATCAGGACCTTGCACTCTACTCAGACGCGCTGGGACGCTATGAGACAGGCCTGAAAGAGAAACTAGAAGCCGTTCGTCTCGCCCCATACGACGGCCATTTTTGCCGGACTGTTATCTACGCGTATCTCTTGTTGAACCGAGTCCAGGAGGCTGAGGCTGCAGCCAAAGAAGCTTGCGCAAAGGCCGTGGACGCCAATTCTGAGACCATCCTTTACCTAGTTGCTTTTTATCGGGATGACCATGCGGAAATGGCGCGACAAGCGGCTCGTGCTGTGGGTGTACCGGGAGATGAAGACTCTATGTTATCTGCGGAGGCTGACACGGCTGCCTATTTCGGACATCTTGGGAAAGCCCGTGAGTTAACTAGGCGGGCTGCGGAATCTGCAGAGCTAGCAGCGGAGAAGGAAACTGCGGCGACCTACTATGCTACGTCTGCGCTGCGGGAAGCGTTGTTCGGAAACGTAGACAGAGCACGGCAGCAAGCCACTCTCGCGAAGGGGCGTGCGTCCGGGCGTGATGTGGATTACGGCTTGGCGCTTGCCCTTGCCTATGCAGGGGATGCGAACCGGGCACGAGTACTGGCTGATGGTTTGGGCAGGAGGTTCCCCGAAGACACAACTCTTCAGCTCACTTACCTTCCGACACTTCGGGCAAAGCTTGCGCTCGTTCGTTCAAACCCGCAGCAGGCGGTTGATATTCTTAGGGTCGCTGCTCCGTATGAGCTGGGTCTGTCGGCTCTTAGTGGTTACAATTGGCCCAGTTTGTACCCCGTTTATGTGCGCGGAGAAGCTTATCTTGCCGCACACCAGGGCAAAGAAGCAGCAGCAGAGTTTCAGAGAATCCTCGACCATCGCGGGATTGTGCTCAACGAACCCATCGGCGCTCTGGCGCATCTCCAACTGGGCCGCGCCTATTCCTTGCAGGGCGACACCGCCAAAGCCCGCGCCGCCTACCAGGATTTTCTGACGTTGTGGAAGGACGCCGATCCAGACATCCCCGTCTTCAAAGAAGCAAAAGCTGAGTACGCAAAGCTGCAGTAGCTCTGTCACCGGTCTAGAAAATGTCAGCTTTTTGCGCCAGGTCCACCGGTCAAACCGCCCTTCTCGCAACCTATCCACTGCAGAATGAAAACGCGGTAGTGTTGACCGAACCGATCAACTCCCGGATGGCTAGCCGGAAGCTATCCAGCTTCCCCGGCGGGATTAGTAATGGCTTGTAGAACGTGATTGGGCGATTCGCGATGTCTATCTCCAACGATTCGCTGTCACTGCTTTGCCGCGGCAGTAGCCACCCTCTCGATGCCCTCCCAGCGTATCCTGTCCGCCCCAGTTCTCAATCGCCGGTTCAAGACCTCAGCACAGCCTATTCAGGCAAGAAAGGACGGCGTCATGCAAAACGGCAGCCTTAGCAGAGAGCAACGGAAACGGAGCTCGGATGTTTGGTGCTACCGATGGTGGGAGTCGGGTCCAACCGGCAGGAGGATACACCGTCGAATCATTCTCGGTACGGTAGAGCAACTTCATGACAGACGGGCGGCGAACCAGGCGACGGCGGGGTTACGAAGGGAAATCAACTCGCACGACATCCGCACGAAGACGACGTTGATGACCGTGGCAGAGTTAGCGGACCATTTTCGTCAACGGGAGTTGCTCGACAGCAACATACGGATTACGTACTCCACCAAAAAAGCGTATGCCGGCTACTTGACGAAATGGATTGTGCCGCGATGGGGACAGAATGCACTGCAGCACATCAAGGCCAGAGAAGTGGAGTTGTGGCTGGCGAGTGTGCAACGCGCACGAACCACGCGCGCGAAAATCCGCAATGTGATGAGTGTGCTATTCAACCATGCACGCCGGTACGATCTCTTCGATGGCAACCCTATCCAATGGGTGCGCCAAAGCGCCAAACGTCGTAGTGCTCCCAATGTACTTACGATTGAGGAGGTACGGCATTTATTGGCAGCGCTACCGCCGCGAGAAAGAATCCTGGTGTTCTTGGACGTAAGCACCGGACTGCGACAGAGCGAACTGTTCGGTCTGCAATGGCAGGATATTGATTTCGAAATCGGAGAGCTCAGAGTGACGCGATCGGTGGTAGGTCACGTGGTCGGCACCTGCAAGACAGAGGCCTCTCAAAAGGCCATTCCACTTCACGAGGACCTGATCGAAGCCCTGAAGGGCTGGCGCCAGCAGAACCCCTACAAGGAGGCGCAGCATTGGGTATTTGCAAGTCCGAGTAGCGGTGGGAAAAATCCGTACTGGGGACAACAGCTGATGCGCCGGGACATCCGCCCGGTTGCCGAGAAGCTGGGGATCACCAAGCGCATCGGATGGCATACCTTCCGGCACACGTACTCCACATTGCTTCGGGCCGTGGGAGCGGATCTGAAAGTAATGCAGGAACTGCTGCGGCACTCCACGATCCGTGTGACCTTGGATACTTACACCCAGGCGGTGACAGCTGCCAAGCGTACAGCCCACACCGCTGTTGTCTCGCTGATTATTGGAAATGGCGAATAGAAGCTGGACTAGGGCACGAAGGGGAGCGATCAGCCCCCTAGGCCGAGGTTGAACGTAAACATTGTTATAGGGGAGCTGTGCGCGGAATTTGACGCCTCGCGCGGAGTTTGTACCTTTTTGTGCCCACGCGAAAATTCTTCCACTGGCGTAAGTGCTTGATTAGGAATGGCGGGGACGACGAGACTCGAACTCGCGACCTCTGCCGTGACAGGGCCCCTGGCTGATGTAACTGATTGATATCAAACGGTGTCGGCGGACATCTTTTGATACCGCAAGGTACCGCAGGTCACCTCTTATCGTCCCCTTATTGTACCTAGATCCTGCTTCGTCAGTGGATTTCTCAGACGCCATTTGCGCTGTGAGTCTCCGACTTGAAAAAATTAGTCATAACGGAGAGCGACGAGTGGATCGGTTTGCGCGGCGCGGCGGGCGGGCAGGAAGCAGGCGGTTAGGCCTGCCGACACTACGATTGTCACGACAGCAGCGAATGTGGTCGGGTCTGTGGCTGAAACACCAGAGATCTGGCTGGCAAGAAAGCGCGTGAGTGCATAGCTTGCGAGAAGGCCGAGGAAAATGCCAGCCACCACCAGGCGGAGACCGTTGAGAAGCACGAGGCGAAGAATATTTCTTTGTTGTGCTCCCAGCGCCAGGCGAATGCCAATCTCGCGAGCCTGTAAGGAAACCGTGTAGCCCATCACGCTGAAGACGCCGATGACTACCAAGACCAACCCGATGACCGAGAATGCCGTCAGAGTTACTAATTCAAATTGCGGCCCGCGATAGAACTCGCGCAGGGAATTCTCCAGGGTTCCGGACGTCCCAATGGCAACGGCCGGATCTATAGACAGGACTTCCTTCGCCATACTTCCCAAAACCGCGCTCGCATCCACCGAGGTCCGGGCCATAATCGTTCGCCAGGAAAATACCTGAACGCTGTAAGGGATGAAGGCTTCGGGAAATTCCTGCCACGACGGATTCTCATAATCGCGCGACTTGTAATTCGCCACGACTCCGACGATTTCAAAATAAGTATCACGCGGGGCATCGCGATACGCTTGATCAAGAGCGGCGAGCTTGACTTTGTGGCCAAGAGGATCTTCGTTGGGAAAATACTGACGAGCAAAAGCCTGGTTTATGACCATCACGTGCCGAGCCGCGCTCACGTCGTCTTCGGAGAAACCCCTGCCACGGATCACCGGCACTCCGAGAGTTTGAAAATAGTCTTCGCTGACGGATTCATCCCTGGCCTCCCAGTGTTCCACGTGAGGCCGGCCGGGAATAACGACGTCCGTCAAGTCGGATTTCAACGGCGGCTCCTCTTCGCATTCCGCGGCGGAGAGCACACCGGGAACTCCCTTCATACGGTCGAGAAGTTGCCGCGTCACTGAATTTTTCCGAGTCCTGACTTTTACAATAGAAGCCGGATCGCTCCAGCTGAAATTGTAGGAGTCGCGCCAAACGAGTTCGAAATAGAGAACATTCTTTGGATTGAACCCCAGATCCACGCGCGTGAGAATAAGGAAACTGCGCATCAAGAGGCCAGCGCCAATCAGGAGTACGATCGACAAAGCGACTTCGGCGACGACGAGAACGGCGCGAAGCTTTCCTTGCCGAAACCCTACCGCGATGCCTTTGCCAGAGCCCGTGAGGTGCGGCTGCACATCGCCACGAACGACATGCAGCGCGGGTGCAAGGCCGCACAGGATGGTGCTCAGAAAGGTGACGCCCAGCGTCAGAAAAAGGACCGGAGCATTCATGCGAATAACAGTTTCCTCGGGAAGAGTGCCGGCCGGAATCAGCGAGATAACGGCCTTCAGCCCGAAATACGCCAGCCCACAACCAACCGCAGAGGCCGCAGCCGCAAGCACGAAACTTTCCACGAGTAGCTGCCGGATCAGCCGGCCCCGCGTCGCACCCAGTGTGACGCGCATCGCGATTTCACGCTCGCGGGCGGTAGCACGTGCCAGCAATAAGTTAGCGACGTTGCTGCAAGCGATCAGCAGCAAAAGAAAGACGGCAGCAAGCAATGCATACAGTGTTGTTTTAAAGCTTCCGATGAGACTGTCCACCAGCGTCTGGGCCACAACTGTAAACTTTTCTGGAAATCGGCCGCGAGGGTCTGCCTTCTGCAGGTGGTGTGCAATCGCATCGAGTTCGGCCCCGGCAGCTTCCGCGCTGACGCCGGGTTTGAGACGCCCGATAAGATGGCCTTCTGCCTCGTCCGCCCTCATGGGTATCCAAAGGCTCGCACCAAAGGCGTTGAAGTGCACGGGCATGATGCCTACAAGGATCCGCGGAGTACCACGCAAGATAAAACGTTTCCCAAGAATCTTTGGATCGCCGCCGAATTCTCGCTGCCAAAGCCGGTAATTCATTACGAACACGGGTGGCGCACCGGGGCGGCCATCTTCCTCCAAGATCGTGCGACCCAGCAGAGGCGACACGCCCAAATAGTCAAAAGTGTTCGTCGTTACGTCCGCACCACTCGGCAAAACACGGGTGGATTTGCCGTCGTCATAGAAGAGGCGTCCCGCGACCCCGTAAGCGATCATGGCCTCGAAGACATGATTCTGTTCGCGGAAGGCGCGGAATTCCCCGGTTGAGAAGTAGGCACGGCCTTTTGATTCGCCGGCGTTCGCAGTATTGCGAATTTCAAACACAACCGACCTGTTGAAGTCCTTATAAGGAAGCGCGTGGAAGAACACATTGTAGGCGACGCTGAAGACAATGGTGGAGGCGCCGATGCCGAGGGCCAAGGCCAAGATGGCGATTAGGGAGAAGCGGCGGTCTTTCCGGAGGTTGCGCAGGGCGTAGCGCAAATCGCGGGCGAGACTCTCGAGGTGAGTTTCCCACCGGGTGTCGCGGACTTCCTCCTTGACGCGATCCAGGCCGCCGAAATCTTGTTGCGCGCGGCAGCGGGCTTCTTGCGGCGGCAGGCCGGCGGCGATGTTGTCGGCGATCTGCTGCTCCAGGTGGAAGCGGAGTTCTTTGTCGAGCTGGCTTTCGCTGCGCGATTTGTGGAATAGACGACGGAGCCAGTTCATTTCTCTCCTATTCGTTGCGGAGGGCGACGAGGGGGTCGAAACGTGCGGCGCGGCGGGCTGGAACCCATGCGGCGACAAGCGCTACGACGAGCAGCGTGGCGAGCGCCGCGGCTAGGAGCAGAGGGTCGTGTGCGCTCACTTCAAATAATAAAGACCGGAGCAGGCGAGTGCAGAACCAGGCTCCTAGAATGCCCGCAGCAGCGCCGGCGATCGTCCAACGGGCTACGTTCCAGAGGACCATTTTTAGGATGCCCCTGCTGGTCGCGCCGAGGGCCATGCGGACGCCGATCTCTCGCGTCCGTTGTGCTACCAGAAATCCGACGACTCCATAGATTCCGATTGCCGCGAGCACAACGCCCATTGCCGCGAAAAGAGACAGCAGCACCGCGTTGAAGCGAGGGCGCTCGGCTAATTTGCCCACGCGTTCGCTCATCCTTTCGATCTTTGCTGGGATTGTCGGATCCAGGCTGGCCGTTGCGGCTCGCATCCAGGCGGCGACGGCGCTCGGATTCATTCGGGTCCGCAAAACTATTTGGCTGGTACTGAGAGATTCGACTGGATCGTTTTTCCAGGGAAGATAAAACTCGGGATCGGAGCTTGCCACTAGGCCGTTATTTCTTACATCCGCGGCGACCCCGACGACCGTTCGCCATGGAGTCTGCAGGCGAAATAACCGGAGCTGCTTGCCGACGGGATCTTCGTTTGGAAAAAGCTGACTCGCGAGGGTTTCGCTGAGAATGATGGGATTTTCGGATGCGGACGCGTCGTGTTCCAGAAAGGTCCGGCCACGGAGGATTGGAATACCTAGCGCGGAAAAATAATCTGGCGTCACCGCTCGCCAAGCAACCGCACCTCCGGTGCCCTCGGCGATCGGCGGGTAGCCCTCCGGCTCAACGGCTGCGAGAATTGTTGAGCGCATTTGGCCGGCGGGAGGCAGGGTGTCGCTCAACGCCAGCGCGATCGTGCCGGGCAAAGGCTGCAGGCGCCTTTGCAGCTCGGCGAAAAATGCAATCTGCTGGGGAGTCTGCGGGTATCTGTACGCGGCGAGTGAAATCGTCTCCGTGAGCACGTTGTCGGTTTCCATGCCGGTCGGCGCACGTTGCAGATTCCACAGACTACGTAGGAGCAACCCGGCGCAGGTTAGTAAAACCAGGGAAACGGCAATCTGTGCCGCTACCAGCGTCTGACGCAGCAGACGCCGCGTCGTCGCGCGAACATCTCTTCCGCAAAGTTGTTCGGGGGCGGGATTGGAGAGCGCCGGCGCCAAACCGAAGATTGCAACGGAAACAAATGCCAACCCGAGCGTGAACGTGATGACCCGCAGATCGAGATTCGCTTCTTGCAAACGTGGAATGCCTTCGGGCGCGATCGACACGAACAGGCGCAGGAGGAGATGCGCGATCCAGCAGCCCGCCACTCCTCCAAGCAAGCCGAGCAGAGTACTTTCAACGAGAGCTTGGCGGACCAGACGTCCGCGGCTTGCGCCGAGCGCCGCGCGCACGGCAAGTTCGCGCTGGCGGCCGGTGGCGCGCGCGAGAAGCAGGCTTGCGACATTTGTGCACGCGACGAGAAGTACGGCGAAGACGGAACCCAGCAATATCCACGAAGCGAGAATCGCATCATGCACCTGACGGTCGCGAAGTGACCTGACGGAGAGATGAATCTCCTTGCGGAATGCCGGAGGAGCGCCGTGCAAAGACTGTTCAAGGAAGGGTTGGAGTCCGACGATACCTTCGGAAACCGTAGCGCCTGGCTTCATGCGACCGAACGTTCGCAACACCGAACCGGGAACGGATCGGCGCTGCACCTCTTCGTCCAACTCTTCGGGAAGCAGGATATCTACCGGGACCAGGGTGGGCATTTCAAAGTTGGCGGGAAGAACGCCGGCAATTCGCGTGATCTTGCCATCAAGGGAGATTGTCTTGCTGAGGACGCTGGGATCACCCGCATAGCGGTCTTTCCAGAGCGCGTACGAAAGAATCGCGACGCGCGGACCGTTCGGGCGATCTTCTTCCGGCGTAAAGTTGCGTCCGAGAATGAGTTGCACGCCCAGAGTGGAGAGAAAGGTTTGTTCTACGCGAGCGCAGCTCAGGCGAACGGCGCTCTGCTCGGTCAGGTCACATTTTGAGTCGCCCGGAAGCATCGAGGTCACTTCTTCAAATAGACCGGGGGCTCTCCGGAAGTCGACGTAGCTGGCGCCGAGCATGAATTCGTCTTTCTCAATCGGCGCCGTTAAGCCAAACGAAACCAGGCGATCATCGTGCGCATAAGGCAGGCCGCGGAAGAGCACGCGATCGACGACGCTGAACACAGCTGTGGTAGCCCCGATGCCGAGCGCCAGAGCGAAAATGGCAACAAGGGAAAATCGACGGTCCTTACGAAGGTTCCGAAAAGCGTAACGAAAGTCGCGGACCAGATTGTCAAAGTGTGTTTCCCAACGGGTGTCGCGCACCTCTTCCTTCACTCTTTCTAACCCACCGAATTCTCGTTGAGCGCGGCGTCGCGCTTCTTTGAGGTCGGCGCCTGCAGCGACGGCGGCGGCGATTTGCTGCTCCAGATGGAAGCGAAGTTCTTTGTCAAGCTCGCTTTCGGCACGAGATTTGCGAAAGAGGCGACGGATCCAGTTCACAATGGCAGTCCTATTCGACGGAGTTCATGATCAAGGCGACCGCAGTCGAGAGCTGTTCCCATCCAAGAGCTTCAGCTTCGAGTTGTTTGCGTCCTTTTTTAGTCAGTGTATAGAACTTGGCTTCGCGGCCCGTGTCGGTGTCGCGCCACTCCGCTTGAAGCCAAGCGCGATCCTCTAAACGATGAAGCGCAGGGTAGAGCGAGCCTTGGTGTACAGTGAAAAATTCTTTGGAGATTTGACGGAGGCGTTGCGCGATGGCGTAGCCGTGACTTGGTCCGAGGGCGACGATCTTGAGGATCAGCATGTCGAGAGTGCCGCGGAGGAGTTCGGGTTTGGCTTCGTTCATTGCTACACCTAGAAACTCGACATATACCCTGGAGTTTGCCGAATGTCAACATTTTCCCGCAACTGGGGAGGCAAACGGAGATCGTTGCCGTGACAGAGTGGAAACAACAAGTACTTACAACAACTTACCAGGCTTCTAGCGACTGCCAAGTACTTGATAATACGTAGTAGCCGAACGAATCTCGGGTTGGCGTTCGGGTTGAAGATTCCGCAAGTTCGTCGGTGTCTTAAGACGTAAGCTGGAACCGTAGGATCATATCGATCGCGAATATTGGCTAGTCGCGAGGCATGAAGCAGAGCAGTGGAATCGCCCAAAACCACTTGATGTACGGTAACTACCCAGGACTTAGCGGCGGGTTGGGTTGCGCCACACCGGGCCGAAGGAATTGAAGTTTGACCATAGGCAGATGGAACCAAATAACCAGAAGCACCAAGACTGCAAAGAAACTCAGCCCCGTAGCTCTGTGTTTCGGACCTAGTGGCGACAAAAAAATGGTGGCAAATGCGTTCCAAACACAAATCGCAATTCCTATTGATCGTCCCCAAGCTTTCCAGCGAACCGTTCCCACCGCGGCAAGGATAAACAGCACGGCAACTGTTGCCTGCACCAGGGACGCGACCGCTCTTTCTCTCCACAAGCTATCAGGGGTCAAGACCCCACGGAGAATCACGAAGAGAACACGAGTTCCAACAAACAGCAATATGGCTGTGACCAACCAGTTCGAGTATTTGAGGACCGGGCCCACTGCTCCTCCCGCTTGCCGCAGAGTAGCAGAACTTAGCTGGCACTGACGCAAATCGTGATAAATTTGGCTTTTGGATGAAAGACAAGTAGCTTGAGACCTGACCAGCGAATAGTCACGAAAATGCCTCTCACCGAATTGTGGGACGACGGCGGCACATTAACCGGGGAGCGCGTCAGGAACCTTGACCAGACTGACCTTGTCGAACTTCTACGCTCTGGACCTGTGCAATTCCTTGTGGCCGACCCTGGTCTCAAGCTCAGATGGATACCGACACCGCAGCGGTTTGAGTTCTGGAAAACGGTTCGACCCCAGATTGCCCATCCAGGAAAACCCATCTACCGAGAGCAATTTCCGAACGAGACCGCGTACATTGCATCTGAGTGGCGTGGACGCACTGGCGAATGTTTGATTTTGCTAGAGCAGTATCACTGACTCAGGGCCCGTCCTAATCCTTTTGGCGAGGCAATGCATGGCAGGGTTCGACAAAGCATGGTTGGCCGTTGCTGGCGCACGCAATGGAGAGTCAGTCTCCCCTAAATTGCGACTACTGCTTCAAAGCGTTTACCAGCAAAGCCTCGCTGAACCTCTCGATTCCATGGGGCTGAAGAAGAGTCTAGAAGACCTGCTCGTGTTTTTGAGCGGAGAGGGCCGTTCGAACGCGAATTGCTGGGCCGCTGACCTATTTTTCGCTCGCAGTCAGGAATGGGAAAGAGATTGGGCAGACCAGAATCTGCCAGAGGGCTTCCATGATGTGCTGGCCATGATGGGCGAAGCATTACATGACACAGTCCAGACACCTGAGATTGCAAGAAACTTCGGCTGCCTGCCCGAGCAGCTTCTCGAACGCGTCAAGCAATTGCGGAATGGTTGAAGAGTCCCCGAATAGGTCAGTGCCGTCAGCGCTCTTGAGAAGAACCTGGAAGCAATTTTCTTTCCCTAAACCAATGCAGGAGGAGAGTGCTCCACTCGCCGACGGAGGGATCAGCCAGATCGAGGCCGACGCCGTGCGGCGCGTTTTCAAAAATGTGGAGTTCCGCAGGAACGCCGGCTTTGCGCAGCGCCAGATAGAACGCCACGCTATTTTCGGGAGGCACCACGGTGTCCGTGGTGCTGCTGAAGAGAAAGGTGGGCGGCGTTTGCGGAGTAACGTTGAGCTCACTCGAGAGTTCCTTGACAAGCTCCGGCTTGGGATTTTCGCCGATGAGATTTCTTCGCGAGCCTTGGTGCGTATATTCGGCAGTGAAGGAAATCACGGGGTAGGCGAGCACGGCGAAATCCGGTCGAGAACTGGCGCGATCGATGGGATCCGTGGCTTGAGGATTCCCTAAATCAAAATGCGTCGCTGTCGTGGATGCCAGGTGTCCGCCGGCGGAAAACCCCATCACACCTATCTTATCCGGCAACACTCCAAATTCTTTCGCGCGGGAACGGACCATGCGAATCGCACGCTGAGCGTCGCCAAGTTCTACAGGATGGTGATAGCGAGGGCCCAGCCGATACTTCAGGACAAATGCCGTGATGCCCATGGCGTTCAGCCAATTGGCAATTTGCCGCCCTTCGTGATTGGTAGCGAGGAATCCATAGCCTCCGCCCGGGAACACGATGACCGCCGCAGTTGGCATATGACCTGAAGAGGCGGCGTATAGAATAAGCGTTGGCCGGTCGGAGGTGGCGTCGCCGAGTGCGCCGGGAGCCTTGCCATCCCAGAGCGGCATCGTTTGCGGCTCCCCCGAAGGATCCTGATGTTCCGGCTGAGCAACGGGAGGCCGAACGGGTTCCTGCGCCGCAAGCGGAAGAGCACAAAAGAGAAATGAGGCCAAGCAAAATTTGTTCACGCCACCTCCTCCCAGCGCAGAGTTTGTTGCCGCCCGTGCCGCAAGTCAATGGCTAGTAAACGCGCGCTTATTTTGCCCACGTGCGGGCGGAACTCGCAAAGCACATTGAGAAAATCACGCTAACCCCTAGTGGAGAATGCTACATAGCGTTAGGCACTTGGAATTTTGTGGGGCGTGGCAGTATCGATGGTGCCGGGGGACCGGCATGCACGGCTCTGCCACAAACGAACTTCCTCGTCGAGGTGGCCGCATGAGCAAAGGAGACAACGGGGAGAGCTGCTTACTCGGGCCGCGATCGGCGCTGGACGAAGCACCTTATGCTTGATGGTGATTCTAATGAACCGTCAGCGATACATTCACCGAGTGGCTTTGACTTCCTGAACCGCCCCTAATCACCAGGGTGAATACCCCTTTCGGTGTACCAACGCCGCTACTGCCTCCGCCACAACCGACGAAGACCATGCAAGCTATCAGCGCAACGCCAAACACCAGACGCAACCGTCGCTGCCAAGCCTTCATGAAGGCGCCGATTGTGGTCAGACACAGCAGGCACAGCAGCACGCGATAACTCAGGTCGCGCGGGCCCTGAAGGCTCGGTGCCCCTGGAAGCAGCCCAGCCTGTGTTTGCATCGTCACCGTCGCAGTCGCTGCGTGCGTTCCATCGAGCGTCACCATTGGGGGCAAGACCGAACATGTGGAGTTCAACGGTGCCCCTTGACAATCCAAATTGACAGTTTGGGTTGATCCCCCGAGCGGCGTCACCGTCACTGGAATGCCCACTGAGCTTCCCATCGTTACTGTTTCGGAAGCTGGGGCGGAAATAGAGAAATCTACGATGCCACCCCCTGTGAGGGGGACCGTTTGCGGGCTGCTGGGATCGCCGTCGAAAAAGGAAAGAGTTGCTGAGGCCGCACCCAATGCTGTCGGAGTGAAGCTCAGAGCCACGTTGCAGCTCGAATCCGCCGCAACGGTTGCACCGCAGGCTGATACCAATGTAAATTCCGCAGCGTTGGGCCCCGAGATGGAAGGCGGTGCCGAGAAACTTAGGTCTGCGGACGAATTATTCGTGATGGCTACGACCTGTGATTGGCTCGTTTGATTCAATAGCTGCTGGCCCAGGTCCAGCGAGACTGGATTCACCTCAATCACAGAACTGACCGCAAATTTGGCAATAAATGCGTCCTCGGCACCGCTTGGCGCCAGGTGATTAGGTTGGAAGGCTCCCGCCGTTGTCGGAAAATCCGGCGAAAGACTCTGTCCCACGACGAAAACATTCCCCGCTTGGTCAACTGCTATGCCCAATGCCTGGTCGGCAACCGAGCCGCCCAGATATGTCGAATAAAGCAGTTGCGTGGCGCTCGAATTGAGTTTTGAAACGAAAGCGTTGAAATTTCCCTGGGAAGCTCTCAGGGTGCTCTGAAACGTGCCGGGAGTCGTGGGGAAATTCGACGAAGCGGTGCGCCCAGTCACAATGGCATTTCCGCCTTTATCAACGACGATGCCGTTGCCCTGGGAAATTGTGGTCGAGCGAGAGCTCGCCCCAAGAAAAGTGGAGTAGGCCAGATCCGACACGCCCTGGCCAGCCGGAGTGATTTTAGAAACAAAGGCAGCGCCATCGCCAGTCGGCAGAGCGCTCTCAATCACTCCAGGCGTCGTAGGAAAATCACTCGGTGTGGTGTAACTCGCAAAGGTCCAGCCGGTTAGAAAAACCGAACCTTTTCGATCCAGCGCGAGGCCGTTTGCCCAGGATGCTGTCAGCCCGCTTGCACCGAGAAAGGTGGAATAAACCAAACCATTCCCGGAAGGATTGATTTCGGTGAAGAACGCATTTTGGCTCCCCTTTAAAGCTGGTTGGAAGGAGCCTGGAGTCGTGGGGAAATTTTGAGAGCTTGTAGAGCCCGCAATGTAAGCGTTCCCCGCTGAGTCCGTCGCAATTGCAGACGCATAGTCGGCACCCGAACCTCCAAGGCGAGTCGAATAAACGAGTGTTGAACCCGCAGAACTAAGTTTCGTAACGAAGGTCGAACCATTTGTTTGGAGCGGATTAAGCAAAGGAAAGTCAGTCGAGCCGGCCGCCCCTGTCACGTAAGCTTCTCCAAGGGCGTCAACGGAGACCCCATAGGCCACGTCGGCCCCCGTGGAGCCTCCCAGGTAGGTCGAGTAGAGCAGCGCGCTTCCTGTCGGGTTTAGCTTTGTGACAAAAGCGTTGGCGGCGGCACTTTTCAATGTGGACTGGTAGGCGTTCACAGTCGGAAAGTCAGTTGAGGCAGTATCGCCAACAACATAAGCGTTTCCCAGCGAGTCGGCGAAAACGCTGAAGGCTGAATCTTGCCCCGGTGTGCCTCCCAAGTAAGTGGAGTAGACGAGGCCATTCCCGGAAGCATTCAATTTGGAAACAAAGACATTCGTATTGAACTGCCCACCACCGCCAAAAACGGGCTTCACAACGCCAGGCGTGGTCGGAAAATCGGCTTGGGCGGATCCCGTTACGTATGCGTTCCCTTGGCTATCGACAAAAGCGGAGAAGGCCGCTGCTCCGCCAGTCCCGCCCAAGAAGGTCGAGTATGAGAGTACAGGATCAATCACCAGCTGGCGAGTGGCGTCGTACCGACCCAACCGAAAGCCGACCTCGTGGTTCTTCGCGAGATAGTAGCTGCCCAGCACCGTTTCGCGTGCGCCGTTCTTGTCTTGATAGATATGAGGGAGCTCAAGATGGACATCAGCCGCTGACGTGGTGATTACGATGCGGCCATCGGAGCCGATTTTGATGTGTTCACTCCCTTCAATTTGAAGACGTATCCGTCGTGGGTCGCTTCCGGGGGCCACGATGAAATCGCATTCCATAGTTTCGCGGTTGCCGTAAAAGACGAGGTCCACTCCGGGATAGATTCCTCCATATCGGACTTTCGCGTAATTGGGAATGCCTGCATGCCACGCAGCCGGATTGTTCCCGGTAAAGTAGTTGCTCACAGACGGTAGCCGATCTACACCAGAGACTTCGGCATTTGCATTACCATTTAAGAGAGCCAATCGCAGAATTGCACTCTTGTGGGGCGAACCGCGGTGCAATGGGAAACTCTCTGGACGCTGCTCTACTCTCCTTGGTTGCAGCTCTGCGGCACCAGGCACATCGAGGCTGAGCACGGCTTCGTTCGGTGTCAGAAATAGTGCGAAGTGGTCACCACGCGCAAGAAACTTCACACGTTCTCCAGCCTGTCCAAGGTTGGGTTCAAACCGCAGAGGCAATTCACCATAGTCTTCAGCGAGTGCGTAACCCGATATCCGTGCTGACCTGGTCGCGGATGGCGCTTTACCGTTGTAAGTGAGCGCTGCAAATATTGGCTCTCCCCGACCAACTCCGTCCACGAGCGTCGGCACGATCACAAAAGCGACAAAGAGAAGGCTAAGAATTGGCAATCTGGCACGGTCAGAAAGAACATTTGCCATATAAGGTCCCTGGTGCACCTGAAGTTTATCTCTCCGTCTGCTCCGGCGCCAGGATTGGCATCTGCCCGACTTAAGGCCACATAACGAGCCGGTTGGACGCATGATGAACCTCCTGTTGTGAAATTCCGGAGTGGAGGTTGTCATGCTTGAACATTATTTCCGTAAGCCGTCAACGATTGATCGAATCCACCTAAACTTCGGGGATTGAGTGTGGAGTCGCTCCGTAGGAGAGCTTTTTTCTTCAGCTGCTGGTTTGTTGCCGCTCTTTTATTTTCAACAAGTTAACGGAGAGCGCTGCTCCGGCGCTCTGCAGCACCGGGAATTTCGTAAGTCGCTGATTTCTTGATGGTTCCCGTGGAGCAACCGAAGGTTGCTCTGCAGCACCCAACATGGGGTGGCGTGTCCGTCCAACTCCCGGTGCCGTAGGCACCGCTCTTCTGTTGGTCGGCCAAGTATCGACTAGGCGGCGCTCGGCGCGGTCGCGTCCGGCCAGGATGACGAGGCTGAAGGGCATCACAGCCCACCGCGCTCCACATTCAGCATGTCCAAGCCGTGCGGGTTTCGGGAAGCTTGCAAGCTGGAAGAACGAATGTCTGAGGGATCAGCGCGGCTTTCGCGCACTGCCTAAACTTCAAAATATACGGGCAGCAGACTATCTCACTCCTCGGTGCGAACCGTCTCCGCAGAGGCCAACAGCAACCGGCAAGGAGTGGTCGCTCCGCGGACACAAGCCAGCCTACCCCGGCGGAGGAGTCGGACCTCAGTGGCTTCGGGAAAGGTGTCGGGATAGGCAGCAGCCTCCAGTTCCTTTGTAAAAGGGCGGAGAACCTCATCTCCCGTAATGAACTTCGTTCCGAGTACTTTGGGCCCTGGAGAAAGCAAAATCCAAAACTCTGCCACGCCATCAGCGTCATGGGTGTTGGGGATTGAAATGGTGCGAATGTCGGTAAGTTGAGACCGCCGTTCTTCGACACGATGATCGATTTCACTGTCGCCCCCCAAAAGTAGTGCGAGGCGCTGACGTGCCTCTGCGTAGGGCTCAGAGGCACTGAGTGACAACTCATAGGTTCGTATGGCATCGTCTCTGCGTCCCTGGGCCTCGTAAACGCGTCCGAGGTTATACCCGATTTCTCCGTGAGAACGTAACAACCAAGCGCTCTTTATGTATTTCTCGGCTTCGGGAACTCTGCCTTCTTCAAACAAGATCCAGCCGAGGGTTCCCCAAAGATAAGAGATCCACGTGGTCATGCGGCCATCGTCGACCCCAACTTGCTCTAGAGAAACGTTGCGCATCTTGGATACGAGTGCAGCAAGACCAGTCTCTGCGTAATGCTTAGCAGTATGAAGGTCCACATTGAGTACAGCCATTTGGTAGGCAACGTTGTTAAAACGCATCGGCACTGGCTCAAGGTCGACGGATTTCTTGAACGCCTCTTTCGCCTTGTCCGTTTGGGTATTCTTGGCATAAGCGCGGCCCAGGTTATAGAAGACAGCTGGTTCCTTCGGGTCGGCCGTTTCGGCAGCTTCCAGAGCGGAAATAGCCTTGTCATATTGTTTGAGTTCGAGATAGACGCGGCCAAGATTGGCGTTGGCGTAACGATCCTTCTTTTTGATATCAAGCTGCTTCAGATATTGTGGAATAGCTTCGTCATACCTTTTCTGATAAGCATAGGCTTGACCCAAATTGTTATATGCGAGCAGATCGCGGGGATTTACCTCGATTGCCTTTTTTAAAGAGTCCTCGGCTTTATCGTATTTGCGGAGCCTGTTGTAAATCCAACCAAGATAGTTCCAGGCGTTCGTGTAGTCCGGATCCTGTGCGACGAGCGTTTCGAGAAGTTGCGCGGCGCTGGTGTAGTTCTGATTCGCGACGGCGCGCTGCGCTGATTCATAGAGTTCTTTGAATGGAGCATCGGGCAGATATGCATAGCGAAAAACAATTCGGAGCTCCAGTTTCTCGCCCTTGTAGTTCTCCGGCAATGGATCGAAGGGCGCAGAGGCGCTGACAGTAGCAAGCGAGGCATCATTGAGTTTGGGCATTTGCGAAGGATTTTCGAGAACCGGTGAGCCCTGTTGCAGTAAACCGCTGTGCAGGATAACCGCGCGCACGAACACGATTCCTTTATCGCCTCGGGTTATCAGATTCGCTTGCATTTTCGAGGGCCAAGAGTGCCTCAGGACGGCAGCTACTGCCGTGAAATAGGGTTTAATGTCGATTCCGGGAGCTTCGACGGTCTCTAAGGTGAGCATGAAGCCGGGCTCCGGGGTTTTGGCCGCTTCGGTCTGTGTACGTGGATTTTCACCGGCGAATACCGGCAGTATCAGCGCAGCCAGGAGAAGAACCGATACGGGGACAGTCGGAAACACAGCGGCCCTCGGCATGGAGTCCTCTCCTGTTCGATAGCAGATGCGTTAGATTCCTATTACCTCCCAAAGCTGTCAAGGATGTGCAAAACATTACGTACCACCGGCTTGCCTCAAGTCGGAGGGGTGCAGTGGCCGCATTCGGCGATGGGTTCGATTCCCATCGCCCGCGCCACTTACTTCTTCTCTATCCATCATTTAACGAAACTATAGCATTCGATCTTCATGTTCACCTAGCGCGAGACGCCTAGCACGCGTGTCGAGCGTTTGCGGCGTCAAGGAGTTCCAACAACCTTACGCTCTTCTCTGCGTTGGCACCTTCGCGTTGTCTACCTCTTCTGCGTACCTTCCGGCAGGCGCCCGATTGTCCAAGCTTGTTCAGGTGTCATCATTTGGCCACGGGTCGAGAGCCAGATTCAGGTGTTCTGCCAAAAAGTCGAGCCGTCGCTGCCAGAAATCGATGACGTTTAGCTTAATCGAGTGCACATTTGTCTGGACGCAGTCAAGCTTCGAAAGCTCAGGTTCATCGCACGCGATCCTTCGGTGCCTAATTCGCTTTGGGATTCGCGGGAATATCTCCAGCCGGGCAGCTCAGCGACGTGTATCAACGCGGATCGGCATGTCCCTTTATAATTGTTCTCTCGGACGAGCAGTTGCACCAGTGATCTGCCTCGGCTATATTGCGATTCCTAGGGAGCAAAAGAGTTACAGGGCAGGACAACACAAAGGATGGTGACATGACAAAACCGGAGGGAACTGCATCTGCCGGTGCTGGGAAACTGCCCGATGTAAAGCGGGGTGACGGGCTGAAATCCACCTTGCGGGGCGAACTACTACGTTCCGGCGACGACGCGTACGACGCGGCGCGCAAGATTCACAACGGGATGATCGACCGCCGGCCGGCGATGATTGTCCGCTGCGCGGGCGTCGCGGACGTAATGCGGGCCGTGAAATTCGCGCGCGAGCACGAGGTCCTGGTCTCCGTGCGCGGGGGCGGGCACGGCATTGCCGGGTTCGCGGTCTGCGACGGCGGAATGATGATCGACCTTTCGCAGATGCACAGCGTGCACGTTGATCCGGCCGCGCGCACGGCAACGGCCCAAGGCGGCGCCACCTGGGGCGATTTCGATGACGAAACCCTGGCGTTCGGCCTAGCGACCACCGGCGGCGTGGCGCGTCCGACCGGCGTTGCCGGCCTGACGGTAGCGGGTGGGCACGGCTACCTGGTGCGCCGGTTCGGCCTCGCCTGCGACAATCTTCTCTCGGTGGACGTGGTCACTGCCGTTGGCCGCATGCTCAAGGCCAGCGCCTCCGAGAACTCGGACCTCTTCTGGGCGGTGCGCGGCGGAGGAGGGAATTTTGGCATCATCACTTCCTTCGAATTCCGGCTCCATCCCATCGGACTGGTGCTGGGCGGCTTGCTGTTTTGCCCCTTCGACAAGGCCGCGGGCTTCCTCCGGATGTACGACGACCTGATGGCCACGGCCCCGGACGAACTGGGCGGCGCGACCGTCCTGGGAACCC
>Ga0209801_1000309_pt1 | contig 33587 bp, 31 predicted proteins | sample GraSoiAngelo_127_FD_185884 | JGI IMG/M metagenome (GOLD analysis project Ga0209801, IMG submission 185884) | Grasslands soil microbial communities from the Angelo Coastal Reserve, California, USA - 14_0927_09_40cm (SPAdes) (version 2) | ecosystem: Environmental > Terrestrial > Soil > Grasslands ... | reverse complement strand
GAGGATCTGCGCGGAGTGATTCACGAATGAGTAGGCGGGGTAGTTGCGACCACAGACGATCCGACGGTGACGGCACCCGTCCGAGTCAATACAGCCGCGGATGAAGTCCTCAGGGTGGCGCTCAACGATCAGGCGCTGCCACGGCGCACGCGTGATGTCGCGCCGGTTCTTCCGCCCAGGGCCGTGTTGGGGAAACAGCATAGGCCAACGCTTGAAGTAGGACGTCACGACGACCGCGGCGCCATGGCGCCGGAACCCTACTCTATAGCCAGGCCGCAGTGAGCTGATCGCCGCCGCCACACTTCCGATGACTCGTGCGTCGTCTCGGTGAAGGTACACCTCTAGCCGGTAGGTGCGTGGCGTACGACAGAGGTAGCCGTCGTCGAGGTACATGCCGAGGAGGTAACTGTAGACGCCTGCTTGCTCTGGAGCGAGTGGTAGGGGCGGCAGGACTTGAACCTGCACGTCCTCGCGGACAAAGGCTTTTAAGACCTTCGCGTCTTCCCGTTCCGCCACGCCCCCGTGCAGCGCGTTCACGATTTTGGCTTACGCTGATCTCGCTCCAGATGCAATGCCCCGAAATGTGGAGAGCACTGGAAATGATTGGAGGCGGCGAGCGGATTCGAACCGCTGAATAGAGGTTTTGCAGACCTCCGCCTTGGCCACTTGGCTACGCCGCCCCGACGTCAGCGCGGGGAAAAGACACTAAATGATGGAGCGGGAAACGGGATTCGAACCCGCGACCCCGACCTTGGCAAGGTCGTGCTCTACCACTGAGCTATTCCCGCGTGAGCTATTCCCGCGCCACAGCGCCACATGGTATCACGGATCAACTCTGGTCAGCCCGCAGGGCCTCGGCGGCGTCCTCGGGAGGCATCGGGTTGATGAAGAACCCGCTTCCCCATTCGAACCCCGCCACGCTGGTGAGCTTCGGGATGACCTCGAGGTGCCAGTGGAAGGACTCGAGCTCGCTGTCGCGGAGCGGCGCCGTGTGGAGCATAAAGTTGAACGGGGGATCGCCCAGCACGCGGTTCATCCGCCGCAAGAAGTCACCGAGAAGTCCGGCGAGCCCCCGCAGCTCGTCCGCGCCGGATTCCTCGAAGGCGGCCCGGTGGACCGCCGGCAGGATCCATGTCTCGAACGGGAAGCGCGGCGCGAACGGCGCCAGCGCGACGAAGCCGCCGGCTTCGACGATCGCCCGCCGGCCGCCGCGCCGCTCCTGGCGCAGGATGTCGCACCACACGCAGCGCTCCTTCAGCTCGTAGTAGCGGGCCGCGCCCGCCAGCTCCTCGGCGACCATGACGGGAATGATCGGCGTCGCGATCAGCTGCGAATGGGGGTGCCCGAGCGAGGCGCCGGCGGCCTCGCCGTGGTTCTTGAACACCAGGACGTACTCGAGGCGTGGGTCCTTCTTGAGGTCGAGCATGCGTTCGCGGAACGCGAGGAGCACGTCCGCCACGGCGTCGACGGGGAGCGTCGCGAGCGAGGCCGAATGGACCGGCGTCTCGATCACGACCTCGTGGGCGCCTACACCGTTCATCCGGTCGAAGAGCCCCTCGCCCGCCGGCTCGAGCTCCCCTTCGATCCAGAGCACGGGGAACTTGTTGGGCAAGACCCGGTACGACCAGCCGGGCCCGTTCGGGCGGCTCTCCTCGCTCCGACCAGCGAGGATCTCGCGCGGGGTCTTGTCCTCGTGGCCTTCGCAGAAGACGCACTCGGTCCCGACCGGCTGCACCCGCTGGGCGACGAAATCCGAAGGCCGCCTCGCGCGCTCGGTGGCGATGATCACCCAGCGGCCGACGACCGGGTCCTTCCTGAGCTCGGGCTTCGTTACCGCTCCTCCTCGCGCCGCAGGGGACGCTCGAGGAGCGAGGCGAGCGCGTCGGTCGGTGCCTTGCCGTCGAAGAGTACCGCGCCGACCTCCTGGCAGATGGGCATGCTGACGCCGTGGCGACGCGCGAGCGCGAGCGCCGAGGTGACCGTCCGCACCCCCTCGGCGACCATGCGAGTCCGGTCCTCAACCGCGGCGACCGTCTCGCCCTTTGTGAGTGCGATGCCGAGCTGGCGGTTGCGCGAGAGACTCCCGGTGCACGTGAGGACGAGGTCGCCCAAGCCCGCGAGCCCCGCGAGGGTCGCGGACATCGCGCCGAGCGCCACGGCGAGTCGCGTCATCTCGGCGAGCCCCCGCGTGATGAGCGCAGCGCGCGCGTTCTCGCCGAGACCGAGCCCGTCGACGAGGCCGGTCGCGATCGCCATCACGTTCTTCAGCGCCCCGCCCGTCTCGACGCCCACGACGTCGCGGTTCGCGTAGAGTCGGAACTCGCGCGCACCGAGCCTCTTCTGGAGCTCGCCGGCGAGCGCGTCGTCGCGCGACGCGATCACCGCCGCCGTGGGCCGGCCGAGCGCCACCTCGCGCGCGAAGGTCGGCCCGGAGAGCGCCGCCACGCGGGCGTGCGGGAACTGCTCGCCGACGACCTCGCTCATGCGCAGGTGGCGCTCGGGGTCGAAGCCCTTGGTGGCTGTGACGATCGGCACCGCGTCGGAGAGCGGGCCCACGCTCTTGAGCGTCGCGGCGAAGAACTCGCTCGGCACGACCACGACGACGAGCGACGCTCCCCTCACCGCCTCGGCGACCTCCGTTGTCGCGGCGACACCGGACGGAATCTCGAGATCGGGCAGATACCAGGGGCTCCGCCGCCGCGTCCGGATCCCCTCCACGACCTCGGGCTCGCGCGCCCACAGACGCACGGCACCCGCGCTGCGCGCCAGATGGATCGCGAGCGCCGTGCCCCAACTTCCCCCGCCGACGATAGCGATCATCGGCTCGGTTCCTCCCGCGTCCTCACGTGCGGCGCGGCGTTCCCGCCGAGCTTACGCTCGCTCCCCGCGAGGAGGCGCGTGATGTTCTCCTGGTGGCGCGTGATGATGAGAACCGCGACCATGACTGCGGCAAGGGTGAAAAGGCGCGGCTGTCCGAGCAGCAGCGCGCCGAGGGGCACGCACGCCGCGCCGACGATGGACCCGAGCGACACATAGCGCGTTGTCAGGACGACTGCCAGCCACGCGGGGATGGCGGGGAGCACCGCCAGCGGCATGAGGTTCAACAGCGCGCCGAGGCCCGTGGCGACGCCCTTGCCGCCGCGGAAGCCGAGGAAGACCGACCAGCAGTTGCCGACCACCACGGCGACCGCGCAGAGCGCCTTGGGGGCGAGCGCGCCCCCCGCGAGCCACGCGCCCGCCCACACGGCGCCGTAGCCCTTGGCGATGTCGCCGGCGAGTGTGGCGATCGCCGCGACCCGGCCGGCCGCGCGCAGGACGTTGGTCGCGCCGATGTTGCCGCTGCCGTGGCCGCGGATGTCGCCGATGCCGAACGCCCGCGCCACGAGGAAGCCGACCGGCACCGCTCCGATCACGTAGGCGGCGGCGATCGCGAGGGCGCCGCTCACGACCAGCGTTCTTCGCCCGGCACGATCGCGCGGTAGTCGGCCTTCCGGAAGAACCGGTAGAAGTAGTCCACCGCCGAGCCGACGGTCAGGCCGAGGGCCACCCAGAGGACGGTGGCCGCGGCGATGTGGAAGCCGGGCGGATCGAACCCCTTTTCGACGATCAGCATCGTGATCGCCACGTACTGGCTCACCGTCTTCCACTTCGCGAGCCGCGACGCGGGCACGATGACCCCGACGGAGGCCGCCACCGCGCGGAGTCCCGTCACCGCGAGCTCGCGTCCGACGATCACGACGACGACCCAGGCGTCGATCTTGTCGATCGCCAGCAGCGAGACGAGCGCGGCCGCGACGAGCAGCTTGTCGGCGATCGGGTCCAGGAGCGTGCCGAGCGTCGTGACCTGATTGCGCCGGCGCGCCACCGCCCCGTCGGCCCAGTCGGTGATCGACGCCAGGATGAAGATGGCCACGGCGATCAGCGCGTGGACGCGCGAGGAGGAGATCAAGAAGACGATCAGCAGCGGCACCGCGACGATGCGCGTGAGGGTGAGCCCGATGGGTAGGTTCACGTGACGACTCCGTCCACGCGACTCCGCCATTATCCGCACCCCGGAACGACCTTGTCAACGCTCGGCAGGTAGACCGGGACGAGCGAGGTCGTATCCAGGCGAAGGCACGCGGTGACGTCGGCGCCGCGTCCGGCGGCGACGAGTCGCCGCGCCCAGGGCGAGTGCTGTCGGAGGCGCGTCACGTCGCCGGCGTAGCGCCGGCCGACGGCGAGCGCCGCGAGGGCCGCCGGGCTCGGCACGACGCTGGGGACGCCGGCGCGCACGCGCTCGACGAGAAGCCCGGCGCACACGTGGTCCTCGAGCGAGCGGCCGCCCCGCTCGCCCGCACACACGACGACAACGTCCAGCCCGTGCCCGGCCGCCCAGCGTGCGGCGGCGCTCACGTTGACGAGGGCCGCCACGCCGACCGCCCGGGCCTGGCGCGCGGCGAGCAGCGCCCGCGTGCCGTTGCTCGTCGTGAGGTAGACGGCCCGGCCGCGAACGCGCTCGATCGCGAACTCGACCGGCGAGTTGCCGAGGTCGAGCCCGGGAATCGGCTCGCCGCGTCGCTCACCGGCCGCGAGCGCGGCGCCCTCCGCCGCGGCCAGGCGCCGGGCCTCGGCGGGGTCAGCGACCGGCGTGATGGAGGCGCAGCCGTGGGCGAGCGCGGTGATCATCGTGGTGGAGGCGCGAAGCACGTCGACGACGAGCGCGGTCGAGCCATCGAGCTGCCCGGGCGCCACCGCGTCGGCGGCAAGCACGACGTCGATGCGCACGGTCTAGTGACTCGAAGGGGGCCTCGACGGCCCCCGCCGAGCCACCCCCAGGATCCGATTGCGCCGGCGGAGCCGGCGGTCGAACGCAGTCACTCTGGACGCCTCCTAGGAGCCGGCGCGATCGCGGAGGGCGCGGATCTTGAGACGGAGCGCGTTCAGGCTGATGAACCCCTCGGCGTCCCGCTGACGGTACACGGTATCGGCCTCGAACGTGGCGAAATCGGTCCGGTACAGGGACCGCGGAGAGCGCCGGCCGACGACGGTGACGTTGCCCTTGTAGAGCTTGAGGCGGACCGTGCCCGTGACATCGCGCGCACACTCATCCAAAAAGGTCTGCAGCGTCTGGCGCTCGGGCGAGAACCAGAAGCCGTAGTAGATCATCTCGGCGTAGCGCGGCACGAGCGAGTCGCGCAGGTGGAGCACCTCGCGGTCGAGCGTGAGCGACTCGAGAGCCCGGCGCGCGGCGTGCAGGATCGTGCCGCCCGGCGTCTCGTACACACCGCGCGACTTCATCCCGACGAATCGGTTCTCGACGATGTCCGCGCGGCCGATGCCGTGCTCGCCGCCCAGGCGGTTGAGCCGAGTCAGGAGCGGGACGGGCAGGAGCTGCTCGCCGTCGACCGCGACCGGGTCGCCACGCTCGAACTCGAGCTCCACGTGCACGGGCACGTCGGGCGCCCCCTCGGGGTCGTTGGTGAGCAGGAACATCTTCGCCGGCGGCTCCCGCCACGGATCCTCCAGCACCCCGCCCTCGTAGGAGATGTGGAAGAGGTTACGGTCGACGCTGTACGGGCGCTCGGCCGTCACGGGCACCGCGATGTCGTGTCGCTTCGCGAACTCGATGAGCGCGGTGCGGGAGCCGAGCTCCCACTCGCGCCACGGCGCGATCACACGCAGGTGGGGCGCCAGCGCGGCGTAGGTCAGCTCGAAACGCACCTGGTCGTTGCCCTTCCCCGTGGCGCCGTGGGCGACGGCGTCCGCCCCCTCCTTCGCCGCGATCTCTACCTGGGCACGCGCGATGAGCGGACGCGCGATCGAGGTGCCGAGGAGGTACGCGCCCTCGTACACGGCATTGCCGCGGAGCATCGGGAAAATGAAGTCGCGGACGAACTCCTCGCGCAGGTCCACGATGTGCACGGACGACGCGCCGGTCCGGCGCGCCTTCTCGCGGATCGACACGAGCTCCTCCCCCTGGCCGAGGTCGGCGCAGAAGGCGACGACCTCGCAGCGGTAGCGCTCGATCAGCCAGCGCAGGATGACCGAGGTGTCGAGCCCCCCCGAGTACGCGAGGACGATGCGCTTGGGGCTAGACATCGTCGATCGAGCCTCCCAGCAGCGTCAGGATGACCGCCTTCTGGGCGTGGAGACGGTTCTCCGCCTGGTCGAGGGCGATCGAGTGCGGGCCGTCGAGCACCGCGTCGGTGATCTCCTCGCCCCGATGGGCGGGCAGGCAGTGCATGACCAGCACCGAGGGCTTCGCGAAGCCCACGATCGTCTCGTTGACCTGGTAGCGGCTGAACGCCTCCTGACGCCGCACCCGCTCCGCCTCCTGTCCCATGCTCGTCCACACGTCGGTGTAGATCACGTCGGCCCCGGCCGCGGCCTTCCGCGCGTCCTCGGTGACCTCGACCCGGCCGCCGAGCCGGCGCGCCGCGTCCAGGACCCGCGGGGCCGGCTCGTAGCCGGGCGGGCACGCGACGACGGTCGAGGCGCCGAGCAACGCGCCCAGGAGGATCACGGAGTGGCACACGTTGTTACCGTCGCCGATCCACGCGAGCCGCATCGCGCCGATGTCGACGCCCCGCTCCCACAGCGTGAAGAAGTCCGGCGAGCGCCTGACACGGGTGCTGGAGTCGGAGAGCCCGTTGATTACGGGGACGGTCGCGTGGCAGGCGAGCGTCTCGATCGTCGCGTGCGCGTAGACGCGCGCGGCGATACCGTCCACCCAGCGCGCGAGGTTCCGCGCCACGTCCGCAACCGACTCGCGCGTGCCCAGGCCGATCTCCGCGCCCGAGAGGTAGACGGCGCGCCCGCCGAGCTGGACGATCCCGACCTCGAAGGTGACGCGGGTCCGGAGGGACGGCTTCTCGAAGATCAGCGCCATGGTGCGGCCGGCGAGCGGCGTGCCGCGCCGTCCCGCCTTCCAGCGCTGCTTGAGGTCCGCGGCGAGCTGGAATACCTGGAGCGCCGCATCGCGCGTCAGATCCGCCGACGAGAGAAAGTGGCGCATCATGCCTTGGGCCGGAGCGCCGTGTCGACGATCTCGAGCGCCCGGTCGCAGTGGTCCTCCTCGATGATCAGGGGTGGGACCAGACGCAGCACGTTCTCGCCCGCCGACAGGACGAGGAGCCCGGCGTTCCGACAGGCGTCGAGGATGGGGCTGACGGGACGGTCGAGCTCGACGCCGATGAGCAGGCCCCGCCCACGGACCTCGCGGATCCCGACCGGCCCCTGCGCCAACCGCCTCAGACCGTCCATGAGGCGCCGTCCCATCCGCGCCGCGCGCTCGGGGATCTTCTCACCGAGCACCGTCTGGAGCGTCGCCAGCGCAACGGAGGTCACGAACGGCGTCCCGCCGAACGTCGAGCCGTGCGTGCCCGGCCCCAGCGCGCGCGCAACCTCCTCGCGCGTCAGCATGGCCCCGATCGGCACGCCGTTGGCGAGCGCCTTGGCGAGGGTCATGACGTCGGGCTCGATCCCCGAGTGCTCGTACGCCCAGAGCGTGCCCGTGCGGCCGACGCCGGTCTGGACCTCGTCGAGGATCAGGAGGGCGCCCGACGCGTCGCAGAGCTTGCGCAGCCCGGGCAGATAGTCGTCGTCGGGGACGATCACGCCCCCTTCCCCCTGGATCGGCTCGACGATGAGCGCCGCCGTCCGGCTGTCGATCGCGCGCTCCATCGCCCGGAGATCGTTGTAGGGCACGTGCTTGAAGCCGGGCACGAGCGGCTCGAAGCCGTGCTGGTATTTCTCCTGGCCGGTCGCCGTCACGGTGGCGAACGTCCGGCCGTGGAAGGCGTTGCGCGTGGCGATCACCTCGTAGCGGTCCGAGGCGTACCGCTCCTTGGCGTACTTGCGCACGAGCTTGAGCGCGGCCTCGTTCGCCTCCGCCCCGGAGTTGCAGAAGAAGACCCGGTCGGCAAAGGAGTGGTCGCAGAGGAGCTTCGCCAGGTGGATCTGGGGCGCCGTGTGGTAGAGGTTCGACACGTGCAGCAGCGTCGCCGCCGCCTCGCGGATCGCGCCGGTCACGCGCGGGTGGCAGTGGCCGAGCGAGGCGACCGCGATCCCCGCGCCGAAGTCGAGGTACTCCTTGCCGTCGGAGTCCCAGACGCGGACGCCGTCACCGCGGACGAGGCAGATCGGAGCCCGCGCGTAGTTCGGGGTGTGGTACTTCGCCGCCCACTCCAGCAGCTCTCTGGTGTCCATGACGTGCACCCTTCCCTAGAGGACGATCTCGGTCCCGATGCCCTCGCGCGTGAACAGCTCCAGCAGAATCGCATGCGGGACCCGGCCGTCGAGGATGTGGGCTTTCGAGGTTCCGCCCTCGAGCGCCCGCAGCGCCGACTCGATCTTCGGGACCATCCCGCCCTCGATCACCCCGGCCGACATGAGCCGCTCCGCCTCTTTGCGGCTCAGCGTGCTGATCAGGCGCTTCTCGCCGTCGAGAATCCCCTGGACATCCGTGAGGTGGACGAGCTTCTCGGCGCCCAGCGCCGCGGCGATCTCGCCGGCGACCAGGTCGGCGTTGATGTTGTAGGTCTCGCCACCCGCGCCGACGCCGACCGGCGCGATGACCGGGATGAAGCCAGCGTCCTCCAGGAGCCGGATCGGCTCGGTGTTCACCTCCTCGACCTCGCCGACGAGGCCGATATCCACCTCTTCGCCGTTCGCGAGCCGGTGCAGCCGCCGGCGCGCGCGGAGCAGCCCCGCGTCCTTCCCGGAGAGCCCGACCGCCTTGCCGCCGTGGTGGTTGATCAGACCCACGATCGCCTTGTTGATCTTGCCCACCAGGACCATCTCGACGATCTCGACGGTCTCCTCGTCGGTCACGCGCATGCCCCCCACGAAGCGAGGCTCCATGCCGAGGCGCTTCATGAGGGCGCCGATCTGCGGGCCGCCGCCGTGGACGATGACCGGCTTGATGCCCACGAAACGGAGCAGGATCACGTCGAGCGCGAACGGCTCCTTGAGGTCCGCGCGCTCCATCGCGGCCCCGCCGTACTTGATGACGACCGTCTTGCCGCGGAACTCCCGGATGTACGGGAGCGCCTCGAGGAGCACCTCCGCCCTTCGCGGGTCCGTCATCCCCTCGCCTCGCCTGCTCCGCGCATCGCCATCACAAAATGTACCTCGACAGGTCCTGGTCGCTGGTGATGTCGCTGAGGCGTCCCCACACGTAGCCGGCGTCGATGGTCAGCTCCTTGCCCGGCATCTCCGGGGCGTTGAACGAGATCTCCTCCAGCAGCCGCTCCATGATCGTGTAGAGCCGCCGCGCCCCGATGTTCTCCGTGCTCGTGTTCACCTTCATCGCAATGTCCGCGATCGCCTCCACCGCATCCGGCGCGAACTTCAGGGCCACCTGCTCCGTCCGCAGCAGCTCCGTGTACTGCTTGAGCAACGCGTTCTGCGGTTCCGTCAGGATGCGGACGAAATCCTCGCGCGTCAAGGGGTCGAGCTCGACGCGGATCGGGAAGCGCCCCTGGAGCTCGGGGATGAGGTCCGAGGGCTTCGCGATGTGAAAGGCGCCGGCCGCGATGAACAGGACGTGGTCGGTGCGCACGATCCCGTACTTGGTCGTGACGGCCGAGCCCTCCACGATCGGCAGCAGGTCCCGCTGGACGCCCTCGCGGGAGACGTCGGGCCCGTGGCCCGCCTCGCGCCCGGCGATCTTGTCGAGCTCGTCGAGGAAGATGATCCCCGCGTTCTCGGCCCGCCGGATCGCCTGCGCCACGACCTCCTCCATGTCGACGAGCTTCTGCGCCTCCTCCTGAACGAGGAGCCGCCGCGCCTCGGCGATCCGCACCCGGCGCCGCTTGGTCCGCGTCGGCATGAGATTCGACAGCATGTCCTTCAGGTGGATCCCCATCTCCTCCATGCCCTGACCGGAGAGCACTTCGATCATCGGCATCGCCTGCTGCTGCGTCTCGAGCTCGACCATCCGGTCGTCGAGCCGGCCGGCTCGCAGCTGGACCCGGAGCTTGTCCATCGTGGTCTCGCGCGAGGCATCCGGCGTGACCTCCTCGAGCGAGCCCGACGAGAAGGGCTCGTGCGTCCGCCTCGGCAGCAGGAGGTCGAGGAGCCGCTCCTCGGCGAGCTGCTCCGCCCGCTCCTGCACGCGCGCCATCATCTCGGCCTTGACCATGTTCACCGAGAGCTCGGTGAGGTCGCGGACCATCGATTCCACGTCGCGGCCCACGTAGCCGACCTCGGTGTACTTGGAGGCCTCGACCTTCAAGAAGGGCGCCTGGGCGAGCTTCGCGAGCCTGCGGGCGACCTCGGTCTTCCCGACGCCGGTCGGGCCGATCATGATGATGTTCTTCGGCGCCACCTCGTCGCGCAGCTCGGGCGGCAGGTTCTGCCGCCGCCAGCGGTTGCGCAACGCGATGGCCACGGCGCGCTTGGCCCGCTCCTGGCCGACGATGTAGCGGTCGAGCTCGGCGACGATCTGCGCCGGGGTGAGCGTCAGGTCCTGATTCACAGGACTTCCACGCTGATGTGGTCGTTGGTGAAGACGCAGATCGACGCGGCGACGCGCATCGCCTCGGTCACGATGCCCTTGGCGTCGAGGTCCGAGTGCGCGACCAGCGCGCGGGCCGCCGCGAGCGCGTACGCCCCGCCCGAGCCGATGCCGATGAGGCCGTCGTCGGGCTCGATCACGTCGCCGTTGCCCGAGATGATGAACGAGTGCTCGCGGTCGGCGACCGCGAGGAGCGCCTCGAGCCGCCGGAGGACGCGGTCGGTGCGCCAGTCCTTGGCGACTTCCACCGCGGCGCGCGCGAGGTTGCCCCGGTGCTCGTCGAGCCGGCTCTCGAAGCGTGAGAAGAGCGTGAACGCGTCGGCCGCGGTGCCGGCGAAGCCGGCCAGGATGCGGTCGTGGTAGAGCTTCCGCACCTTCTTGGCGCCCGCCTTCACGATGGTGTTCCCGATCGAGACCTGGCCGTCACCGGCGACGGCCACCTGGTCGCGGTGGCGGACGGCGACGACGGTCGTCCCCTCGAAGGGGCCGGAGATCACGCGGAGGCGCCGCGCGCCCGCGGGTGGGCGGCGTCGTAGACGCGCATGAGCTGGTCGGCGCCGACGTGGGTGTAGCGCTGGGTCGTGCTGAGCCGGCTGTGGCCGAGGAGCTCCTGGATGACCCGGAGGTCGGCGCCCGCGTCGAGCAGGTGCGTCGCGAACGTGTGGCGGAGCGTGTGCGGGCTCACCCGACGCGCGATGCCCGCTGCCACGGCGCTCTTCCGCACGATCGCGTGGACCGCCCGGGCGGAGAGCCGGCCGCCGCGCTGGTTCGCGAAGAGCGTCCCGCGCCGCTCGGCGCGCCGTCCGAGGTAGGCGTCGAGCGCGCGCGCCGCCCGGTCCCCGAAGGGAACGATCCGCTCCTTCCGCCCTTTGCCCAGCACGCGCACGGTCTGCCCGGCCCGGTCCACGTCATCCATGTCCAGGCCGGTCAGCTCCGACACGCGCAGCCCCGTCGCGTACAGGAGCTCGAGGATCGCCACGTCCCGCTCGCGCGCGGCGCCGCCGACCGCCTTGCCGTCCACCAGCACCTGCGCCTCATCGATCGGCAGGAACGACACGAGCTTGCGTCCGAGGCGCGGGCCGCGAATCTCGCGGGCCACGTTGCGGGCGAGCACCCGCCGGCGAACGAGGAAGCGGAACCAGCTCCGCAGCGCGGCGAGCTTCCGGGCGACCGACGACGCGTCGAGGCCGCGGGAGTGCAGGTGCGCCAGGTAGGCGCGCACCATGCGCCCGTCGACCTGCGTGAGTGGTTTCTCGGGCCCGACGAACGTCCGGAACTCGCACAGGTCGCTCCGGTAGCTCCGCAGCGTGTGGGGCGACGCGGCCTTCTCCAGCGACAGGTACGTCAAGAATGCCGATAGCGGGTCGCTCATGCGACCGAGATCTCGACCTCCCGCTCGAAGTCGCACCCCTCGCGCACGCACCGCCGGAGCACGCGGCCGCGCGCGGCGCGCTCGGTCGTAAACGGGGCGCCACACTTCGGGCACGGCTCCAGGACGGGCCGCTGCCAGACGACGAACCTACAGGTCGGGTAGGCCGAGCAGCCGAAGAACACGCGGCCCCGCCGCGAGCGGCGCTCGGTGAGCTGCCCCGTGCACCCCGGCTGAGGGCACGCGATGCCGAGCGTCACGGGCTTCGTGGTCTTGCACTCCGGGTAACCCGAGCACGCGATGAACTTCCCGAAGCGCCCGTGCTTGATGACCATCGGCTTGCCGCACGCCGGGCAGAGCTCGTCGGTGGGCTGGTCCTCTGCGCGCCCGTTCCCCGGCAAGTTCCGTTTGTACTTGCACTCGGGATAGGCCGAGCAGGCGATGAATTTCCCGTACCGGCTCCACCGCTCGACCAGCCCCTTGCCGCACTCGGGGCACTGCTCCCCGGTCGGGGCGCCGACCTTGACGTTACGCCCCTCTTTGCTCGCCTTCTTGAGGTCCTTCTCGAACCGCGCATAAAACTCCTGAACCGTATCGACCCACTTCCGATCTCCCTCCTCGATCTTGTCGAGCGAGTCCTCCATCTGCGCGGTGAACTCGACATCCATGATCTCTGGGAAGAAGGGCTTCAGGAAGTTGGTCACCTCGATGCCCAGCTCGGTCGGGACGAGCGCCTTCCGCTCGCGACGCACGTAGCCGCGCTCATTGATGATCGTGCCGAGGATCGACGCGTACGTGGACGGGCGGCCGATGCCGAGCTCCTCGAGAGTCTTGATCAGCGAGGCCTCGGTGTAGTGCGGCGGCGGCTGCGTGAAGTGCTGTCTGGGATCGAGCGCGAGGAGCCGCAACACCTCGCCCTCCTCGAGCTGCGGGACGGCGCTCTCGGGGTCGTCCTCCACGGGCCGTGGCTCGTCCTCGCGGCTCTCCTCGTAGACGGCCGTGAACCCCTTGAACCTGAGCGTCGCGCCCTGGGCGCGGAAGAGACACCGGCCGGCCTCGATATCTGCGGTCACGGTGTCGTAGACCGCGGGCATCATCTGGCTCGCCAGGAAGCGCTCCCAGACGAGCCGATAGAGGGCGAGCTGGTCCCTCGTGAGGAACTGCGCCACGCTCCTCGGCTCCAGGCGGACCTCGGAGGGTCGGATCGCCTCGTGCGCCTCCTGGGCGCTCCCGCGCGAGCGGTATGCGGGCGGCGCGTCGGGCACGTAATCGAGTCCGAGCCGAGCCGTGATCCACTCCCGCGCCTCCGCCTGCGCTTCGCGCGCCACGCGGACCGAGTCGGTGCGCATATAGGTGATGAGGCCCTTCGCGCCTTCTGCTCCGAGGTCGATACCCTCGTAGAGCTGCTGGGCGACCGCCATCGTCTTCTTCGCGGTGAAGCCGAGCTTCCGGCCCGCCTCCTGTTGCAGGGTCGAGGTGATGAACGGCGGCACCGGGTTCCGGCGGCGCTCGCCGCGCGTGACCGACTTGACGATGAACCGGGCGTCCTGGAGCGCCGCCATGAGCGCGCGCGTCGCGTCCCCGTCCGCCAACGACACCTTCTCGCCGTCGACCTCCTTCAGCGTCGCGACGAACTCGGGCGGGAGCTTGGCGGCGAGCCGCGCGTGGAGCGACCAGTACTCGACCGGGACGAACGCCTGGATCTCGCGCTCGCGGTCCACGATCAACCGGACGGCCACCGACTGCACCCGCCCGGCCGAGAGCCCGCGCTGGACCTTGTCCCAGAGGAGCGGGGAGAGCTTGTAGCCGACGAGACGGTCGAGCACGCGGCGCGCCTGCTGCGCGTCGACCTTCTTGAGGTCGATGCGCCCGGGCTTGGCGAACGCGCCCCGCACCGCGCGCTCGGTGATCTCGTTGAACGAGACGCGATAGACGTTGTTCTTGCCGACGTCGAGCTCCTGGGCCAGGTGCCAGCCGATCGCCTCGCCCTCGCGGTCGGGATCCGTGGCGACGTAGAGGGTGTCGGCGTTCGCGGCCGCCTTCTTCAGCTCGTCGAGGACCTTCTTCTTCCCGGGCGAGACGACGTACTTCGGCTTGAACCCCTTCTTGGGATCGACGCCGAGCTGGGACTTCGGCAGATCGCGCACATGGCCCATCGACGCCTTGACGACGAAGCTCGAGTCCAGATACTTTTGGATCGTCTTCACCTTCGTAGGCGACTCCACTACGACCAGCGATCGCTTCGCCACTACGTTCTCCTTGCGCGTGCGCCGACCGAGACCCATCGCTGTCCCGTAAGCTGCCGGGCCCACCCGCCCAGCTCGAGCGCGACGAGCGTCGCCGCGACGCGCGAGGGCTCGAGCCCGCCGCGCGCGATCAACTGCTCGATGTGTTGCGGCTCATCCGGCGTCAACATTGCTAGCACTCGGCCCTCGTCGCTCTGCCCGTCCGGCCGCGGAGATCCCTGCGTCGTCGGCGACGACGACGCGCGAATCATGCGACGCCACGGTTCCGGCAATTCTGACACGACGTCCTGCCAACAAGTAATCAGTTTAGCACCGTCCTGGATGAGCCGGTTCGTTCCGGCGCTCGTCGCGGAAGTAATTCTGCCTGGAACGGCGAATACTTCGCGCCCGAGGTCGCCGGCGAAACCCGCCGTGATCAGGGCGCCGCTCCGCTCGGCCGCTTCGACCACGACGACGCCGAGGCTGAGCCCGGCGAGCGTGCGATTGCGCGCCGGGAAGTGGCCGGCGAGCGCCGGCGCGCCGCGCGCGAACTGCGACACGAGCGCCCCCTGCGCCTCGATCGCGCGTGCGAGCGCGCGGTTCTCCGGGGGGTACACGACATCGATGCCGCACCCGAGAACGGCGAGCGTGCGTCCGCTCGCGTCGAGCGCGCCCCGGTGCGCCGCCGCGTCGATGCCGCGCGCGAGGCCGCTCACGATCGTCACGCCGCGCGCCCCGAGCTCGCCGGCCAGTCGCTCGGCGACTTCGACGCCGTACGGCGTGGCGTCGCGCGCGCCGACGATCGCGAGCGCGAGCGCATCGTCCACGGTGACCGCGCCGCGCACGTAGAGCGTCGGCGGCGACGGAATCGCGCCGAGCAACGCGGGATAGTTCGGGTCTCCTGGATTGAGCTCGTCCATGGATCAGCGCGACGCAGCGGAGGCTCAGTATATCGGACGGGCCCGCCCGGTCAAAGACTCCAGGCGGATACAGTCGCGCGAGGCGCTAGCGCTGGGCCGCGGCGTCCGTGCGAAGGAGTGACGCGGCCATCCTCGCCGGCTCCGAGCCCGGGTAGTCCCGCACCACGCGCTGCCACATCTGGCGCGCCCGGTTCCGATCGCGCAGGCTCAGGTGACACAGGCCGATCTTGACGAGCGCCTCGGGCATCTTCAGGCCGCCGTGATCGAGGACCTTCTGGAACTCGACCAGCGCCTGGGGGTAGTCATGCTGCACGTAGTACGCCTCGCCGATCCAGTACTGTGCGTTCCCGGCGAGCGGGTGTTTCGGGTAGCGGGCCAGAAAGTCGAGGAGATCGAGGACCGCCTGGCCGTGCTCATTCGCGCGGAAGCTCGCCATCGCCGCGGCGTACGCCCGCTCGGGGGCTACTGCCCGCGGTTCGTGCGGCTCACGTGCGGGCCGCTCGACCGGCGGGGCTGACTGGGCGGCCGCCGGCCGCCCGGGCGGTGGGGCGACGGGCGGCGCCGGCGGCGGCGTCGCGAGCGTCTGGACACGCGCACGGGTCTCGCGCACGGCCTCCTCGGCCGCCCCGGTGCGCGTGCCGAGTCTCGCGGCCTCGTCGGCGGTCTCGCGCACCCTGCCGGCCAGTTCACGGGTGCGCGCGTCGAGCGCCCTCAGCTCGGCCGTGGCGTGGGCGATGTCCTGTATCGCGGTCTCCTGCGCGGCGCGCGTGTAGGCAAGTTCGGAGCGGATCTGGGCGAGGTCGGCACGGAGTCGCGTCACCGCGCCCCTGGTTGCGCAGCCGGTCGCGACGACGACCATGGCGGCCAGGATGGCGAGGGCACGAGTCATCCGCGCCGACCGTAGCACGCGGACGAAAACGAAGTCAATTTCTGGGCGCGCGAGGTACCGGCGCGCCGGGTACCGGCGCGCGGAGGAGGATGACCTCCACCCGCTCGCCCACCGGCACAATCGTGTCCGGCGCCACCACCGCGAGGCCGTCGGCACGCACCATGGAGCTGAGGATGCCCGAGCCCTGATCGCCGGTGAGCCGCGCGCCATACTCCCTGCCGTCCCGCGCGAGCGTCACCCGCAGGTAGCCACGCCGGCCGCCGGGGTTCCGAATCGGCTCGAGCACCCGCGCCCAGATGCGTGGCCGGTCGACCGCGAGGCACCCTGCCATTTTTCGCAGCGCCGGACGCACGAAGAGCTCGAAGGTCACCATCGCCGACACCGGGTTGCCCGGCAGCCCGAAGACGGGCCGGTCCTCCAGCGAGCCGAACGTGATGGGCTTGCCGGGACGCATCGCGACTTTCCACAGGTGGAGCTCGGCTCCGCACTGGACGAGCGCTTCCCTGACGAGGTCGAGCTCGCCCACCGACACGCCGGCCGAGGACACGAGCACGTCGGCCGACGCCGCCCAGCGGATCCGTTCGACGATCGCCTCGAGCCGGTCCGGCACGACGCCGAGGCTCACCGGCTCGGCGCCCGCCTCGACCGCCTGCGCCATCAGCGAGTAGGTGTTCGTGTTCGGGATCTGGCCCGGCCCGGGCTCGGTGCCGAGGTCCGCGAGCTCGTTGCCCGTGGAGAGAACGGCGACCCGTGGCCGGCGGTGGACGCGCACGCGGGCGTAGCCGAGCGCTGCCAGCACGCCGATCTCGGCCGCAGAGATCGTCTGGCCCGCGCCAATGACGACGTCGCCCGCGCGGATGTCCTCGCCCGCCGGCCGCACGAACGCGCCAGGCTCCACGCGCTTTCCGACCGTGACGCGCTCACCGTCACCGGTGACGTCCTCCTGCGGCACGACGGCGTCCGCCCCGTCGGGCAGCGGCGCACCCGTGAAGATCCGCATCGCCTCACCTGCCTGCAGCGGCCGCGCGGGCAAGGACCCGGCGATGATCCGGCCGACGACCGCCAGCTCCGCGCTACCCGCGCGCGTGTCCGCCGCGCGGATCGCGTAGCCGTCCATCGACGAGTTGGGCCATGGCGGGAGCTCACGGCGCGAGACGACGGGCTCGGCGAGAACGCGTCCGAGCGTCGCCGCAAGCTCCACCAGCTCCGTTCCCAGCGGGGCGATGCGTGAAAGAATCGCTTCAAGCGCCTCTTCGACGCTCAACACATCGCTACTGTACTACAGGCCCGAGGTTCGACGGCGCGAGGGCGGGAGTGCCGTCCGAGACCCGTAGCTTCTGCGGTCAGACTCGGCCAAGCGTGAACCACGTAGCCGCCGACGAGAAGAGCTAGCGTGGTCGAGGAGGGCGCTCCCGCCCTCGCGCCGTCGGATCGCGTAGCGGGAGAGCTAGTGACCGGTGTGAGGGAGGTTGATGACGGGCTTGAACTGGCTGAAGAACCAGCGCCGGCAGAGCACGAAGAGCCCGAGGAACCCGGCCGTGATCGCGAGGTCGCGGGCGCCGAACGGGAGCCGGGCGCTCGGGGACACCGATGGGAACACGACCAGGACGCGCTCGAAGAAGATCGCCACGAGGCCGAACAGCGAGGCCACGACGAGCGGTGTGTGCCGCTGGGGCGGCCGGCCCGTGAGGCGCTTACACAGGTACACGAACGGGATCAGCCAGCCGACGACCAGCACGAACCACGCGAGTGTGAGCCACGGCTGGGTGAAGAAGCGCGTGGCGAAGAAGCGGGTCTCTATGGGGACGTTTCCGTACCAGATCACGAGGTACTGGGACCAGAAGAAGTACATCCACATGATCGACATCGCGAACTGGAGCTTCGCGACATCCTGCACGGCCGCGGGCGGGATCGAGGCTTGCCCGCTCGCGTTCGCGCGTATCGTGAGGAGCGACAGGAGGCAGAACCCGATGTAGAGGGTGGTGACCACGAAGTACCCGCCGAAGAGGCCACTGTACCACTTGGGGTCGAGCGACATCACGAGGTCGAAGCCCCATAGCGAGACGCCGATCACCCAGAGGACAAGGAGGACGACCGCGAGGCGGTTCCGCCGGGCGTGCTCTCGTTCGTCGTCGGGCGGCACCGCATCGCGTACGAGCGCCGTCACGAGTGCCAGCGCCGCGATAAAGAGCGCTGCCGCGCCGGCGAGCGTCCGCAGCCAAAAGAAGGGCACGTTCAGCCACGCCTGCTTCGCGACCACCGGCGTCGTCACCCACGGGTAGAGCGTCGTCTGGCCGGCGAAGAGCACGAGGAACAGGACGAAGGCTGCCGGCAGGAAGCCCGCCGTCGTCAGCGCGATCCGCCGGACGCTCGGCGACCACCGCGCCTGGGTGAGCTGCATCATGGCGGCGATGGCGGGACCGGTCACGGCGAGCCCCGACCAGAACACCAGGTTCACCAGGTAGATCGACCACACCGCCCGGGCATCAGCCGAGCGCGCGCCCGTGAGAAAGGCGACGGCTCCGGCCGCCGCGACGAGACCCCAGAAGACGGTCATTTCTGCGCGAGGGTCCGGAGGTAGTTGACGATGTGCCACGCCTCTTCGGAGGAGAGCGCCTCACCGTACGACGGCATCACGGCGCCGCCGGCGACGATGTAGCTGTGCCAGTACCCGTCGGTCCGCTGCTTCTGGAGCTGGGCGTTGGTCAGGTCGGGCGTGGGGATGAACTTCGTCGCCACGGGGCCCGTCACGCCGCCCTTGGCCTCCGGGCCGTGGCACGGCACGCAGAAGATCTGGAAGTCCTGACGCCCGCTCGCGACGGACGCCTCGGACACCTTGATCGGGTTCGGCTGCTTGGCCGCGCGGTCGCGTGCTTCCTTCGGAAGGACCAGGTCGCCCCCGCGCGGCACCACGCCCGCCGGCATCTTGAACACGCGCTCGCCGGGCACGATCTTGGCGGTCTTGGTCATGTTGTCGCTCCAGCGGACGACGACGGCCGCGCCCATGAGCCCGCCGCTGGCGGCGACGATCAACAGCGTGAGGATGAAGACGTACTTCATGCGCGCACGTCCTCGGCGCCGGCCTCGCGGAGGATTTCCCGCACCGACGTGGAGCGCTCTGGCGCGCAGTGGACGGCGATGCCGAAGCGATCGTTCGTGAAGCGCGGGTCGAAGCCCCGGCTCGGACGGAACCGGGGCAGGCGGCCCAGCACCACCATGCCGATCACGGTCGCGATCCCGCCGAAGAGGACCATCAGCTCGAACGCGATGATGAAAAACGGCGGCAACGACGCTCCGACGATGCCCTCGGGGGCGAGTTGAAGATACTTGCCCCCGGTGACGAGCCCCCACACGAGCGAGGTCCAGATGGTCAGCAGGAAGGCCGAGACGATCCCGGTGAGCCCGCCGAGCAGCGTGAAGAGACGGACCCGGCTGAGGGGACGGTCACGCTCGAGGACCTCCTCGATCTCGTGCACCGGGACGGGCGTGTAGACGGTGACGTCGTGGTAGCCCTTCGCCCAGAGCTCCTCGAGCGCGCGTACCGTCGTGTCCACGTGGGCGAAGACGCCCACGAGCGTCTCAGTGGTGGCTGCCATGGGCCTTGTCCTTCATGGGCGGCGGCAGCGTCTCCTTGACCTCGACGACCGAGAGCGACGGCATCACCCGGATGAACCCGAGAAACAGGAGGAAGAACCAGGCGAAGCTGCCGATGACGATCATCGTGTCGGTCGGGCTCGGGTAGAAGATACCCCACGTGTACGGGTAGAAGTCGTGCCCGAGGGACGGGACGATGATGTTGAAGCGCTCGAACCACATGCCGATCAAGACGAGGATGGACACGACGTAGAGCACGACCGGGCTCGTGCGCGCCGCCTTCCAGAAGAGGATCAGCGGCGAGACGCAGTTGCAGAAGTACATCAGCCAGAGAGCCCACGCGTAGGTCTTCGTCACCTTCCAGAAGAGCGAGGCCTTGTCGATGTCGTCGCCGCTGTAGAGCGTGGTGAAGATCTCGCACAGGTAGAAGTACGTCAGCACCAGACCCGTCACCAGGATGAGCTTCCCCATCGCGTCCAGGTGCTTCTCCTGGATGTAGGTGTGGAGCCCGAAGAAGTGGCGCATGGGCAGGACGAGGATCAGCACCATCGCGAAGCCCGAGAAGATGGCGCCGTCCACAAAGAACGGCGCGAAGAGGGTCGAGTGCCAGCCCGGAACGAGCGCCATCGCGAAGTCCCACGACACCACGCTGTGGACCGACAGGACGAGCGGCGTCGCGAGCGAGGCCAGCAGGCCGTAGGCGCGCCGGTAGTGGCGCCACTGCGAGTCGGCGCCCTCCCAGCCGAGCGCGAGCATCGCGTAGATCCGCCGCCGCCAGCCGCTCGACACGTCGCGCAGCGCCGCGATGTCGGGGACCAGCCCGACGATGAAGAACACCGTGCTGATCGAGAGGTAGGTCGAGATCGCGAACACGTCCCAGACGAGCGGCGACCGGAAGTTCGGCCACAGGTCCCGCTGGTTCGGGTACGGCAGCAGGTAGTAGGCGAACCACATGCGCCCGGCGTGGATCAGCGGGAAGAGCCCCGCCGTCATCACGGCGAAGATCGTCATCGCCTCCGCCGCGCGGTAGATCGACGTCCGCCAGCGCGCTCGAAAGAGGTAGAGGATCGCGGAGATCAGTGTGCCCGCGTGGCCGATGCCGATCCAGAACACGAAGCTCGTGATGTACATCGCCCACATCTGGGGCACGCGCTTGCCGGCCATCCCCATGCCCCACCAGATCTGGCCGGTCCAGGCGACGATCCCGGCCGTGAGGATCAGGGCGACGACGCTCATCCAGCCGAAGTAGAGGTTGCCCGGCGGGGCGAGCGTGCGGGCGACGTCGCGGGTGACGTCGGCGAACGTGGGGGAGGTGGCGTGGCTGTCGCTCATCGGCTCACGCGTGCTCCCGGACGACCTTCTTCAGGTAGGTGACGGAGGGCCGCGTCCCGATCTCCTCCAGGACGTGATAGGCGCGCGACGAGTGGGCGAACCTCACCATGGCGCTCTGCGCATCCTTGAGATTGCCGAAGGTGATCGCTCGCGTGGGGCACGTCTGCTGGCATGCGGTCAGGATGTCGCCGTCCCTCACGGCGCGCTTCGCGTCACGCGCGTGGTCCTTGCCTGCGATGATGCGCTGAATGCACATCGTGCACTTCTCCATGACCCCGAGCTGGCGGACCGTCACATCGGGGTTCAACTGCACGTCGAGCGGCGCGGGGAACTCGTACTGGAACCAGTTGAAGCGGCGCACGTGGTAGGGACAGTTGTTGCCGCAGTAGCGCGTGCCCACGCAGCGGTTGTAGACCTGCCCGTTCAGGCCCTCCTCGGTCCGGTACGCGGCGAAGACGGGGCAGACCGGCTCGCACGGCGCGATCTCACAGTGCTGGCAGAGCATCGGCAGGAAGAGGTTCGTGGGGTGGCCCGGGTTCCCTTCGGCCCAGCGCTCGATGCGGATCCACTGGAGCTGCCGTCCGTACGCCGCCTGGGCGCGCCCGACGATGGGCACGTTGTTCTCCGCCTGGCACGCGACCACGCACGCCTGGCAGCCGACGCACGCGTCCACGTCGATCGCCATGCCCCAGCGGTACCCCGGGTACTTCTGGTCCGGGTACATGCTGAAGTACTCCTCGTGCTCCGGCTTGCCCCGGAGCGCCTGCTCGCGCGCGGCGCCCAGATCCACGTGCTGCGCGAGCTCGCGACCCTGCTGGTCGTGAGTCGCCTGGAGGATGGCGAGCGGGCGCCGGGCGCCCGTCTTGGCGAGCCTCACCCGGACCCCGAGGTACGCGGGGCCGCCGGACGCGCTCTCGGCAGCCGCCCCGAGCAGCGCCACCGGGTTGCGCGAGCCCGCGGGCGCCGTCACGTAGCGCGGCGTGTGATAGGGCGCGTAGCGATGGCCGATCGGGACGGCGACCGCCTGTGGATGGAGCGTCGGCGAGACGTACGCGGGAAGCTCGATCGAGCCGTAGGGTGACGTGAGCCGGACGACGTCGCCCTGGGCGATTCCGAGCTTCGCCGCCGTCTCCACCGCGATCTCGACCCACGGATCCCACACGGCCTGCGTCATCGTGTCCGGCGTTTCCTGCAGCCACGCGCGACTCGCGCCGCGCCCGTCGTAGAACCTGAACGACGGATACGCGAGGAGCGTGAGCCCATCCGCGTCGCCCTCGAGCGTCGGGGGCGCGGCGTCGACCGGGGCCACGCGCGCGTTCACGGCGACCGGCGCGGTCTCCTTCCAGACACCGCCCAGGCGGAGCGCCGCCGCCCACTCGTCCTTGACGACGGGCGCCCACGCGACCTTCAAGTATTGCTCGAGGGTCGCCCAGGGCAGGGGCCCCTTCCCCTCTTCGCTTCCAAGCACGGCGCGGCCCATCGCGAGGACCGTGTCCCCGATCGGCCGCGAGTCGCGCACGGGCGCCGTCGTCGGCTGCATGAGGCCGACGACGCCCTCGCGCGGCGCGTAGTCGCCCCACGATTCCAGCCAGTGCGTGTCGGGCAGCACGACGTGGGCGAGCGCCGTCGTCTCGTCGGGCTGATTCGCGAAGCTCACGACGAGCCCCACCTTCTTCAACGCGTCGGTGAACCGAAGCCCGCCCGGGAGCGTGTACGCAGGGTTGACGCCGCTGCCCAGCAGCAGCACTTCGATCTCCCCCCGGACCATGGCCTGTATGAGCCGAGCCACCTCCGCGTACGGCGTGACCTTGCCGAACCCGGAGTCGGGGCCGAAGCGCACGGTCTTGCCGACGTTGCCGGCCGCCAGGTTCAGCAGGTTGATCGCGACGAGGGTCGGCGTCGCGTTCGTGCCGGTCACGGCCATCCCGCCGCCGACCGCCAGACCGGGCTTACCGTGCGCGAAGACCTCGGCGACGTGCCTGATCGTCTCGACGGGGACGTCGCTGTCGGCCGCGGCCTTCTTGACGTTGATCCCGGTGACCACCTCGGCGAAGCGCCGGTCGGCGAGCCCCGCGTCGACCATCACCCTGAGGATCGCGAGCGCCAGCAGCCCCTCGGTCCCGGGAGCGTTTCGCACCCACGCGTCGGCATTCGACGCGGTCAGCGACTGCCGCGGCTCGATGTGAATGAAGGTGCCGGCGCGCCCGTCGCGGAACGCGTGCATCCGTGCGAAGGCGCGCGCGTAGCTCACGTTCGACAGCCACGTCTCGAGGAAGTCGGCGCCGAAGGAGAGCACGACCTGCGCGTCCTCGAAGGCGTAGTGCGGGATCGCGTCACGCCCGAACGTGGCCCGATTGGCCGCGCGAGTCGCCTCGTACCCGAAGGGCTCGAAGGTCACGCGCGGGCGCGTGCCGAGGACCTGCGTCCACTTGTCGAGGAGCGCGCCCAGGCTCGAGGTCTCGAGCTGGGTCACGAGCGCGATCGCCTGGCCCTTGCCCGCGCTCCGGAGCGCGGCGATCTTGTCCGCGACGACCTTCTGCGCTGCGTCCCAGGACGCGGGCGTGAGCGTGGCTCCGTCGCGGAGGAGCGGTCCGGCGAACCGGTCCGGATGATAAAGCCCCTGCAGCGCCGCCTGGCCGCGCGCGCACAGGGCCCCCTGGCTGACCGGGTGGTCGGGGTTCCCCTCGAGCTTCACGACGCGGCCCTCGCGGTTCTTCGCGATCACGCCGCAGCCGGCGGGGCACTCGCGACACACGGTTGCGAACCATGCGGCGACGCCCGGCACGAGCTGTTCGTTCGGCACCACCAGCGGCAGGATATTCTCCGCCGTTCGCTGGCAGCCGGTGACGGCGGCGGTGGCGCCGCTTGCCGTGACGACCCGAAAGAAGTCCCGCCGGTTCATCTCTCGAGGGCTCGAGCTCGCGTCGCACCGGGAGTGGCGCGTGACAGACACGTGGGGCTCCGTCGGGGCTGGCTCAGTGGTGGCACGTGACGCAGTCGAGCGGCGCGTGCGCGCCCGCCGTCGCGTTCTGCCGCCGGTGGCAGTCGAGGCACCAGCCCATCGTGAGCGGCGGCGGCGCTGGCCGGAGCCCGACGAGAGTCAGCAGGTCGTTCGTCAGGCGCGGGCCGGTCTCCGCGCCGAACGTCGTCATCGTCTCGACGGGTCCGTGGCACGTCTGGCACGTCACGCTCGCGCGGATGTGAGCCTTGTGCGGGAAGTAGGTGAACTCCGGCAGCTTGTTCACGCGCACCCACGGGATCGGCTCACCCCGCGCGTAGTAGTCCGCGACTTTCTTCACTTCCGGCAACGCTGCGCCCGCGATCCTGTGGCAGCCCATGCAGCGCTGGACCGACGGCAGGCCCGCGTATTCCGAGCGTCGCGCGTCGCTGTGGCAGTACTGGCAGTCGATCTTGTACGTCTGAACGTGCACGCGGTGCGGGAAGTTGATCGGCTGAATCGAGGGCTTTGCGCCGGCCGGCTGGCGGCTCCACGACGAGACCGCCAGGAAGACCAGAATGGCGAGGAGCACGAGCCCCAGTGCTCCCACGCCCGCCTTTGCGCCCATCGGCAGTCGATCGCCCTCCGGGGGATTGAGTGACGCCTGTGAAGGCTACACTCGCCCCGCGACCGCGTCAATGCTTTCCAGGCGCTCAGCGCGAAAGCGACGCGAGGGCATCGGCGGCCGCCCGGGCCGCGTGCTCGAGGTCGGCCTCGGTGTGGGCGAGCGAGACGAACGCGGCCTCGAACTGCGAGGGCGCCAGGAACACACCGCGCTCGCGCATCCCGTGGAAGTAGCGGGCGTAGCGCGCGGTGTCGGCGCGCTTCGCCGACGTATAGTCGGTGACGGGACCGTCGCAGAAGAACGCCGTGAGCATCGAGCCGACACGGTTGACTGTGAGCGCGACACCCGCCTTCCGGGCGCCCTCCGTGAGCCCGCGCTCGAGCATCGCGCCGCGCGCCTCGAGCGTTGCATAGACGTCGTGCCTGCCGAGCTCGCGGAGGGTGGCCAGGCCGGCAGCGACGGCGAGCGGGTTCCCCGACAGCGTGCCCGCCTGGTAGACCGGGCCGAGCGGCGCCACCTGGCTCATGAGCTGCCGCGCGCCCCCGTAGGCGCCGACGGGGAGCCCGCCGCCGATGATCTTGCCGAGGCACGTGAGATCGGGACGGACACCGTAGAGGGCCTGGGCCCCACCGTACGCCACGCGGAACCCCGTGATGACCTCGTCGAAGATCAGGAGCGCGCCGTGCGCGCGCGTGATCTCACGGAGCCCTTCGAGGAAGCCCGGAAGCGGCGCGACGACGCCCATGTTACCCGCGACTGGCTCGACGATGACCGCGGCGATCTCGTCGCCGCGCGCGCGGAAGAGCGCCCGGAGCGCGTCGAGGTCGTTGAACGGCGCGCTCAGGGTGAGCGCAGCCAGCGGCGCGGGGACGCCGCCCGAGTCCGGGATCGAGAAGGTCGCCCCGCCCGATCCGGCCTTCACCAGCAGGCTGTCGGCGTGGCCGTGGTAGCAGCCGTCGAACTTGACCAGGAGCGGACGGCCCGTCGCGCCGCGGGCCACGCGAATCGCGCTCATCGCGGCCTCCGTCCCCGAGCTGACCAGACGGACGAGCTCGATGGACGGATAGGCCGCGGTGATCGCCTCCGCCATCTCGACCTCGAGCGGCGTCGGCGCCCCGTAGCTCGTGCCACGGCGCGCGGCCTCACTGATCGCCTCGACCACCGCCGTCGGCGCGTGTCCCAGGATGAGCGGTCCCCACGAGCCGAGGAAGTCCAGGTACGAGCGCCCGTCCACGTCCCAGATCCGCGCCCCCTCGCCCCGCGCGACGAAGAACGGTTCGCCACCGACGCCCCGGAAGGCGCGCACCGGGCTATTCACACCCCCGGGGATGAGCCGGGTCGCCGTCTCGAACAGCCGCTTCGAATCGCTCATGGCTCAGACTCTTCCGGAACCGCCAGCCGGCGCACGGTGCACTTCGACGAAGTCACCGGTCGCGTCAGCCCATCGGAATGCGGCACACTCGGCTGCGCATCCCTTCCGCACGGAAAGGACGACATACGTGATGCCGGGCCAGACCGGCTCTCTCGTTGGCGGCGGCGCGGCCTGATCTTTGTCTGTCGGTGAAAAGTATGCGTCCGTGTCCGGATGCGAGTGGTAGATCACCGAGAGCTCGAACCCTTTATCCATCAAGTCGTACATCTTTCGCTGGTCGGCGCCATCGACATAGTACGCGCGCGTCGCATCGCGAGGGAACTTCGCGGGGTCTCGCCGGTGCATCTCATCCTGCGAGTTACGAAAGCGCATCAATCGCCGTTCCACGCCGTTTGTCAACACCACCCCGCAACACTCGCGAGGATAGTCGGCCTCCGCGTGCTCGCGGATGGCGGAGATTTCTTCGGCGGTGAGAATCATCCGCCGCCCGCCAGGGCGGGGATGATCGCCACCTCGTCGCCGTCCTTGAGCGGCGTGGAGAGCCCGTCGAGCGATTCGATCGCCTCGCTGTTCACGTAGATGTTGACGTGATGGTGCAGCTCGCCGCCCTCGTTGCGCACGAGCCCCTTGAGGCCCGCGAAGGTACCCTCGAGCTCGTCGAGCAGCGCTCCGACGCTCTTCGCCGACGCCTGGAGGCGGTCCCGGTTGTTCGTCGCCCGCCGAAACGGCGTCGGGATGTACACCGTCACCGCCATGCCGTCCTCCTGAGACCTCGCACTACCCCTGACTCAAGTATCGCTCGCCGGTGTCGGGGAGCACGGTCACGACGAGCTGCTCGGGATTGAGCTCGGCCGCCACCGCGCACGCGGCGAACGCCGCGGCGCCGGCGGAGATGCCCACCAGCAGGCCCTCCTCGCGCGCGAGCCGCCGCGACCACGCGATCGCGTCCTCATCGCGCACCAGGATGATCCGGTCCACGACGCTCCGGTTCAGGACGCCGGGCACGAAGGACGCGCCGATCCCCTGGATCGCGTGGGGCCGCGCCTTGCCGCCCGAGAGGACCGGCGACTTCGCCGGCTCGACGGCGATCACGCGGACGCCCGGGAGCTTCTGCTTGAGCACCTCGCCCACGCCGGTCACCGTGCCGCCGGTGCCGACGCCCGCGACGAATGCGTCGAGGCGCCCGGCGACGGCGTCCAGAATCTCCAGCGCCGTGGTCCGCCGGTGAGCCTCGGGGTTCGCCGGGTTCTCGAACTGCTGGGGCATGACGTAGTCCGGGTGCTCGCGGCAGAGCTCTTGAGCCGCGTACACCGCGCCCGTCATCCCCTCGATCGCAGGCGTCAGGTGGATCTCGGCGCCGAACCGCGCCAGGAGCCGCTGGCGTTCCACGCTCATGTCGTCGGGCATCGTGAGAATGAGCCGGTAGCCCTTCACCGCGGCGGCCATCGCGAGCCCGATGCCCGTGTTGCCGCTGGTCGGCTCCACGATCGTCGAGCCCAGCTTGAGGCGGCCCTGCTCCTCCGCGGCCTCGAGCATCGCCACGGCGATCCGGTCCTTGACGCTCCCACCGGGGTTCACCGACTCGAGCTTGGCGACGACGCCCGCGCCGCCCGGCCTCGGGAGCCGGTTCAGGCGCACCATCGGCGTGTGCCCGATCAGCTCGAGCACCGACGACGCGATCTTCGGCCGGGGCGTCATATGTGGTACATCGCGCGTACCGCGCTGCGGCGCGCGAGCGCACGGGCCGCGAGGTCGCCGAAGGTCACCCGATCGACGACCGCCGACACCGCTTTCCCGATCTCCTCCCAGAGCTCGCCGAGCTCGTGCGTCTCGTCGCCGTTCCGCCGCCCGGGCCCACGGCGCGCCTCGACCGGCGCGGGCGACCCTTCGACGGCGCGCAACACGTCCCCCACGCTGATCTCCTCGGGCAGTCGCATCAGATGATAGCCACCCGAGGCGCCCCGCTTCGAGCCGAGCAAGCCCGCGCGCTTCAAGGCCAGCAGGACGTGCTCCAGGTAGCGCTGCGGGATCGCGTGCCGGGCGGCGATGTCCTGGATCGGCACGAGCCCATCCCCGCCGCGGAGCGCCAGGTCCAGCACCGCCTTGATCGCATACTCGCCCTTCGCCGAGATCCGCATCCGTCAGCACGCCCTCGTCGTGTTCAGGCGGCGGCCGGCCTCATCGCGCACTGCCACGCTCCAGGAGGCGCGCCGCCTCGCGCGCGAAGTAGGTGATCACCACATCGGCGCCCGCCCGCCGGATCGCGACGAGGGCCTCCAGCATGGCGCGCTCCTCGTCGAGCCAGCCCAGGCGGCCCGCGGCCCGGATCATCGCGTACTCGCCGGAGACCGAGTAGGCGGCCAGCGGCACGCCAAACTCCGCCTTCGCGCGCGACACGATGTCGAGGTACGGCAGCGCCGGCTTGACCATCACGATGTCCGCACCCTCGTCGAGGTCAAGCGCGATCTCACGCATCGCCTCGAGCGCGTTGGCGGGGTCCAGCTGGTATGAACGCCGGTCGCCGAACTGCGGCGCCGACTCGGCCGCCTCCCGGAAGGGCCCGTAGAAGCTCGAGGCGTACTTCGCCGAGTACGCCATGATCGGCGTGTCGGTGAAGCTCGCCTCGTCGAGGGCCTCGCGGATCGCGCCCACGCGGCCGTCCATCATGTCCGACGGCGCCACCATGTCGGCGCCCGCCTCGGCGTGCGAGACCGCGACGCGCGCGAGCAGCTCGAGGGTCGGATCGTTGCGGACGCTGCCGCCCTCGACGATGCCGCAGTGACCGTGACTCGTGTACTGGCAGAGGCACACGTCGGTGACGACCAGGAGGTCGGGCACGACGTCCTTCACGGCGCGGACCGCCTGCTGGACGATGCCGTCCTCGGCGTACGCCTCGGAGCCGCGCGGGTCCTTCTCCGCCGGCACCCCGAAGAGGAGCACCGCGGGGATGCCCATTCCCGCCGCGTCCTTGACCTCCTTGACCAGCTCGTCGATCGACATGCGGAATTGCCCCGGCATCGACGCGATCGGCTCGCGGACACCGCGCCCATGGAGCGCGAACAGCGGGTAGACCAGGTCGTCGACGGCCAGCGCCGTCTCGCGGACCAGCGCGCGCAGCAGCGGTTTCTCACGCAGACGCCTCGGACGGAACATCGCATGCGCCATCACACACTCCTTCTGCCCCGGGGTCCGGAGCGTCTCGGGACCCGGGAAAAGTAGTCGGCCAGCGCCCGCGCGAGCGCCGGAATCGTATACTCGCTCGGCATGACGTCGGTGGGGAGCCCGTACTCCGCTGCGGTCGCCGCGGTGATCGGGCCGATCGAGGCGATGGTGACCCGGCCGCGCCATGCGCGGCGCTCCTCCTCGCTGAACAGCTCCGCGAAGTTGCGCGCCGTGGACGAGCTGGTGAACGTCACGGCGTCGATCGCGCCCGCGGCGAGGGCCCCGCGCAGGCGGCTCGCGCCGTTCTCGACACGCCGGGTCTGGTAGGCCGGCACCTCCGTCACCGTCGCGCCAAGCCGTCGGAGCTCGACCACCAGCACGTCGCGCGTCTCTTTCGCGCGCGGCAGCAGCACCCGGTCGCCCGCGCCGATCGCCGGCCGGAGCCGCTCCACGAGCGCTTCGGCGCGATACTCGTCGGGCACCGCCTCCACGCGTACGCCGTGCTCGGCGAGCGCCTCGGCCGTCGCCGGGCCGATTGCGGCGACGCGCTTGCGCGCGACGGCGGCCCACCCGACCCCGCGCGCCGAGAGCCGTCGATCCACCATCACGACACCGTTCACGCTCGTGAAGATCATCCACGTGAACGTGTCGAGCGCGTCGAGCGCCGCGTCGAGCGGCTCCCAGGACTGGGGCGGCTCGATCGCGATCGTCGGCGCCTGCAGCACGCGTGCGCCGGCCTCCTCGAGGAGCTGCACGAATTTCTGCGCCTGTGGGGCCGCCCGCGTCACGACGATCGTCCGCCGCTCGAGCGGGCGCGTTCCCTCGACCCGCGTGACCCTCGCCACGTCACACCCTCAGCGCGGTCACGGCCGCCGCGCCCCTGGCGAGCAGCGTCTCGGCGAGGCGCCGGCCCAACGCTAGGCACTCGTCCGGCGTCCCGCTCTCGGCGCCGCGAAGCACCTGTCGACCGTCCTCGCTCGCCACGAACGCGCTCATCCTCAGGCAAGCCCTGTCGAGCACCGCGTGAGCCGCCATCGGCGTCTTGCACGAGGCGCCGAGCCGGCCGAGGTATGCGCGCTCGGCGAGCGCGCAGACGCGCGTGGGGGCGTGGTCGATGCGGTCGATGAGGGCGCGCGTCGTCTGATCGGCCGCGCGCACCTCGACCGCGATAATCCCCTGCCCGACGGCGGGAACGAAGACCATCGGGTCCAGCGGCCGCGCGTGCTCGGGCCTGAGCCCGAGGCGGCTCAACCCCGCGGCGGCGAGAATCACGGCGTCCAGGGGTCCGGACTCGAGCTTTCTCAAGCGCGTGTCCACGTTACCGCGGATCGGCTCGACGACGAGGTCGGGCCGGAGCGCGAGCGCGAGGGCCCGCCGGCGCGGGCTGGACGTGCCGACCACCGCTCCCGCCGGCAGGTCCTCGAAGTCCACCCCCGACCGGGTCACGAGGACGTCACGCGGGTCGTCGCGCTCGGCGAAGGCCGCGAGCGTGAGTCCCACCGGCAGCTCGGCCGGGAGATCCTTGAGACTGTGGACCGCGAGGTCGAGAGCGCCCCCGAGCAGCGCCTCCTCGATCTCCGTCACGAACAGGCCCTTGCCCCCGACCGAGGCTAGATGGGCGTCGAGCAGCCGGTCGCCCTCGGTCCGCATCGGGACGACCTCGACTTCGGCGCCGAGCGTGCGCAGGCGCATAGCCACGATGCGTGCCTGCGCGAGCGCGAGCGGACTCCCCCGCGTCCCGAGTTTCAGCATTGTAGCGGGGTCCGCGAGGTCGCCACACTCCATGGGTGGCCTGAGCAGGGCACGACCTGGCAGCGTTCCACTCTCGCCATCATTTCCTGCCAAGGCCGAAGAGCTCGTGGACGAGCTCCAACCATGAGCGGCTCGAGCCCGCGCGCGAGGATTCGCGCAGCTTCGTGATCGGTGCGTGCAGGATCTTGTTGACGATCGCCGACGAGAGCACCTCGATCGCCTCGCGCGTCTCGGGCGTCGCGCCCGGCAGCCGCGTCAGCGCCTTGCGCACCTCGCCCACGCGGATTCCCTCGAGCCGCGCGCGCAGCGAGACGATCGTCGGGATGACCTCGACGTCGCCCTGCCGGGCGCCGAACTTCGCCGCCTCGCGCTCCACCAGCGCCTCGGCGCGTTGCGCCTCGCGGAGCCGCTCGCGGATGTTCGCCTCGACCACCTGCTTGAGGTCGTCGATGTTGTAGCAGTACACGTCGTCGAGCGTGTTCACGCTCCCCTCGACGTCGCGTGGCACCGCGATATCGATGAAGAACAGGGGCCGCGCGCGCCGCCCGTGCATGACCCGCTGGACCATCGCCCGCGTGACGACCGGCTCGGTCGCGCCCGTCGAGGTGATCACGATGTCCACTGAGGCGAGCGCCGTCCCGAGCTCAGCGAACGGCACCGCCGCCCCTGAGAGCGCTCGGGCCATCTCCTCGGCGCGCTGCCACGTCCGGTTGGCGACGTAGATCGGGAACGCGCCGTGCTCGACGAGGTGACGCGCCGCCAGCTCGCCCATCTTGCCGGCACCGACGAGGAGGACGGCCCTGCCGCGGAGCCCCGCGAAAATCTTCTTCGCGAGCTCGACGGCCGCGAACGAGACCGACACCGCATGGCGGGCGATCTCCGTCTCGCCCCGGACCTTCTTGGCGACGGCGAACGCTTGGGTGAAGAGCGTGTGCAGCACCGGCCCGATCGTCTCGCACGCCTGGGCGAGGGCAAACGCGTCCTTCACCTGGCCCAGGATCTGCGGCTCGCCGATCATCATCGAGTCGAGGCTCGCGGCGACCCGGAAGGTGTGGCGCACGGCGTCGCCGTCCACGTGCGTGTAGAGAACCGGCTCCACCGACGCGGGGCTGACGCCCCGGTAGCGGCAGAGGTGGCGAAACGCGACGGCGCGCGCCTCGCCCGGCGCGTCGGCGACCCCGTACACCTCGACCCGGTTGCACGTGGACAGGATCAACGTCTCCTGCACGACGCCCGTCGCCGAGACGTCGCTCAGGAGCTCGCGGAGCTTGTCCTCTTCCACGGCGAGCTGCTCGCGTAGCTCGACGGGCGCGTTCTTGTGCGAGAGCCCCGCGACGAACAGCGCCATTCAAGCTCCGCTCATGGCGCGTCGAGGGACGAGCCAGACGAGGCCCGAGGCAGGAGCCGGGCCGAGGCGTACGCGGTTGTACGTCGAGGTCCGGCGACGACCGAGAACGAAGTATGGCGACGTCCATCGGCGCGCCATTTCTAGGAGCCATGCCTTCCAGGCAGGAAGAGCCCCGCGCTCAGCGTGAGCACCAGCGTGGCGAACCCGATGATCGCGAAGTACGCCGCGCGCCGCCCGCGCCAGCCCGCGGCCGCCCGCCCCGCGAGCGTCCCCGCGTAGATCGCCCAGGCGACGAACGACAGGAGCGCGAGCGGGTCGTACGCGAAGACGCTCCCCCACGCCCGGCCGGCCCACAGGACGCCCAGGATCAGCCCCGTGGTGAGAAAAGGGAATCCGAGCGCGAGGGTGCGATACGTCAGCCGGTCGAGCGTCTCGAGATCGGGCAGCCGGTAGTAGAGCGCGCCGGGACGCTTCGCCTTCAGTTGGCGCTCCTGGAGCACGTACATCAAGGCGCCGGCGAAGTTCAGGACGAACGCCGCGATCCCGACGAGGACCAGCCCGATGTGCACCCAGATCCATGCACCGCCGAGGGCACGCTCGATCCCCGGGATGCCGAGCGACCGTGTCGTCGCCGAGTTGAGGCTGAACACGAGGACGACGGGCAGGACGAACGCGCCCAGGACCTTGACGCCGTACTGCCGCTCCACCCAGAGTGCCCACAGCACGGCGACCCACACCGCCACCGACATGGCCTCGCTCAGGCTGCCGAGCGGCGGCCGCCCCAGCCGGAAGGCCAGAGCGAGGAGCGCGACGGCGTGGAGGACCCAGCCTGCGATCGTCGCGACGGACGCGAGCCTATGGAGCCACTCCTCCCGCTGGACCAGGTAGGCGAGCGACAGCCCGGTCGCGGCGATGTAGCCGAAAATCGCGAGATCGAACAAAGTCGGGTACATGGCGTTAAAAACGGTAAGTGCAGCGAGAGTTTACCACATTCCCGATGCTGATTTGTGCAGCGCCAGTCAGGCGCGGCGAGCGAGGTGGATCAGCGAGGCGATGGGGCGCCAGTATCCCTCACGGATGGCGACCACGTCGAAGTGAGGTGATCCCCAGTCCTCGATGAGCGCCGAGCCGGCGTTCCAACGAATCCGCCGGTCGAGCTCCTTGACGTAGGCTTTGCACTGCCTGCAGGCGGAGATGAAGTAGCCTTCCTCCTTCTCCACTGCCTCGAGGCGAACGAGGTCTTTGGAGGACTGCGTACCGCAGAACGGACAGCGGAGTCGTGGAAACACCCAGCCGCCCCCGCACACGTGACACGCGAGCCGACGCTGGCCGGCGTCGGTCAGGTCACCGAAGCCGGGAGGCGCCCCGCAGTAGGGACAGACGCCGAGATCCCATCTCCCCTCGGTGAGATGGATCCGGCACCCGGCGAAGTACCGATCGAGCGCCGGCCGGAGCGCGCCGCATGCGAGGAAGCTCGTGGACTCAGCGCGGAGACCGAAATCTGTCAGCAGCGACGCCAGCCCGACACGCCCCCGCGACGGAAAGAAGGCGGCCGGGCCG
>Ga0209801_1000301_pt1 | contig 33981 bp, 32 predicted proteins | sample GraSoiAngelo_127_FD_185884 | JGI IMG/M metagenome (GOLD analysis project Ga0209801, IMG submission 185884) | Grasslands soil microbial communities from the Angelo Coastal Reserve, California, USA - 14_0927_09_40cm (SPAdes) (version 2) | ecosystem: Environmental > Terrestrial > Soil > Grasslands ... | reverse complement strand
CGTCCCGCGCAAGCTTCTCGAGGATCGGTCCTCCGGGGAAGGGGAGGCCGCACTCCCGGGCGAACTTATCGAGCATGTTGCCGACGCCGATGTCGAGCGTCTCTCCGAACACGCGATACCGCCCGCGGGCGAAGGCGATGACCTGGGTGTTCCCTCCGCTCACGTACAAGAGAACCGGGTCCTTCGCCTCGGTGACGCCGCGGCCGATCTCGAGGTGCGCGACGCAGTGGTTGACTCCCAGGATCGGGACGTCGAGGGAAAGCGCGAGGGCTCTCGCCGCGGTCGCGACAGTCCGGAGGCACGGCCCCAGCCCCGGTCCCTGAGAGAACGCGACGACGTCGATCTCGGAGAGGTCGACTCCGGCCAGGTCCGTCGCTTTGCGGATCAACGGGACCACCGCCTCCGCGTGGTGGTTCGCCGCCTCACGTGGATGGATGCCCCCTTTCTCGGGTCTCACCATATCATAGACGTTCGCGAGGACGCGGCACTGCTCGTCCACGATGCCCACGCCGACCGTGTGGGCGGTCCCTTCGATGCCGAGGGCGAGCATTCGGCGTCGTAACGACCTCGAGGCAAAAGCCTTGTCCTACCCGCTCTCCGACGCCCCTTGATTGGGTGCCGCATTCCGGAGGCGGATCATCGAGAAGGGGACGGTCGAGTGGATCAGCGCATCCCTCAGGGGCCGGAGGGATCGCATCAGACGGAGCTCCACGCCGGCGGACGCGAGACGCTGGAGCGGATCGCCGAGCGGTTCGACCTTCGACGGGACAACCGCGACATGCGAGACGTAGGAACCCGCGTTCGTATCTTGCGGGACGAACGTGTCGGGAGGCATGTGATAGACGTAGATCCTCGCTGCCCGAGTCCGCTCGAGCCACGCAAATTCGACAGCGATGACCGTCGCGGCGTTCGAGGGGCCGAGGAAGCGCTCGCGGTCCGCCCGGGTTGTACGAGGACCATCCCAGAAACAGACCCGCGGGCAATCGCGTGGGAAGAAGTAGTTGGGCGCGTGCGTCTCGTCGATCGCCCAGACGAGCGGCGATGCCTCTGGCTGGGTTTGGGGCACGTGGGGTTCAAAGCGTTGAATCGTCGGTTCCTCGCTGAAGTGGAAGAGCTTCATCGCGCGCTCCGTTCCGGTTCACCGAGCCGAGCGGGTAAAGGCTTTCGCCCGCGACACCAAGAGAGGCCTAAGTAGTCCCGTCGCGTTGCGTCGCTGAAATGGCCTCCGAGACGCGCGGTCCCCTGCTGTACGCGTACCGTCCGATCCCCGCGAACCCGATGACCGTCGCGGTCCTGTTGCTCGGCCTCGTCGTGACGTTCGTCATTGGACCGATCGCCGCGGGCCCGGAGGGCCTGTGGCCGCTCGGCGGCCTGTGTTTCGTCCCCATCGCGCTCGTCCTCGCTGCGATGATTGTCTTCAAGCCGAGCCCGACCTTCGTGTTCGAGAACGGGATCGAGATCTCTCTTCCGTTGTGGCAGCGGATCCGCGGCGCGCGTGGCTACTATGCCTGGTCCGAGATCCGCGACATCTATCCGCGCAGCTACGAAATCGGCGGTTCGTTCCTCTCGCCGTTTGCGTCGTCGGCGGGGACGCTCGTCCATACGGGAATCGGCTTGGACACGAACGCGGGCGAGCACCTATTGATTCGCTTTACGCCCGGTTCGATTCGCGCGTTCCGCGCGGAGTCGCAAGGCTATCTGGAGGCGATGGCGGTCATTCGGAACCGGTTCACGCGGCGTGCGGAGCCCATGGTGACGACCGCGAAAACGTTCTCCGATCAGCAAGTCCTTGCCATGCAGGCCGCGGCACGGGAGCCGCTCGTCCCAATCACCGGCGTGTTCGTCGCGTTCTTCCTCCCGCCGTCCATCATCGCCGCCATCTTGATCGCTCTCTCGGCGGCGCGCGTGGTCCTCACGCCAATCATCCTTATCGTCGCCCTCGTCGTCGCGTTGATCCCTCCTGCCGCGTCGATGATCCGCACGCTACGTCAGAGCGAGCGTCGAAACGAGATCCTCTCGGAACTCGCGAAGTACCAGGAGCATCTGCGCGAAGCGGCGGAGGCCGCTCCGACCCTTCGAGCGAGCCAGGGAAGTTGACCTTAGGCAAGGGTAACTCGGAGCGGACCCGACACTCCCCGTGCCAGCTCAAGAGGTCCCTTCAGGCTTTTCCGCCGCCTCGATGAGACGTACTTGGCGGGGATCGCTCACATCATACGTGTGGCCTCTCCAACGGAGCGTGGTCGGGTTTCGGGTCCGCAGAAGGCCCGAGGCCATGACCCAGGGGACCGCCATCGCCGCGGCGGCAGATCGCCACGCGGGGACCTTCCACGCTGCGGCCACGGTCGGGGCACCGGAGAAGAGGGCTCGCCGCCGCAAGGACGCCTTCGCGATCGAGACCGGAAGTGGCGCGAAGAAGAACGCGGCGGGAATCAGATAGGCGACGCCCCCGATCGCCGCCAGGGCAAGGCACGCAAGACCAAACAGAATCGAGCCGTTGAACACGGAGAACGCGGCGATCGCGTATCGGCGGACGACCGGGAGGTAGAGCGTGGCCATCGTCATCTGTCGGAGACACCATTCCGTGCACGTCGCTCGGTCCGCGCCCTCATACGTCGGCACGAGGGCGGCGGGCACGTACGCGATCTTGAGGCCCGCTTCCCGCACCGCTTGCGTCAGTACGAGGTCGTCGCTCAGCACCCCTCGCCATCGGTCCCCCAGACGCAACTCGTCCAAGCGGTCCGCTGGAACCGCACACGAGCCGCCCCAGGCGAACGAGCGTCGAGGATCGAACAGCACATTCGCGCTGACCGCATTCCACTCCGCGCGGACGAGGGACCAGAACGTCGGCCGCGGCGGCACGTACCAGCGGAAGCCCGTCGCGACGCCGACGGTCGAATCGGCGAGCGGTTGCACAAGCTGCCGCAACCAGTCCCGCGCAGGCCGGATATCGGAATCGGCGAAGACCACGACCTCGTCCTCCGGAACAAGATGGCCGAGGGCGGATCGGAGTGCATTCACCTTGCCGCCGAGCGGGTTTGCGTCCGCGAGGATCTTCGTGACGGGAACACTCGGGAAGTCGCGAGCGATCGTCTCGATCCGCGCCGAGGCGGGATCCGTGGAATCGTCCGCGACGACCAAGAGTCGGTACCGAGGGTAGGCCTGCGAGAGGAGGGCCCGCACGTTTTCGTCGAAACCCTCGTCGAGCCCGCGAACCGGCAGGATTAGCGCGACGGAGGGCAGGAACGCGCCAAGGGCGAGGCGCATCCCGCGCCGGACCCCTCCCCGGAGCCGGATGCCCTGGACCAGGGAAGCGACGCTCGCAAGGAACGCCAGGACCGCGACGACCGTCAATCCGATCCAGACAACATCCAGCGCCACCGCGGCGCGAACCTCCATGCGCGGAATAAACCTTGGTGCTCAGGCGCCGACGAACACGTCGTCGCCGTCGATCCGGACCTCGAACGACCGAAGGCGGGCCGTCGGGTTCGCGAGGTTCGTCCCCGTTCGGACGTCGTATTCCCATCCGTGGTTCGGGCAGGTGACGACCGCTTCATCGAGCATCCCCTCCCCGATCGGGCCGCCGCGGTGCAAGCACACGTTCGAGACCGCATAGAACCGTCCTTCGACGTTGAAGAGGGCGACGGGATGGCCTTGGACCACGACGACCCGCCCTTCCCCCGGTTGGACGTCGGAGGTCTTCGCGACCCGAACGAACGTCGTCATCGAGACTACCGAGCCGCGACCGCCCCCATGAACGTTTGCGAAGTTTTATGGAGGGCGGGCGGCATGGGCGGGCGGGTCTTTCCATGACGCGCGAGGAGCATGCGAAGTTCCTGGCCCAGTGCAAGGAGTTCGTCCTCGGGATGAACCGGCTCGAGCAGACGATCACGAAGATCGATGCACGCCTGACCAAGGAAGAGCAACGATCGGCGTTCAAGGAGATCTTCGAGTGGCTCGGCACGACGACGGACGTCCCGCCGAACTCGTACACCCGGGAGTGGGCTCGGGAGTTGCTCGCCGCGATCGGGGCGATGGCCCAGTACGACAAGTACGAGGGCTCGCCCGACACGTACATCGTGTAGCCCGCGAACTCCTGGATCTGGTCTCGGTCGCCGAAAATCCAAGAGATTTTCCGCCGAATTGAGTGGAACGGCTCCGACTCATCCGACGAGGCGAAACCTTATTCTCGCCCCTCGCATCCGTGGGCCCGAGGGCGTGGGATCGTGGAGTTCCGGAACGAACGGACGTGGCAGAACGCCGTCGAGATGAACAGGACCGAGGAATTCCACGCCGCGTACGAGGCCGCGGTCGACAAGGTCCGCGCGGATTTCGGACAGAAGCATCCGATGATCGTCGGCGGCCAGGAAGTCTGGTCCAAGACGACGTTTCCCGACACGAGCCCGGCGGACACGAAGCTCGTGCTGGGTCTGTTTCAGAAGGGGGGTCGCGTGCACGCAAAGCAAGCGGTGGAAGCCGCCAAGGGCGCGTTTCCCCAGTGGTCCACGACCGCCTACACGGACCGAGTCCGACTCGTTCAACACGCCGCCGATCTGATCAGTCAAGGCAAATTCGCCCTCGCCGCCCTCATGTCGTTCGAGAACGGGAAGAACCGCTACGAAGCGATGGCGGATGTCGACGAGGCCGCGGACCTGATGCGCTGGTACGCCGCCGAGATGCTACGGAACCAGGGGTATGAACGGCCGATGGGTACGTTCCTCCCGGGGGAGACGACCCGTTCGATCCTGAAGCCGTACGGCGTCTGGGCCGTCGTCGCGCCGTTCAACTTCCCCCTCGCAATCGCCGCCGGGATGTCGACCGGTGCGCTGATCACGGGCAACACGGTCGTCTTCAAGCCGGCGAGCGACACGCCGTTCATGGGCCTCCGCCTTGCCGAGACCCTCCGGGACGCCGGACTTCCGGCGGGCGTGTTCAATTTCGTCACGGGACCGGGCGCGACGGTCGGGCAGGAGCTCCTCGACCATCCGGATGTGGACGGATTCGTCTTCACCGGATCGAGGGCGGTCGGAATGAAGGCGCTCCAGACGTTCACCCGGACGCGACCGAAGCCGATCATCACGGAGATGGGCGGGAAGAATCCGGCGATCGTCACCGCGAGTGCGGATCTGGACAAGGCCGCGATCGGCGTGATGCGGGCCGCGTTCGGCTACGGCGGTCAAAAGTGCTCCGCGTGCTCGCGGGTCCTCGTCGATCAGGGCGTGAAAGATGCGTTCATGGCAAAGCTCCTTTCCGAGACCGAAAAAATCAAAGTGGGCGACCCGACCGTTCGCGACGTGTATCTCGGGCCCGTCATCAACGAAGCGGCGGTCGCGACCTTCGAGAACGCAATTGCGGAAATCAAGCGCTCGAAGGGAGCGGTCATCGCCGGCGGGAGAACGTTGAAGGGAAACGGGCATTTCGTGGAGCCGACAATCGTGGACGGCCTGCCGCGGGACCACCGAATCAACAAGGAAGAGCTCTTCGTGCCGATCTTGTCGATTGTCCCGGTGGATGACCTCGGGGACGCGATTCGAGTCGCGAACGACGTGGACTATGGCCTCACCGCGGGAATCTTCAGCCGCGAACCGGCGGAGATTCGGCGGTTCCTCGCGGAAGTCCATGCCGGCGTCTTGTATGCGAACCGGACGGCCGGCGCCACAACGGGCGCGGTCGTCGGCGTCCAGCCGTTCGGCGGCTGGAAGATGTCCGGCACCTCGGGGAAGTCCGCGGGTGGGCATTACTATCTAATGCAATTCCTGCGCGAGCAGAGCCAATCGGAGTATTCATAAACGGTCGATCGCGCGAAGCGATGGAGAGCTCTCGTCGCTCTTCCGGATGTCCCAATTCGCGCGTCCGGAGAAACGTTATATAGAATCCGCCGAATCTCGTCACATCATAGCACGGAGCGCGTCTGCTCCGTGGTCTGAGTGGCCGTGGGGGTTCGTCAATGGTCGGGGAGGAGACACAGTATCGTTTCGGACGAGTCTGGCGACAGCAGCTGATGGCATGCGCAGTGGTTGCCGTGATGATCCTGTCCGGCCTCAGCGTCTTCCTTGCCCTGGCCTCTGGTCCCGCGGCCGCAGCTGGTCCGTTCCGTTCTCTCCGAATCGGAATCAATCCCCTTGTCATCACGACCCTGAATCCGCTCAAGATCACCCTGGCGGACGAGTACGTCGTGGTGTACAACGTTTACAGCACGCTCATTTCGTACGACAAGACCTACCATGCGATCCCGGACCTCGCGACCCACTGGAGTTTGGCTCCGGACAACAAGACCTGGACCTTTGATCTCGTCCAGGATGCGTACTTCACGAGCCCGTTGAGCCCGGGAGACCGGAGTCACCCCGTTACCGCCGACGACGTGGTGTACTCGTTCCAGCTCCAGAGCGCGACGAAGGGAAGCATCCTCCACAGTTACACGGCCGCAGTCGCGTCTGTGACAAAGACCGGGCCGTACCAAGTCCAGATCGTCACAAACGGTCCCTTCGCGGGCATGTACTCGGCAGCGAGCGCGATTCCGATCTTGCCCCAATACATCTGGAGCGGCTACGCGAAGCCCCTCAACGCTCCGATCAAGTATCCGGTCGGCTCCGGAGCGATGTACTACGATTACACGAACACGACCACGACGACCCTCGTCCTTCGGAAGAATCCGAACTACTACGGGCTGGAGTATTATTGCCAAGAATCCCGACCCGATGAAGTCCGCTTTATCTCGTACAGCGGGTCGACGACGATGGTCAATGACTTTCTCACGGGGGCGACGACCCTTGACGCGCTCATCGGCATCGACCCGTCCGATTACAAGGTCGGGCTGAACACCTGGAGTCCAAAGTGGGCGGTCAGCCTCGGATTCGTCGGCGAGATTTCCATCAATGTGATTACGCCAGCGCTGGCGGCCGCCTACGGGTACGCCTACACGACGAACCCCGTCCTACTCAACGACACGTTCCGGCACGCGGTCGCGATGAGCATCGACAAACAGAAGCTCGTCGATGATGCCCTCCTCGGGTATGGCAACGTGGCGGACACGTTGGTCCCCGACGTCAACCCGTGGCACCACAGCATCCCCGCGAGTCAGCAATACAAATTCGACCCCGCGGCTGCCCGGGCACTCCTCAACAGCCAAGGGTGGGTCTACGACGGGACCGGGGCCAACAAGCCGGGCGCGACACCGCTATACCGCAAGGATGCGACTGGCCGCCTCATCGACGGGCTCGTCGTGCGGTTTTACACGCTGAACACCCGCCCACAGTGGGAAATCGCGGGCAGAGACATCGTCGCCTGGCTTGCCCAGGCGGGAATCCAGACCACGGATCGCCTCGGCCGGACGAGCCCGGGCTACGGCCTCTACAACACCAACCAGATGAGCGGCTATTGGTTGAGCGCTGACTACGACATGTGGCTGTGGGATTGGATCTTCACGCCGGCCTCGGATCCGTCCCTCGACGTCCTCGAGGTCGAGACAACCGGCGCGATCGGGCCGACGAATGACAATTACTACAGCAACGCCACATTCGATGCCCTATACAATCAGTCGCTCCAGATCGTGGATCCTGCGGCCCGCCGGCCGATCACGGACGAGATGCAGCGGATGTTGTACGACTACCATTCGTACATCCTGCCCTACTACCGAAAGGACCTCTACGCGGCCGCGACGCCGCCAGGGGTCCGGCAACAGACATCCCCTCCCGACCCCGGCTGGACCAACTGGGGGAATTGGTCGTCCGAACAGGGGCTGGTTCCTGACAGCGATTTGCCGGCCCCCTGGTTCCAGGTCTCTCCCCTAGACAACCAAGCGCCCGTGGTCGCATCCTTCCCGGCAGTCCAGTGGATCAACGGTGCGCCGGTCAGCGTGAGCGTCAGCGCGAACGATCCGGAGGGCGGCGCGCTCGGCTACACATGGAATTTCGGGGACGGATCGCCGATCCAAACGTCGACCTCGGGGAGCACGACCCACACGTTCGCGCAGCCGGGCAACTACACAATCCAGGTCCGAATCAAGGACTCCGAATGGACAACATGCGCAACCACGCCGGCGAACATTGTGGCTAGCGGTGGGCCCGGTGCGAATTTGCCGCCTCAAATCAAAGGCCTGGACTTCAGACTGAGCCACTCCACCTTCGGCCTGCCCGGCGAGACGATTCAATTCAACCTGACGGCGAACGACACGGAGGGCGACCCGCTTTACATCACATGGAACTTTGGAGACGGTTCCGCGGTGGCGGTGAATTACCTCACGAACACGCAGAGCGACAGGACGGTGAGTCAGCGTCACGCATACACGGCGAACCGAACGTACAGCTTGATGGCCGTCGTCACGGACAATAAGACAGGCGTCCTGAACCACCGCCCGAACGTGACCGCCCAAATCGTGATCCAAACAATCTCGACACCGGGCGGGAGCATTCCGAGCTCGTCAAATCCGTGGATTAACTATGGCATCCCGCTCGGGGTTGCCGCGGCAATCCTCATCGCGGCTGTGGTGGTGCTTCTCCGTCGCCGGAAGGAGCGGAAAGAGGACGAGACGGAAGATCGGACGGCCGGCGGACCCCCGCCGGAGCAGCCGCCTCCACCCCCGCCGCCGTGATGGGGAAAATGGAACGTCTTGGCAATGACGGGAGCGACGCGAATTGGCGCAAATCCTGAAGGTCATGGTCCGAAAGGGCATTAATGCCCTGATCACGATCTTCGGGATCATTTGTCTGAACTACGCGCTCCTCCGACTGATGCCCGGGGATCCAGCGCTGAGCCTGACTCCGCGCGACCCGAAATATCAGGGCCTCGCCGAGTACAATCGCCAGCTCTTCGGGTTCGATAAGCCCCCGTGGGAGCAGTTTGTCATCTATCTCCAACGGACGGTCACGCTGGACTGGGGAATTTCCTACCGACTCGGCCTTCCCGTCTTCGACGTGCTGATGCGGGACTTGGGTTGGACCCTCCTCCTGGTCGGCACTTCGACGGTGGCCACCATCATCATCGGCATGATCATTGGATCAATCGCAGCGCAGAAACGGGGCAAGCCTTTCGACATCCTTTCGACCGCCACGGGAATTTTCCTCTATGGGATGCCGATCTTCTGGCTCGGGTACCTCCTACTCGCGGTGTTTGAGAAGGGCTCGATTGTCGGCCACTATTTCACCTGGTGGCCCGCCTTGCCGTCCCAAGGGTACTACGATGACATGCTGGGCCCCTGGTCGTGGGACGGAGCCCACCTGACGAGCGCGGCTCAGCACCTCTTCCTGCCCGCCCTCACCCTGACCCTTGGTACGCTCGCGGGGATCTCTCTGGTGATGCGGAGCTCCCTCATCGACGTCATGACGGAGGACTTTGTCACCACCGCGAAGGCGAAAGGACTGAGCGATAGCCAGGTCCTCCGCCGTCACATTCTCCCGAGCGGTCTGCCGCCGATGGTCGCTCTCATCGCGCTCGACATCGCCTTCGTAATCGGCGGAGCGTATCAGGTTGAGGTCGTTTTCAACTACTACGGAATCGGCTGGGAGACGATCCAGGCGATCGACAACCTCGATTTTCCGCTCCTCCAGTTCATCGTCGTCGTGGGAGGCGTCGCAATCGTGCTTGCGAACCTCGTCTCCGACTTCATCCTCCTCTTGCTCGACCCGCGGATCAAGGTGACGTGAGGGAAAAACATGGGCGCGACCGAAGCGGTGGTCCGACCGGGGGCTATCTCACCATTCCAGGCCTCCCTCCGGGTCGCGCTCCGTCGGTTGCAGGTGGTCTGGGTCCGCATCCGACACAGCCGGACGGCCATGGTCGGCCTCGCGATCCTCATCTTCTTCATCGCCATGGCGGTCTTTGCGCCGTGGCTGGCGCCGTACGGTCCGATTGATCGCGTCGCAGACACGAGCAATTGCGTCCCGAGCGTCTCGTGCCCGCTGAGTCCGCCGAGCGCCCAGCACCCCTTAGGGATTAGCGAGGAGGGGGCCGACATCTATTCACAAGTCATTTGGGGGTCCCAAATCAGTCTTATCGTCGGGATCTTCGCCGCGATGGTCGCAAGCGTCCTGGGGACGGCCGTTGGGCTCGTATCCGGTTATCTGGGAGGATGGGTCGACGAGGTCATGATGCGCTTCAACGACGTCGTCCTGTCGGTTCCATGGCTGGTCCTCATGATCGTCGTCGCCGCTCGAATCGGAACCATCGACCTCCTCGGGCTCATCCTCGTGATCGGCCTGACGGGCTGGTCGATTACGGCTCGGGTGATCCGAGCCCAGGTCCTCTCTGTCAAAGAACGATTGTTCGTTGAACGAGCCCGGATGATCGGTTCGTCCCGGTCCCACATTCTACTGCGGCACATCTTCCCGAACGCATTCCCCCTCATCTTCGCGAACACGATCCTTACGGTGGCGGTCTCAATCCTGTCGGAAGCCGTCCTCGCGTTTCTGGGGCTGTCCATCTACAACACGGTGAGCTGGGGGAAAGTGATCAACCAAGCGATCGGCGGCGGCGCACTCGTGATCGGAGGCAACGTCTGGTGGCTTGTCGTCCCCGGCCTCTGTCTCGTCTTCCTTGTGTTCGGGTTCTACCTGTTCGGGTTCGCCCTCGACGAAATCCTGAATCCTCGGTTGCGGAGGCGATAGGCTTCTGCTCCTCGAAGTCAAGGACCTCGTGATCGAATACGCCACCGAGTCCGGGCCGGTGCACGCGGTCGACGGGGTTTCGTTTGATCTTGACGAGGGGGAAGCCCTTGGCCTCGCGGGGGAGAGCGGATGCGGGAAGACGACGACCGCCCTCGCCCTGATGCGCCTCCTCCCTTACAACGGCAAGATCATTTCCGGCTCCATCGTGTTCCACGGTCGGGACCTCGTCAAGGCTTCCGACCTGAGGATCCGGAAGATCCGCTGGAAGGACATCTCGATCATCTTCCAGGGCGCGATGAACTCGCTGAACCCGGTCCGGAACATCGGGCGGCAAATCGCCGAGCCGATCATCCTCCACGAGAGGGTCGACGAAGACGAGGCGATGAGGCGCGTCGGCGAACTGCTCGAGCTCGTCGGGATCAATCGGGAGCGGCGTCGGGACTTTCCCCACGAGTTCTCCGGCGGCATGCGGCAGCGCGTGATGATCGCCATGGCCCTCGCCTGCAATCCGAAGCTCGTAATCGCCGACGAGCCGGTCACCGCCTTGGACGTCATGATCCAGGCGCAGATTCTCGAACTGCTCGAGCGGCTACGGAAAGAACTGCACCTGTCGATGATCCTGATTTCCCATGACCTCAGCGTGATGGCGGAGACGTGCGACAAGGTCGCGATCATGTACGCCGGGAAGATGATGGAGGTCGGCAAGACCGTCGACGTCTTCACGGATCCGAAGCACCCGTACGCCCAGGGACTCGTCGCGGCCTTCCCCGACATCCGAGGACAGCGCACGATGCCGTCCTCGATTCCCGGGGACGTGCCCAGCCTCATCAATCCGCCGGCCGGCTGCGTCTTCCATCCGCGATGCAAGTTCGCGTTCGACCGCTGCACAACCGCCGAGCCCGCCCTCGCGGAGGTCACCCCCGGCCGCCGAGCGGCGTGTTTCCTGTACCCCGGGGTCCCGGAGGTGACGCCACGGGCGATGACGGTGGAAGCCCGCTGATTCGGGTCCGCGATCTGAAGGTGTGGTTCCATCTCCGGCGCAGCCTCCTCCGGGAGCTGACCGGTCGCTCCTCCCTGTGGGTCCGGGCGGTGGACGGCGTCTCGTTCGATGTCAAACGGGGGGAGGTCTTCTGCCTCGTCGGCGAGAGCGGCTGTGGCAAGACGACGACCGGCAAAGCGCTCCTCCGCCTTGTGGACGCGACCGAAGGCGACGTCTTCTTCGAGATCCCGACGGACGAGTATCGAAAGTACGAGGCGCTGCGCTCGGCCGGTGGACCGGACGCCGCCGCCCAGATCGATGCCCTCCGACGAAAGTACTCGTTCTCGTGGAAGGAACAGCTCCCCTGGGACACCCGGCAGATCCTCATTTGGTTCGGAGCGGTCGCCGCGGCGTTCATCCTCGGGGTGGGCCTCTCGGTCTTTGCCGCGGCCGTGATCCCGGGAGCCCTCGTGGATAGTGGCTTCATCCTCGGGGCGAGCCTGTTGTGCGGTCTGCTCATCGGAGTCATCGCCTCGTTGCCTCCGACGCGGCCTTCCGCCCGGACGCCGGCAATCCTGGCGCTCCTCGCGATCCTCGCGTTCAACCTCATCCCGATCGTGGCGGCCCTCGGATGGCCCTCGAGCCTGCCGAACCCGCCATCCGATCCTCTCGGGATCTGGGCGGCGGTCTGGGGAGCGGCGTCCTTCGCGATGCTGCTCGGCGTGATCTTTGCCCCCGCCGCGGCCGGCGCTGCGGCGAAGATCCTCCTCGGCCGACGACGGGAGACGGAGGGACTCCTCGGCATCAAGATGCGGACCCTTCGGCGACGCTTGCACCTGATCTTCCAGGATCCGTACGAGTCCCTGAACCCGAAACAATCCGTCTACGAGATCGTCTCGGAGCCCCTCATCGTGAATAAGATCGCTCACGACCCGGAGGAGATCGCGGCGCTCGTGACGCGGTCCCTCGAGGATGCCGGGCTGAGACCGGCGCAGGAGTTCGTCTTCCGCTTCCCGCACGAGCTGAGCGGCGGCCAACGCCAGCGGGTCTCGATCGCGGCGGCGTTGGCCCTCGAGCCCGACTTCATCGTCGCGGACGAGCCGGTCTCGATGCTCGACGTTTCGATCCGGACCGAGATCCTTCAGCTCATGACGGACCTCAGGGAGAAACGCGGCTTGACGTACCTCTTCATCACGCACGACCTGAGCCTCGCATGGATCCTGGCCGATCGGATCGCGGTCATGTATCTCGGCAAGATCGTCGAGGAAGGGACCGCCGAGCAGGTCATCTCCCATCCGAAGCATCCGTACACCCAGGCCCTCATCTCGGTCGTCCCGAGTCCCGATCCGAGGCATCTCGCGAAGCGCACGATCCTGAAGGGAGAACGGCCGGACGCCGTGAACATCCCGAACGGATGCCGCTTTCATCCCCGTTGCCCCCTCGCGTTCGAGAAGTGCGGATGGAGCGCCGCCGAGATCGCGGAAGAACTCACGGCTCTCTGGGCCGGAGGACTCTTGCCGGGATTCGCCGGAATCCAACCGCTCGACCCGGCGACCGTCTCGCTCGGAATGGCTCCGGGCACGTCTCCGGGAACGGCCGCCGCAACGCTCCGTCGGGTCGTGTCCGAGAACCGGAGTTCGCGGCTCGCCCTGAAGGGAATCGCGGATGTCCGGGAGACCGCCGGTGCCGTCCACGTCACGCTGCATGAATCGTCAGAGCCCCCGCTCATCGAGATCGGGCCAGGCAACACGGTCGCGTGCCACCTCGTGACGCCGCAGACGATGGCCGCCGAGCCCGTCACGGCCTGAGACGGCTCATCCGCTCCAGGAGGCGATGGAACCGGGAGACGCGGTGGCCGGCGATGAGCCGTGACGGCAAGGGGGTCACGGCGGGCCACGCTGCGACGGTCGTACGCCACCGCGCGAGGATGTAGGCGCACGGGACGAACGTCACGATTCCGAGGAACAGGCCGAGGTTCAACAGTCCGGTGGTCGTCGTGAGCGCCCCCGCGAGCGGCTCGACGACGACGAGGCCGAGCGTGTACGCGAACGCGCCCATCGACAACACGGTCGCGCGCTGGCCCGGCTCCAACCGGCGGTTCAGGAACGCGGTGGTGAGGGCGGGTTGCAGGCTCCAGACGATGTAGATTGGGACCTGGAACAACGCCGCCCCGGAGAACTGCCCCGCGCCATACATGCCGAAGAACGCGGCTGACGCCATCAGGACCAGGAGAGCGAGCGTCCCGAATTCCCCGAGGACCCGCGTGATCGTCCCCGCGAACGCGGACCAGATCGCCGCGACGAGGAGGAAGGCGCTAATCGAAATCGCAATCGCGGATTCGGAGAGGCCAAGCGCCTGAAGATAGAGGGGCCGGAACACGGCCATGACGTAGAGCGTGACGCCGAGGAACACCTCGACGCCGATCAGCAAGGAGACGCCCTCGCGTCGGCGCACGACGCGGAGGCCTTGGACGAGTTGCTCCACATATGTCGACTCGGGCGTGCGGTCCACCCTGGGCTCACGAAACGTCACCGCGACGCCGACCGCCCCGAGGTTCAGCAGTGCGCCGACCAGGAGAGTGAGCCGGAGGTCGCCGACCAGGCCGACGAAAACACCGCCGACGAAGGCGCCCGCGGCGTTGAAGAGGAGCTGAATCATCGTGACGCGGCCGATGTACCGAGGGAACTCCGATTCGTGGCCCGCCTCCAGCAACGTCTCGTACAGATACGCGGATGTCCCGATCGAGAACGCCGCCCCGAGGGACCACACGATGTTCGCGGCGACGTACCCCCAGAACGTCGCGCTGATCCCATAGCCCAGGATGCCCGCAGACCGGAACAGCTCGCTCAGGACGATCGTCCGCCGGCGGGGCGTGCGGTCCGCGACCACGCCGACGGGCAGCTGGAACACGAGGAGCCCGACCCAGAACGCGACATCGACGAGGGTGAACTCGAAATCGGAGGCGAGGTGACCGCGGATCCAGAGCGCCCAGAACGGGATCCAGATCGCGAACGAAGACGCGCCCTGGTACGCGTAGAAGCGACGCACGCGCGTGCGCAGGTCCGGGGTCGACACGGCCTTCGTCGACCGCGAAAGCCCCATGCCCCTTATACGATGCGCTCGGATGCGTCGCGGTTCTGAGTAAACGTTAAGGCGCTTCCCGGCGTCCTCGATTCACGCTCCGAAGAACGGGTTCCCGACGTCGGCCGAACCATCGCGCGGAGCGGTAAGATGCCGCTCCTGACCGTGAAGGGCCTCAAGACGCATTTCCAGACGCAGGAGGGGACGGTGCGGGCGGTCGACGGCGTCGACTTCACGTTGGGGGAAGGCGAGAGCCTCGGCCTCGCCGGGGAGAGCGGCTGCGGCAAGACAACGGCCGCCTTGTCGATCATGCGCCTCCTCCCGTCGAACGGCAAGATCGTCGACGGGACGATCGATTACGTTGGCTACGACCTCGCGAAGGTCACGGAGGGCCAACTCCGGGCGATCCGGTGGAAGCATATCTCGATCATCTTCCAGGGGGCGATGAACGCCCTGAACCCGGTGAAGCGGATCGGGGACCAGATCGCGGAGCCGATCGTCATCCACGACAAGGTCGACAAAGAAGTCGCGATGAAGCGCGTCGGCGAGCTCCTCGAACTCGTCGGGATCCACCGCGAGCGCGCCCGGGAGTACCCGCACGAGTTCTCCGGCGGCATGCGGCAGCGCGTGATGATCGCGATGGCCCTCGCGTGCAACCCGCGGATCGTGATCGCGGACGAGCCGGTGACCGCGCTCGACGTCATGATCCAAGCGCAGATCCTCGAACTCCTCGAGCGCCTCAAGCGGGAGCTCGACCTCTCGATGATCCTGATCTCGCACGACCTCAGCGTGATGGCGGAGACGTGCGATTCGATGGCGATCATGTATGCCGGAAAGATCGTGGAGCGCGGGAGCGTCCGGGACGTCTACAAGAACGCGAAGCATCCGTACACGAAGGACCTGATCGGCGCGTTCCCGGACATCGAGGGCCCGCAGACGCTGCCGGCGTACATCCCGGGACTCTTGCCTTCGTTGATCAATCCGCCGCTCGGGTGCCGCTTCCATCCGCGGTGCAAGTATGCGTGGCAGCTGTGCGTCGACCAGGAACCCGGCCTCGATCCGGTCGGGACGGACCACTTCGCCGCATGCCACCTGAACACCGCGAGCCCGCCGCCGAAGGAGGCGACGTGAGGTGGCCCGCGAGCCGTACCTCGTCCTCCGCGACTTCCGCGTCTGGTTCGAGAAGAGGCGGGGATTCTTCGAGGCGTTGCGGAAAGCCACGCCGGAATACGTCCGCGCGGTCGATGGGATCGACCTCGACGTCGGGCGGGGAGAGATCTTCTGCCTCGTCGGGGAGAGCGGCTGCGGCAAGACGACGACCGGCAAGGGGATCCTGAAGCTCGTCCCGCCGACCGGGGGCGACGTCTTCGTCGGCGTGCCGAAGACCGTCCTCGACGAGTACGAGGCCGCGAAGGCGGGCAAAGGCTCAGCCGATCTAGAGACGATCCGGCGGCAGCACTCGCTCTCCTGGAAAGAGCAGCGGCCGTGGACCGTCCCGCACTTCGCCCTCCTGGGGATCCTCCTCGGCGTCGGGACGCTCATCGCGACGACCCTCCCGGCCTTCGTCACGGCGTCCGTGTTCCATCTCCCGTTCATGGACGGCTGGAGCTACGTCGGCTACGGCCTCGTCGTCGCGCTGCTCGTCGCGTACTTCGGGAGCATGCCGCCGACCCGGCCGACCCCGCGGACCACGCTGGTCCTCGGAGCGCTGGCGGTCCTCGCGTTCAACCTGAGCACCTACCTCGGCCTCGTGTTCTCCGGGTACGTCGACGCCGGCGGTCTCTATCAGTCCCGGGTCTGGGGGGATCAGACCCTTGCGATGTTCGGCGGCAATCTCCTCGTCATCGGGGTGGCCGTCTTCGTCGGCCGGATCCTCATTTGGAACCGCTTGCGGGAGGAAGGCCTCGAGGGGATCCAGATCCGCGGATTGCGACAGAAGCTCCAGATCATCTTCCAGGATCCGTACGAGTCGCTGAATCCGAAGCATTCGGTGTACGACATCGTCGCGGAGCCGCTCATCGTGAACGGCCTCGGCCGGAACCGCGCCGAGACGGAAGCCCGAGTCGAGCAGGCGCTCGCCGATGCGGGCCTGAGGCCGCCGAAAGATTTCCTGTTCCGGTATCCGCACGAGCTCTCCGGAGGGCAGCGACAGCGCGTGTCGATCGCCGGGGCGCTCGTCCTGGATCCGGAGTTCTTGGTGGCCGACGAACCCGTGTCCATGCTCGACGTCTCGATCCGCACGGAGATCCTCGAGCTCCTCCTCGAGCTGCGCGCGAGGAAGGGCCTCACGTACCTGTTCATCACCCACGACCTCTCGCTCGCGTGGGTGCTCGCGGACCGGATCGGGGTCATGTACCTGGGGAAGATCGTCGAGGAAGGCCCGACCCGAGAGCTCATCAAGAACCCGCGGCACCCGTACACGAAGGCGCTCGTCTCGGTCGTGCCGGTCCCGGACCCGGACCGGAGGCGGCAGCGCATCATCTTGAAAGGCGAGCGCCCGGACCCCTCGGACATCCCGCCAGGATGCCGGTTCCACCCTCGCTGCCCCGTGGCGTTCGAACGATGCGGCTGGATCGCAGAGGAGGTTGTGACCGAGCTGAAGGACCTCTCCGCCGGGACGCCGGAGGAGGGACTCTTCGCGGGACTCCGAGCGGACGCCCCGGGCGCCTTCACCCTGCCATCCGCGCCTCCCGACGCCGAGGCGACGATCCGTCGGCTCATCGAGGATAAGGGAGAGGAATTCCGGGGACTCAAGGCGATTCGCTCGATCGAGCGGGCGGACGGCGGGATCCGGGTGTCGCTCCACGAATTCACGGAACCGGAGCTCAAGGCCATCGCGCCCGATGTGAAGGTGTCGTGCCACCTGTTTGCGTAGACTCGGGATGTTCACTCATACCGGCGCGATCTCGAGGGGCCACAACCCTTTACTACGAATCGACGCGTAGCGGGCTCCGGCGGACGGCATGGACAAGCTCATCATCACGGTCGCGCCGACGGGCTCCGTGCCGCGAAAGAAGGACACGCCGCACGTGCCGGTGACGCCGGACGAGATCGCCGAGACCGCGTACCGGTGCGAGCAGGAAGGCGCGGCGATCATCCACGTCCACTGCCGCGACGAGGACGAACGTCCCACGTCCCGGCTCGACATCTTCCAGGAGACGGTTGAGAAGATCCGCAAGCGGACGAAGCTCGTCGTCATGACGTCGACGAGCGGAATCGCGGGCCAGACGGACGAGGATCGCGCGACGCCCTTGCGAACGAATCCGGAGATGGGCTCGCTCACGACGGGGACGCTCAACTTCGCCGGGCGCAAGCCATCCGTCGTGTACGTGAACACGCCTGAGACCGTTCAATTCCTCGCGAAGGCGATGCTCGATCAGAAGATCAAACCGGAACTCGAAGCGTTCGACGTGGGCTTCGTCCAGCAAGGCATGCGGTTGATCGACTCGGGACTCGTGGAGGAGCCGGCACACTTCCAGCTCGTCATGGGAGTCGACGGCGGCGTCCCCGCCACCCCGGAGAACCTGCTGCACATGCGCAACCAGCTCCCGCCGACCGCGACGTACGTCGTCGCGGGGATGTCCCGGATGCAACTGCCGATGACGACGATGGCCATCGTCTTGGGCGGCCACGTCCGCGTGGGCCTCGAAGACAATCTTTACCTGAAGAAAGGGGCCCTCGCTCGAAACGAGGAGTTGGTCGGCCGTGCGAGGCACCTCGCGGAGGATCTCCAGCGGGAGGTCGCGACCCCGGAGGAGGCGCGAACGATCATGGGCCTCGGGCCGCGGCGTTGATCACGCGGGGCCGGATAGACTCTCTTCGAAGGCGTCGAGCGTCTCGCGGATTGCAATGTTGTCGTGGGCAGCGGAAACATAGAACGGCTTTCCCGGTTTCACGAAGATCCCCCGGGCAAGCAGGGAGGTGTCGAGGACGCTCCGCTTCGCTTCGTCCGCTTCGAGCGAGTCCCGGTAGTTGCGCGGCGCATGATTCATGAAGAGGATCGAGAAGACGCTGCCCACGCCGGGCACCACCGCGGGCACGCCGTGTTCCTTCAGGTGCCGCTCGAATCCGGAGGTCAAGGTCCGCGTCGTTTCCAGGAGGCCATCGAATGCCCCGGGCTTCTCGAGCTCATCCAGCGTTGCCATGCCGGCGGCCATCGCGATCGGATAACCGGCGAACGTGCTGCTCTGGAAGAAATCCCCTCGAACCGGGTCGGCGAGATCGAGGATGTCGGGACGTCCGAGGAACGCGCCGCACGGAAGGCCACCTCCGATGATCTTGCCGAGACACGTGAGGTCCGGAGTCACACGATACGCGTGTTGGGCCCCGCCGAATGCGACGCGAAAACCACTCATCACCTCGTCAAAGATCAACGGAATGTCGTGGTCCGCCGTGATCTCCCGCAGTCCCTTGAGGAACTCCGGGTCGGGTGCGATGTACGATCTCTCGATGGGCTCGAGGATGACACACGCCAGACGGTCCGCGTGGCTCCGGATCCGCGCGGCGGTTTCGTCGAGATCGTTGAAGGGCAGCACGAGGGTGTTCTTCAGGACGTGTTCCGGCGTCCCGCGAGATCCCGAGATCGGCACGAGGCCCTTCCTCGTCTCGTCCCTAGAGGGCGTGTGGCTCACGAGGAATTCATCGACGCCTCCGTGGAAATGGCCTTCGAACTTCGCGATCATCGGACGCTTGCGGTACGCCCTCGCTATTCGGACCGCATGAAGCGTGGCCTCGGTCCCGGACATCGTGAAACGCATCCGGCCGTCCGGCCGGAAGATCCGGAGAAGGCGTTCCGCATAGGTCGCTTCGAGTTCGTGGGGCGTGCCGAACATCGTGGTCCCCGCGGACTGAAGGCTGTCGCGGATCGCCTTCATCACGCGCGGGTGGCCGTGGCCCAAAACGAGCGGACCGAAGGAGAGGCAGTAGTCGATGTACTCGTTGCCGTCGAGGTCCCAGAGGCGGCAGCCCTTCGCCTTCTTCATCGCAATCGGGTAGGGATCGAAATATTTCACGCCCGCGGTGACGCCGCCCGGGAGGGAACGACGCGCCCGGTCCGCATACGCGCGGGAAGCCTTCGTCCGCGCCTCGAGATCGGCACGCGGCGGGCCTTTTGACATGTGTGGACGCATTCGGCCCCAGTCAATATAGTCTTCGCGGAGACCGCGCGGTTTCGAAAGGCTTGACCTTAATATCCGTCGTTCCATGGGCATCTCCAGGTTCACGGGGGAGTCCGCCTGGCCGGTCGAGAGTTCGAAAAGTCGTATGCGACGGGCGATACGCCCTGGGATTCGGGGCGCCCGAGCGCGGAACTGGTCCGTGTCCTCGACGCCGGTTTGTTGCCCGGTAAGACCGTCCTCGAGATCGGATGCGGGACCGGCACGAACGCGATCGAATTGGCGCGTCGCGGGTATCAAGTGACTGCGATCGATCTGGTCGATCTCGCAGTCCGCCGTGCGAAAGACAAGGCGCAGCGGGCGGGGGTCGACATCGACTTTCGCGTCGGCGACGCGACGCGGATGGACCTCGGTGGACCGTTCGACGTCGTGTTCGACCGAGGGGTCTACCACGGCATTCGGGCGCGGAATCTCTCGGGTTTTCGAAAGATGCTTAAGCGCGTCACCCGGCCGGGCTCCCGGTGGCTGACCCTCGCGGGGAACGCGAAGGAACCGACGGCCAACGGTCCGCCCGTCGTGAGCGAGGACGAGTTTCGGTCCGAGTTGGAGCCGCTCTTCAAGATCCTCGAGGTCCGTGAGTTCCGGTTCACGTTGGACCGCGACGACTCCCGCCCTCTTGGTTGGTCCATCCTGATGGAACGGCGATGATGGGCGACGTGTCTCCGTCAGCGGGGAGAAGCCGTCTCCGGCTTGTGAATCGGGCACGGCCTGCCGGCCTTGCAGAAGCGGCACTTCTCCGGCTTCACCACCGGGAGGGGCTTGATCATGCGGCCGTACTTGCGGCGCGGCGTCCGGATCACCGCTCTCCTGCGGCCCTCAGACCGCTTCGACGAGCGACATCTCGGCCCGGCCCCGCTTCATGCTCTCCGCGACGTCTTCGAAGGCGTCGAGGTGCCGCGCGACGTCCGCCTTCGTGTGCGCGACCGAGGACGTCCACTGCTCGTCCGGACCCGTGGCCATCGGGACGATCCCCCGGTTCAGCATCGCGGTATAGTAGCCCCACCACCGGCCCACGTCGACGTCCTGGAACGACCGCCAATCGGTCACGGCCCCGCGGGCGAAGTGGACGGTCCCGCTGATGCCGCCTGATTGTACGACCATCGAGAGGCCGTGATCTCGGATGATGTCGCGGTACCCCTTCGCGAGATCGTCGCCGATCTGCTGGGCGTGTCGTATGCCTGCACGCGTCAGGATTTTCGTCATCGTCACGAGGCCGGCGGAGATGCTCAGGGGATTCGCGTTGAAGGTGCCCGCGTGACCGATCTGCCCGGGGACGATTTGGTCCATGATCGAAGTCGTGCCTCCGACAGCTGCGAGCGGAAAGCCGCCCGCGATCGACTTGCCGAGCACCTTGACGTCCGGGGTGACACCGAACGCCTCCTCCGCGCCGCCGTACCACTTGCCGCACGTCTTGACCTCGTCGAAGATCAGGAGCGCACCGATCTCCGTCGCGATTCGCCGGAGGCCGTCGAGGAATCCGGGTTTGGGATGGACGTACCCCATGTTCATCGGCACCGGTTCGAGGATGATCCCCGCGATGTCGTCCGCGTGTTCGGTCGCCAGGGCCTCCACCGCCACGAGGTCGTTGAACGGTGCGACGACCGCGGTCTGCACGAGTTCCGGCAGGAGGCCCTTCGACGACGGCACCGGATTCGGTCGCCTCCGGTCCCCGGCGAATTCTCTCTTGGGCTTGATCGACACCATGAGGGCGTCGTGGGACCCGTGATAGCAACCCTCGAACTTCAGGATCCGGCGGCGGCCCGTGACCGCGCGCGCGAGCCTCACCGCGAACAACGTCGCGTCGAGGCCGGTCATCGAGAACTTGAGGCGGTCCAACCGGAATCGCCGGCAGATGTGGTCCGCGAGCGGACCGGCGTCGACGGATTCGAAACCGAAGATCGTACCGTTCGAGACCCGCTCGCGCATCGCCTTCGCGAGGACCGGGTGGCTATGGCCCGCGACGAGCGCGCCGAAGGCCATGCAGAAGTCGATGTACTCCGCCCCGTCGGCGTCCCATATGCGGGAACCCTTCGCCTTGCGAACGTAGAGCGGGTACGGATCGACGAGGCGGTAGTTGCTGTTGACGCCGAAGGGGATCCGCTTCTTCGCGGCCTCCCACGCCTGCGCGGATTTCTTCGTCCGCCGGCGAAACGCTTGGAGTTCTTCCTCCCATGATTGCATGATATCGATAAGTCGGCGCTCGAACGCTCGCATACTATAAACGGTTTCGCGCAACAGATGCAACGTTCTCGGATGCAGCAATGAAAGACGAGGCCATCTGGACGAAAATGGCTGCGCCGCAAATGTTAACCTTAAACAAGGTTGACTTTCGACGCCACGACTGTTCGCCGGGATGGTCTCGGTGAACGATGTTAAAGGCACCGCGGGCGTTCTCCATGAGATGGCGTTCGACGTCGTCATCCGCGGTGGGCGTGTGCTCGATGGGACGGGCTCCCCCTGGCGCATCGCCGACATCGGAATCCGTAGAGGGAAGATCGTACGAGTGGGCCCCCTCGGGCGTGCGAAATGCGACCGGACGATCGACACGTCGGGGACGTATGTCGCCCCCGGATTCATCGACATTCACACGCACAGCGATATCGGAATCCTCGTCGAGCCCACGGCGGAATGCGCGGTCCGACAAGGTGTCACGACGCAGGTGATCGGGAATTGCGGCGATTCGCCCGCGCCGATCAGCGAGCGATATCGGGAGCTCGCGGTCCGCCGATTCGAGTACTATGCGCAGGCGAAAGACTGGAATTGGTCGACGTACGGGGAATATCTCGAGCTCATCGCCACGAGAGGCATCGGCATCAACATCGCGGGCCTCGTCGGCCACGGGAGCGTGAGGCTCGCGACGATGGGCTTCGAGGAGAGACCGCCGACCGCGGAGGAAACGCGCACGATGAGGAATCATGTCGACGAAGCCATGCGCGCGGGCGCCTTCGGGATGAGCACCGGCCTAGTGTATCCGCCCGGATGCTTCGCCGCGATGGAAGAGATCGTCGCGCTCGCGAAGGTTGTCGCTCGGCATCGCGGCTTCTACGCGTCTCACATTCGAGGTGAGCGGGAGACGATCGTCGACGCCGTTCGGGAATGCATCGAGATCGGCGAGCAGGCCGGCTGTCCGGTCCAAATTAGTCACAACAATCCGAAGTACGGTGGCATCGGGAAGGCGAAGGAAATCCAAGCGCTCTGGGAGGCCGCCAGGGCGCGAGGCGTGGAGGTCCTCGCGGACAACGACGTGCACACGGACTTCGGGCCTCCCTTGAGTCACGCGCTTCCGCAGTGGACCCAGAAGCTCTCGACAGAGGAACTCCTCGGGGTGCTGCGGGACCACACGAAACGGGACGCATTGAGAGCGGAAATCCAAGAGGACAAGCGTCCGGGCGCCGGATACGTCGGGTTGCTGGTTCACGAAAAATTCGACCGGATCTGGCTCTTGCGTTGCCCGGAGGATTCTTCGAAGGAAGGCAAGACAATCGCGGGGCTTGCGAAGCAGCGCGGCGTTGATCCATGGACCGCGTACTTCGACACAATCGTCGAAGAGCGAGACCGGGCCGTGGGCCTTTTCGACTACATGGACCCAGAGGAAATTAAGTCGACCTTGCGGCACCCACTCGTGATGATCTGTTCCGACGGCTGGGTCGCGCCAACGGAGGAGCGCACCTCACCCACCGCGCCCTATCAGCCGTGCACGTATGGCGAGTTCCCCGGCGTGATCGAGCGGTTCGTCGTGAACGAGAACGTGCTTCGGCTCGAAGAGGCGATTCACAAGATGACGGCCTTGCCGGCCTCGCGGCTGGGGCTGGTGGACCGCGGCCTCGTCCGACCGGGGTTCCGGGCCGATCTCGTCGTCTTCGATTTGCCCCGCGTTCGAGACCGAGCGACGAACCGGTGGCCTCACACATATCCGTTCGAGAACTATCCTCACGGATATCCCGAAGGAATCGACTGGGTGCTGGTGAACGGCGCGATCGCGGTGGAGGACGGCCGGCCGACGGGTGCCCTCGCGGGGCAGGTCCTCCGTCACAGGTGACGACATGACCGTCAAGCCCTTGGAGAAACGATTCTCGGATGACCGGATTCGGCGGAGCATCTCCCGAATCCTCCGGGAAAACGTCCTATGCTCGATGTCGACGGTCGCGCCCGGCAACCGCCCGCACGTCAACACGGCGTACTTCGCCTACACGCCCGAACTGGTGCTGTACTTCCTTTCGGATCCCTCGTCGCGACATTGTCGGAATCTCAAGCGAAACCCATCCCTTGCGATGACAATCTTCCGGTCGGCACAGGTGTGGGGCGGCGAGGATCGAGGGCTCCAATTGTTCGGGATATGCCGACAGACTCGTGGCAGAGGCGCGTGGGAGGCGGAGCGATGCTACGCAGCCCGGTTCTTGCCGTACGCGAAGTGGATGAAGGGACTCAGTCCGGCCGAGCGGCGACAGGCGGCTCTCCTCCGATCGTATGCGTTCTACCGATTTCTTCCGGGGCGGATCAAGATCCTCGACGAACGAGAATTCGGCGGCGCGATGTTCGTCACCGCAGCGGTCGTCCGGAGGCCCCAGTCGCGAACCGTCGTGCGATGGAGCACCACGGAGCTCCTGTCGCCCTGAACCGCCCATGGGAGATGTTGATCGACCAGCCCCGGCCTCGGGGCGAATCCCAGTCATGATCGCTCGATGGGCCGCGCCAAGAGACATCAAATAGGCGGTGCCCGGATACGCGGGAATCGGATGTCCCCGTTGCTCATCACGGAGAAAGACGTCGAGGACCTCCTCCGAATGGAGGACGCCCTGGGAGCGGTCGAGGACGGGTTGCGCGCCCTGGGGCGAGGCGAGGCGACGAACCGCCCGCGCCAGCGGGTGGGAACGCGCGAGGCCACAGTGAACATCATGCTCGCGTCGTGGCCGGCCCGCGGATATGCCGGGTTCAAGTACTACACCACGTCCCGCACGGGCATTCGATTCTGGGTTCACTTGATCGACATCGGTACCGGAGAACTCGTCGCCGTGATTCAGGCGGACCGCCTCGGCCAACAGCGGACCGGGGCTGCGTCCGGAGTGGCGACGAAATACTTTGCGCGAGACGATGCGTCGACCGTCGGCATCGTCGGCACGGGATGGCAAGCACAGAGTCAGCTCGAGGCGGTGTGTGCCGTCCGCCCAATCCGGCGGGTTCGCTGCTACAGCCGGGACAAGGACCATCGCGAAGCCTTCGCAAAGAAGATGTCCTCCCTCCTTGGAGTGACCGTCCAAGTGGCCGCATCGGCCGAGGAGGCAATCCGAGGTGCCGAGGTGGCCATCGCGGCGACGAACGCGCCTCAGCCGGTCATTCACGGGGACTGGTTGCGTGCCGGGTGCCACATCAATGCCATCGGAGCGAACCGCCTCGAGACCCGCGAGCTCGATGACGCCGCGGTCGGTCGATGCGCGTTCGTGGCGACCGACTCGATTGAGCAGGCGAAAGAGGAGGGGGGCGACCTCCTGGAGCCGATCAAACGCGGCCGCATCACGTGGGACGGCATCCACGAAATTGGCGACGTCGTGGCGGGCAAAGTTCGGGGGCGGACGAACGCCGACGACATCACGTTGTTCAAGTCCCATGGAATCGCGATCGAGGATGTCGCGGTGGGTGCGCTTGTGTTCGAGCGGGCCCGGGATCGCGGAATCGGCAAGTCGGTCGCCCTCTGACAACGCTAGGGATCCGGCTCGCCATGGCAATCGGGCGTCGAGTCGATTCGGATCTGATTAGCCGAGTCTCACGGCTCCATCTCGCGGAGGCGCTCGAGGTAACGACTCACCGGATTGAAGAAGATGAAAACGACGGGAAGGGCAAGATAGATCAAGAGAGCAAGGGTCGTGCTGACGAAGGAGACCGCGATCGCCACCGGCGTGATCACGGGACCGATCGCGAGCCAGACCCTTACCTTATGGACCAGCCTCGCGTCGAGGCCCGGTTCGATCAAACCTCGATCTCCTGTCATGTACCACCAAATCAGGTATCCCAGGGCCGCCAACAAGCCGAGGACCGCGCCATAGAGGCTGAGGGCAATCGGGTCGTCCGTGTGCGCGCCCATGACCGATGCGGCGAACGGGACGAGCGCGATGCCCATCAGGAAGAGAATGTTCAGCCACACCAGGGTGCGGTTGACGCGCAGGAGGAAGTGAAACACTTGGTGGTGGGCGAACCAGTAGACCCCGAGAACGATGAAGCTGATGACGAAGGCCGCGAACCGCGACCGGAGATCGAACAGGCTTTGGGCCAACCCTCCCGGGCCGAGCGTATCGGGCGCGCGGAGCTCGAGCACGAGGATCGTCATCGCGATCGCGAACACGCCGTCGACGAGCGTCTCGAGACGATTCTTCGGCAGTCCACGAACGTTCACCCTGGCCGACTCCGTCGCGCTCCCCCGCGTTCGCCACATGGGGCCGGACTTTAAAACATCGGCGTTCGCGATGGGCTTCGAGATGACCTTTAGCCGCAGAGTCGTCGCGTCAGGCCTTGCGGTGCACCGAGATCAGGTGCTGGACATATCCGACGAAGCCCCCGGCGGACATGTAGTTCTGCGGGTTCCGGAAGAACGGGCAGCCCAGCGCCGCGGACACCGCGCCCACCGCGACGAACGCAAGGAACCCGATCGCTTTCCAGTTCGGACGCTTCATCGTTACCCCGATTCCGGACGAGCAGATATCCTTTGCGCGTTCCGATTCGAATGGGCAGTGGCGAGTGGAGCAATGGACCCACATTGAGCGCATACGAACGTGGGCGATCGTCATCACCGACCTGGGCCTCGCCACCACGGCTCAGGAAGACCCATATAGAGTGCATCGGATACAATGCACTATGAAGGCCGCCCGACTTTTCGCTTACGACAAGCCTCTCCGACTCGTCGACGCCGAGACTCCACGCCTCAAGAATCCGGCGGACGTGATCGTGCGGGTCACCGGAGCGGGCGTGTGCCACACGGACCTGCACATCGTCGAGGGCGTTTGGAAGGAGAAGGTCCAGGTCACCTTGCCGTACACCTTGGGCCACGAGAACGCGGGAATCGTCGAGGAGGTCGGACCGGCGGCCACCTCCGTGAAAAAGGGAGAGAAGGTCATCCTCCATCCCGTGATCACGGACGGGCTGTGCCGTGCCTGTCGGATCGGCGAGGACATGCATTGCGAAAACCTCGTGTTCCCAGGGATCACCGCGGACGGCGGCTTCGCGCAATTCATCCGCACCTCCGAGCGCTCGCTCGTCAAGTTGAACGAGCTCGACCCCGCGGACGTCGCCCCCCTGGCCGACGCCGGGCTCACCGCGATCCGCGCCGTCAAGAAAGCCGCGAGCCGCACGACCTCGGGCAGCAACGTCGTCGTCCAAGGAGTCGGCGGCCTCGGTCACATCGCGCTCCAATTATTGCGATGCATGACGAATGCCTACATCACCGCCGCCGATGTCGCGGAAAGCAAACTCCGCCTCGCGGAGAAGATGGGCGCTCACCGCGTCATCGATGCGCGGCGGGATCCCGTGAAGCAGGTGATGGAGATCACGAAGAACCAAGGGGCGGAGGTCGTGATCGATCTGGTCGGCAACGACCAGACCCTCGCCAACGGAATGCGGATGCTCCGGAAAGGCGGCTCGTTGATCATCGTCGGTTATGGCGGCACGGCGAACCTGAAGGCCATCGACATGATCTTCTCCGAGTTCTCCGTCCTCGGGAGCCTCGTCGGGAACTGGGACGAACTACGCGAGCTCATCGAGCTGACGCGACAAGGCAAGGTCCGCGTTCTCACGCAGAAAGGGAAGCTCGACGAGGTCAACGACATGCTCGACCAGTTGAAGAAAGGAACGCTCGAGGGCCGCGGCGTCGTGATCCCGTAACCTCGAATCCCGTCAACGCCGCGAGCTTAGGGCGACACCGGCTTCGAGCCGTGCGGCAGGCGGATCTTCGGCAGGAACATCGGCGTCTTGCTCGCCCACGCGTGGAACTGTTGTCCGAAGGTCTCCGCAAGCATGGCCTCTTCCCGCTTCGCTTGCCGGTAGTAGAGGAGGACGAGCACCGGCCAGAGGATCGCCGTGGGGATCGTGGGCCACACGATGAACTGACCGAGGGTCACGAGGAGGAAGCCGAGGTATTGAGGATGCCGCACCACCGAGTAGATCCCCTGGGTGACGAGGACCGTGCCCCGCAGGAAGACAATCTCCTTCCAGCCCTTGTAAATGAGGACGATGCCGATGATCACGAGGGGTGACCCGACCAACTGGCCCACTCGCCACACGTATCCGGAAAACAAGGGCGAAACCGGGTAGGTCGCGCTCGAGAGCAGGTACACGGTGAGCGGAAATCCGTACATCTCCGCGAACAGAGAGACCATGAAGCCCATGTACGTCCCGTGGGCCTTCCACGATCCTTTCACACGGAGGGGCACGAGGCCCAGGAAGAGCCCGACAAGCACGATGTTAAGGACCGCGAAGCTCCACCGGTTGAATTCGAGGGACGTCCCTTCAATCACCGGGAACGCGCCGTACGCATACGCGTAGATGCTCGCCACGATTTGATCGAACTGGTAGAGTCCGACGAAGATCAGGGCGACAATCGCCGCGTAGCCCAGGAGGAGCCGCTTGTTCAGGCTCCGACGGTCGAAGCCTCCCGGTACTCCCTGCGGCGATGCCATGGCCTTGGAATCGGACGACGGCTCAGGACCCCTCTTCCGGCAAGTTCAGGTAGTACTCCGGAACCGGTGTCATTGTCTCCTCGAGGACGTCCGGAAACTTGCGTCGGCGCTCCGGGAGCCAGGCGATGATGAGGAGGAGGGACCCGATGAAGAGGATCGGTAGCCCGATGATCTCCGCCGTAATCGCCGAACCGGTCCCGTGGGGAGCCTGCACGATGAACCACTGGGGCAGGCTCGCAACCGTGGCCCCCACGACGCACAACAGCCAGCCGAGGTATCCGAAGGGGACGATGCTCATTTCGCCTTTCGTGCTCAGGTTCATCCTCGTGCCCCCCTCTTCTGCTCCCAACGGCCATACCAGAACATGATCCCGATGAACACCAGACCCATCAATACCTGGGCGACGAAGCCTCCGACGGCCCACGGCCAAGGCGTGAGCAGGAGGAACGTCCCTTGGAAGGGCGACCGACCGATCGTCAAACCCTGAAGGGGCTCGACGACCGGTCCGTTTGCGTCCGTGAACGCACCGTACAAGACGGGAATCGGCGGATTCCCTGTCACCCCCGCTGGTCCCGGCGCGGCCGGGATGTTCCCTACGTTTTGCACGGAGACGCCCACATGGAGGTGTCGGAAGGTCGGCTGGATTGAGCGCAGGACCAAGGTCACATCGTATCGCGCGCCGGGCACGAGTAGGAACGACGACGAACCGATCCACGCGTTCGTTCCGGTGCAGTCCGCAGTCGGGGGTTCGGGGGCCGGAAGCGTACACGTGACGTAACGGCCAATCGTTGCGAAGTCGAGACCGAGCCGGGTGATCCAGAACAGGTCGCCTCGGACCGCGTTCACCGCAACGTAGTTGAACGTCCACCTAATGACCAGGAATTCACCCGTGTTCAGCGAGATGGTCGGATAGCCCTGCGATCCCATGATGGCGGTCGTCGGAGTCCCGCTTCCCGTGAGCGGGAGCGTCTGGGTCGCATAGTGCGCGTAGATCGGGGCACTGGGGACGCGGATGTTCGCGTAGGCCACTTCCCAGTCCACGGACGTCTCCTGCTCGTGCGCCCGAACGCCCCCTGGGAACACGAGGAATCCCAACAGGACGACGCCAAGGACGATGGTCACCGCAATTGGAAGCGCTCTCACCGTCTCACCTCCACCCTTGCCGCTTGAGGGCGGCATAGAACTTCTCCGAGTTCTTCATCCACTTCAGCACGAAGTAAGCGGTCGCAAGGCCCGCGATGACCCACGACGCTGTGCCGACAATCGCGTTGAAGCTCGTGTCGTACCAGGTGTCCGGGAAGCCCACGAGCGGAATCGTCGAGAGGATCATCGCGCTCACGCCCCCGCCGGCTTGACGAAATGCTTGGTCGTCTTCTCGACGCCGTAGAAGATCGCCTTGATGAAAATATACGTGAACCCGGACCAGACGACCCCCATAATGCCTGTGAAGCCCGTCATGATGATGTACGGGTCGTAGAACGACTTATACGGCAACGGCCACGTGAATCCTTCCGCGATGTACGACGGAATCGGCGCCTTCGGGATGACCATCCGGATGAGGGACCACACGGGCATCACATGGGTCGATCCCGCCGCGAGCGGATCCGGATAGACCACGTTCGACAGTAGGAAGGGCGTGTTGAGGAACAAGAACTGACTCGGGACGACGAGGATGGCGGCCAGGAAACACGCGACGAGGGTGTACAACCCCATGTGCTTCTTCAGGCCGAACAGGATCAGCGTGAAGTCCGTCGCCATCGCTGGCAGCATGTACGCCGGCAACTGCACGTAGTTGAACGGATAATTGTTCATCCCGACGTAGAACAACTGCACCATCAACGTGCGCTGCAAGAACCAGAACATGACCACGAGCGTCGCGCCGAAATGGATCTTGAAGAACTTGTTGAACACCCACGAATAGACCGGGAAGTGGATCGCGACGAGCCACGTAAAGACGAACGGCGCCCACGCGTAGTCCTTCCAGTCGATCCAGAACTCCCAGTCGCCGACGCCGATCTGCGAACTCACCGACAGCATGTTCTGCGAGAAGATTAGCGTCGCCGTGAAGGCGATGATGCTGACTGCCTTCGTCGTGAAGAAAGGGGCGCGTACCGTCTCTGCCGCTCCCGCGGTTGCGGTTGCCATGAAACCCCCCCTACTTCCTCGCGACGGGCCGACCCGCCCGCGTCGGCGCACCGACCGGCATCGGAGCGGGTACCTCCGCTGCGACGAGCTCCTTCGCCCTCGCCTCGAGCTGTCCCATTCGGAGCAGCACCCGAACGACTTCAGGCACGCCGACCGCGTAGATGAACATGAACGTCAGGACGAAGTTCCAGTGGGTCGGCATCGAGAAGAACTCCTCCCGGAACAAGAAGATGTGACCGATTTCGTTGGTGAGCATCGAGCCGAGGGTGAACCCGAAGACCGTGATCGGGAAGACCCACAGCGTGATCGGGATGTCACCGCGAATATACGGTTGCGCTTTCTTCAGGGCATAGAACTGGAACACGATCGCCTCGAACATCATCAAGGCGAAGAACGGCCCGAAGATCATCAGGTGGGGCGGCGTCCATGTCGAGTCCCGCACCAGGAACGAATGCTGCGCGGGATCCCAAATCACGGGGATCGCGACGGCGTTGTAGGTGACCGCCGTGATCCACCACATCCACATGAGGTTTCGAAGTGCCCTTCCTTCATCCGCGATACTAAAGACCGGCTTCGTTGCAGACGCAGACTCCTCCATCGACTCCGCCCCTCAGCATGCTTCTCCCTAGCATGCCGCCCCCGGATACCCTTCGGGGGGAGATAATCGTTTCTCTTGCCCTCGGACGGCTCTTGCATCACTTCCGGCGCCATGGTACGGTTGCGCACTTCCTTGAATACCTACGCGAAAGCCGTCACTTTTGGTCCCGGTGTGCGGGCGCCTCAACGGCGGCCTGGGTCTCCTTCGAGTCTTTGCCGCCGACATCGGCCCACGGGGGAGGCCGTTTTCTCGCGCGGACATGCGCCGCCGCCCCTGCAATCGCCACCAGCACGATGACGGCCGGTACGACATAGAGCGGCCACACATCGGGCTGGGCGGGCAGCAAGACGAACGAATAGGTCAGGTTCACCCTCGTCGTATTGCTCAGGTTCACCCAGTAGACCATGTATCGGTCTGTCGTTTGAGAGGTCCACGTCCCATTGCTGACCGATGTCGCCGTGGTGTTGTAGTACTTGAAGTAACCCCCCGTGATCGGGTGGGAGTGGATCTCAAAGTAGATGGGCGGGCCGGACCCGTTGTTCGCACCCCACGAGAAAATCAGCGTGTCCCCGCGGATGATCGGAAGCCCCAGGTCCGCCAGGTATGCATGGAGCGTATAGTTGTTCGTCCCGACAGGCGTCAGGAGATAGGAACCGGAGGCGTTCGAGATTCCGGATCCGGTGCCATCGCCCATCGCCGTCGGGGAGAGCGCACAGGAGGCGGCGAACAACAGGACCCCGAGGAGTCCAATCGAAGTTCTCCTGAACCCGGCTCCGTAGACGAAAGGGAACGGGGCCACACGGCTGGCCAAGCAGTGGAGCGAAAAAAAGGTTGGCCTAGGTACCGGCCTCGCGCGGAGGAGCTCTGACCCCAATGGCCGTTTAGGACGACGCTTGTCCCAAGGACTGCCAATTCGCCTCTCAACGGGCTCCTGCGACGGTAATCATTAAATGACTCGGAAGCGAATGCCGGGCCCGAGGGGGAGGAATCGCGTGGCTACGCCGACGGATTTAGTGGGTCTAGGTCTGATAGGATTTGCGACGAACTGTTTGATGGTTGTCTTCAATACGAGTGGTATCGAGAAGAAGGACACGGACAAGCTGGGAGGTGGATGGGGACTGGCGCACCTGTCCCTCGGGAGCATGATGGTAATCCTCGGGGTTTCGGATTACCTAACTGGACCCTTGGGTGCCCTTTCAGGCTACACCGGGATTGCGCTCGTGTTCTACGGTTTCTTCTGGATCTTCCTTGGCGGCAGCCTAGTTCGGGGCTACGACTTGCGGCCTGTTGGCCAAGTCTCGATCGCGTATGCGATTGTGGACCTCTGGCTCCTGTACGAGTCTTGGAAGATCAACCAGGCGACGGGGACGTTCTACAGCCTGACGATCCTCCTCGTGGTCCTGACCGTCGTGTTCATCGTGCTGTACGCTGCAGTCCACGGGAGACCCGGGCTCCTCAAGGTGAACGCCGTTTTGCTGGTCATCTTGGCGCTTCTGGGCTTCTACATCGGGTTCAGCCTAGTTACCCCAGGATACACGGCGTTCTAGGAGGGGGGCGGCTCCCGAGCCAGCCGGGCACTCAGAAGGGCCCGGCACAGCTCGGCGTTCAAGCTGAAGTTCGACTGGGACGCTCGGGCCAGGGTCAGCATCGAGGTCAGCTCTTCCTCTCGAGGGCGTGTCCCGTCGAGGTCCCAGATCACCAGGGGGCCGTCCGCCGCCCGATTGAGGCCGTCCAGAAAACTCAGATAACGAGCCACGCGTTGCACATCGGCTGGGTCCGAAATCCGATGCGTCGTGCCTCGTGAGGTTACGAGGAAAGTCGTGCCATCCGCGGCGATGTCGCTCCGGGAAAGGCCGAGGAGATCCGTGGGAGCCACGCCTGACCGGGCCATCGCGGCCGCCATCGAGTGCAGACGACTGCGGAGCGCCCTCGTGCGAATCATCCGATTCAGCTCGCCGAGATCGCCGTTGGCCTCCGATGCATAGCATTCGGAGAACGACCGGCCGGAGTTGATCCCGCCGTTGATTCGGTTCGAATCGTGATGGCCCTCCAGCTGCACGCGGACCCCCGTGATGCCAGGAATTCGGCAGACGACATCCCGAGCCTCCTCGAGCATCAGGTAGACGAAGTTCGGGGAACACCAGAACGTCGACGTGACGAGGTCCAACGACACCTCGCCTTCCTCCGAAACAGACAGGTCCTTTACGAACCCCAAGTCGGTGATCGGCTCGTCGAGCTCCGGGTCCGTGACCGTGGAGAGGGCCCGAAGAATCCTTTCCTTGAGGTCTCCTTGGGCGATCTGGGCCATCGTACACCTGGTACCGGGAGGCGGTCCTATCGGGCGAGGGGCTTTCCCTTCTTCGCCGCCTCGCCGATCTTAATCGTCCGGGGCTGGATGTGGAGTTTCTTCGAGAGCTCGTCGTTCTTCAGTTTCTTCTTCTGCTGCTCGATGTCGATTCCCCACACCTTCGCCGTGTTCTCTCCGAGGATCTTCTTCTTAATCTCCATCGTGAGGTCGACCCCGTACTCCTTCTTCAAGTCCTCCGGCATTTCGAAGTTCAAGAAGTCCTGGATGATCCACTTCGGATGCCAGAGCGCGTAGTCCGCGCTGAACAAGATCCGGTCCGGGCCGAGCCAGTACAGGAGGTTGGCCATCATCTCGGCGAAGTACCGCGGCCGGTTGTGAACGAACGCCATCGCCACGGCCATGCCTGCGTAGATGTTCTTGTCCTGCGTCGCGACC
>Ga0209801_1000294_pt1 | contig 34573 bp, 31 predicted proteins | sample GraSoiAngelo_127_FD_185884 | JGI IMG/M metagenome (GOLD analysis project Ga0209801, IMG submission 185884) | Grasslands soil microbial communities from the Angelo Coastal Reserve, California, USA - 14_0927_09_40cm (SPAdes) (version 2) | ecosystem: Environmental > Terrestrial > Soil > Grasslands ... | reverse complement strand
TGATTCGTTAGGTAAACTTAACTATCCCGAGTATGAGGTCATCCTGGTCGATGACGGATCGACCGATGATACATCTTATATCGCAGCGCAGTTCCCATGGGTGCGTTACATTCATCAAAGCAATCAAGGACTGAGCCATGCCCGGAATACCGGCGCGGCTGCAGCTAAGGGTGAAGTCTTCGCCTACACCGATTCTGACTGCATGGTTGATCCCGATTGGCTGTATTATCTCATCGGCACTCTTGTAAGCGGTGATTACGCTGGAGTGGGTGGGCCGAATGTCACGCCGCCAGCCAAAAGTTGGATTCAGGCTTGCGTTGCAGCGGCACCCGGTGGACCGAGCCATGTATTGCTTACCGATGTGGTCGCCGAGCATATTCCGGGTTGCAACATGGCGTTTTATCGGTGGGCGTTTGAGGGCGTGGGCGGCTTTGACACCGAATACCGCAAAGCAGGTGATGACGTCGATTTTTGCTGGCGAATTCAGCAGGCTGGGTGGGTCATTGCCTTCAGTCCGACCGCGATCGTGTGGCACTATCGGCGTTTTACGCTTCGGGCTTTTTTAAGGCAGCAGGACGGTTACGGCGAAGCAGAATCATTGCTGCGTTTTAAACATTTAATCTTTTTCGGACCAACAGGGACCGCAAAATGGCGCGGGCAGATATACGGAACGCCTCGGTTCAGTTGGTTCGTTAACCGGCCAGTGATCTATCATGGAATGTTCGGTGAAGGTTTTTTTCAATCGATTTATCCCGCACCTCAGTCAGACGTAGCCGCCTACCTGAGCAGCATTGAGTGGTTTGCCCTGACAATTTTTCTGTTCGGTCTTGGGATTTTTCTGCCGGCGTTGCGCATTGTTCCGTACCTCATGCTTGGAGGTACGCTATGCGTCGCGCTTTCCTACATGGTGCGAGCTTCCATTGAGCCGAAATTCGATACGGCGGGCGCGCGGCTGCTTGTGATGTTTCTAGCTTTTGTCCAACCGCTCGTGCGTGGATTCTCCCGTTATTTCACCTGGCTGCATTTCAAGCGTACGCCCGCAAGCGTGATTCGAGCACACGAACATCTACCGGAGCGCAGCCGTATTACGGGCAGTCTAAGTCGCCGAGTTTTTTGGAGCGAACAGGGGAGGGACCGCCACTATTTGCTCGGCGCCATCTTCGAGCTGCTGGATGAAGAAGGCTGGCGCTATTCCACTGATAGCGGGTGGAATGAGTGGGACATTCAAATCTACGGGAATTTTTGGTGGAGCATCGCGCTTCAGACTGTCACCGAGTATCACGGCAGCGGTAAGTGTTTGACCCGCGTTCGGCTTCGCAACCGGTTCGTTACGACGACCATTATTTTCAATCTCATTGTCTTAAGTTTGTTGATCTATCGGCAGCTCAATATTTCGCACGTGGATCTTTGGGTCCTTGTTCCTTATATGCTGTTTCTGGCGTTCCTCTGGACGAGAGCGCGTTTGCTGAAGTCGCGCGTGGCCGAACTTGTTGATCTTGCAGCGCATCGCGCGGGTCTGCACCGAGTGATGCGCCGAGGCAAAGTCGCCCGAAGCGAGTCAATGCCTCAAGTTGAGATTCCAGTGAATACTGTGGACGAGGTCTCGCCGAGTCTTCCTGAATAGCGCTCGACTTTGGGATCAGAACTTCAAACGCACCATGCCAGTTCCGCGTACGATTTGGCCGATTCGTTTTGCTTCCAAGATTCGCATCGCGCGCCCTGCATGACGTTCGGAAACAACCGCCACCATTCCGATACCCATATTGAACACCTGATACATCTCATGAAGATCGATATTTCCGTTTTGCTGCAAGATCTGAAAGATGCGGGGCGCATGCCACTTTCTCGTTTCGACTACCGCGTCACAATTTGCTGGCAAAATTCGCGGCAGATTATCAATGAGACCGCCGCCTGTGATATGAGCCAGACCGTTAATCATGCCAGTTGAAATTTTTGCCAGACGCGGCTGATAATTTTTATGTACGCGCAGCAATTCCTTTCCGACCGCCGTTGCTGAGCCTGGCAGACACGAATCTATTTTGAGGTTCATTTTACCGAACAAAATCTCTCGAGCCAGCGAATAGCCGTTTGTATGCAAACCGTTCGATTCCAGCCCTAGAATTACGTCGCCCGGCCGGATTTTCTTGCCGTCGATGGTATTGCCGCGGTCCACGACACCAATGATGCAACCGGCGAGATCGTATTCCCCGTTGCGATACATTCCTGGCATCTGCGCCGTTTCGCCCCCGAGAAGGGCACACCTCGCCGATCGGCAGGCGCGCGAAAAACCCCGGAGCAATTGTTGGAACACGCGGGGTTCGAGTTTTCCGCAGCCAATGTAATCCAGGAAGAATAGGGGACGTGCACCCAGGACGGCGATGTCGTTTACGCAATGGTTAACCAGATCGGCGCCAACGGTATCGTGCTTGTTCAGAGCAAACGCGATTTTCAATTTTGTCCCCACTCCGTCGATGCTTGCAACCAGCACCGGCTCGCGCATCCCAGGGAAGTTCGCTCGAAACAAACCGCCGAAACCGCCAATCTTACTCAATACCTGTGGCCCGTGCGTTTGTTTTACGAGTGATTGAATTTGCCTCTTGAGTCGATTGCCTAGATCGACATCAACGCCCGCACGAGCGTAAGCCTTCTTTCTCGCGGTCATCGCGAGTCGCGGAGACGACCAGGGACCCCGCACCGGTTCCGTTGATCACGCTTCGAAATGCGTGTGATCCAAACGTCGCAGGTGAGGTCCTTCGCTCCGCTCAGGAAGACACGCATGAGGCAATCACTTCAAATCCGCGAATAATGTCGGATGTGCTTCCTGATCGGCGAGTGCTTTGGCGCGCTGGTCCCGTTTCTCCATGATGAACTTGTCTAAAGCAGGATCGACGGCCAGGGGATAATCTCCGTTGAAACAGGCCAGGCAAAAGCTATTCATCGGCCTTCCGGTCGCCCGTACCATGCCTTCCACATCGAGGTAACCCAGGCTGTCAACACCGAGGTACTTGCAGATGTCTTCCATCGACATCTGGTTTGCAATCAACTTATCCGGATCGGGAAAGTCGATTCCGTAATGACAAGCAAACCGGTGTGGAGGACAGCTCACACGCATGTGCACTTCTTTTGCGCCGGCTTCGCGCAAGTTCACGACGCGCGCTCGCGAGGTCGTCCCGCGCACGATCGAGTCATCCACAACCACGACTCGTTTCCCGGCCACCATTTCCTTGATCAGATTCAACTTTACCCGCACATCGAAATCGCGAATCAGCTGGCTTGGCTGCAAAAATGTGCGGCCAATGTAATGGTTGCGGACAAAAGCATGGGCGAAAGGAATCTTTAGTTCCTCCGAAAAACCAAGAGCGGCATAGTTTCCCGAGTCAGGTACAGGAACAACGATATCCGCGTCGACCGGAAATTTTCTTGCCAGTTCGCGTCCCATTTCCATGCGTACTTTTCCAACGTTAACGCCGCCGATCATACTGTCCGGGCGCGCGAAATAGACGTATTCGAACATGCAAAACGCTGGCCGTTCATCCGGAAACGGCCTTTCGGAGCGCAATCCGTTTTCATCGATGATCAATACTTCGCCGGGCTCAATTTCGCGGACGAACTCCGCGTGAATCAGGTCAAAAGCACACGTCTCAGATGCCACGATATAAGCATCATCGAGTCTGCCGAGGGAAAGCGGGCGCCAGCCAAACGGATCGCGAACGGCTATTAGTTCCCGTTCACTCATGATGATGAGCGAGAACGCTCCTTGAATCCGGCGCAAGGCCGCGAGAACATTTCCACCGTTCTTCGAGGGTTGCGCTAAAAGATGTAAAATGATTTCGCTGTCGGCGGTGGTTTGGAAAATGGAGCCTTTTCGTTCCAGCTCATCGCGCAAAAAATCGGCATTAATCAAATTACCATTGTGCGCAATTGCCATTTGGCCGCGCACACAGTCGACCACGAAGGGTTGCGCGTTTTTGATCGTGCTTGTTCCGGTGGTCGAATAACGCGTGTGCCCGATGGCGCGTGTCCCTTTCAGCCTCGCCAGTTCATCCTGCCCGAACACCTGTGACACAAGGCCCATATCTTTGTGCTGGAGAAAGGTCGTGCCCGGACCGTTGCTGGTGACAATTCCCGCGCTCTCTTGGCCTCGATGCTGCAAAGCAAACAGACCGTAATAACTTAGGACCGCTGCGTTCGGATGACCGAATACGCCGAACAGCCCGCATTCATGCTGCGGGAACGGATCGGTCTCGGCTTTGATGATGTCGAGCTTGTCTGGAGAGATCACACTCAATAATTCACCAAATTACGCGCGGTTCAACGAATCGTTCTCGATGTCCAGCGAGATTCCAAATGCCCCCAAAAGGCTACGTTGATATCGCGCTTCATAGACTCGGGATTCCCTCGGCTGCTAAATCGCTTTCCACTGCGCGGCGGATGGCGTTCCACCAATCATCGTAAAGATCGCTAACTGGCCAGAAAAATTCTTCCTTACCGACGCGGATGTGAAGCTGGTCGCCGCCAACGGTGCCAAGTTGTTGAAATGGAATTTGGTGATCTTGCAATATTGAGATTGTCTTTTGCAGGTTTTCGCGGCCGACGGAAAGAACGATCCGCGATTGCGATTCGTTAAACAACACGGTGGTGGCAGGCATGTCGCCTGCGTTAAAATCGATTTCCGCCCCAAAAAGTTTTTCCAGATGAAAACAACATTCAGCAAGCGAGACCGCCAGACCGCCTTCGCTGCAATCATGGGCGCTTTTTACCACGCCTTCGCGAATCAATGCGCGCACTGCATTTTGGATCTTAATTTCGTGCGCCAGATCAACACATGGCGGCGGGCCAACTTTCAAGCCGTGACAAACCTTGAGATAACGTGAGCCTCCGAGGCTGTAGCCGAGAGTGCTCGCCTCGGCTTCTTTGTCGTGGCCAGTCTTTTCATCCCCACGGTCGGCGCCTGCGGCTACAGTGCTGGCGATTGCGCCAACCAAAATAATCACGTCGCCGTCGTCCTTGAACCATTGCGTCGTGATGTGTTCTTCTTTGTCGATCAAACCGACCATGCCGATGGTCGACGTTGGATCTACCACACCTGCCGGGCTCTCATTGTATAAAGAAACATTTCCGCCGGTGACTGGTGTGCCAAACGCGCGACAAGCTTCGGCGATGCCTTCGACTGCTTCGCGCAACTGCCAAAAGTTCTCGGGCTTGTAGGGATTGCCGAAGTTTAGGTTATCGGTGACCGCAAGCGGACGCGCACCCGAGCAGGTAAGATTTCGCGCCGCTTCGGCCACGGCAATCTTTCCGCCCTCCCGCGGATCCAGTGCGCAATAGAGTGAATTACAATCAGTAGTCGCAGCCAGGATTTTGTCTGCATAGCGGACAAGGAAAACGGCCGCGTCCGAACCGGGCTTCACGAGCGTACCGGTGCGCACAGTGTGATCGTATTGCCGATATACCCAGTTTTTCGATGCAATAGTCGGATCACGCAATAGTTGGCGTAGAGCTTCGAGATTGTCGATCTTGGCGAGATTCGTCAGATCGCGGTCATCGATTGCGGCTGCAAGACGTTTCGCTTCCCGCGAATAAAGAGGCGCTTCGTCAGCCAGCGCCTTGGCCGGAATCTCTGCGGAAATCTCGCCGTTATTACGCACACGCATCATGCCGTCGTCGGCGACGTGGCCAATCTCGACGCACGGCACATCCCATTTCTCAAAAATTGCGCGGACCACGTCTTCCTTCCCGCGCCTCGCGATGATCAGCATCCGTTCCTGCGATTCGCTTAACAAAATCTCGTATGGCGTCATGCCGGGCTCGCGTTTTGGAACTTTCGCAAGGTCAATTTCGATACCGCTTCCAGCGCGGCTGGCGGTTTCACAGGTCGAGCATGTTAGCCCCGCTGCCCCCATGTCCTGGATTCCGGCGACGACGTCATGACTAAGCAGCTCGAGACACGCTTCGAGCAAAAGTTTCTCTTTGAACGGATCGCCCACTTGCACTGCCGGACGATCTTCGCGCGATTGCTCGGTCAATTCGCGCGAAGCGAACGCCGCCCCGGCCAGGCCATCGCGTCCTGTCTCCGCGCCGACATAAAAAACTGGATTACCAACGCCGGTTGCGGCGCCGCGCGCCAGTTGCTCATGACGCAACACACCAAGACAAAAAACATTTACGAGGGGATTGCCCTCGAAACTCTCATCAAAATAGATTTCACCGCCAATCGTAGGAATCCCAACACAATTTCCGTAGTGCGCAATCCCGGAGACGACGCCGGTGAACAACCGCCGATTGACGGCCAGTTGCGATTTTAAAGTTTTAGATTTCGAATTCGGCGTGATCGGTCCAAACCGCAGAGAATTCAGACAAAATTCCGGGCGTGCCCCCATGGTAAAGATATCGCGGATAATCCCTCCAACACCGGTGGCTGCGCCTTGGAACGGTTCGATCGCGCTCGGATGATTGTGGCTCTCCATCTTGAACGCGATGGCCCAACCATCGCCGATATCGACAACCCCTGCGTTTTCCTCGCCGGCTTTTACCAAAATGTCCGACCCTGCAGTCGGAAATTTCTTCAGTTCTTTCTTCGAGTTTTTATAGGAGCAGTGCTCACTCCACATTACTGAGAAAATTCCCAGCTCAGTAAAATTTGGCTCGCGCCCGAGGATTTTCCTAATTCGCTCGAATTCCTCCTGGGCGAGGCCGTGTTGTTTGATGAGTTCCGGGGTGACTGCTGGCTCGGCAGTCGGCATCTGGCTGATCATCGGCAGGTTCACGTTAGCGAATCTGCAAGTCCGCTCAATCACTCAAATACGAATTTTCATCAAATCGCGACATCTTCGAAGCGTCCGGCAGCTCCTCGAACTACGAACCTTGGGTGTCAAAATGAGGGAGGGATTATGGTAAAAAAAGCAATTGTTGCTCTCGCTTGCGTGCTCATTGCGTCGCCGGCGTTTGCACAGACTACTACGAACCGCACGAGACATTATCGGACAACGACTGTAGTAACTAGCGTAGAGGGAGTAACGGTAACGGCACCACCGATCATAGCGTCCGAGGGAGGGAGCGTTGCCAGTTACCAGCCTGCTGGGACTCTGGTCGTTCGCACCGACAGTGCGAATCCGGAGCGGTTTGATCTACCAGGTCCCGGGCTTGTCTATGATAAGTTTGGGCGACCGGTAACGACCTCGATCAAACCAGGCACGCGCGTCCGTGTCTTTTATGCGGACTTGGGTCCTATTCGGACGATCGATCACGTGATTATCGAATAGTAAAAGAATAGCTTTGCTTAACTCTCGCGAGGGCTGATCGCGAGAGAGGACAGGAAGCATGCTTCGCGAACCCCCGTTTTGTTCTCAAAGCACCAAATTTTTAAACGGAGACGATCAACAAGAAGGAGGAGATCATGAAAAAGAAAACACTAGTCGCTCTCGCCTGCGCATTAGTTGCGCCGCTGGCGTTCGCGCAGACGAGCACAACAACAACTGAACAAACAACAACGACACAACCGGAAACGACAACAGAGACAGCAACTACGACTTACGCGAGCGGCCCAGTAACTACGTATGAGCCCGGCAAGACCATTGTGGTCAGAGGCGAGCAGGGACCTGTTAGCTTCGCGCTAGGCACGGCCGCACGAATTGTTGATAGGGCTGGCAAAGTGGTGACAGCCCCGCTGCGAGCCGGTCAAAAGGTACGTGTTTATTACACGGGCCCAACTGAAAGTCGCACGGTTGAGCGTGTAGTTGTTGAAGACGAGGACTAATACCAACGCGAAGTTCAAAAGCCGCGAGATCCCACGTGGATCCCGCGGCTTTTTGTTGGTTGCGTCACATGATGGAGTTCTGACGGCATAACTTGGAACGGTACTCATGGCGTTGCATTTGCGTTTCGAGTGCAAATCGCAGAACGTCACCACTGGATGGCTTTTGATCTGAAGGAAATTATCGCAGCCCGACTGGGTGAAAATTACCAACTCCACGAGCGCCATGTAAATCCGACGCTGGTGCAGGCGCAGCGAGTGATCGGGTTCGACAAGATCTATGCGCGAGCGGAAGGCGCGTACCTGTACGACATGGATAATCAGCCGTACCTGGATTTTTTAAGCGGCTACAGCGTCTTCAACATCGGGCGGAATCATCCAATAGTGAAACAAGCGATTCGCGATGTTCTCGATCTCGATCTGCCAAACATGGTGCAGATGGATTGCTCGCTCTTGAGCGGGTTACTTGCCGAGGCGTTGACGAAACGAACCCCGTCGCATCTGAACGCTGTGTTCTTCTGCAATTCAGGAACTGAAGCGATGGAAGGCGCGTTGAAGTTTGCGCGTGCTGCCACAGGACGTAAGCGAGCGGTTTCGCTTGCAAGCGCATTTCACGGACTGAGTCTTGGTTCGTTATCGTTAATGGGGTGCGAAAGTTTCACCGAAGGCTTCGGACCGCTGATGGAAGGATTCGATGCACGTGTGCCACTCGATGATATCGAAGCGTTGGACCGGCAGTTGCGTTCGCGCGACGTGGCGGCTTTCGTGATTGAGACTGTTCAGGGAAAAGGCTGTCAAACTTCCAACACTGATTTCTTAGTTCGCGCGCAGGAACTCTGCCGGAAATACGGCACGCTGCTGATCTCCGACGAAGTACAGACAGGGCTTGGCCGCACAGGAAAAATGTTTGGATTTCAACATTGGAATCTGGAACCGGACATCATCACCCTGGCTAAAACGCTAAGCGGCGGTTACGTGCCCTGCGGTGCGATCGTAACCCGCCGAGATATTTACCAAAAAACTTTTTCGCGCATGGACCGTTGTGTCGTCCATTCGACGACATTTGGACGCAACAATCTGGCGATGGCGTGCGGATTGGCAGCACTGGAAATAATCGACAACGAAAAGCTAACTGAGAATTCCGCGAAAATGGGCACTTTGCTGATGGAAAAAGTGGACACGCTGCGTGCGAAACACTCGTTCATCAAAGAAGTGCGCGGAAAAGGGCTCATGATCGGAATCGAGTTTCATGAACCACAGGAGTTCAAACTGAAGATGGCGTGGAAGCTGTTGCACAAGATCGACAAGGTGCTTTTCGCGCAAATGATCGTGACACAAATGCTGAGCAAACACCGCATTCTCACCCAAGTCGCAGGCCACGCGATGGACGTGATGAAGATTTTACCGCCATTGATCATTGGCGAAAAAGAAGTCGATATGTTCGTTAATGCGCTCGACGACGTGCTCACCGAATGCCGCAAATTTCCGGGACCAATGTGGGAACTTGGGAATAATTTCGTCAGGGCCGCGCTTGGCTCAAGGCGCCCGGCTGAAGCGCGGTCCGCTGTTTCCGCGTAAAACATCGGACATGCGTTCTCGCTTGCGCCGGCGAACCAAAAAAGGAGACGTGCGACCCGAGACTTTATCATTTGTCGATCCTTGGTTCGGGCATACGTTTTAAAAAGGGGAGGAAATATTATGAGCACAGCTGTTGCTGAACAAAAAAAAGCTGAAACGAAACCGAATCAGCTCGAGCAACTGAAGAAATTTACCAAAGTCGTAGCCGATACCGCCGACTTTGAATCGATCAAGGATTTTAAGCCGCAGGATGCGACGACGAATCCGAGTCTGGTTTACGCCGCCACGCAAAAGCCAGAGTACGCGCGTCTGCTCGAGGAGGTACTGGCTGAACGCAAGAAATCAGGCCTAAGCGGCCACGAGCAGATTGAAGACATATGTGATCATCTGCTTGTCCAGTTCGGCACGGACATTCTCGAAATTGTGCCGGGACGCGTGTCGACCGAGACCGACGCGCGATTGTCATACGATGTCGAGGGTTCGATCAATAAAGCGCGCCGGTTGATCAAGCTTTACGAGGAGCGAAAAATTCCGCGCGAGCGGGTGTTGATTAAAATCGCTTCGACCTGGGAAGGCTTGAAGGCCGCTGAGCAACTTCAGAAGGAAGGAATCAAGTGCAATCTGACACTGCTGTTTTCGTTGCCACAAGCGGTTCGCGCAGCGGAAGCGAAAGTGCAGCTCATCTCGCCGTTTGTCGGGCGAATTTACGATTGGTACAAAAAGGAGATGAAGCGTGATTATACTGGAGCAGAAGATCCAGGAGTGCAATCAGTTACAGAAATTTATACGTATTATAAGAAGTTTGATATCTCGACCGAAGTAATGGGTGCCAGTTTTCGGAACATTCGACAGATTCTGGAATTGGCGGGATGCGATTGCCTAACGATTAGTCCCGAATTGATGGAAGAGCTGTCGAAATCGAACGAGCCGGTCGAGCGGAAGCTCACTCCGGAGAAAGCGAAGTCAGCGAAGATCGAGAAACTGGAGCTCGACGAGAAGAAGTTCCGCTGGATGCTGAACGACAACGCGATGGCCTACGAGAAAACGGGCGAAGGAATTCGGAAGTTTGCCGCAGATGTGGTGAAGCTGGAAAAATTCGTCGCGAGCAAATTGTAGCGTTTTCTTCCTTTATCTGTTCCTCTCCTTCTATGGACTGAAGGTGAGATGAGCTCAAGACGCAGCGGAATAGGAAGAGTAGATGTTTAACGTCGTCCTGGTTCGGCCAGAGATACCGCCAAACACAGGCAACATCGGTCGGCTTTGTCTGGCCACAAAATCAACTCTGCATTTGATCAAGCCGCTTGGCTTTTCGCTGGGTCATCGGCAATTGAAACGTGCGGGGCTGGATTACTGGAGCGAAGTGAGCCTGAAGCTGTGGGATTCCTTCGACGCCCTGCAGCGGTCGCAGCCGCCGGATGCGAATTACTTTTTTCTGACAACAAAGAGTAAGCGCCTTTATTACGCTGCGAGATTTCAGCGCGATGATTTTCTCGTGTTTGGCCCCGAAACAAAAGGGCTTCCGGAGAATTTGCTCGTGGCCAACAAAGATCGCTGCATCAGCATCCCGATGCATGGAACTCGTAGCCTCAACCTGGCTACCGCGGTCGCAATTGTGTTGTTTGAAGCCGTGCGCCAGCAGCAACGCTGATCAAAAACATCGCAACGCAACGGGTACAGGGGGAGTTAAATTAGCAAAAGGCAAAACAAGGGAAAGATCATGAAATCAGCCGACGTTACAATCACTCGGAATGGCATAACAAAGCTCTTATCGAGAAGCCGCCGCCGCCTTCTTTCGCCGGCAGCTTTTTTTAGCATCTTGCTACGAAATCGAATTGAGAACAGTACTTGTCAAAACTGCAGTCGAATAAGTATACGAAGCTAAACGTCTAGCAATTCAGTAAGAAAAACCTATGAAAACATTTATTATTTTAGTTTGCAGTCTTGCGCTCGCCTGTTCTGCAGGCGCGGCGCAAAATGACAACAAATCAAAGAAGCAAGCTCAGAAGAACAGGCCGACGCAATCGGTCCAGCGCACAGCGACTACGGGCGCACCCAAGAGAGCAACGCCCAAGCGCTATCAGCCGACCTCGCCTTCGGCAACATCATATCAGAAGGCAAAAGGACGTCAGGGCGTCAATAATCAGGTCTATCAGTCAAGGTCGAATGTGAAAGCGAGGAGCGCTCAGCAGGTCACCACCCGGGATATGCAGGGTGGCCGGTATGCGACCAAAAAGACAAAACAAGGTCAACAGGGCATTAACAGGCCGGTTTACCAGCCGGGCTCAAACGCGAACAAGGCGCAGAAGCGTTCCCAGCAAATCGCCGCACAGAATGCGCAGGCTGGTCGATACGCGACGTCTGCAAATTATTCCAAGAAGACGAAACAATGGAAAGGTAATAACGCGTCTGCCGCCGCATTCCAATCGAACGGTAAGAAATACAAGGCACAGCGTTTCAATCTGGCGTCGAACACGCGTCCGACGAAATACGCAGCTGTCAACTTCCAGCAAGGCAGGCGCATCCAAGGCAGCCAAAACTGGCAGGGTAAGAATTACTGGGCGTTCCGGAATTACAGATCTGCGTGGCACGACAGGTCTTGGTGGCGGAGTAATTACAACAACCGCGTAGTTTTCGTATATGGCGGATGGTATGCCTGGAATGCGGGATACTGGATCCCGGCTTGGGGCTACGCTCCGAACGAGTACTACGCCTACGACGGCCCTATCTACGGCTATAATAATTTGCCGCCCGATCAGGTGATCGCAAATGTCCAGACCGCACTGCAAGAACAAGGTTATAATCCGGGGGGAGTGGATGGTCTACTTGGGCCGCAGACGCGCGCCGCTATTGCGGATTACCAACGCGCCAACGGGCTGGCAGAAACAGCAGCAATCGATCAGCCGACGCTGCAATCCTTGGGAATGACCTAACAGACTTCTGTTAACTGAGAAGCTGCCGTAGATTATTTCGACGGCGGCTTTTTGGCGTACATACCAGCGAGACGCTCTTGTGTTCGCATCGTGTTTGCGGCAGATAAGGCAACAAGCCTTCGTCGATGGACACGACAACTCCGCAACTAGTGGCGCGCGATCTTTTCCAATCATTTCGAATGGGACCTCGCCGGATTGAGGTCTTGCGTGGTATCTCGATGGAGGTCGGGCGCGACGAAGCAGTCTTTCTCTCCGGCGCTTCGGGTGCGGGTAAGACGACGCTTCTCTACACGCTCGCCGGTCTGGAGCGTCCTGAATCCGGGACGGTCGAATTCGAGGCACGAAATCTTTACAACGGCACGTCGGCGTCGCAGGCGCGATTTCGAAATCGCAAAATGGGTTTCATATTCCAGGGATATTTTCTCCTGCCGGAGCTGACGGCGCTGGAAAACGTCTCACTGCCAGGGATGATCGGCGGAAAATCAACAAGAGAACGGGCCGAGGAGAGCCTGGTGGCCGTTGGCTTGGCGGACCGGATGCAGCATCTGCCGGCGGAACTTTCTGGAGGAGAACAACAGCGGGTGGCGATCGCCCGGGCGCTGACGAACAATCCCGAAATCATTTTCGCCGACGAGCCCACGGGAAATCTCGATTCAAAAACCGGGGACTCAATTATGGATCTGTTGTTGGACCTGACGCGTTCGCGAAAAAAAACACTGCTTGTGGTGACACACGATGCGCGCCTCGCAGCACGCGGTGACCGTCAACTGCACATCAAAGACGGCGTGTTGCAGTGAAAAAATTGCAGCGTTAACGGATTTGTGTTTCACCACTTCAACTTTTAACCAGGTAACGCTTTTGATTTTGCAACTTGAATTGCCCGCTTAAGCGTCGGAGATTTTGTTGCGATTATGAAAACCACTGATGTGACGGTGTTAGACGAACCGAAAATTCACGATCCCAGTGCCGAGGCGGTAATCGAACCCGCAGTCGAAAGTCGGCCGCGCCGGACAACCGGCGTCAAGGAAGCGAAGATTTACATCGACGGAAAATTCTACTCGGAAGCTAACGCGAAGATTTCTGTGTTCGATCATGGTCTGCTTTATGGCGATGGAATCTTCGAAGGAATTCGGTTTTACAACGGGCGAGTCTTCCGACTCGAAGAACATCTTCACAGGCTGTGGGATTCAGCGCGTTCGATCTGTCTCGAAATTCCAATGACGATGCGGAACATGACCGAGGCGGTGCTCGAGACAATTCGGCAAAATCATTTGCGTGATGGCTATATCCGCCTGCTGGTTACACGGGGGATTGGCAATTTGGGGCTGAATCCGACGCAATGTAAGTCCCCGAGCGTGATTATTATTGCGGCGACGATTGCCCTTTATCACGAGGACTTTTACAAGAAAGGATTAACCATTGTGACCTGCGCAACACGTCGCAGCAACCCGGCAGCGCTTAATCCGGCAGTCAAATCGTTGAATTATTTAAACAATGTGATGGCGCGGGTTGAGGCAAATTTAGCGGGTGCGGATGAAGCTCTTATGTTGAACGATGCAGGAAACGTTGCCGAATGCACCGCTGACAATGTTTTCATCGTGAAACACGGCCAAATTTTCACGCCGCCGGTGGCGTCCGGCGCGCTGCGAGGGATTACACGCTCGGTAGTATTTGAAATCGCCGCCGAACTTGGCGTCAAAGTTCGCGAAACCGATATTACGCGCCATGATGTTTTTGTTGCTGACGAATGCTTCCTCACGGGCACTGCTGCGGAGATTGTCCCGGTCGTAAAAGCAGATGGGCGATCGATCGGCAACGGAAAGCCAGGGCCCGTTACCGCTCGTATCATCGCGCGATTCCGTCAGGTGACACGCGAAACCGGTACACCAATTTCCGCCTAGAAATTGAGAAAGCCGCTTCTGACGTAGAAACGTCATGGAAATATTGGGGTTGAATGTTTCCAAACCAACAAGGTGTAATTAAAAGAGATGTTGTGTGACGTTTGCAAATGCAATGACGCGACGGTCTTCCTGACGCAGATTCTGGAAGGCAAAATGCAAAAGGTGAATCTCTGCGATGCATGCTCCAAAGAGAAGGGCGTGCAAGATCCAACCGGCTTCGCGCTCGCGGATTTGCTACTAGGCATCGGGGCAGCGGAAGAAATTGAAAAAGGAGCTCCGACCCAGAAGTGCCCCGTGTGCGGGTTTAGTCAGGCCGACTTTAAGAAAACGGGCCGCCTCGGCTGCAGCGAGTGCTACGTTACCTTCGCGGAGGGCCTGGGTTCACTCTTAAAAGCGATGCACAAGGGCACCGAACACGTCGGAAAATTTCCGGAGCGGGCGCAGCGGACGATGGCACTGAACCACCGTATGCGTGCCTTGAATGAACACCTGCAGAAGGCTGTGGCCGACGAGAATTACGAGACGGCTGCCTCGTTGCGCGATGAAATCAAGCAACTCGAAAACGAGCTCTCGAAATCGCCATGAAAGTCTCCAACATGTTGGCCACCGCCGGAGAATGGTTGCGCGGTGAGGGGCCCCATCACCAGATCGTGATCAGCAGTCGCGTACGGCTCGCGCGCAACTTGCGCAACCGTCCGTTTCCTGGTTGGGCGAAAAAGGCGGAGCGCAGTTCCATCCTGGAATTGATCAGGTCCCGCGTGGCAGCGCTTCCGGAAATGCAGGAGGCATTTGCGGAAAGCTTGCAAGATCTGTCGGCGCTAGACAGGCAGGTTCTGGTGGAACGTCATCTGATTAGTCGAGAGCACGCCGCCAAGGGCGCCGGCAGCGCAGTCGTCGTGAATCGGCGGCAGACTCTTAGCATCATGATCAACGAGGAAGATCATTTGCGGATGCAATCGATTCGTTCCGGCCTGCAATTGAAACAGGCATTCAAACTCGTCGATAAAATCGATAGCGCGCTCGAAAGCAAACTGGACTTCGCCTTCGATTCGCGGCTTGGATATCTGACCGCATGCCCTACGAACGTCGGTACTGGAATGCGCGCGTCCGCGATGTTGCATTTGCCGGGGCTTGTCCTGAGTGAGTTGATTAATCAAGTCATTCAAGCCGTGAGCAAAATCGGACTCGCAGTCCGCGGTCTGTACGGCGAGGGCACGGAGGCGATGGGCAACCTTTTCCAGATTTCAAATCAGACCACACTTGGCGAAAAGGAAGAAGAAATCATCAGTCGCCTGAGCAAGGTCATTGAAACAATTATCGAAAAGGAGCACAACGCGCGACAGGTGTTGCTCCAGAAAAAACCAAATACGCTTTTGGACCAGATCGGTCGCGCGTACGGCGTTTTGACTTATGCGCATGCCATGGCCTCCAAGGAAGCGCTCAACCTGCTCTCGGTCATCAAACTCGGGATGGATTTGGGCGCGTTTCCGGAAGATCAACGTCTGCAAATCGATGAATTGTTCATTGAGACGCAGCCGGCGCATTTGCAGAAAAGCTCTCAGCAAAAATTGAACGCGGAAGAACGCGACCACTTGCGCGCTCAAATTATTCGTGAGCGTTTGAAACTCTTTCCTAAACCTGATATTAGTAAGATGGCGAGGCAAACGGGCGGTGACTCGATTGTCGTGCCATCGAACGATGAATAATTTCACACCCCGGGCTCAACAGGTTCTGGCGCTTGCTCGCAAGGAAGCCGATCGGTTTAACCACAACTATGTCGGCACCGAGCATCTGCTCCTTGGGCTGATCAAGCTGGGGCAGGGAGTAGCTGTCAACGTCCTGCAGAAGATGGGTCTCGACCTTGAGACCGTACGCATGGAGGTGGAGAAACAGGTCGGCTCAGGACCGGAAACCAAGATGGTCGGCAACGTTCCTTATACTCCTCGCGTCAAAAAAGTACTGGCGCTCGCGGGCAAGGAAGCCAAGGCGCTCAATCATTCTTACGTCGGTACAGAACATATTTTGCTTGGACTTTTGCGAGAGGGCGAGGGAGTCGCTGCGAGAGTTTTGAAAAGTCTTGAACTCGACATCGAACGCACACGCAACGAGATCCTCAAAGAGCTCGATCCAAATTTCACGCCCTCTGAATCGGACCAGGAAGGCGGCGAGCCAACGAAGAAAGACGTCAAGACTCCGGCACTCCGCGCGTTTGGCCGTGACCTGACCGACTTGGCGAAGAAAGGCGAACTCGATCCGGTAATTGGCCGGCGCAATGAAATCGAGCGGGTCATTCAAGTGCTTTGCCGACGAACAAAGAACAATCCAGTTCTGATTGGCGAAGCAGGTGTCGGCAAGACGGCGATTGCTGAGGGTCTCGCCCAGGAGATTGCGAACGGCAATGTGCCTGAGTTATTGCGAGACAGACGCGTGATCACACTGGACCTCGCGTTAATGGTCGCAGGCACAAAATACCGGGGCCAGTTCGAGGAGCGCATCAAGGCGGTAATGGACGAGATCCGCCGTTCCAAGAATGTGATCCTTTTCATCGACGAACTGCACACGATCGTTGGGGCTGGTTCTGCTGAAGGCGCGATGGACGCATCGAACATCATCAAGCCCGCATTGAGCCGCGGCGAATTGCAATGCGTGGGCGCCACTACGATGAACGAATATCGCAAGTACATCGAGAAAGATGCAGCGCTGGAACGGCGTTTCCAGACGATAAAAGTCGATGCGCCGACGGTCGATGAAGCCATTCTAATCCTAAAAGGTCTGCGTCCGAAGTACGAGGCGCATCATAAAGCGAAACTCACGGACGAAGCGCTCGAGACAGCCGTTAGATTTTCCGATCGTTATATCACCGGTCGATTTCTTCCCGACAAGGCGATCGATGTGATGGACGAAGCAGGCGCGCGTGCCCGCATCAATGCCATGACGCGGCCACCCGACGTGAAGGATATCGAGAAAGAGATCGAAGAGATTCGGGTCGAAAAGGAAGGGGCCATCAAAGCACAGGACTTTGAGAAAGCTGCCGCGCTTCGCGACAAGGAGAAGCAAACGAAAGAAAAGCTCGATGCCATTCTAACCAAATGGCGTGAGGAGCGAGAAGAGAAAGAGGTGGTGGTGACGGCGGATGACATGATGCACATCATCTCGAAAGTCACAGGCGTTCCTCTCCAGCGTATGGAACAGGCGGAAACACAAAAGCTCCTCATGATGGAGTCGGAGATGAAGCAGCGCGTCATCGGCCAGGAGGAAGCCGTTACCGCGATTAGCAAGGCTTTGCGTCGATCCCGCGCCGATTTGAAAGATCCAAAGCGACCGATCGGATCATTTGTCTTTCTGGGTCCTACTGGCGTTGGCAAGACGTATCTCGCCCGCACGCTTGCCGAATTCATGTTCGGCGATCCCGACGCACTGATTCAGATCGACATGTCGGAGTACATGGAAAAATTCACTGCGTCGCGTCTGATTGGTTCACCGCCAGGCTATGTCGGTTACGAGGAGGGCGGCCAGCTGTCCGAAGCCGTGCGTCGCCGGCCATATTCGGTGGTGCTTTTCGATGAGATCGAAAAAGCGCACCCTGATGTGATGCATTTGCTTTTGCAGATTCTCGAAGACGGCAAAATCACCGACTCGTTAGGGCGCAAGATCGATTTCCGGAACACGATTATTATCATGACTTCCAACGTTGGCGCCGAGTTACTGAAGAAACAGACAGTGATGGGCTTTGGCGCACCGCTGGAAGGGCATGATTATGATTCGATGCGGGACAAGATCCTCGATGAAACCAAACGCGTCTTTAAGCCCGAGTTTCTTAATCGGTTGGACGAAATCATCGTGTTCCATTCACTTGGCAAGCCGGAGCTATTGCGAATTGTCGAGCTGGAAACAAACAAGGTACTGACCCGCATCAAAGCCAAGGATGTCCATATTGACTTGCAGCAAAGCGCGAAGGAATTCCTCATCGAGAAAGGATACGATCCTCAATATGGAGCACGTCCGATGCGTCGTGCCGTGGAACGTTATCTCGAAGACCCGCTGGCGGAGGAATTGCTCCGCGGCAACGTTAAGGCGGCGACCACGTCGAAGTGATCGCTATTGAGGGGAAGCTCAGCTTTCACGTCACCGAGCCTCAGAATAGTGCAGCCGCTCCCGCAGCGAGCTGATAAGCTAGCGCAAGCCTCTGGCTTGCAAATCAAATTGCTCGCAAGCGGGACGCTTACGCCGCTTCACGCCCGCGGATGGGCGTCCGCATAGGCTTTCTTTAACCGCTCGGTTGTCACGTGCGTATAGATTTGCGTCGTCGAAAGGCTGGCATGCCCGAGCAATGCCTGAACACTGCGCAAGTCGGCACCGCGGTCGAGCATGTGCGTCGCGAAACTGTGCCGCAGTTTATGCGGGCTGATCGAGATCGGAATCGATGTGAACCGCAAATAACGTTTCAGAATAAGCCAGACGGAGCGCGTCGAAATTCGCGCGCGTGATTTGTTTATGAATAGCGGTCCCGAATGCACGTTCGCCGCTGCGCGGAAACGCGAGATCGCCTCCAGCGCGGGCAAGCCTACGGGACATACCCGCTCCTTGCGACCTTTGCCGAATACACGGACAGATTCTGTGTAAAGATCGACGTCGGCCACGTCGAGCGCGGCGAGTTCGCTCAGTCGCAAGCCGCTGCTGTAGAATAGTTCCATAATTGCGACATCGCGCAGAGGCATCCAACTCGGCGCAGATCTGCTTTTGCTTTCGCGCGTTGGGGCCGCAAGAAGTTCTTCAACCTGCTGGCGCGTGAGGACCAATGGAAGCTTCTTCTCGATCTTGGGCAATTGCACCTCACGCACAGGATTGCCCTGCAGCCCCTTTCGAGCTGCCAGAAATTGATAAAACGTGCGCAACGCTGAGAATTGCAATCGCACGTAGGAACGCGCCTGGCCGCGTTTCGCAACTGCAAACAAGTAATTGCGAAAATCATCCCCTCGGCATTTTTTCCACGGTGTTTGGTTTTCAGCGCGAAAAGCCGTCAATGCCTGACGATATGCCTTTAACGTGCGCGGCGAAGCATTCCGCTCGTTTGTGAGATAGCGCAGGAAGTCCTCAGTAAGAGGATCCTTTTTGTGGGAAGCGCGCGCGCCTTCTGTCATGTCTCAGAGTAACAAGGTCACAAAAGTACAACGAAGTCTACTTCAACGGCTGGTAACTTTTTTAGCTTTTTAACGCTTCAACAATTCAACTTGGCGAAGCCGATTCATTCCGGCTTTTCTACCACGTAACGGAGATCTTCCGCGGTAGCGTGGCCACGGAATTGACTCTTGAAAATCGGTGACGGGTTCATGGATATCAGCTGGTACCCCTTCAAAACGAACTCAGGGTAAATTGAATTGCTCGCAGGTTCGTAAACCTTGTCGCCACTAAAGTAACCGTAGAGTTTGTATTCGTAGTTGTTATCGCTGCCGAAATCGACACGCTCGCGGTCCGGGGCGAGCTTTTGTTTTTCATTCAACATGACTAATTCTGCAGTGCTCCAGGGTTGACTTGGGCGTCGGACGTAGCCCCAGAACTTGTAATCGGATTTGTAATAACGCCGTCCGATAAAATAATCTCCGGCGGGTTCAGCTGCGATCTTCTGCGCCATCTCGAGCCTGGCTTGTTGAATCCCCTGGGGAACGGTTTCGCAGGCGCCGAAAAACGCCGCGCCAAGCAAGAGATTGGCTGCGAGCAAAAAGCGAGTGACGCGTCTCATTCTTTCAGGTGCACATCTTTTATCGCAGCTTTGGGCTCGGCGCAAACCAGCGAGGCGCTAAGGAATTGCGCTGATACGACCGGCTCGCTACGTTCCCGGCTATTATGATCGAACTGGAAGTGTATGCGCGGGGTTTGCGTGACCTAAACAAAATCCTGGAGCTGGATCTTCAACTTGAGCCAATTGCAGGGCTTCGTTACAAGATCGATACAAACCACGATCTTGTATATTTCGAGTTCGATCGACCGACACTGAGCCTGCGTGACATTCGAGCGATTTTTCTCAAGCTTGGACTTGAACCTCTGTTCATCGGCGCGGTTCCGCCGGAGCTTCGACCGAGAACCAAGACCGAGCCACTGAGTGCATGATAAATGAATAGTAACTGGTGAATAGTAAGAGAAAGCTCGCTGCAAGTTCTCACCATTCACTAATTACCGATCACTAATCACAAAGGGACAATGGTTCGATTCTTCAATGCGCTTGGCGCGCCGGTGCTCGCGTTTTTTCAATATCTGGGGGAACTGGTGCTGCTCGCTGGCGACACGTTTCGTTCCATTTTCACGCACAAGCTTCGATGGAAACTATTCCTTAACCAGGTTGTCGAGATCGGATTGCTCTCCCAACTGGTTGTCGTGATCACGGGGGCGTTTACCGGCGCGGTGTTCGCGGCTCAAACGTTCTTTCAATTTAATAAGATCGGCATGGGATCTGCCACAGGCGCAGTAGTATCGGTCTCGATCTGTCGCGAGCTTGGCCCGGTGCTCACAGCATTGATGGTAGCGGGCCGCGTCGGCGCGGCCATGTCGGCCGAAATCGGCACAATGAAAGTGACCGAGCAGATCGATGCCCTTCGCGCGCTCGCGGTGTATCCAACCGATTATCTGGTGGTGCCGCGTGTACTCGCCATGATGGTATCCATGCCGCTGCTGGTAGCCGAATGCATCGCCGTCGGCATCGCTGCCGGCTATTTCGTTGCGATTTTCATGCTCGACATTAACGGCACTTACTACATGGCGAACATGGTGCGCTGGACGCGCAATCGCGACATTATCATGGGCCTCTCGAAAGCATTTTGTTTTGGGATTCTGATTGTATTCATCAGTTGCCAGAAGGGATTGAGCGCGCGCGAAGGCGCCGTCGGCGTGGGCCGTGCGACCACCGAAGCCGTAGTGAACTCCTCGCTCGCGGTTCTGATTTGCAATTTCTTTCTCACGATGTTGCTCAACATCATTTATCCGGCGGGATACCAATAATGCCACGTGGCAGTTTGAGCCCGAAAGCGTTCGGGGTTGAGAGTTGCAAGTTGAGAGTTGAGAGTTGTGCGTTGCAATGATCGAAGCACCGCCATCTCCAAAGCCCTCCACTAAAACTAATCTGGTCCCCGCTAATTCGTCGCCAATGATCGCAGTCCGATCATTGGTCAAAAGAATTGGGCAGCAGGAAATCTTGTGCGGCGTTGATCTTGAGATCGCAAGTGGTGAGACGCTCGCGATTATTGGACGAAGCGGCGGCGGCAAAAGCGTTTTGCTTAAACATCTCGTTGGATTGATGGCGCCGGACGCGGGCGAAATTTGGATTGATGGTCAAAACATTATCGGAATGAATGAGCGCCAGCTTGGAGCGATCCGCAAAAAGGTAGGCATTCTTTTCCAAAGCGGCGCTCTTTTTGATTCCATGACAGTGGAGGAAAACATCGCTTTTCCACTGCGTGAGGCGGGTGAACGGGATCCAAAGGTGCTGCATGCGAAAGTGGAGGAAATGCTCGAAGTCATCGAGATGGAGGGGCAGAAAGATAAGATGCCCGAGAGTTTGAGCGGTGGAATGAAGAAGCGAGTTGGTCTCGCACGCTCCATCATTCGCCGGCCCTCGTGCGTATTGTACGATGAGCCGACATCGGGTCTTGATCCGGTAGTCGCGGACAGTATCAATCGCCTGATTCACCGGTTGCAACAGCGCTTTGGGATGACCAGCGTTGTCGTCACGCACGACATGAAAAGTGCGTTCGATGTCGCCAATCACATTGCCTACCTGCACGAAGGCCGGATTTATTTCTACGGCACGCCTATTCAGCTTCAGCAGGCGCGCGATCCGATTTTGCAGGATTTCCTGCTCGGACGCTCCGAACAAGGAGTCGCCGCGACTTCCTAGCCGCCGAGTAAAACACAGCGATTTGGAAATCGCCGCTCCTTGCGAAAAGATCGGTAAGATCGACAATTAGTGTTCAATGAATCGGCAGGAACGAGGTTTGGAATTTAAAGTTGGCGCGTTTGTTTTCTTCGGCTTGGCGATGTTAGGCGCGCTCGTCGTGCAATTCGGTCGACTGGGAGAAGGCCTCAAGACGTATTACCCGCTCACTGTTCGCTTCAGTGACGCAAGCGGCCTGTTAAAAGGCTCCGATGTTTTGCTCGCAGGTGCCAAAATCGGAAAAGTCTCGGCTGGTCCGCGAATGGTACGCGAAGGCCAGGGTGTGGACGTACCGCTGAAGATTTATGATTACATTAAAATTCCTGAAACGAGCAAATTCACCGTCGGAAGTTCCGGTTTATTGGGCGATCGCTTCGTAAACGTAGTGATGCCGTCCGGGCAGCCTAAGGCTTTTCTCTCTCCAAATGCCCACATCAGCGGCGCTCGAGAAACCGGCATTGACGACATCACGCGCGAGGGTGGTGCTCTCCTGGGCGACCTTCGAGGGACAGTGCAAAAGTTGAATCAGGAAACTCTTTCCTCCGAGAACATGCAAAACCTGAAGGCGAGCATGGAGCATTTAAATCAGGCGAGCAGTGCGCTGGCACAATCCTCGAAGAAGCTGGACGGAGTCATCGATCAGGCGGGTTCCACAATGACGTCCGCAAAAGAAGCAGCTGACAATTTACAGAATGCGATCGATGACACGCGCAAGGTCCTTCGCACCGCGACACAAGGCAAAGGCTTGGTGGCGACTCTTCTGAACAATCAAGAGTTGGCCAACGACCTGCACGCGCTGATCAGCAATTTGAGAGCGCATGGCGTTTTGTTTTACCGCGACAGCGCTGCAAATACCCAACCGAAACCCCAACAGCAAACCAAACCAGCCCGCCAAACTCGGGGGCGCTGAGGAAATGGAGGGGCGAGCTCCGCGAGTCCATGTTAAGTCGCGCTTGGACTCCTGCGTTGGGCCGGCGCGGAGCTTCGCCCTCCATGCTTTTCAGATTGTCGCGAGCAGTTGCTTTCGCACTTCTTCTTCGCTCAGACCATCGATGCGAAGCACCTTGTCACGCGATCTCTCACCGCGCTCCAGGACGATTGCGCGCTGAGGAATGCTCAATTTTTCCGCCAAAAGCTTGCGCAACGCGGCGTTCGCTTTTCCTTCTATCGCTGGCGCCTGTAGCTTGATCTTGATCGCGTCGCCATGTTCTCCCACGACCTTAGCGACCTTCGCGTTTGGAATGACATGAACCCGAATAGTCGGCACAGCTCAATTGGTACCCTCGTGGTCATTTCCAAATTGACAAGGGAGGCTCAATCCCGGCACAGAAATGGTAACTTATGGACACGACCAAACTAACAACTGTCATATCATTGCTTGTCGCTCTGAGTATCGCCTCGGAACGGCTCGTCGATATTATCAAGGGACTCGTTCCCTGGCTCAATCAACAACGACGAAAACCGGCCGAAGAAGGATGGAGGAAGGCGGCTCTTCAAGTAATTGCCGTTTTCGCTGGAATAACCACTGCGTGGCTGGCTGGCCCCGCCGTTCCAGCCTTTTTGCCCCATGATTTCACTGGAAAACTGGCGCTTGGTCTTTTGGCTAGCGGCGGCTCAGGATTCTGGAATTCAATCCTCACGTACGTGACGAAGGCCAAAGATGTAAAAGCAGCCGAGGCCGAAAGCAGACAGATCGAAGCGCGAGCAAAGAAAGGGACTCTGCCCAAGCATGGCCACTAGCGCAAACCCACCGCCTCGCGAACGCGTTTCATGACTTGCTCCGCGATTTCGTTCGCGCGGGACGCGCCTTTTTTGAGAACGCTGTCGATATACGATTTATCAGCCAGAATTTCCTCGCGGCGCTTGCGCATCGGCGCAAAATATTCCCAAAGTTTGTCGAAAAGCTGTTTCTTGAAATCGCCGTAGCCGGTTCCGCCTTTCAGGAATTGTTCGCGCATCGCCGCGTTTTCATTCTTGGACGCGACGAGTGAGTAAAGTTTAAAGATGGTGGATTTCGCCGGATCCTTCGGCGCTTCAACCGGCGTGGAATCGGTGACGATGCTCATTACGCGCCTACGCATTTCCTTTTCGTCGCCGAAAATATCGATATTGTTGCCGTAGCTTTTGCTCATTTTCTGGCCGTCGATGCCGGGCACGGTTTCCGTTGCAGGCTGGATTCGCGCTTCCGGCAACTTGAAGATCTGCCCGTCCCCCTTGGACTGTCCAAAGATTTCGTTCATTTTCACAGCGAGATCGCGTGTCATTTCGATGTGTTGTTTTTGGTCTTTTCCCACAGGCACGACGTCGCTGTCGTAAATCAAAATGTCCGCAGCCATGAGCACCGGGTAACTGAATAAGCCGACAGTCGCGGACAACCCGCGAGCGAGTTTATCTTTGTACGAGTGGGCGCGTTCTAGCAAACCCATGGGCGCAACCGTTGATAGGATCCACGCTAGCTCCGTGACCTGCGGAACGTCCGAGTGCCGAAAAAGGGTGGCGCGCTCGGGATCGAGGCCACAAGCCAGAAAATCGACCGCGACGCGCCGGCAGTTCTCACGCAAGGCATCCGGATCGCGCACACTGGTCAGCGCGTGATAATCGGCAATGAAATAGAGTGCTTCGCCTTCGGCTTGAAGCGCGATAGCCGGCTTCATCATGCCGAAATAATTGCCGATGTGCAGAACACCGCTGGGCTGAATTCCGGATAAGATTCGCATGAGCTACCACGTTCAACGCTCGAAGTTTAACTTTCAACGTCCAACTGAGAATCTGTTCGCGGGATACTGTTACCAGACGATTTCGTCATTTGCCACGACTTCAGGCTGGCAAACTTGATCGGCCGACATTAGATAAATCGCGCATGGCCGTAAAGAACACTGTTTCCGTCGTCACCGGCGCCGCCGGTTTTCTGGGATCGCACTTGAGCGAGCGCCTGCTGGCGGAAGGTCATCGGGTTATCGCCATCGACAATTTAATCACCGGCAACACAGCGAACGTCGGTCACCTGGCCGGAAACGAAAATTTCCAATTCATCAAACATAATGTTTCGAATTTCATTTTTCTTCCGGAAGAGAAAATCGATTACGTTTTTCACTTCGCTTCCCCAGCCAGTCCGATCGATTATCTTGAACTCCCGATTCCCACGTTGAAAGTAGGGGCGCTGGGCACGCACAACACGCTGGGCCTGGCCAAGGATAAAAAGGCCACATTCATTCTTGCATCTACATCAGAGGTGTACGGCGATCCTCTGGAACATCCGCAAAAGGAGGATTACTGGGGCAATGTGAACCCAATCGGGCCACGCGGCGTGTACGATGAAGCGAAACGTTACGCCGAGGCGATGACGATGGCCTATCATCGTTATCATCGCGTTGACACCAGGATCGTTCGCATATTCAACACATACGGACCGCGAATGCGATTGCGTGATGGGCGGGTGGTCCCGGCGTTTATCGGCCAGGCATTGAATGGCCACCCACTAACTGTTTTTGGCGATGGCTCACAAACGCGCTCGTTCTGTTATGTGTCCGATTTGATCGACGGCATTTTCAAACTGGCTCTGAGCGATTTCCACGAGCCGGTTAACCTGGGTAATCCACGCGAAATGACGATCAAGCAGTTTGCGAACGAAATCATTCGCATCACCGGAGCAAAATCGGCAATTGAATATAAACCGTTGCCCGTCGATGACCCGAGAGTGCGGCAACCGAATATCGCCCGCGCAAAAGAAGTCCTCGGGTGGGAACCGCGCGTGCATTTCGAGGAAGGAATCAAGACGACGATCGAATATTTTAAAGAGTCATTAAAACCGTGAAGCGCCTCTATCTGTCATGTTGAGCGAAGCGAAACATCTCTGGCTATTACGTTGCCGCAAATCCCGAAATGACCAGAGATTCTTCGCTTCGCTCAGAATGACAACGAGGCTTTAACCACGGTAACGCACGCCGGCTTGCCGAAAATTTTACTGGCGCTCCTGGATATTTAGATGTGAATTGTGTCATGGTTCAGCGCGCGCTTTGCGTCGCCCTCGGTTTGTTCGTCGCGTTATTGCCGGCTGTTGCGCAACAGCCGCATCGTTCAATTAGTCGCGAGCAAACGCGGTCTAACAGCGTATCAAATTCCCCTTTGTCGCTGAGCCTTTATCGACCGAAAAACTCGGTTGCGACCGATAGTTCGCTTCTGCTTCGTAATGGCTCGGTGCCGCTTTGGATGGACGGAGCGCAAGTGAATAACGGGGGCATCTATCCGGGTTATAGCTTCGTGAGTCAATGGGTTCAGATGGGATTCTCGGATCTCTTTCCGGCTGCGTTATTGAGCGCTGCCCCGCAGTCGGCACAAAGACCGAGTAATGGCCGGGTCCATGGTTCCGATGGCAAGGATCTTGGAGCAGATGGAAAAGATTCGCCCGGCGAGATGCTGAACTCATCGCTGAATCCGGTCTATTGCGGCGGGGAAGTGGGGGTGTTATATGGCCGATGGAGCGGTAAAGGCGGCGGCGATATGTGGCAGACGTATATCGAGGGCACGGTCGGTAACGACAAATTTCAGATCACGGCCGGCGCGTCATACGACGAATGGAGTGGAAACGGCCGTGGCGTGCGGTTCCGCTCATTCGGCGCTCCAAGATAAGCGCACGCGCCGTCTGCCATCCGGAAGCGAAAGTACCTGGGCATGGCGATGCTAACTTCGTCAATATTTTTGCCCTCGGACTGCACAGCGCCGGCGTTAGCCGATTTTGAAAAGCTTATCATTGAAGGCGGCGCAGTGAATCCACAAGGCCTGGCGGAACGGATCCGTAAAGCCTCTCGCCTTTTGTTTCTTCGGGCGTCAGATGATCAACTCGTGGGAGTAGGCGCGTTGAAACATCCTCGCGCGGATTACCGAAACAGGGTGTTTGCCGATGCGCGAGCAACTGTATCAGCAGACGATTACCCCGTTGAATTGGGTTGGGTCGTTGTCACTAAATCGCACCAAGGGCGGCGACTCTCTACTCGCATTGTCGGCCAGTTACTTCCTTTCGCGAAGAACGAGAACATTTTCGCGACAACCCGGGCAGACGAGCGCGTCCTGAGTTTCGCGTTCGACTATGGATTTAAAATCAACGGGAAACCTTTCCCGAGCGGCCACGGCTACGATCTTGTTCTCTATCTTCGTAACGCGCATGATTACCTGCAGTGATCTTTTGGATTGAAATCGCCAATCGGTCCTTTCTACTATGGGCGCGCCAGCAGGGCGGGAAGTTCCTGATTGAGCCCGGTGGCCAAGTCGCTTCAACGGACTAATACCAATGTCGGCTCGAAAATTCGCCGCGGATAAATTGCTGTGGGAAACGCTGGGACGCTGGAAACGTTCAAGCCCTGAATTGGATCGCATTCAATTCCTGAAGACGGTGCCATTCTTCGACCGACTCTCGAATCGCCAGCTCAAAACTGTCTCGGATATCATGTTCGAGCGTAACTATGACATTGACGAATCAATTTTTGAGGAAGGACAACCGGGAGCCGCGCTCTTCCTAATTTTAGATGGCAAAATTGCGATAGAAATTTTCCGCGAGACCAGCACGCGTCTGGCTGTTTTGGAAAGAGGTGCCTTTTTTGGTGAGATGGCGCTGCTGGATGACACGCCGCGTTCCGCCAACGCGCGAGCTTTGGAACCGACTCGGACGCTGGCGCTTTATCGGAACGACCTTAACGGATTGATGGATCGGCATGCGCGAACCGCCTGCCAAATCTATCGTTCCCTTGCGTCGATGATCGGCGATCGCCTTCGTTCGACCAATGAATTGGTGCAGATGAAAATTTCTGCCGACACGGCCCGTTTGGAATGAGCAACGGTCAGAACTTGGAAGAGAAAGAGCGAGAACGGAAGGTTCGGCGCAAAATCTTTTATCTCATATTTGGAACACTGGCGTTGATTTCCTGCGGCTTCCTGATCTGGAAATTAAGCATTCTCATTCTACCGATCATCGTCGGCGCGTTAATGGCCTTTTTATTCCGGCCCGTAAAAGAGCGCTTCGAGGTCCGGTGGTTGCCTCACGAGATTCAAGTCCTTTGTTCCTTCGCAGCCATTGGTCTTGTCCTGTTTTTCGCTTTCAATACTTTTCGCAAACACATTCCCGACGAAAAGCAGAAGCTGGAATTCAAGGTCCGCTTGAAATACAAACTGAATGACAGATACCGGCAGCTGGTGGCGAAATCGCCGGAGGGAAAATCAAACGCGGTGACGGCGCTACTTGAAAAGGAACTTGGCCCGCTCATGGACAAGATGAATCAGGTGCTCGCACTTAACGCGGGGGAACGCAATCTGTTCCTGAAATACGCTGCCGGATACAATGGCAAACCTCCCATTCAAAGTAAGTTCGTTGATTACTTTCGAGCGAATCAAACAACCGGGAAATATGTAATTCCCGAAGAGACTCCTACGGGTGCAGCTTCGCCCGCGGCTCCGGCTGCGCCTGCTACGACTCAACCTCCGGCTGCAGAGGAAGGCACGAGCCTGGAAAGCAAATTTTCCGCCTGGATTTTGGCGCCGTTAATTTTTCTCTTTCTCGGTTTCGATAACGGACAGATACGTCGCTTCTTTATTAGCCTGGTCCCGAATCGCTACTTCGAGTTGTCGCTCACAGTCCTCGACAGACTCGATGATGCTATCGGCAGATATTTGCGCGGGACATTGATAGAATGTTTTCTGGTGGGCCTGACTCTTGTACTCGGATTGATCCTCCTTGGGATTCCGCTGGGGATCGCTGTGGCCATTGGTGTAGTTTCGGGACTTCTCAACGCCATTCCGTTTCTGGGCGCGTTGATCGCTCTGGTGATTGGTGTTAGTTATGCGCTGATCGCGGAGGACGTGAGACCGCTAATTCCCGGCCTGAATCCGAATGACCTGGCGCTGTACGTAGTGGTCCTGGTCGTAATCGCGCACGTGCTGGACGATGTGGTCTTTCAGCCGTTTGTCCTGGGTGGCGCGGTGAACGTTCATCCACTGGTGGTTGTCATTGCGATCATCGCCGGTTCTCTCATTATGGGTTTATGGGGCATGTTGTTCGCTATTCCAACGGTGGTCGTCGTCAAAACTGCGGTCGAGACCTTCTTCAAAGAACTCAAAGATTATCGCATTATTTGATACGAGCTTTCCGACCTCGACAACGCACGTCAAGCGCTACCGAGGTTCATCTGGTTTTTTCGTGTTTGAGATTTCGAGCTTGAAATTTGTCTGGGATTTGGGTTTTGAGATTTGGACATGGCCATCTCACCGCGCCTGATCAGCCTCAATTTCGGGTCCCAGACCGTTGGTCTGGCAGAGTTCCGCGTCCAGGCTCACGGTGGCCTGGTCTTGCTGGATTATCGTTTGCGGGAAGCGCCGCTCGATCCTGCGACTGGCCAACGTCGCGAGGCCCACACTGCATTGCACGAGACGGCTGTCGCGTTGCGTGAAATGATGGGCGAGCTGCATATCAAACACGGCTCGGTGAATTGCGCGTTGCCCGCGCAATCGGTTTTTGCGCGTTTTGTTAAACTGCCATCGCTTGAACACGAAAAGCTGGAGAAGGTCATCGCCTTCGAGGCGCAACAAAATGTTCCGTTCCCGATCGACGACGTGGTTTGGGATTATCAGGTGGTCGGAGCCGGGTTGGACGAGCAAGTTCAAGTAATCCTGGTCGCGATTAAGCACGATCTACTCGATGGAATTAACGGCGCTGTGGAAGAAACTGGGCTGCTTACTTCCACTATCGATGTGGCGCCGATGGCACTCTACAATGCATTTCGCTATAGCTACCCGAACGTTAACGACTGCGCGTTGCTCGTGGATATCGGGGCGCGCACAACCAATGTTCTCTTTATCGAGCCTCGAAGAATTTTCTCGCGCAGTCTTCCCATTGGCGGCAGTTCGATTACCGGAGCAATTGCCAAGGAATTTGGCGAATCCTTCGAGGCGGCAGAAACTCGCAAGAAGCGAGACGGCTTTGTAAGTCTGGGAGGCGCTTACGCTGATCCCTCAGACCACGATATTGCCCGCGTCTCGAAGCTGGCGCGCAGCACCATGACCCGACTGCACGCGGAGTTGATGCGCTCGATCAGTCATTATCGGGCACAACAAGGGGGAAGTCGGCCGGACTGCATCTTTCTTTGCGGCGGAGCCGCGGGTATGCCCTACATGCGCGAGTTTTTTCACGAGAAATTCAAGTTGCCGATCGAGTTTTTTAATCCGCTTCGAAACGTAGCTGTATCGGAAGCAGCCTCGGCATCAGGTGTCGCACACTCCGCGCATCTGCTTGGCGAATTAGTTGGCCTGGCGCTGCGCAGCGTGACGACCTGTCCGATGGAATTAAGCCTGCTTCCGGCGAGCGTTGTTCGAAGGCAGGAATTGGAACGGCGTCGGCCGTTCTTCATTGCGGCAGCCGCATGCGTGGTTCTCGCCATGCTGGGCTGGTCGTTTTATTACACGCGAGCAGCGCAGGTAACGCGCGAGACCGCCGAGTTGATCCAGCAAAAGAATGGCTCCATGCGAGTAGCAGAAGCGCAGCTTGATAAACTCAAAAAGCAGATCACCTCACTCGACAGCGTTGCCACTCCGCTTATTAGCGCAGTCAATGATCGCGACTTCTGGCCGCAAATTCTTGACGATCTAAACTCGCGCCTTCCTGAGGCTGACATCTGGATCACCGAGCTCGGAGCGACTTCTGGTGGAAAACTTCTGGGCGCAGGTGAAAAACGCGCCGGAGAAACTGCACCTGTGTCTCCTCTGCCACCTTCTGGAGCGGCAGTGAAACCTGTGGCCGCCGGCGCGAAGTCAATCGATGGCATCCTCGTGCGGGGTCTTTACCTTTATAATCCGAAACAACAGGAGATCGTCGTCGATTATTTGCGCAATCTGGCAAGCTCGCCGTTCTTCGTTGTTGATCCAAAAACTCCTGAGCGGGTGATCAAGTCGAACTCCGTGCCAAACGACACGGAATGGGCGTTCCCTTACGAGCTCCAGCTCACACTGCGCAAGCCGGTGAAATTGCCATGAGAGTCAACCACGGGTTGCTAACCACGAATAGACACGAATTGGGGGAGCAAAGGAGAGAACCACGGATAACCGGGATGACACGGATGTTTGCAATGACGAACGAGGAATGACGAAACAAACCCCAACACCAGATTGCAGGGCGTCTGGGTTAGACGCCGTGGCGTTTCACAGAAACGCCCTACAATTATTCGTGTTCATTGGTGTTCATTCGTGGTTAAAACTTTTGGTTGTGGCTTCACCGCGCCGTGTCATTCGCCTGCCACGCCGTAGCCTTGGCGAAGGCGGGTGGTTAATTCGATGAAGTTGTGGTTTCAACAAAATAGGGCGCTCGGGACACTTCTGATTGTGTTTGGAATCGGCGCGTTATTTGCCGGGGTCCTTCTTTATTGGAGATGGGCGACGTGGAGCGATGCCAGGCAAACTTTTGATCAGGCGGCAGCAGAGAGGAATCGTCTCGAGCAGCTCGATCCTCTTCCCAATGACGTGAATTATCGGAAACTACAGGGTTACCTGGATCGATACAGCACTGCGCTGAACAAATTCAAAGACGAGCTAAAAAACGGCGTCGTCCCGGCGCCACCACTCGCGCCTAACGAATTTCAATCGCGTCTGCGTCTGGCGACAGTTGCCACGGTTAACAGAGCACAGACTAACAATGTAAAACTTCCGGATAAATTTGAGCTCGGCTTTGATGAGTTCGCCACGGGGTTGCCCGACACGGCTGTGGCGCCGCTCCTTGGGCAGGAGCTTTCTCAAGTCCAGATGCTCATGAACATTCTACTGGACGCCAAGGTGGACAGCGTGATTTCCCTTCATCGCACGCCGTTGCCTGAAGAACGGAAGTCTTTGTCGACTCCAACACCATCTCCAGCCGCCGGACGAACGGCGGCCAAAACAAGCACGCCGCCGCCGACAGCAATGCAGCGGAACGTTGTCGATGTGACTTTTAAAGCCACGCCTGCTGCAGCACGCAAAGTCTTGAACGAAATCGCAAATTCGAGCGGACAATTTTTTATTATTCGCACCCTTTATGTGCATAACGAAAAGGACAAAGGCCCTCCGCGCCAAAGAACCGAGCCGACTCCCCCTCAGGCACCGCAGACCACGCCGCCTCAGCCGGGCGCAGCCGCGCCGCTAAATTTCATCGTGGGCAACGAGCACATCGAAGTCTCGGCCACGATCGAGATGCTGAGATTTGGATCTTAACCACGAATCAACACGAATGAACACAAATGAAGCAGAGAAACCAGGTTCGCCCGCGAATGACGCGAAGTAACGCGAATGATTTTCTTTTCCGGGATTTTTCTTTCGCGTCTATTCGTGTGATTCGCGGGCTTCTCTCTTCGTCATTCTTTCGTCATTCGACATTCGTGCTTCGTCATTAATAAATTCGTGTTCATTCGTGTCCATTCGTGGTTAAATGCTCGCCGTGGTGATTAACCATGGTGAAGACCGACTGGCTTAAGGCGCATTACGATCGGGTCGCGCTTATTGCCGCTGGGATAATCCTTTTCCTGTCAGCCATCTCTATTTGGTGGAACGCCATTCAGTTTGGGAATCGTCTGGTGGCGCAGCCCGGACCGCCGCCAAAGAACGCGTCGCCTCCGCCCGTGGCTACAGAATTGGATCGCGCAGCGGAGCGTCTTCAGCATCCTTCACAATGGAAATCCAGTACTCGCTCCGGACTTTTTGTTCCGGAAAAACATTTCATCGGCGCTAATAGATTTCCCGCGACACTGCAGAACACGCAGGTCCATGCGCCCGTCCCCAATGATTGGATAGAAAAATTTGGTTTACCGATCCAGGACGCCGACGTGCTCGAGCAGGATCCCGACATCGACGGATTCACCAACCTTGACGAATGGCAGGGAGGCACCGACCCAACGAATAAGGATTCGCATCCGGATTATCTAACAAAATTACATCTGGTGTCCGCCAAGGAGGAGCCGTTCCCATTCATTTTTTCATCCTGGGTCGGCGGAACCTTTGCGCTGAACACGATTGATCAAAGCGAACCGACGCAGTTTTTAAAGGTAGGCGACGTCATCCGTGGCACTGACTTTAAGATCGTTAAGTTCACCGGAAAACACGAACGCGATCAGTACGGTACTAAGGTTGATGTTTCAGAATTGCTCCTCGAACACAAAGCCACCCATGTACAGGTCACGTTGGTGAAGGAAAAGGTTGCTACCTCGCCGCAATCCGTGGCCACTTTCGTTTATACCTGGGGTGGGCGCCGGGAATTCGAAGTGAGAAAAGACCAAGAATTTTCCTTGAAACCCGTAGAAGAGATCAATTACAAGCTGGTAGATGTGCAACCAAACAAGGCCGTAATCGTGAATACGCAAAAACCAAATGCGCGGATCGAGATCGGTTTTGCACCGCCTTAACTCCTATGAAAATCGCTCTCCATAACTCCTCCTATGAAAATCAAATCGCAAAGTCTCCGTTGTAGGCGCAGCCGCGCTGGCTGCAATCCATCAAGTAATCAACAGAAGGTAACAAAGTTAAAGAAGGGTTCGGTTTTCAGAACCTCTCTCATTCGCGTTAATTCGTGTGATTCGTGGGCACTAAGATTCTTCGGCGGCGCGCCCTCGCCACGGCGAGCAAGCTGTGGTCGCGCCCTACCAATACTCATTTTTCTTTCGTTATCGCTTTTTTGCACCATTAGCTTTGCGCAAACCCCGGACAGCGTTGCCGAACGCGAAGTGCACCGGCGTCAGACCGGCATATCGCAAGGCGAAGCGGCCCTGGCGCGGGGGCAGGCTGCGATGAAAGCAAAAGATTACGCTGCCGCGCACGAAGAATTCAGAACCGCAGTCGTGTATCTGCCCGACGCAGTCGTGTCCGGAAAAGCGCACGACGAAGCTGTCGAAGGTTTTTGCAAAAGTGGCGTTGTTTTGGCAGAAGCGCGAATTGCTGAAGGAAGATACGCAGATGCCGAGGCAATCCTGAGCGAAGTTTTAAGTGACCGCTACGATCCCAAGTGCCATGCGGCACAGGAACTCTACGCGCACCTTCGGCAGCCCGGTTATTTCAACAAAACGATGAGCCCGACCTTCATCGAAAAAGTCGAGCAAGTGAAACAACTGCTCACCGAGGCCGACGGTTTTTACCAGTCTGGCCGTTACGACCTGGCGATGAAACGATACGATCAGGTGCTCGCTCTCGATCCGTACAACAGCGCGGCGCGCAAAGGCCAGGAAAAAATCAATAACACCAAGTACAAGTACGGCGAAGAAGCGTATAACGAAACACGATCGCGCCAGTTGTGGCAGGTGGAAAAAGGATGGGAACAACCCGTCCGCCGCTATGGTGCGACGGGCGAGCCGGCCAAGCTCGGCATTCAGAAAAACTTGACCGACACAGCCAGAATAAACAATAAGCTAAACACGATAATTATTCCGCGTGTTGAATTTCGCGACGCTACTCTTCGCGAGGCAGTCAATTTTCTCCGGGAACAAGCAGTGGA
>Ga0209801_1000291_pt1 | contig 34764 bp, 29 predicted proteins | sample GraSoiAngelo_127_FD_185884 | JGI IMG/M metagenome (GOLD analysis project Ga0209801, IMG submission 185884) | Grasslands soil microbial communities from the Angelo Coastal Reserve, California, USA - 14_0927_09_40cm (SPAdes) (version 2) | ecosystem: Environmental > Terrestrial > Soil > Grasslands ... | reverse complement strand
GCTCGGCATAGCTCTGCTTCTGCTAGGCGCCGCTGCTGGCGCACCATTCCTTTCTAAGTTAGCAGGTATCGCCAAGGGAGACCTTGCCTTCGCAGTGGGATTAATGGTGCTACTAATGGTGTTGACAGTGGCATACATGCCGCTCGTCCTGCCTCTGCTTCTGCAAGGTGTTTCGGTCGATCCTTTGAAAATCGCGCGCGCGCTGGTTCTTCTCATGTTGCTGCCTCTATTTGCCGGCCTTGCAGTGAACGCTCGGTTCGGAGGCATTGCTGAAAGAACTCGCGCGCCGTTTAATCGAATCTCCAGCCTCAGTTTGGCTTTACTGATCGCTCTGCTCTTATTGACGAACATCCGAAATGTCATAGCTTTGTTCGGTACACGTGGCATATTGGCGAGCATCCTCTTTCTTCTCGGCGGTGCTGGAATCGGGTGGCTGCTGGGTGGTTCGGGCCTCGGGACAAAGGGCGTCCTTGCGTTAGGTACTGCACAGCGCAATATTGCCGCCGCACTTGTGGTTGGCGGCAAAAACTTCGACAACCCAACGGTACTTGTGATGATTGTCGTCGTTGCCGTTGTTGGGCTTCTCATTTTAATGCCGCTGGCGCGGGTCTTAGCAACTCGCGGCGCGGAAACGACAGCTTAGAACATCACAGGTTGAGAACCGCATTGTGGTCCAGTCTTGGAATGGACGAACTACGAACTTTCATGAGAGCAGAGCTGTCGTTTCATGTCTTTACAGTGGTCGTCGTTGCACTTGCTAGCTTTACTTTCATAACTCCTGCCCAAGCTCAAGTCAGAGGCGTCTATCCCGTAGGCATGAATGCCACGAACTCTGGAGTCACACCCGAAGCAGGAATTACCTATTCAAATCTTTTTGTTTTTTTCTCGCGTGATGAAGAGAAGGGTCTTCACGGCGAGACCTTAGCTACTGGCCAGAATTCGATCATGATGGACATGAACAGTTTTGTCTGGGTGAGTAAAAAGCAGATAGATCTGCTTCGTGGCGCCGTATTCTCGGCATCCGCTACCCTTCCAATTGCTAACAATTCGCTTACTTCCGATGTTCACGGTCCCCTTAGCGGCGGTGGCGGATTTGCGGACTCGTATTATCAACCGTTAATTCTTGGCTGGCGAAAGCAGCGCGTTGCCGTGCGGGCGATCTATGGGTTCCTGGCACCGACCGGAAGATTTAGCGCGAGTGCCAACACGAATGTCGGTTCTGGCTACTGGACCTCTGTGGTTGCGAGTGGACAGACGATGTATCTGAATGTGAATAAGAGCACTGCGTTATCAGCATTTCAGATGTATGAATTCCACGGTACCCAACAGGGCACAATGATCCACTCCGGCCAGACCGTCAACCTCGACTATTCGCTGACCCAGACCTTTGCGCTGCAACGTAACTTGCGCTTTCAACTTGGGTTGGTGGGCTACGGTCAGTGGCAGACTACTGATAAACATGGGCCGAATATTACGGCCGAACAGGCAGCGGCACACTACAAAGTCAACGCTCTAGGGCTCGCGGCCAATGCAATGTTGCCTGAGCGGAAAGTGAGCGTCGGCATCAAGTATTTTCACGAATTTGAGTGCAGATCTACGTTCCAAGGGCACACACTGCAGATTTCCGGCGCGATTACGTTCTAAACCAGATGCATTGGCCAGTGGCCTTATGGATTCTGAAATCGGCACCCATTTCTCCTACGCGCTTTTCTGATCGAGCATCACGCCACAACAGAACGTCCTTCGCAGTTCAGGACCGTGTCCGGGATGATGAAGAATGTCCCTCGAGGCAGCAACTTCACTCAAGTCCTCTGATAGAATACCTCCCGCTCTTTCGCATCCTTCCGCTCCGATCCGAAACCCTCACGGTGACGGTCCTTTGCGAAACCACAACATTTGTTGAGAACTGCTCGCGGAGAGGCGGGTTCTAAGACGAAAGGGGACACCCGTGGAAGGACAATCGTTTCGGATACTTGGGGTAGATGATTACGAGCCGTGGCGTCGTTTTGTAGCTTCGACACTTCACAAACAGCCCGGGTTGCTGATTGTGGGCGAAGCCTCGGGCATGTTTCCCCGGAAGCCTTGGCGGGCGGCCCGGTCGGAAAAGTACGCGACGGAGACGAGATCGAAATTATCATCGACCGCGTCCGGCTTCAGGCGTCCATCGATTTTGTCGGCGAGAATGGCGAACGATTCGACGCCGAAGAGGGCTCGCGGCGGCTGCAGCGAAGGGGGCCACGGCACGATCTGGCGCCTGACCCGGACATGCCGCAGGACACACGCCTTTGGGCGGCGATGGTACAAGCTTCCGGCGGCATTTGGGGCGGTTGCGTCTACGACGCGGATGCAATTGCCGACGCCCTAAAGCACCATCATGGATTCACGGTTGTGTCCGGGGGAGATTTGGTCGAGTAGGCGGGGATTGCAGCCGTTGTAATCGCCGCGATGGTGAGCCAAGCCGCGAGTACCAGAAGACCGCCGCGAAAGGCTCCGCTCGAGTTCTTGAGCAGGCCGATCATGTAGGGTCCGAAGGCTCCTCCCGTATTGCCTAACGAATTGATGAGCGCAATGCCGGTGGCTGCAAGTGCCGGCGGCAGCATGCCGGTCGGCATTGCCCAAAACGGCCCGCACATGGAATTCGCTGCCAAGGCCGCCAATCCGACTCCGATAAACATCGGCACGAAAGAGCTAGCGTGTGCGGCAGTAACGAGCGACGCAACTCCCGCAAGCGCGCAGATGGCGACATGCAGGCGGCGCTCACCCGTCCGGTCGGAGTTCAGACCTACGACAACCATGGCGATCGCGGTGAAAACATAGGGGATCGCCGTGAGCAGACCGATCTGAAACGTGCTCATTCCAGATTGGCTGCGGATGAGTTTCGGCAGCCAAAAGCTGACGCCATAAACCGTGGTGTTCATCCCAAAATAGATCACCGCCAGCAGCCAGACCGTCCCAATCTTGAATACTGCCCATGGATTCATGCTGATCGGCAGTGCAGCGCTTCGTTCCTCCTCAAGCGTTGTCACAAGCCACTTCTTTTGCTCGGCGGTGAGCCATTTAGCCTCGGAAGGCGATTCGGCAAGAAACATCAGGACCGCCCCACTTAATAGGACGGCTGGAACCGCTTCCAGCAGGAACATCCACTGCCATCCTGCAAGCCCTTTGACGTTGTTCATGTTCAGGAGCGCGCCGGAAATCGGTCCAGCGATCACGCCCGCCAACGGCGATGCCGTCATGAAGGTTGCGACTGCACGAGCGCGCGTGGAAGCAGGGAACCAGTTCTTTAAGTAGTAGATCATTCCAGGGAAAAATCCCGCTTCTGCGACGCCGAGCAGGAACCGCAGCATGTAAAAACTCCGTGGCCTCGAATGAAAAGAATGGAAGCGGAGACGATGCCCCACGCCAGCAGGAGAAATGCAATCCATCGTCGTGCCCCCAGTCCCTCAAGTACACGGCTGCTTGGTATCTGAAACAGGAGATAGCCCAGGAAAAAAATGCCTGCGCCCAAGCCATACACCTCATCGTTAAACCCGAGTAGGCCCTGCATCTGCAGCGCTGCGAAACCGACGTTAATCCGGTCGATGTAAGCGACGATGGATAGCACAAACAGAAACGGCAACAGCCGGACTCTCAGACACTCTTGTGTTATTAACGCCGTGGACATCCTGTTCATCCACCTAGGTGCTGTCCTTCAATCCGCCGAACGTCTTCGAGCAATTCTGGGAAAGGCCCCCACTTGACGAGTTTCCCGCCAACAATTCCGGACCCTGAACCGACAACAACCAATAGCGAACTTAGCATCATCCAATGAGCCTTCCTCGTCGTGCACTTGACGCCAAATCGCCAAATTTCTACGAAACTCCACTGCCATGGATTTTTTCACGGTCCGTCACGCTCCAGCTGCTGTACTGCTTCTTTATTATTAGGCATGACCGGCGACAGATTGTTCACTTCAACGTCACTCCTCATCTCACCAGCAGTTGGATCGTCCAACAGCGTCGAAAAACCAGACTAACCCATTGAAAAGACGTGATCGCCAGGTGTGGTTTTTCATGCACTTTCGCGGGCCGAAGGCCCTGGATGACAGCTAAGAAAAGCGTTTCCCTACTAATCGGCCTCGACATACCTGCTCTTCGATCACGACCAGAAATACGGCCTGGAAGTACTTGCCGCCCTTCGCTCCCTGCAGATCACCTGGCGTGCAGAGCCAACAGTTGCTGCCGCAGAGCGAGATTTTCGAGGATGAGATCCTCTGGCGACTGAAAACACTGACAAACCAACCGAGGAGATAGCGAAGCCCGACGATCATTGCCAAGAATCATACCGGATTCTAGCAAGTCGAATTTTTCGCGAATGATTGATTCTGCGAGTGCATGTAGTTTTGATGAGAGACACGTCTAGGCCTTATTACTTGCCGTCTGGGGCAAATGCCTCGGTGTGGTCGGTCTGCGCGCGGGCCTTGTTGATCTTCCGGAAAACTGAATCGTCGGCGGCTTTGATGAGGGTCTTTGTCTTTTCGAACTCGGCACTGGCTTCCGAACTCCTTCCCATCGCTTGGTAGGCTTTGGCCAAATGCCAGTGAACATTGACATTGTCGGGGGATAGCTTTGCCGCGAGCTTCAGTTCGCGTAATGCGTCGCTCCACTCGCGGTTCTTGCTATCGACGATCCCCAGATCAAGGTGCGCCATGGCTGTATTCTGGTCTAGTCGGATGGCCTTTTTGAGCAAAGGGGCGGCCACGTCGGGGTGATCCATCCTTACGTAGGCGTCCGCCAAGTACACAAGTGCCTGAACGTGATCGGGCACATTGGCCAGTTCCGCTTGAAACTCGTTCGCTGCCTCTTGGTATTGCCCTTGGGTCCACAACAGGTATCCCAAACCGAAGTGCACATTTGGCTCTTTGGGATTCGCCTTAACGGCCGCACGAAACTGCTGGATAGCGCCGGCGTGGTCTTGCATCTCATCCAACGCTTCGCCAGCCAGCATATCGGCCTCGGCCGATTCCGCATTTAGCATCAGAACCTCGTGATACACGTCGAGCACGCATTGATACTGCTTGGCCGCAAGGCAACTGTGAGCCAACATCAGACGAAAGGGGAGGTTCTCGGGATCGGCAGTAGTTGCTTGTTTGAGGTCAGGAACGGCTGCGCCGTACTCTTGCAGGCCGTAGTGGGCCATGCCGATCAAAGTTCTCAGGCGCTGCGCCTCCGGAGAAGACAGAGGCTCGCTGCTGAGCAAACGCTCGAAGGTGGAAATCGCTTCCTTCAAGTCCCCGGTCTTGAAGAGTGCGAGGCCGAGGTTCATCCGCAGCCCCGGCATGGCAGGATCGAGCGACATTGCTTTGCAGTAAAGAGGCACAGCCTGTTTGTAGCGCTCCTGGCGAGCTTCCAGGAAACCCAGATGGGCATAGGCCTCCGCACTCCTGGGCTGCGCTTTCAGAACGGCCTGCCATGTAGTCTGGGCTTCAGCGTTCTTGCCTTCTTCCTCGAGGCGAATAGCTGTCTGACGCGGATCGGTTGCTGTCGCGTCCGACTGCGCCAGCACACCTGGGTGTTCGCTGGTCAACACCGCAACCAGGAGGGCGAAGAACCCCAGTGAACAAAATTTCCCCCTCATCCGTGCCTCCCGTCGGCATTCTCGCTCCCCTACAATACAAGCGCAACGGGGAGCATGTGTCCAGAAGAAAAATTGGGCGTGGCGGGTGAGTGCTCGACACGCCCGGAATCGGAGGAGGCTTCGCGTCAGAAGCTCAACTTCGCCCCAAGCTGCAGGACGCGTGGGTCGTACGTCGTGGTCACGTGTCCGAAGTTCCCATCATTCGTGCCCGTATCGACACCAAGGAATTCGGTGTGGTTGAAAGCATTGAAGGACTCGAATCGCAGTTCAAATTTCACCCTTTCCGTGATAGGAACGGTTTTGAACAGCGACAGGTTGAAGTTGAAGAGGCCGGGCCCAACGACCGCGTCTTTCCTTGCGTTGCCAAAGCCCTGGTTGGTACCGCCATTCCAAGGGGCGACCGGGGCCGCAAAGGAGCTGGTGCTAAACCAGGCATCGACGGTGTGCGGGTAGCGAATAGGGGCGACCTGATCGGGCCGATTTCTCGGAACGCCACCCAACCCGAGCGTGTCCTTGCCGTTGTAGCTGATCCCATTGCCGCCATTCACTGGGACTCCGGTTTGTGCCACGGTTACGCCGGAGAATTCCCATCCCCCAAGTATGGCCCGCAGCGTGCGGTTAGATCCGTGCGACGTGAAGAATGGGAGGCGGTAAACGTAATTGGCGTTGAAGATATGCCGCCGGTCGAGCGCTCCCGACCCGCGGTCATAGGCCAGGTTGAACGGATTGGAAGTCGAATTGAGATCATTGCTCACCACATCGATCTCGTGAGACCAGGTGTAGGCCAGCTGGAACGTAAGCCCATGGCGATTCTCCATTCGGATACCCCCCTGGAGTGAGTTGTAGTTGAGATTGGTCTGGTTGGTCTCTTGCGTGATCGAGCTGAAGCCGGGGAAGATTCGATAGAGGTTAGCGTTAAACGCGGGAAGATTCTTGCTAGGGTTAGTGGGATCTGGGAGCTGGCCCGCAACACCCTGCCGATCGTAGTACGGATTCCCCGGCCCCCGGGGATCATTTGCGGTCAATGGAAGTGTATTAATGGATTTGTCGACGCTCTGGTCCCAGCCTCTGGAACCGACGTATTGCACGACGGCGACCACCGACTGCGCGACCTGCCGTTGAACTCCCAGGCTGAACATCAACGTCCCCGGGGGTTTGTACCTGTACTGCAGGTTGGTCAGTGTTGAAGGAAACGTCTGCGCAGTGGTAGCACCCGTAATCGCACTGGTGTTGGGATTGGAAAAGTAAACATTGGTGGCCGATGGCTGGTACGCAAAGGGCGGATTCAAAGCAGCGTTGTAAACATCGTTACCCTGAACGCGCTCGTAGAATACGCCCGCGCCGCCCCGCAACACGGTCTTGCCATCTCCCAGAACATTGTAGGCAAACCCGACCCTCGGTTCCCACGTGTTGTAGTAGTTCTGCACGTTTCCGCGGGGGAATCCACCCACAGCCGCTTCCCGGATTCCGTTGAGATAGAAATTCTGGCCGTTGAAGGACGTCAGTACGGCGGGGTTCAGGGTCCCGTCAGGATTCAGAGGATAAGGCTGAGACCGGTCATAATCGGCGGGAACGAAATTGGCGAACTGGTTATATCGTTCGAAAGCATGTGGCATGGCGTCGTAGCGGAGTCCCAGATTGAGGGTTAGAGCCTGTGTGACGTGCCAGTTGTCATTTCCGTAGAAGCCGTAGTTGTCGTTAACCCAGTGTTTGCCGGCGAGGAACTGCAGTTGCGTAAAGCTGTCGGCATCGCCCAGCAGGAAGTTGATGTAGGAATCCTGCGAAAACGAGCTGTTGCCGAAGATGGCCGTACCTTGCGTATTGGCCTGTAGTTCCTGGTTCTTGGCATCGTGCAGCCAGCTGAAACCGAACTTGAACTGGTGCCGGCCATGCGTCCAGGAAAGATCATCCCGCGTCTCATACCCGAAGTAGGAGTTTTTCCAGGGGTAATAGCTTGAACTCCAAATTGTGTTGTAAGGCGCACCCAGCCGAACCTCGGGCAGGCGGGCCTCCCGGTTATTCGCCACCGGGAAGAACGAGGTAGCTATCCAGCCGCTGGGCTGCGAAAACGACGTGAGGCCGGCCCCCTTCACTGGGCTGAGGTGAATAGTGTTGCCGCTGAACAAGAAACTGGTTTCGTTGAGCAACGACGGCGAGTAGGTCTGGGTCAATTTAAGCGTCGATGACCAGGAAGGATTGAGCATGGCCGTGCCCACTGTGGGGTACGTGCTATTACCCCACAATGGCGGGTAGTAGGTCTGAGTCATCGCGTCATGCAGGTAATGGCCCATCAACTGGAACTTACTGTTGATATTGTGGTCAAGTCGAACCGCGTCTTCCCGCACGTTGGTCGGCTGGGCAATGGACGCGATGTATTGACTGGTGCCGAAGTTCGGTAGTGGGAAAGTACCCGCGTTTAACTCCAGGACCGCGTTTTGATCGATCAGGTTCGCCGGGATGACCACCGTACGCGGTGTTGGCCCGCTGGGGAACGGCGTTCCAGCAACCAAGCCTTCAGACGCATAGAGCGCCAGTTTGGCCGGATCTTGAGTTATGGGAACAATCGGAGTCTTGCCGTTGGAAGGAACGGTATAGGTTAGAGGCTGCCCGAGCGTCGGGAAGTTGATCGCCATAATGGTGTTCGAGACTGTCGGCGTGCTGCCTTGAATCAATCTCCGCCACTCCTCGTTCACGAAGAAGAACGTCTTCTTCCCCTTCCCCAGCGGGCCGCCGAAATTGAATCCGGGGATGTTCAGCCGAAATTCCGGCCGCTTCTTGCCGGCGCGGTTCAGGAAGTAGTTATTTGCTGCGTACAGTTCGTTGCGGTTGAACTCCCAGATCGAGCCGCGGAACTGCTGGGTCCCGGACTTGATCACCATGGCGATGGTGCCACCCGACCCGATGCCATAATCCGGCCCGTAGTTGCTGTCGAGCGTCTGGAATTCGGAGAGAGCGTCGATCGACGGTAAGGAACTGAAACAGCCCCCGCAACCACGATCGTTCAGTTCGCCTCCGTCCAGCAAGTAGATGTTGTGAGTATTCCGGGTTCCATTAAAGCTGATGCCGTTAGCAGTTGTAAGGGCGTTCACTCCCCCAAATGCGGGTAGGGTATTGGACTTGCCCATCCCCAAGGCGGCCAGCGAGGTGACGTTGCGACCATTGGTCGCGAGCTGGGTCACCTGCTGGCCAGTAATCAGACTGCTGATTTCATTACTGGCCGACTGCACCTGCAAGGCATCGGCTTCTACGTTGACGGTCTGTTCGGTGCCCCCAACTTTTAGGGCGATGTCCTCGACTAGGGTCTGGGCCACGTGGACGACGATGTCCGTCTTCGTGTACTTCGCGAATCCAGCTGCCGATGCTTCGAGTTTGTAGCGTCCAACTCCCACGTTTGGGAACAGATAGGCGCCAACCGAGTTCGTAGCGACCTGTCTGACCTGTCCCGTCGCCATGCTGGTGAGCGAGATGTGGGCATTCTGAAGCGCCGCTCCTGTGCCATCCAACACGGTCCCAGTGATCGAAGCGTTTTCCTGTGCCGCAGCTAAGGTCGTTAACAACAACAGCGCGCCAAGTGCAAATTGCACCAACGTATAGCGCCACGCTGGCCCTTCTCTCGCGGAAACGTTTCCAACACCGCGCACTTGGACTGTCGGGTAATGCATAGTCGCCTCCGCATTCTCGCGTAGCGGATCTTCCGCTACGTCCTGGTGTGTTGGACCCCATTCGTGGATCTGTGTGCAGATCCTGCGCGTCGAACCGTGGGCGGGTTTCGGGAACAGTAAACGCCTAGTAGTCGTTTGCGTAATCGTTTACTAGAGTCGAGTTTCTTATGCCATTCATAGAAGATTGTCAACAAATATTTTTTTTTGGAATCGGAAACCGGCTCGCAGGCATTGGCAGAATGGCTGGTATCGTTTCCATCGATCTCCACTTGCCGTGTGTTTGATAGAAGGCGGACCTGAGTATTCGTTTGCTCCGCACGCGACTGAACGAGTTGGGATGGAGCGAAGACCCGCCTGCAGGACGTGGATGGACGCACGGTGAGTCGGAAAAAGGATGTGCAGGGGACGACCCATTCCGTCGCTCAGCTAAGCTCGACTACAATTTTCTCGCCGCCAGGTGCGCTCATGCCCGCACCTAAGGTCGCTTTGGATCGCCTGCTCGCGGCAGTTTAGATGAAACGATGCCCGCCCCTTCCCGGAGGAAATAGAAATGGTCTGCAACCAGATTGGTCAGGTTCTCGACTCTACCGTCAGGCCAGAAAATTATTGCCTTGTCGACCCTTTTATGCCGGCCCAGCCCAAAGTGAATGCGAACATCGTTCTGCGACAGGTAGCTGCCACCGCTGATCACCTCACCAAGCAGCAGCAGGTCGCCCGCGGCGGCGCGCACGCGTGCGTTCAACGCCAAACGATTACTCTTGAGGCCCTCGAGTTGAAAACTAATCCAATGATTCGGTGGCCCACCCTCTGGCCGCAAGATCATCGGCTTGCCCACCAGGTTTTCAACTATCGCCTCGAGCTTGCCGTCGTTAAAGAGGTCGGCAACTGCCAAGCCTCGGCCGACCTGCGGAATCTGAATCGCGAGTCCCGCTTTCGCACTAATGTTCTTGAAGGCTCCATTTCTCTCATTGAGGAAGAGCAGCTTTGGCTCACGGTACCGGAGCTGCGAGTGAACGCTGTCGACCTGTGGATAGACGTGTCCGTTGACCAGGAAAATGTCTTGCCATCCGTCATTGCCGAAATCGACAAACACGTCGCCCCATCCTACGTAGCCTCTTGTAGCCTGTGCGATTCCCGAGGAATCGGACTCGTCCGTGAATCTCATTTGTCCATCATTGCGATAAAGCGTGGCGTACTCGTTATCGAAATGCGAAAGCAAAACCGACATGCGACCCTTATGTAGGTAGTCTCCTATCGCAATTCCCATATTGGCCTGCGCGGCACCGTTTTCGTCCAAAGCGATTCCGGAGGAAAACCCGGTGTCGCTAAATTTGCCGGCACCATTACCGCGATAGAGATAATTTGGCTGGCTATCATTGGCTACAAGCAGGTCCAATTTGCCATCGTTGTCAAAATCGGACCAGACGGCCGTCAAACCATATCGGTGTTCGGGATCCGCCACACCGGATGCCTGCGAAACGTCGGTGAACGTGCCGTCGCCGTTATTCCGGTACAGGTTGTCAGGGGAACCGTTCAGGCCGCGTGGACCGCACTGCACATCGATGCCCACGTATTTGCAGGTTTCTCGGGAGCCGAATACGGGTAGTGATTCGAGATGAAAATCCACATAATGAGCGATAAAAAGATCGGCCCAGCCATCTCCGTTATAGTCACCGAACGCCGCTCCCGTGGCCCATCCAGAGTCGTTCCCCAGCCCGGCGCTTTTGGTCACGTCGGAAAATGTGCCGTCACGGTTATTGCGATAGAGCACCACCCCGCCAAAACAGGTCACTAGCAGGTCCGGCCATCCGTCATTGTTGTAGTCTCCGACCGAGGCACCCATCGCCCAGCAGGGGTAAGCCACTCCGGCCTTATCGCTCACATCGGTAAATGTCCCATCGTGATTGTTGTGGTACAAAGCACTCCGCGCCTTCCTGCCGTGGAGTGCCATGTCGACGGTTTGTGCATTGGTGAAATAAATGTCGGGCCAGCCATCGCGATCGTAATCGACCACGGCTACGCCGCCGCTCATCGATTCCACGATAAACTTCTGCTCCGGGCTGGAAAGATGTTCAAATTGAATGCCTGTCGACTGGGTGATGTCCACTAACTGGGGATACGGCTCGCCCACACGGTTAGCAACCTGTACGTCGCGCTCAGAACCTGGTTTCCGTGCTGGTTTTCGTCGAGAACTGCGCGGCGATTGTCCCAAAACCGCGGGGATGAGAAACAGAACGATGAGATACAGAGCAGACAAGGCCACAAAACCTTGGACCGGTCCTCGCGTACCCTTTGCGATCGCCAAAGCGTCGGCGGAGGTTCGTTGTCTGTAGCTCATTCTCGTCTCTGATCTGTTCGCCCCCACGTGCGAACTACCCAACGATTAGGGGCCGTGAACAGATGAGTCCAGCCACGGCCCAACACGAATCTTGTGCTTGAGTTGCATGCGCGCATCAAGGAACCGGCTTGCCCTGTATGCTGCATTCAGCGAGCGATGCGTTTATCCATCTGAATTACCTGAATGGAGTATGGAGGTGCGGTGTAATTCAGTTCACGGCCAATGTTGCTAAGGCTGCTCTCGACGGGCACTATGCGTGCCGGCTCTTCCAGTGTGTTCGTCGCCTCGGTGCTATTCGCTCGCAGTGTGATCAGCTTTCCCGCATTCGCCAGTCCTGGCCCCTCGAATTTGAAGTGAATCGACTGTGCCTTGGATTCGGCATTGACCAGCTTCACATAAATCCGGCTCTTGTTGGTGTCCTCGGTGACGGAGTAGAACAGTTTGGGTCCTCCATTTTCCAGTTTCGAGTCTAGAATTTCGTCTCCGAGGTAAGTGGAAAACATGACTTGCGCGTGGTAGCTCGGTGACCCATAACTTCGCATTGCGTCATAACCAATAAGGTCCGATTCCCACTGCATTCCCCCGGGATTTACGTTCACAAACAGTGGCGCGTAGCAAGACATCACGACGATGTCGCTGTTTCGCTCCAGTCCCGTCATCCATGCCGCGTCGCCCAGTGCTGCCCCAAAGTTCGGCGTCGGCGAGCCTTCCCGCGTCGCCCATTCACCTACGAAGACCTTCGGACCACTGCGGTCGGTTTCGTCATAGTGCGTCGCATCGTGGAAGAACTCGGTGGCCCGTCTATAGTAGTGATCATCGATTACGTCCGGACGAATGCTCTTCACCGGCGTGGTCGCAATGATCTGAAGGTTGGGATATTTCGCTTTTATGCCTTTGTAAAACTGAGCATAACGGCCATCGTAACTTCCTGAATGGTCGAAAGCATCCTCGTTGCCGACTTCCACGTAAGTGACCTTGAACGGCTGCGGATGCCCGTCCTTCGCGCGGATCCCGCCCCACTTCGTGTCCGTTGAACCGGTCACATACTCAATTTCGTCCAGCGCATCTTGCACGTACCCCTCGAGATCGGGTCCGGGATTGACGTGCTCCTGAGACAACGAATACCCAGCGTAAACCGCAAGTACTGGCTCCATGTTTAGGTCCTCGCACCACTCGAGAAATTCGAGAAGACCCATGCCGTCTGATGAGATGTAACGCCAGGGACTCGGGTGCGTTGGCCGGTCGACGAGAGGGCCGATTGTTTTCTTCCAGTTGAAGCGGTCAGGAATGTGCTCTCCCTCGAGAAAGTTGCCGCCCGGGAAACGCAAAAAAGCTGGGTGCATCGCTGCCAGCTTTTCCATAATGTCCATACGATTGCCATTGGGTCGATCGTGGTACGTGGGTGGGAACAATGAAACTAGACTCAGCCACAGCGTGCCGGGATGTCCCACCGTGAGCACGAGATGATTCGTCGAGGAAGGCCGAATGGACCCGGTCTTTAATGAGAAGTGATATTGTTTCCACTGGGTAGTCAAGCCGGGCACACTTGTAGTAGCGAGAACCGTGTCGTCCGCGTCGGTAAGGAGCCTTATCGACACGGGACCCAGTGATTCGGAATCTTCTTTTGCATAAAACGACCCTTTGTAAGTGATGTTGGGCTTCAACGTCATACCCCAGTAACCACCGTTAAGCACGCCAGCTTGGTTGTGCTGATCAGCTTGACTGACCATCAACTTCAGGCTGTAGTTCAGAGCCTCGCTAGGCCCGGTCTGTGCATCAATCTCCATCGCAGCTTGGGCATTTCCGTATTCTGCCAACAGCCAGTACGGTACCTCTCGACGTCGCGCGCGGAACGTTCGGTTTCGGACCATTTCGGCGTAGAGGCCACCGTCGTACGAGTAGTTGATCTCCTCAGTCATCAAGCCGTATAGCATTGGGCTGAGCTTCGCAATTGGCTTGTCGACTTCAATGGTCAAAACCGGCTGTGCCTGAGTAAAAGCAGAAGCCGAAACCCAAAGCAAGATCGCCATGACTTCAGCAAACGTTCGCCTGCTCATGCAAAGCATCCCCTTCCTCGGTTGAGAATCGGTTGAGCAACATCTCGTAAGTGCTGGGTCCGCACAACCTCATTCCAGCTATTCTGGGAGCGTAATCTGGCCATTCACCTCGAACGTGCTGGTGACCGATGGAATTCCGGTACCTGGCTGTCCTCCCCCCACCGACACCGTGTACTTGCCTTGCGGGACGATGATGTCTCCGGCTTCGGAAACCATGCTGAGGTCGCGTGGGTTCAGGTGAAACTGCACGTTCTGGCTGGCGCCCGGGTCCAGATGGATACGCTCGAATCCGCGAAGGGCGCGGATCGGCGCGCCTGGGACATCAGGAAACCTCAGGTAGAGCTGCACCACGTCATCTCCACCTACTTTCCCCGTATTGGTCACAGTCACCGATGCATTCAGCGGATCACCGGCATTAATTGCCGCGTGCGGCAGAGTGAGATCGCTGTAGCTGAACGTGGTATAGCTGAGGCCGTATCCGAAGGGCCAAAGCGGCTCGCCTTCGAAGTAGCGGTAGGTGCGGCCCTTCATTGAGTAGTCCTCGAAATGGGGCAACTGGTGGACGTCTTTATAGAAGGTAACGGGAAGACGTCCGGCAGGATTGTTCTTGCCGCTCAGGGTCTCAGCAATTGCCGCCCCGCCATCCTCACCCGAATACCATGCTTCGAGGATCGCGTTGGCGTGAGCCTTCTCCCAGTTCGCGCCCAAAGCGCTGCCGTTCATGAGCACGATTACAAGAGGCTTCCCGGTTGCCGCGACCGCCTGCACTAAATCCTCCTCTGGCTTAGGCAAATCGAGGCTGGTGCGATCTCCACCCAAAAATCCGGGCTGGTCGACCGGCATTTCTTCGCCTTCGAGGCGGCTGGTGATTCCGACCACCGCGACAATAACATCTGCGTTCTTGGCGGCAGTGATCGCCGCAGGATCAGGAGTATTGTTCACAGGAGTCCAGATGAGCTGCTCTTCAATCTTGCCGTTCCCGAAATGGCCATAACTCACATCGAGCTTTACTGGGTGTCCTTTGTCTAAATGCACTTGGCCGAGGCTCGAGCGATTGCCAAACATCTGTGCTACTTGTTTGTCGTCAACCGAAACGCGAGCGAAACCATCAGCCTTGATACCGATCAAGTAATCGCCGGTTGCGTTGGGATTAAGAAAGCCGCTCCATTGAACCGACAAGCCGGGAATGCCTTTCGCCTGTTCGGGCAGGTTGCCTTCATTCAAGCTGACATTGGATTCGACGCGTGATGTAAGCGGCGTAGGTTTAGCTTCCCTGCTCGGCCGAGAGCTGTACTCGGCTTTTAAGCCGGGCTTGCGATCGGGCGTAGTCAGCAGCAACGCGGGCACCGGATCTGCGTGATCGGAAAGAAATTGTGTTCCGGGCACATAAGTAATGGTCGCGTTAGAAAACTCAGCCTTCATTCCTTCCAAGACGCTCACCGTGTGCGTTGGCGTTCCGTTGTAGTTGCCAAGCAGAACAGCAGTCTGTTCGGCGAGCGGACCAACCACCGCGATGCGCCTCGCCGACTTCAGAGGCAGTACGCCGTCATTCTTCAGCAACACCATCGATTCGTTTGCAATGCGGCGCGCGAGATCGCGATGGGCGGCACTGTCGAGTTCTTTTTCATCGATCTTGCTGTAAGGCACCATCGATGGAGGATCGAACATGCCAAGACACATGCGCGCGGTGAATAAGCGGATAAGCGCAGTGTCCACGGCGCTTTCGGAGAGATATCCTTGCTGCACAGCCTCGATATATGGCCTGTAATCGTGGTCGTCAGTAACTTTAGTGGTGAAGTCGATGCACTCATTGTCCATACCGCGTTCCAGCGAGATAGCGGAGGCTTGAGGTTGCGCTGCACGGAAGCGATGGCCGCTAAAAATATCGCGGACAGCACCACAGTCGGAGACTACATAGCCCTGGAACTGCCAGGCGCCACGCAGTATGTGCTGCAGTAAGAACTGACTAGCACAGGCAGGCTCGCCGTTGATCGCGTTGTAAGCGCACATCACAGATCCCGCGTGACCTTCAACTACGGCAGCGCGAAAGGCAGGAAGGTAAGTATCTTCCTGATCGTGCTTGCTGATATCGACGTCCGCAAAATGGCGTGTGGGCTCGGGGCCGCTGTGCACGGCGAAATGCTTAGGTGTCGAGATCACGCGATAGTAGTGAGGATCATCGCCTTGCATGCCAGTGACAAAAGCGACCGCCATGCGCGCGCTCAGGAATGGATCCTCGCCGTAGGTCTCCTGCCCTCGTCCCCAGCGTGGATCGCGGAAGATGTTTACGTTCGGCGCCCAGAAGTCGAGACCCTCAAAGATGTTGGAGTGGCCGGCGCGTTCGTCCTGAGCGTGTTTGATCCGGCCTTCGATACCAATCGTTGTCGCCATCTCATGAATGCGTGGCACGTCGAACGTCGCCGCGAGTCCGATGGGCTCGGGAAACTCTGTGGTGCCGTTAACAGAGACCCCATGCAAAGCCTCGCTCCACCAGTCGTACGCCGGGACATTGAGACGGGGAATCCCTCGCGCCTGATTGACGAGTTGCGACGCTTTCTCTTCAAGCGTCATGCGGTGGACCAGATCCGCCGCGCGCTCTTCGGGCGACAGTTTCGGATCCATGTAGGGAAGCTTGGAATTGTCCTGTGCTGTCGCGGCGCAGGTGATGAAGATAAAACAGGCGATTAAGACGGCTAGTATGAACTTCCCAAACTGGTTCATGTTTTCTCCTGGAAGAGGTTCAACTGCTCTTACTTGCAACCTGCCTGAAAACATAGATTCTTGCTAAAGAAAGGCATTACATGGTTCTGAAAACGATCGGCGACCTTGCTCGTATGCGTGCCAGAGTAGACTTCGAAGCTGTTCGCAATCCCATATTTGTCGAGAACATCGTGCAGCTTTTCCGTGTCCACGCGTAAGCGGTCCTGATCGCCGACATCGATTCGCGATTGCGCGATACCGACGCAGATTGCCGATGTACTGATCGATGAAAGCCAACGGTGCATTTGCCGTCCACTTGGCGAGCACATCCGGTTGAGCTTCGCCATTCTTGGTCGGCAGATCCAGATAAAGGGGAGGATTTTTCGGATCTGGAGACCACGCCGGGCTTGCAAGCTGGGCTCGCGCTGGAAATGGTAGCTTAGCTGACTCCTCAGGAGTCGTCACCTCCTCCAGTGCTTTTTGGATTTCTGGATTTGCAGCGCCGGCCGCGCGGGGCGACAAACAGCACGGACTCATGATGTGCAGGCTGCCGAACACATCGGCATGCTTCATGCCGATGCGCGTCGCGCCGTATCCGCCCATCGAATGGCCTACCAATCCACGACTCTCCCGATTTGGGAGTGTCCTGTAATGGGCATCGATGTATGCGACCACGTCGTGCGCAATGAATTGCTCGAAGTCTCCGGTTGTCACCGAGCTTGAATACATCGATCCGTTATGGACGGTCTTCGAATCGGGGAGGACCACGATCATCTCCTTGGCGCCCTGCGCGAAAGCGCCTTCTATGGTCTGCGGTACATGGATTTCATGGGTCCATTGCTCCGCGCCAATGGAATATCCATGAAGTGCATAGACAACCGGATACCGCCGAGATCTCTCTTGCGCATAGCCGGGAGGGAGAAAGACAAACACTTCCCGATCGACCGCGTCCCCCTCCAAGCTCCCCTCCAGCGCCGTTGCGTGAATCTTGATTCGCTCCACCGCTACGGGCTTAGCACCGGGAACCACGGCAGGAACTTCGGTTTGTACCTGCGCCTCAAGAGGAAATGCAAGAGCTACGCCAGCGAACAACCCCCAGTCTACGAAGTCGTCTCGTTGTCACCATGGTCCTTTGCTGTCAAAAGAGTGGATTCTTGAACCTTCGAACGAAGCTGTGCACAAACAAACGGTCTATTTGTGCTCCCTCAAGATCTCTTCAATTCGGGCTCTTGGAAAAGGCAGATGGTCTTCATTTTGCTTCAGCCATTGGTAATAGTCCTGCTCAATAGCATCCGTCCAGCGGGCGTCAATCTGGCCTGCGGTGTATTTGCCTTCTTGCAATCGCTGGTGTCCAAACATGTCGCGCAGGTGTGTCTCTTCCGAGTATTTGACGACCTGCTCAGCCAGTTGCGGTGGAATAAAGATGACCCCACCGTTGCGTCCCAGCACCACATCGCCCGGCATGACCATGACATGGCCGATGCGGGTCGGCGCATTGATGCTCACCATCGTTGAGTTCAGAAGTCGGCCGGTCTTCAGCGATCCGTAGTGGTGCGAAGGATCGTAAGCCCGAACGAAAGCGACGAAGTCCGGCAGTTCTTCTAGGCCATTGATGTCGCGGACAGCCCCGTCGTAGACGATGCCGTTTCCCGATTTGGCATAGATCGCATTTCCGACATTGTCACCGATCGAAGGTCCACTCTCCTTCAGTCCGAAGTGATCACAGGTATAGACATCGCGCCACTCGGCAGTTTGAGTATTGCGATGGAGGGGACGATATACCCTCCTGCGGGGAGATAGTGTGGAAATGGTTTCTACGTCACCCGTCATTTCTCCTCATCTGCCTGAGAGCAAATACCCTAGCCTTTATGGAGTTTTTCCGCCCGGAGAAGCACGACCGACGCTTGAGGAGATCATGACGAACGGGACTCCGCTTCCGTTACACGATGCTCCGGCGCACCATTATTTGCTGCTGGATCGGCAAGACTTGAAGGCATACGTTGCGCGGAGGGACCAAACCCTGGTTTTCTTCGCAATCGCGCATCCCGATGGCGATGACCCGCATACAGTCTTTGTCGACGATCTGTTGATGAGCCCAGGCACCGAAGATTACAAACAGGTACCATCTGCGGCTTGCGTGGAACAAGCCGCCTCGCTGATCGGAGCCGATTACCCGGGCTGGCTGACCCACGACGGCTGGGCGGTGTACTACAAGTTTCTGCGAGCGGGACATCAAAGTTGCATCTCGCATCTGCTTCGCCGCTGCCGCGATATGGCTGCGGTATCCACTCCGGCCGCCGCCCGCTTCCCGCACCAAGTCAAAGCCATCCTAGAAAAAGGTTTGGCTTTGCGGGACCGATATCAGAAGCACGAGATCTCGCGCCACGGGTTGTGGACGGCTACGGGACGGTTAGAAGCCGAGTTGGATCGCTGGTTGGCGCGCCGCTGTCGCGATTCGGCCAACCGCAGGCTGGCCAAACATCTGCAGCGGGAGCGGCCGTACCTGTTCACCTTTCTTTATTGTCCGGGTCTGGATGCGACCAACAATGCCGCTGAGCGCGCCTTGCGCCCGCTGGTGGTGGCGCGCAAGAACTGGGGCGGGAACCGAACCGAGAAAGGAGCTCGCGCACAAGCCGTGCTCAGCAGCATCCTGGCCAGCGCCCGGCAGCAGAGGAAGAACCCGCTGGATGGGCTGATCGAATTACTGGTAAGTAAGGACAAGAGCCAGATCCTGGCTCTGGTGCCACCCCGCCGCGGAGCTCCCGGAGATGGCTTCTCGCCTTCTCCGCCTAAGACGGTGGTGGCTCCTCTCGGCCGGCCGCCAGCCAGGGCAGAACCTGCACTTCCCCGAGAGTCGGTTGCCTGGTGTGCCGCGCCGGTGGCGAATGCCGCAGCCACTCTTCAACCATAACCATGATTCTAGGCTCTTACGCTTCTTGGTCCCGAGAGAACCCGAGGAGGGCTCCTGTTACCTTGCGCTTCTGTGGGCGCATCTTCTCCGGGCAGGAGCTGGAGTTAATGCGCGAGCTGGCGCGGGATTATGCCGGTTTGGCAGTAACGGAAATAGCGCGCACCGTGTGTGAGCTGTTGGAGTGGAAGCGGGCGAACGGACGATTGAAAGATCAGGAATGCCGCCAGTTGCTAGAACATCTGCGCGATCAGGGGTGGCTGAGGCTGCCGCCGGTACAAAACTCGGGACCGCGTGGGCCACGCCACATCCAGCTTACGGAAGCCAGTGCGCCACAAGCCGGAGTGGAAGGAAGCGCGGGAGAGTTCGAACCGCTTGCGATGCAGCTAGTCGAGAGCCGTGACCAGAGTCAGTTGTGGACGGAGCTGATGGAACGCCACCACTACTTGCGCTACCGGGTCCCGGTGGGAGCCAATCTGCGTTATGTGGTGCGATCCGGGCAGAAGGAAAGATCGCTCCTCGCCTGTTTGTTGTGGTCCTCGCCGGCTTGGAAGATGGCAGCGCGCGACGAGTGGATCGGCTGGAACGCGGAGCAAAGAGCGAGCCATCTACAGCGGATCGTGAATAATAGCCGCTTTTTGGTGCTGCCCTGGGTTCGTGTCAAGGGAATGGCGAGCAAGATTCTGGCGCAGAGCGCACGTCAAGTTCCGATCGACTGGGAGCGTCGTTATGGCTACTGGCCGTTGTTGCTGGAAACCCTGGTGGACGCACAGCGATTCCGTGGCACTTGCTATCGAGCTGCAAACTGGATCAGAGTGGGGCAAACGCAAGGACGCGGAAGAATGGATCGCGAACACCGAACCCAGGGCCTCGTTCCCAAAGACATTTACCTCTATCCACTGTGTCGCAACGTACAACAAGAACTCTGCTTCGACACCCTTCTCACAAAGCCCCTTTCAAATAGTCAGACGCGGTAAACAAATACAAGGGAAGATCGTCCCCCGCAGGGTGCATGTCAACAGCCACGAGGAGCACCATCCAGAGGGCTAGTATTGCATCTGCTATTACAACCCAAAACCGACGTGGCAGAAATGTGGCTCGAAGCCTGCCGACGCACTGGCGGCTGCGGGAGCCGGCTCCGAAGCGCATTCAGCTGTTTACGGGCCGCGGCAGGTAGGCAAGACCACGCTGCTGCTGGACTTGGCACGGGGAGTTCGGCAAGGCAGACATCTATATGGCTGGCGGCGAGCCCGACGCCGCACTGCCTGGCTTCTGGGAGCGTTGCTGGACGGAGGCAGAAACTCGCGCGCAGCACGGCCCAGCTGTCCTTCTACTGGACGAGATCCATCACCTGCCAGACTGGGCGGTACGCCTCAAGGGACAATGGGACCGCCTGCGCCGACGGCGTCTGCCGCTGCACGTGGTCGCCACCGGTTCCTCCGCCCTGCGTGTGGCCACGCTATCACGCGAGAGCCTGGCCGGGCGAGGAGTTGGCTTCCAAGCAGAGCAGCGGGTCATAGGATCGCTGGCCGCGATAGCGGGGATTGTAGCCCACCTCAGCCCCTTCTTGATGACCGAATACGGTGAGCACGGTGCTGTCGAGATCGAAGATGAGACGCGAGCGGTACTCCGGCAAGTGAACCAACCTTTGGAGCAATCGATCATTGGCACGATGTAGCTGTTCCCGGAGATAGGCTGGGGCGTTCAATAAGAATCGGCGTAGCGTCTGGGGATCGGGAAAGCTCTGCAATCCGGTGAGGTACTGAAAGGTTCCGGTAGAGCGTAAGAGCGACGCCCTGTGGATACGATCCAGTCCTAAGATAATGGGATCGATCAACGCGAGCAGCATCTGGGATACGCTGTAATCGCTGTTGACGCGGGGGTAGGCCAAGTGGCGAGCGAGGAAGTCACGCAATTGCAGCACTCGTATAAATTGTTGGAGGAAATAAACGCCGCCAAAGTGGGTCAGACTAGCATGATTACAAGCGAAATTTAGGTTTCTAGGCGATCGGCGCATCTTGAGCCTTAGCTAACCAAACCGTAGATAAGGCTCAGAGTACCAAAAGATTGGAAATCCCACGCCAGACATGGCTTCAGGGTGCCATCCAAGCGCCCGAGTACGCCGGATTTAAGTACTACTCGGCCTGTGTTTCTTCTACCAGCAGTTCCACGGACGGTGCCACCATCAGGAGCAGCACTGCCTGTGGTTTCGACGACGCCTTCAGGAATTCGATATTGCGTTGCCGCATGTCTCCGTTCACGGGACGTTTTTCACGCAAATCATCCAAAGCCTTCAAGCCGATTTCTGCGACTTGCGAGAGGTTGCGGGAAACTGGAGTCAGATCTTGTGTCAGGAATGACCGGGCCAGCAGTGGCTGCAACTTTGCGTCGTTATCTCGCCACAGCACCAACCAATCCTCTGCCTGCTTCCAGTCGTGCGGAGTGGCGGTTCCGGCGGCGATCCGCTTCGCAATGTTGTCGAACTCCCGGGCCGTGTCGCTCTCCGGAGGCACAGCATCGTCCAGTCGATTGATCGCCGTAAAGTCCGTAAACGTGCGCAGATCCTGCCGTTGATATTCCCTCGGCGGCTGGACTACATCCGCGAGAACTTTCAGCGCGACCGGATTCGGATCACCAGTCATTCGCTGCAGCATTTCGTCGGTGATGAGCTTGTGACGTGAGCCGTGGTAGACGAGCTTCTGCGAGACGACCGCAAGGCGCCGGTACATCGAGTCGATATCGCGCACTTCTTCGGGCGACCATAGGCGCTCGGCAATAGCGGCAGTCCGTGGCCAGATCCTGTTATCCATATTTTCGTGCGAGACGATGTCGGTCCACATCGTCGCCTCGCCGCCGAGCACACGACTCTTCTCTTCTGGTGTGAGTGTCTTCGTAGTCGCGTCGCCCAGCGGATCGATCAAATAGTGCTCCGCCGCCGACTGATTTAAGTCGATGTAGTAGCCGGAGGAGAGAACTCCACGGTTTCCGTGCCTGGCCGCTTCTGCCAGTGATTTGGGACCACGCCATGAATGAATCACGACGTCCTTCGGCGTGTCAGGACCCAGCACCTCATCCCAGCCCATCATGATTTTCTTGTGGTCGGCAACGATCTTCTGGAGTCTGGCCGTGAACGATGCCTGGAGCGCCGCGGCATCTCTTATCCCGTGCTCTTGCATGTACTCACGAATCCGCGGATTGCCCTCCCACTCCTTCGGGTCGCACTCGTCGCCGCCGAGGTGAATGTAGGTATCGGGAAACAGGGAAGTCATTTCGCCGATGAAGCCGGCAAGAAACTTGTACGTGCTTTCGCGGGTGGGATCGATCGCCGAGCTGTTGGTTGGAACCTGGCCGCTCGAGAGTTCGGGATAGCCTTGGAACCACGATGTCGTGTGGCATGGCATATCGAATTCTGGGACAACACGGATCCCACGGTCGCGGGCATATGCGATTACATCGCGCACCTCATCTTGCGAGTAGTAAAATCCGCCCGAACCCTTCGCCTGCAGTAATGGGAATTTCTTGCTCTCGATGTGATAGCCCGCGTTATCGGCAAAGCGCCAATGGAAGACGCTCAACTTCACCGCTTCCATTGCATCTAGGTTGCGCTTCACGTCTGGAAGCGGAACGAAGCGGTGGCCGGAGTCGATCAGCAGTCCACGCCATGGGAAGCGTGGCTTGTCGTCAATTGTGACCACCGGAATAGTGAATCCTTTCTGTGCGACTCGCACCAGTTGCAGGAAGGTCTGTAGGCCACGGAGAACGCCGAGCGGGTTCGCGGCCTTCAACTGGACGTCGGTCGTTGAGATCGCAAGGTGATAGGACTCATCCTCGTCCACCCGCTGGACGGGCGCGCTTGGTCCTCCGGTCTCGACGATGAAGTGGGCCTGATTAACGACCGCCTCGCGCCACAAGGGAATTCCCGTCTCCCGCGAGAGAGTATCGAGAAAACGCTGGCGCGCCCGGCCGAGGCGAGGTTCCTTGTATCCCTTCAACTCGATACCAAAACTGCCATCGATGACGAACTCCCCCTGGCCCACCTGGAACTTCGCGGGCAACGGCATGATGGCAAGCGACTCATCCCTCTGCGCGCTAACCAAACAGGGGAGGGCCAAGATGCAAACGACTAGCAAAAGAACGTGGGCAAGAACTACCCGATTACCTTTGGCCAAGATGGCATCTCCGGACGAAATGTATTTGCGTTCTCAATATCCTTCTGTCGGATGCTCGCGGTATGCCCCAAACTCCGCCAGGTCGTCTTCTCCCAGCCATGCGAGACAATCGACGGGTTCCAATCCCAGCGCGCGTTCTACCTGTCTCCACAGACGAGTCCGTTCGTATCTCTGATGGACCAGTTGGAAGCGAGTGGTCTCGAGCACGTTCAGGGCGGCTCGGAGGTCTCCCTTGTCGATCAACAGGCTCGCGCGACGTTCAGCGACCCATTCATCGTCCAGGGCAGATACCGCTGCGAGCCACTGTGCGCGCTCTTCCAGAGTTTCCCGCCCGAGCGAGGCAAGCGCTCGATCGCGTTCGACCACAACCTGTGGGTGAAGAGCGATTGCTTCGGATTTGATCGCGCGGAGGCGCTCCGCCGCTGATCGCGCATCGTTCTTATAGAGGTACAGTCTTCCGGACAAAGCGTGCGCGCGATCGTCCGCTGATTGGGACAATACCTGCAAGGCAGCATCTGTCTCTCCGCGCCCTGCCAACCAGGCGCCATGCTGAAACAGCCAGCGATCACGCTCATTGCCCTGTGCGAAAGATGCAACCCAGGAGAGAGCATCGCCTAATTCCGTGCAACCGCTCATTGCCCACTGATTGCTGTCGAGACCAGGTGGTGACGGAACTTGAGTTGGATCGTGGGCTTGATGCGCCTCGACAAGCCGCAGCCATATGCCTACTTCCTGATTGCGCGCCCAGCCAAAGAGTGGGACATCGCCAAGAGGTCTGAGTTCACGGTCAGGCAGCTGGATTTCCCGAATGTTACGGCGGTCCGCCGAAGGAATCCAGAACTCTACGTGGTAGTGCAATTGTCCGGGCTGGAGCACATCTTTGATCGACTGATCGACTAGAGGGCCGGCCTGGATTTCGAGACATTGCTCGCCGTCGAGCGTGTATTGACTCACCCAATGTTCGTCGCGTCCAATGCCGTCGCTCCACAGCTTTATGCCGGGCACCGCCGAAGGATCTGCCACGTGGTAGAGGCCTGTTCCGAGGCTCGGAGTGAAGACGCCGAACGCGCAGCAGTCCGGATTTCTCCAGAAATACCCCGTCATGCGTTGCACGTCCGACTGGCGCCGCGGGCCTTCCGTGCCCCAATCGATGACCCGAACAAGACCTCCGTGAGCAAGAACCGGTCCATTAGGAAAGTGAAATTCGGTATCGGGCCGCGCAGGTACACCCGCATTGGACCAGGACATCCACGGGTGAGGCTCCGCGTCGGGATTGAAGAACACGGTTCTCTGAGTCAGGAACGTGTCTTCTTCGCCGAGCGAGTACTCGACCGTCCAGTTCATGCCATATCGAATTTCTTTTTCGCCGCAGGAGAGGTAGATGCTCCCGGAGTCCTTCGTTACCGAGTAGAGTACGGGCGCGATCTCCACCGGTGTGTGCGAGATGGGAAAGCTGACCTCGATTCCGCCGCCGGTGAATGCCTGGCGCGGGAGTATCCGCACAGGCCGAACCACGTTAGGGAAGTAGAGGGACTCGGTTGCACTCTCCTTCAGGAAGATCGAGCAGACCCGGCCACCAAGATCCGGACAAATCTTTACGCGAATCCTGGCGTTCTCGATCGTCACCATGCGGTATTCCTTCAGAGAGGGGCGCCGGCTGGTTTCGCAAAAACTCTCGTAAGGATAGACTCCATCGGGATCGTGAGCCGTCGGAATGGGGCCGGCCGTCACCAGCGAATGTGTCAACAAAAACTCGGCCGTTTCGAAGTGCTCAAGCATGGTTGGACTCTGCCCTTCCGAGTCGCGCGACTCTCGAATCGCAGTTGCGTTCTGGAGTCGCGCACCAAAGCAGTGGATGGTTGCAAAAAGGATGCTTCGGCGGCATCCACGAACTGGACGGCTACCGGTAAATGCTGACGTGATTCACGACTCTGCTGATCGCACCGTTCGGACTGGGCGAGTCCGGCCTGAGGCCCAACTTCAGCGAAGAGAACAGGCCCAGTGACTGCGCCAACATCACATCAACCGGGGCACGATATTCATCGCGGAGTTGCGGCGCATGCAGGCAGAAAATTTCGTCCACCAGCCCAGCCACATCCTCGTCGGAGTCGGGCGAAACGGTTACGCGAATCTTCCCAAGCTTCTTGCTCGCGATCTCCTGAAGAAGATCCTTTTCATACCGGCGGCGGCGCTGATCTCGTGAAAGAAAGCTGACAAACAGGGTTTCGTCGTTGAGTGCCGACATCGGGCCATGTCGAAGGCCCAGCGTGGAGTCGGACATGGTTTGAATCTTTCCCGCCGTCAGCTCCAGCAGCTTCAAGGCCGACTCCTGCGCCGCCGGATGGAGTGCGCCGGAGCCCACAAAACACGCTTTCGAGAATCCACGTTGCACCAGAGCCGGAGCGCACTCCTGGACTCGCTTCAGGAACCTGGTCCCGGCTTCGGAAAGCGTATTGAGCGTCTCCTCGTAGGCAGCGAACGAATCGATATGCGCCAGGCATTGCCCAGCCACGACCATGTTCGTGTAGGAACTGGTCATGGCCAGTCCACGATCGTTCACCGACTCATCGAGAACAAATGTGAGCGCGCGATTCGGGGCGCTCGCGCAGACCCGCGCCATTCGGCTCTTCTCGTTACACGTTACCAGCAGATGCGGAATGTTGGAATAAGCTTCAATGGCGGTCTCAAGGAGGGCTGCTCCTTCCGAGCTATCACCGGAGCGGGAGAAAGAAATCCAGAGATAATTGCGGTCTGGGACAATATAGTCTTCCAGGTTGGTCAGCAGCTCCGTGCTCGGAATCGCCCAGACATCGCAGCCCCACGTGCGGCGTAACAAAATTGCCAGCGCGCGACCGGTGTAGTCCGACGTGCCCGCTCCTACAAGGTAGACCACGGGGTGCGTAGATGACTTGGAATCACCGAGGCCGGCTGCTCTCAGGAATTGGCGAATCTCATTGCGCTGTTGTTCGAATTTCTTGAAAGTGACGCGCCAGGAAGTCGGTTTCTGAACAATTTCCTTCGGAGTGTAGCGCGTTCCCCGGGCTTCCTTTTCTTCCTCCGGCGCCTCGAGTAGGTTGTCGAGTGTTTCGATCAAACAGGCCCTCCCATCCAAAGCACACACCAAGAGATGCGTCGGAAGCTATAGAAAATTAAGAAACAAAAATAGCAAGCAAACGAAACAACTCGAAGATCGGGCGCTCTCCAATCCCCAGGCTGAGCCGGTCCCAAACCGCTCATTATATGTATCTTAGACAAGGGTTACTTCAACACCCGATTTCTTCAACGCACCCAGGTCTGACTTACGGATTCCCTTATCCGTAATCACCCGTTGAATCGTTGTCGGTGGCGCAATGAGTGACAGACTTCTCTTGCCGAACTTGCTGGAATCGCACACCGCAACCGTTGTCTTAGCCACATCCATCATAGCGCGGTTGACTCGGGCTTCTAGCAGGTTGGGCGTGCTGAGGCCATGCTCAACATCAAACCCGTCTACTCCAAGGAAGAGAATATCCGCGTTCAAGCGTCGCAGTGTGTCCTCTGCTAACGGTCCGACCAGGGAGAAGGAATTTTTACGGAGATTACCTCCGATGAGAATTACTTCGAGGTCGGAACCGGACAGCTCGGCGGCGATGTTCAGCGCATTGGTGATGATCGTGAGGTTCTTGAAATCGCGCAGAGCCCGAGCAATAGCGGTTGTCGTGGTTCCCGAGTCGAGGACAACCACCTGTTCTTCGCTGATCAGGCGTACGGCGGCCGCCGCAATCTGAGCTTTTTCCTTGCGGTGGAGCCTTTCCTTCTCCCGCAATGTAGGATCTTCCAGCGCGCTTTCACCACCGAAAGCGCCCCACCGTGAGTGCGGTGAATACGCCCATTAGCATGGAGGATTTCCAGGTCCTTACGGATGGTGACTTGCGAGGTATGAAAATGCTTTGCTAGCTCCCCGACCAGTACCCGGCCGTCTCGACTCAGTAGCTCAAGAATTGTTCTCTGCCGTTCTTCGCTCAGCATCGGTTGTTGTCTGCCAACGAGGTGTCCCGCAGCGTATTCTAGCAAGCCCTCTTCTAGATCATTTCTTTTTTCTTCGCGAACTTGCCCCTGGTCGTGCCCCCAAGGGTTCGAGTCGGTACTGGCGTAGCAGAACTGAGTGGCTGGTTCTTAGGGCGGCTGCTTTTCTCGCGTTCGCCTGCTTCATCGCCTATGGCGTGATGTCGATCCCGGCAGGATTCCTCGTCGAGCGGTTTACCGAAAAGCCGGTGATGATCGCGGCATTCCTTGCCGGAATGATCGGATCGCTGAGCTTTGCGCTTTCCCGAGGTACTCCGTCGCAATCGTCTCCTACTTCGTCATCGGCGCCGGAATGGCGGTTCTCCAGGTAGCTATCAAACCACTCTTGCGAGTCGCCGGCGGGGAAGAGCACTACGCTTTCAATTTGACGCTATCGCAGTTTGTGTTCGGCAGCGCGTCGTTTGTGAGCCCGTGGATTTATTCCTACCTAGTCTTGAACCTTGAGAGACCACAACGTCAGCAGACTGTTCCGTGCCACCGATCACTGGTTTCACTTCGGCCCGGACGACGTTTGGACACTGTTTCACTCCTACGCCTTTGCATCGCAATCGAATCCACGATTGCCCAAAAAGGAGGAAATCGGGGCGGGTAGGCATTCCCGATGTCCACGTGGCGTTTACAGACCCGTATAACCCCGCCTGCACGCGACGCGGCATTCGAAAACAACTCACGTTCAGAAGGTTGTGAGAGTGGTGTTGGTGGCCTTGACGAGGGCCTTTGGCCGGCGGGTGGCTCGACGGAATGATGACCATTTGCGTGCCGCAGATCGTTACATATTCTTACCGACAAATAGCGAAGGCCCAGGCGGGAACAGCGGTAGGACAGCATGGCATTTCGGGACCTGTGCCGCAGCAAACATCCTGGACACGATCGCAACGCGGTCACCGAGGAATGCGACTATCGCCTCTTGAGGAGAGACCGCACGTGCGCTTCCTCTGCCATCGGAAGCGCCGCCCCATGCCCCAGGCAAGTGTACGCGTTCACCTGGTTGCCTCCTAGCTTCGCCGTGGGCACACCGGAGACCTGATCCCTGTTCAAACAGAAAATGCCCCGCTGATTTTTCTCGAACTTAGGAGACTGAGCCCAAGCCACGTCGTTGCGGGCCGGAAACCGGACAACCATCTTGTTCCCTTTGACCTTTCCGCCCTTGAGGACGGACTTGATCTCCAGAACGGCCTCGTGCCAGTCCGGATCGTGTTCGGTAATGCGATACGGAGTGGCCGACTTGGGCGGAGTCCACCGATGCACTCCGGTGACCCGACCAATGACCACGAAGTCTGAAGAGTTCAGCCGGTCTTGTAACTCCTGATCACTCTGCTCTTGAGTGTGCCCGGACACTTTTTCGCCTGTGCTGGCTGCTTTAGTAGCCTCTTCGCCAGCGGGGCTGATCTCATGCGCCAGTTCTTTGACGGCGACGCCCGAACCAAAAATCCAACCATCAGTGTAAAACGTTGCGCGGGCGCCTTCCTGGAAGGCGGAGGTGTCTTTGACCTCGACCGTAACGTTGTCGCCTCGCTTCAGCGAGACAGGGGCAGGCTTTTTCAGCACGGAGTCCACCCGGACGACAATCGTTTGCGCTGATCTCGGAACGTCGGCAAACGAAGTGGCTCCGAGCTGGCTGACAGTCCCTGAAAAAACGATGCTCGACTGTTTCGCCGGGGCGGTCTGCTGGTCCGGCTCTTGCGGCCATGCAGCGCCTGACAACCCGAACAGAGCCACCCAGAGGGTCGTTCCAACAAGGGCAGCGAAGAATGACGAAATCTTCATATGTTCCTCCTCCCTCCGACCGCCTAGGCGCGCCTCATGGGATCACCGGAACGCTAAAATAGAATGGATCAATCGAGATGGCCACTTGGTTGCCTAATCCATCGTTGAGCGTCTTCGAGGTGAAGTCCGCCGTCCGCTGATACGTCACGCCCTGCGGGAAATTGCCCAGGTCTGGCGTGTTGTTGGCGCAAAAAACGCCGCGGAACTCATTCCCCACAGAAAGTAAGTAATCGTAGTCCCCCAGATAGGGCAAGAACTGCTCAGTCGGCTCATTCGCTGGGACACTCGCGAGAATTGTGTCTTGAATGGTTGCGAATGCGTCATGCGATTGCACCAGATGCGTGACCCAACGCCCGTTGCTCAGCTGCTGGTAAAGAACACCGGCGACGCCGTTTTGGGCGACGGCCAGCGCGAGGTTCGTCGCATTCCTGATCGTTGTGTGAGGCAAGTCCTTCTTGGACCACGTCACGCCCCGGTCGCTGGAGCGTCGCACGTGGAGCGTATAGATGTCTCCTTTGTTCCCGCGATCGGCCCAACCCACGTACACGGTGGAACTATTATTCGGATCCACGGCGATGGAGAGTGTGGAGCCGATTCGTTCCTGCCCCAGCGTAGGAGCATTCGACCAGGGGATGGAAATGTTCTTAACCACTAGGCGGCCGGGCAACTTGTCGGACGGATCTTTCAACGCCTGGAAAGGAATTGCCCCGGGCGCTGCTGTATCGTTCCGGACAACCACGACGTCGCTCGTGGCGACCGTCCCGCTAAATTTGCGCCAGCCGAAGAAAGCTGCATAGACTGTGCCGTCTCCTGCGACCGCCGGCCGCACGGATGGCCCATCCTGTCCCATCGTCTTCCGCGCCTCGATCGGAAACGATTTGTACGTCGCTCCGCCATCCACTGACACGTCCACCGTTGCCGTGTGGCCGTTCGGCTGATTGAAATCGTTTACTCCGACGTAGATGCGGTCGCCACTGGAGATGCCGAGGGCTCGCACAAATGGCTGATCCACATTGCCGCGCGTGGTTTGCACGTTCATGGTTGTGTTGGAAGAAACATCGTTGGTCTCCGACTCCTCGAGCGTGATGGACGACGCACAAGCCAGCGTGCCGGCGTGGAGGTCGCCGCGCGGGTGGTTCTCGCCAGCAGCCATGGCGTGCGTGATGTCGCAAGTCATCCTCGGAACGGGAGTAATGGCGTTTAGCACCCAGCTTTTGCCTCCGTCCTGCGAAACGTACAGGGGGGCTTTGCCTGTGTTCGAAAACGGATTGGGGGTGAATGCCGAGGCCACCATGATCTGCGGGTTGGCCGTCTGGATTGCCAAAAAAGGTTCGCTGTCTTGGTTCGTCTCTCCGCTCAGGCTTGCCGGGATCATATCCACAACATTAATTGAGGGAAGGACCGGAGGCTGTCCCCAGGCCAATAGGAATCCGGCGATCGTCAGGAGCACACCCAGGGCTGGAGAGCCAGCGAGGGCTTTCATAATTGTGACCTCCCGTGTAGTGCTTTCCCCATTACGAACGTAGATGGGTTTCTCCCTAGTATAAGCCTGCAGGTGAGCCGGGTTCTGCATGCTAGGGATGCTGTTCTGATCCTAGACTCTCCACGGGGTCCCGCTCTGGTCTTCTCGTCTTGGAGTGAGCTCTGTCATTCAGCTCGATTGTGAACGGATGTTTAGAGACAACTGGTGTGTGTCTAACTGACAACAGGAGACCGCACCAGGTATCGGAGGTGATGACAATGCTGCAAGTGATGATCAAATTGTCTGACGAGGCAGGTGGGATTGTGTACTCGCTCGAGGTTTATCAGAACAGTCGTTTTGTCCGTCTGCTAAAGGCGAGATCGCAACGGAGTTGGTGAAGGCGGTGACAGCCACGGTCAGCCGGTTCGCCAATGGCGGAGCGAAGCTGAAGAAGATGTCAGGCTGAAAACTCGCGTGCCCGGTGATGGCGAGGTCACCGAACGGCCAAAAGCATACAACTTGGAAAGGAGGGAAGGGAAATGTCAGCCAAGAAGAATGGCAGGGCGGACCAGGACAATGGCTGCACCGGTTTGCAAAATTTAGAGTTGCTAGTTGCGCTTGCTGCGCCATTCCCCGAATCGCTCGTTGGTTGGGTTGTGATGGCCACACGGCAACGCAGGCGCGGAAAACAGGGTCTTGTGGTTCCCTATGCGGACCCGCGGGCGTACACCGACCGGCTCAACCATTTGGTTACTGCGGCCCGCTGGACACACGAGTGTGTGGTTGAAGTTGGGCACGGGTTCGAGCGCAGGAAGAAAGGCGTGGAGCATCGCGTGGCGGCGGCAAAGGTCCTGGTTGTGTGCAAACTTACGATTTTCAATTTGGGCACGCATTCAGGAACCAGCGAGGCCTGGGCGGATGACGAAAACGCGATGACGGCAGCGGAAGCTCAAGCTTTCAGGCGCGCCTGTTCTTGCTTCGGGCTTGACGCTATTTGTACGCCATGGGTAGAGCTCGACGAATACGAGCGACCGCTCTCATATCCTGACCTGCCCTTCTGGGCAAGACCCAGCGGTGGTTCCGGTCAGAAGCCCGGAAGTGAGCGAGGCGGCATCGCTTCAGCCGAGCCGGAGAACACAGGGGCGCGTAGAGGGACACTCAAGCCCGCGAACGCGGGCGTTAACAAGACTGAGCCGTCCTCGCCCGCCTGGAACGGCAGCACGAATGGCACACACAGTCACTTGTTAAAGAGATCCGAGGGCTCCAGGGGTCAGTCGGGGAGAAGCTGTCTACGCAAGTTGCGCTATCCGTGACCGGCACTCCGGATATCGCGAGCGTCGCCGATACCGGCAAACTTAGCCTAGTTCGCGAACGCCTGGCGAATCTGAACCGTGGAATGGACCGACTGCGGAAAGCGGTCGAAGCGTGCGGACTGGAGCGGTTCTCGCAAGTCTGTGCGGAGATAGGCTTCCGCGGTGGTCTGAACGACATGCCGGACGCCAAAGTTCTGCGCATGCTCGTGGAAGGGATGGAGGCGGCGAGACGTGGTCAATCGTCCATTGAAAGGCAGCGGCGAACCGATTGGGATATCGAGAAAGGAGGAAGACATGTTCGGGAGAATGACGGTGGATCGCGTGTTGAATGTGACACCAGGATGCGAAAGTGGCGCGGCATTGAAAGCACTGCTCAAAATGGCGGGAACGCCGACGGTCACGAAGTGGATCGACTTTCCTGAGTTCGACCTGCGCGGCCTGCCTTGTGATGATGCCTATAATAGAAGCAGGCCACCCCTTTGCGGGGTGGTTGTATGAGCCAGAGACTCCGGCAGAGTCTCTCAGAGTTCCCCAGAGATTTACCAGCAACTATTCCGGTCGAAAGGTAGAACGGATTTGTGGTCGAGTACTTCACATGCCTTTCGCCGCCGAGCGCTGGAGTGGCGGGACCTTGCGTTTCTCGCATATCAAAACCTACACGCGACTTGGGGCTGCCGCGAGATTTACGACGCGCCGCTATCCTCAGTCTTAGTTTTTGTTATCTTTTCTGTCGAGAGTAAGTTGCTGACCCGATAAGGGAATCCAATGGAAAAGACTTTGTGGCTGCCGGTAATCGCATTGTTCAGTTGCTTTTCCTACGCCAGTTGCGACGCCGTAATCGTGTGTCCGTTGCCCAGCAATGACAACCTGCAAAAGCCGGGCATGGGAATCACCAACTTCCAGAGATCCGCGACGATTCTTCAGGCATTCGTACGCTCGCCGCAATTCCTAGAGACCTGGTAGGCAAGCAGGGGGAATGTATGATGAGCGATGACGACCTCCGAGCATGGGTAAAACAGAATAGGGCGAAGATCAAAACGCTACGTACGAAGGCGATCCGAAGTACCAACAAGTTTGACCGCGATAGGTTCACGGTCAAGGCCGACGCAATGGAAGAGTTCACCAACTGGCTGGAAGACACATTACGTCCTCCACGCCCTGCAGCTCCTCCTAGACGAAAGCAAGCCAGCCGCGGGAAGCGCTAACTGTGTTTTCCGTTGGGCTTATCCGAGAACGACTCGTGGCCGGGCATGAGTCCACCCCCGCCTTGGTCTTCCCTGTTGGTTGTTAAAAGGCTTTGACAAACTCTAAAAATAACTCTCAAAATTAACTCTCAAAATTAGCTTGACTGTCATAACGAGAGTGTTAGTATTCCATGCGACTCTGCCAACGACTCTGGCTCCGCCCATTCTTGCGGCATTCATTTTCAGCCGGAATATTAGCTTCTTTTCATTTGGCATTCGGCGGTGGTGGGACAGTGAATTTTCTCTCAGCGGCACATCAGTTGGCGTGGAGCCAACACCCGACGATTTGGCTGTGCGAGTCCTGCGCAATCCTGTGGTTGACAGTCCGCGCAGTTCGGTCGCCTTGGGTCCAGGCCGGCGTTCTGCTAATGCTCGGTGGACTGACACTGAATGCCTTAGTGATCCAGGCCAACGCGGGAACCATGCCAGTTGTTGGAATATCCTCCAGACTGCATGCCGCGAGCCCGCTGTGGCGGGCTGCGACATCGAACACGCGGTTGCTATTTCTAGCCGATCAAGCGCGGCTGGGACTGTTTAGCGTTGGTGATCTCGTGTTGCTCTTCGGGGGCATCCTCGTTGTTACAACTTGCTTCCATCGAACCCTCAAGTTCAGACTGTTCGCTGTATCGCGGTTCGCATGCACCGCCCGGAGAATCCGCTCGGCGACACCTGCTCCGGTGATCGCCCATGCAGGATTGGGTGGGTTGCACCACCGCTACGACCGCGCAGCCTGACATCCGACCGGATGCCATGATCAGCCGCAGATCCCCTGATCGTGGTCGGCGGTTGTGCAACTGACGGACAACCGTAACAACTCATTTCGCGGGGATTTCTGGGCGCCTTTGTGGGCCACGCGTGGGCTGATTCAATCCGAAAACAACTCGTGGCCGGGCATGAGTCCACGCCCACTGGTCTTTCCCGTTGGTTTTTTTGAGTTGTGATGGGCGACCCATAATCTCCTTCCAACAGCAACCCCTCCCTGTTCTCTAACCAGCCTCCTTATTTAGTGGCAACTTCGCGCACTCGTTCAATTCAGGTGAATCCTGTGAAGCGGAACAGGGAGAACAGTCATAGCAGATGGGCGAATTAGGGCGCACCATCCGCGGCTTGGCATACGATCCCGTCCACGACGAGATCGTTGTGCCTAACGCTCTGGCCGACGCCATTATCGTCTTTCGTGGGGATGCCATCGGGGCAGTGGCACCCATTCGAATCATTCAGGGTTCGCGACGCAACTGGTATCACCGCATGCTGTCAGCCTTGACCGGACTAACGGCGAGATCCTGGTCGCGAGCCTGACCGGAAAGCGCATCAAGTATCCCCGCAGTACTAATTCAGTTGTGATCGTGGGGAGAAATGTATAGGGAGCAAGCAGCATGAGTCTAGGCGCCGAGCTTAGGTCTGATCATTTAAAGAACAGACCTAATTGCGTTTCGAGCTACCAATACGATTCTTGCCCTTCA
>Ga0209801_1000280_pt1 | contig 35406 bp, 10 predicted proteins | sample GraSoiAngelo_127_FD_185884 | JGI IMG/M metagenome (GOLD analysis project Ga0209801, IMG submission 185884) | Grasslands soil microbial communities from the Angelo Coastal Reserve, California, USA - 14_0927_09_40cm (SPAdes) (version 2) | ecosystem: Environmental > Terrestrial > Soil > Grasslands ... | reverse complement strand
GCTGGGGAATCTCGTGTCCGGGTTCACGGGGAGCGTGAGCGTCGCGCTCGGGAGCGATCCGGGGGGAAGCACGCTCAGCGGGACGACGCCAGTGGCGGCGGTGGGCGGGGTCGCGACGTTCTCCGATCTGAGCCTGAACAAGACCGGCACCGGGTACACGTTGGCCGCGAGCGCCAGCGGATTCGCGCCGGTCACGAGCACCGCCTTCGACATCACCCCCGGGACGGCGACCCAGCTGGTGTTCACGGTGCAGCCGTCGACCACGGTGGCAGGCGCGCCGATCACTCCGGCGGTACAGGTGAGGGCGCTCGATGCGGCGGGGAACCCGGTGCCGAGCTTCACGGGAACCGTGACGGTGGCGCTCGGCAACAACCCGGGCGGCAGCACACTGAGCGGGACGACGAGCGTCGCGGCGGTTAATGGGGTGGCGAGCTTCGGCGACCTGACCCTCGACAAGACGAGTAGCGGTTACGGGCTCACGGCGTCCGCGACCGGATTGAGCTCAACGACGAGCAGCTCCTTCACTATCACCGCCGGTACCGCGACGCAGCTCGTGTTCGGGACGCAGCCGAGCACGACGATCGCAGGGCGCCAGATCAGCCCGGCCGTGAAGGTGCGCGCCGTCGACGCGCTGGGGAATCTCGTGTCCGGGTTCACGGGGAGCGTGAGCATCGCGCTCGGCGCCAATCCGGGCGGCGGCACGCTCAGCGGGACCACCCCCGTCGCCGCGGTGGGCGGCGTGGCGACGTTCTTCGACCTGAGCATTAACAAGACCGGCACCGCCTACACGCTGACCACGAGCGCCAGCGGATTTGCACCGGTGACGAGCACGGCGTTCGACATCACGCCGGGCACGGCGACGCAGCTCACTTTCACCCAGCAGCCGACCAATACGGTCGCGGGCGCGCCGATCACCCCGGCGGTCCAGGTGACGGCGCTCGATGCGGCGGGGAACCCGGTGCCGAGCTTCACGGGACCCGTGACGGTGGCGCTCGGCAACAACCCGGGCGGCAGCACCTTGGGCGGGACGACGACGGTCGCGGCCGTCGGCGGGATGGCGAGCTTCGGCGACCTGACCCTCGACAAGACGAGTAGCGGTTACGGGCTGACCGCGACCGCGGCCGGATTGAGCTCAACGACCAGCAGCTCCTTCACTATCACCGCCGGTACCGCGACGCAGCTCGTGTTCGGGACGCCACCGAGCACCACGATCGCAGGCCGCCAGATCAGCCCGGCCGTGAAGGTCCGCGCGCTCGATGCGCTGGGAAACCTCGTGACGGGCTTCACCGGCAGTGTCGCGATTGCGCTCGGGAACAATCCGGGTGGGAGCACGCTCAGCGGGACGACGCCGGTGGCGGCGGTCGGGGGGGTGGCGACCTTCACGAACTTGAGCCTCAATAAGACCGGCACCGGCTACACCTTGACCGCGAGCGCCTCAGGATTCTCGCCGGTTACGAGCAGCGCGTTCGACATCACGGCGGGCACTGCCACCCAGCTGCTGTTCAGCCAACAGCCCACGAACACCGTCGCCGGTCAGCCGATCACTCCTGGCGTGCAGGTAATGGCTGCGGACGCGGGGAGCAACCTCGTCCCCGGATTCACCGGCAACGTGACGGTGACGCTCGGCAACAATCCGGGCGGGAGCACGCTGGGCGGGACGACGACGGTCGCGGCCGTCGGCGGGGTGGCGAGCTTCGGCGACCTGACCCTCGACAAGACGAGTAGCGGTTACGGGCTGACCGCGACGGCGACCGGCTTGAGCACGGCGACGAGCGCCTCGTTCAACATCACCGCTGGCACCGCCACCCAGCTTGCATTCGGCATCCAGCCGGGCACGACCATCGCAGGCCGCCAGATCAGCCCGGCCGTGAAGGTCCGCGCGCTCGATGCCCTCGGGAACCTGGTGCCCGGGTTCACGGGGAGCGTGAGCGCCGCGCTCGGCGCCAATCCGGGCGGCGGCACGCTCAGCGGGACCACCCCCGTCGCGGCGGTCGGCGGCGTGGCGACGTTCTTCGACCTGAGCATTAACAAGACCGGTTCGGGCTATACGTTGACGGCGGCCGCCGCCGGCTTCGCGCCGGTCACGAGCAGCGCCTTCGACATCACCCCCGGGACGGCGACCCAGCTGGTGTTCACGGTGCAGCCGTCGACCACGGTGGCGGGTGCGGCGATCAGCCCGGCGGTGCAGGTGAGTGCCCTCGACGCCGCCAACAACGTGGTGCCGAGCTTCACGGGAACCGTGACGGTGGCGCTCGGCAACAATCCGGGCGGCAGCACTTTGGGCGGGACGACGACGGTCGCGGCCGTCGGCGGGATGGCGAGCTTCGGCGACCTGACCCTCGACAAGACGAGTAGCGGTTACGGGCTGACCGCGACCGCGGCCGGATTGAGCTCAACGACCAGCAGCTCCTTCACTATCACCGCCGGTACCGCGACGCAGCTCGTGTTCGGGACGCCACCGAGCACCACGATCGCAGGCCGCCAGATCAGCCCGGCCGTGAAGGTGCGCGCCGTCGACGCGCTGGGGAATCTCGTGTCCGGGTTCACGGGGAGCGTGAGCGTCGCGCTCGGCGCCAATCCGGGCGGCGGCACGCTCAGCGGGACCACCCCCGTCGCCGCGGTGGGCGGCGTGGCGACGTTCTTCGACCTGAGCATCAACAAGGCCGGTTCGGGCTACACCTTGACGGCGGCGGCCTCCGGCTTCGCGCCCGTCACGAGCAGCGCGTTTGACATCACCCCGGGGACGGCGACCCAGCTGGTGTTCACGGTGCAGCCGTCGACCACGGTGGCGGGTGCGGCGATCAGCCCGGCGGTGCAGGTGAGTGCGCTCGACGCCGCCAACAACGTGGTGCCGAGCTTCACGGGACCCGTGACGGTGGCGCTCGGCAACAACCCGGGCGGCAGCACCTTGGGCGGGACGACGACGGTCGCGGCCGTCGGCGGGGTGGCGACGTTCAGCAACCTGAGTCTCGACAAGACGAGTAGCGGTTACGGGCTGACCGCGACCGCGGCCGGATTGAGCTCAACGACGAGCAGCTCCTTCACTATCACCGCCGGTACCGCGACGCAGCTCGTGTTCGGGACGCCACCGAGCACCACGATCGCAGGCCGCCAGATCAGCCCGGCCGTGAAGGTGCGCGCGCTCGATGCCCTCGGCAACGTCGCGACCGGTTTCACCGGCGACGTCACCTTAGCGCTCGGGGCCAATCCCGGGGGCGGCACGCTCAGCGGCACCAACCCGGTGGCCGCGGTGAGCGGTGTGGCCACGTTCTTCGATCTGAGTATCAACAAGACCGGCACGGGGTACACGCTCACGGCGAGCGCGGGGGGTGGACTCGGTCCGATTACGAGCACGCCGTTCGACATCGTCCCGGGCAACGCCACTCAGCTGGTCTTTGCCGGGCAGCCCACGAGCACGGTCGCTGGGCAGACGATCACACCGGCCGTGCAGGTGAGCGCGCTCGACCCGGCGGGCAACCCCGTGCCGACGTTTGCAGGCACCGTGACGATCGCGCTCGGGAACAATCCGGGCGGCAGCACGCTCGGCGGCACGACGACCGTGTCGGCCGTGAATGGCATCGCGACCTTCGGCGACCTGAGCCTCGACAAGACCAGCACCGGCTACTGGCTCACCGTGACGGCGGCGGGCTTGAGCAGCGCCAGGAGCGTTTCGTTCAACATCACCGCTGGGCCGGCCACGCAGTTGGTATGGGGCACGCAGCCGGGGACGATCACCGGGGGCACGATTTTCAGCCCGGCCGTGAAGGTGCGGGCGCTCGACGCGCTCGGAAACCTGGCGACGGACTTCACCGAAACCGTGACGGTCGCGTTCGGTGCGAATCCCGGTGGGCAGCCGCTCGTGGGAACCACGACGGTCGCGGCGGTGGGCGGCGTGGCGACGTTCTCCCCGCTCAGCGTGAACGTGGCCGCCACGGGGTACACGCTCACCGCGAACGCAACCGGCTTCGCGCCGGTGACGAGCGTGTCGTTCGACGTGCTTGTGGGTCCACCCACCCACGTCGACTTCGGGGCGCACCCGCACGACGAAGTCGCCGGCGTCGTGATCGGAAGTCCGTTCGTGCGGCTACGCGTGGAGGACGCAGGCGGCAACTTGGTGACCACCGCTACCAACGCGGTATCGGTGGCTCTGGGTGCCAATCCGGGCGGCGGCACGCTCAGCGGCACGACCACCGTGAATGCTGTCGATGGACTCGCCACGTTCGACGATCTCACCCTCGACAAGGTCGGCATCGGGTACACGCTGGTCTTCACTTCGCCGGGGCTGACCGGCCAGACGAGCAACACGTTCAACATTTCACCCGCGGCGGCCGCGCGCGTCGTCTTCACAGTCCAGCCGACGAGCACAACCGCCGGCTCGATCATCACTCCCGCGGTGCAGGTGACGGCGCAAGACCAGTTCGGCAACGTCGCGACGGGTTTTGCCGGCAGCGTGACGGTCGCGATCGGGAATAATCCTGGCTCGAGCACCCTCGGGGGGACCACGACGATCGCGTCGGTTGGCGGCGTCGCAACCTTCTCCGACTTGACGATCAACAATACGGGGACGGGCTACACTCTCACGGCGTTGGCGGGAAGCCTGACCGGGGATACGACCGCCTCATTCGACATCAACTGAGCCAGGGGGGCAAGGAGTCCCAGACGTCGCCAGGTCTGGTTAACAACCGGTGCCGGCTTTCCCCCGACCACGGCTATTCACGCCTCCCACGAACACCTGCCGCTGGTGCCACAGGGGTGAGCTGGGGTCGAGCGCCGACAGCCCGCTGGTCGCGGTTCCGAGCGTCACGGCGAGGCCCCATGTGGGTGCGGCGCCGGAGAGACGGTGCGTCACGTCGACGCTCAAGGCCAGCGGCCCGCTCAGGCTGTAGCGCGCGCCCGCGCCCACCTCACGGGCAGCCGCGGCCGTGTCCACCCCGCCGAAATCGCCCCCGAGCGACGCGCTCGCGGTCAACCGTCCGGTGACATCCACGTCGGCATCCAGGTCGAGCCAGGTCGACTGAGGCGCGTCGAGCGACGACAGCGTGACCGCGGACAGGCTACGGCTGGCGTCCATGGAGACGTGGACCCGCTCGGCGGGCGAAATCCCAGCGCCGGCGTCCACGCCCACGCTCGACACGCCACTCCCAAGGCCGCAGGCCGCGTTGCCGGTCGGGACGGTGAGGGTCACGGCCGCGGCGAGCTCCGGTCCCCAAGCGGTGCCGAGCTGCTTGGACGCGGCGGCGGTCAGAGGCAGGTCCCCGAACCCGGAGGTCGTCTGAGCTCCCGCGGTGCGGCGTACCAGTGTCGGCGCGGCTCCGAGCGTCAGCCACTGCAGCGCCCTGAATTCGAGCACGGCGCCCATCGCGTCGAGTGACGTTGTGTCGGAAAGGTGCACGGTACCGATGGTCGCATTTGCCGCCCACCGGCGGTCCTGAGCGAGGGCGGCGCTGAACAGCGATAAACATGCGATCAGGACAACCATCCCGAGTCTCACCACAGGCACTCCTTTTAGGCGGCTTTCGGTAGCTCGACCGTGCCTTTGCGCGCGAGCTTCCCCCACCCGCGCGCCCGGCCTTGCCCGGCCGCGATGACCGCCTTGACCACGGCCCAATAGAGTACTTGGCGGTATACAAACCGCTGCAGCAGCACCAGCCATGCCAGTCCTTTTTCTTCGCCTTTCTCCATCAGCAACGCCGCGATCCCCGCCAGCCAGTCGACCGCCAAGAACGCGACGTAGAACGCGAGCACCTGCTCGAGGCTCTGCATCGCGTACTCGGTGCCGTGTTGCAGCTTGTTCACATACACGGTGAGGAGCGACCATCCAAACAGCAGGTCCGCCGCCGGCGCGAGGAACGGGAAGGCGAGCTGGAAGATCCACACGTTCGGTAGCGCGACCCAACCGAGCGCCCGCGACCGGAACAAAGTGCCGCGATGCTTCCAAGCGCACTGCAGCGTTCCGAAGCTCCAGCGGAACCGCTGCCCCGAGAGTCCCCGCAGGGTGTCCGGGGCTTCGGTGTACGCCACCGCGTGGTCCGCGTAGGCGATTCGCCACCCCCGCTCGAGGAGCGTGAGGGTGAGGTCCTGATCCTCGGCGAGCGTCTGCTCGGAAAAGCCGCCCGCGGCAAGGACGAGGGAGCGACGCCACGCGCCGATCGCGCCCGGGACCACCGTGATGCAGTTCAACAGGGAGAACGCGCGCCGGTCGAGGTTCTGGCTGGTGATGTACTCGACCGCCTGCCACCGGGTGACGAGGTTGATGCGGTTGCCGACCTTGGCATTGCCCGCGACGGCGCCGACGCGCCGGTCGGCGAGGGGCGCCACGAGCGCCGCGATCGCCCCCGGGGCGAAGAGCGTGTCGGCGTCCACCGCCACGACGACCTCGCCCGTGGCCCGGGCTGCGCCGAAGTTCAACGCGCTCGCCTTGCCGCCATTGGGTTTGGAGAAGACCCGGACGCACGAGTGGTGGCCGCAGGTCTCGGTCACCACCGCGGCCGTCCGATCGGTGGACCCGTCGTCCACCACAAGGATTTCGAGGTCCGGGTACCCTTGGGACAGGAGCGACTGCACCGTCCGGGCGATGACCCCCTCCTCGTTGTACGCCGGCACGACGACGCTGACGGTGGCCCGGCCGGCCACGCCCGCCCCATCAGCCCCCCGCCGCGCGAACGGGCGGAGGCGCCGCTGGCGTATCGCGAGCGCGAGCAGGAACACGAGCCGCAGGGCGCCGAGCGCCATCGCCAGCAGGAACACGGCGCGCAGGCCGAGCTCGAACCATCCCACCAGCGAGAACGACGTCAGCTCGACGAAGCGACGCAGCGCCGTGCTGGGGGGAAGCGGTGTCATCGCCTCGTCACGCGTCAGCCCGGCCAGCTCGCTGACCGTGGTCAACCGGTAGCCGCGGGCCCGCAACGAATCGATGAGGGGGCCGAGCGCCGCGACGGTCTGCGCGCGGTTGCCGCCCCCGTCATGCAACAGAATCACGTTGCCGCGGTCGAGCTGGGCCAGGCTGCGTCGCACGATGGTGTCCACGCCGGGCTCGAGCCAGTCGCTCGGGTCGTCCCGCAGTCCCACCGTCACGTAGCCCAGGTCCTGGGCGACGGCGATCGGCCCCAGCTCGTCGGCCGTGGTCGGCTCGGCGTCCCCGAAGTAGGGAGGCCGAAACAGGGTCGTCCGCCGATTCACCACGGCCTCGATCAGCCGTTCGGTGGCGGAGAGCTCGAACTGCGTCAGGCGCGGGCCCACGAGCGCGAGGTTCGGGTGGGTGAAGGTGTGATTGCCGATCTCGTGTCCCTCGCGCAGGATGCGGCGGAGCAGCGCGGGGTGCAGCTCGGCATTCTCGCCGATGACGAAGAACGTCGCCGTCGCGTCGCGCGACTGGAGCGTGTCGAGGATCATCGGCGTCCACGTGCCGTCTGGCCCGTCGTCGAACGTGAGGGCCACGGTGTGCTTGCGGCGGCCGTACCGCTCGATGACGTAGGTCGAGGGCGTGGTGAGCACGGAGTCCACGACGACTTGCCCAGTGGCCGGGTCGATCCGCGTAGCGCGGCGCCCCAGCGTCGGGTGCGCCACCATACGGAGGATCTCCCCGGTCCCGACGAACTCCACGTCGTAGCCGATCCGGATTGTGTCCAACGCCTGCGGGCGGGTGTGTAGTCCGTCGCGGTCGAGCACCGTCCACAGCGATGGATCCTCCGAGCCGAGCCGCCAGATACCCACGCCGGCGACGCCGAGCGGCAGCGCTCGGCGGATCTGGTTGTAGGCGGTGACGCCGTCCAGGAACCAGACGATGTGACCGGTCGAATCGAGGTCGTCCCATGCGAGCATGGGATTGACCGCCGCGGAGTCCATCGCCGGCGTGCGGTGATGGATGCGGGCCAGCTGCATCACGTCCTGGAAGGTGAGCTCCGTGGCGGACTGCGCCGTGTCGGACCACTCGTAGCCGTACTGCCCGACGCTCACGATCAGCTTCGAGGCCGGCACGCGCGCGAGCACCCGCTCGAGGTGATGGTCGAACCATCCCTGGCTCGCGATCGGACCGGGATTATCGGAGGGATCGTGCTCGTCGTACAACATGAGGAAGAGGTAGTCGTCGACGGCGCCGTAGCGCTCGATCGGCCAGCTCGGGTCGTCGCCCGGGATCGCCTGGGTCACGAGCCGGCCGTCCTTTGCCAGCCGTGTCTTGAGCGCTCCCAGGAAGCGGAGCAGCGCGGGGTGGCTCGCGTCGGACAGGTTCTCGAAGTCGACGGTGACTCCGGCGAGATCGTACCGCGCCACGGTGTCGGCGATCGTGGTGATGGCGCGATGCCACAGTCGAGGATGCGCGAGCAGGCGGGCGACCGCCACGCGGTCGAAATCGTCGCCGGTGAAATTCGTGATCAGCGCGAACACGCGGATCGGTCGCTTGGCGAGCGTGACCAAGCCCAACACGCGCCGGTCCACCTGGAAGCGCACGGGCACGCTGTCCACCCCGCGGTCCACAAAGCCCCACTCGGCCACCACCCAATCGAGCGCGTCGATGTGGCTCCTGAGTGAGGCGAGTGAGTTGTCGTCCCAGTTTACGTAAAAGCCGGTGACGATGGACGCGCCGGCTGGCTCGGGTGCCGTGCGGCGCCGCACGAGGGGCAGCTGCGCGTAGCGCACCCCGGGCGGGGCCGGGTGCTTGGCGAGGTAAGCGAAGAGGCGCTGGCGGCTCGCCACGCGCTCCCGCTCTGCCCGGACCGACAGCGAATGCTTCACGACCGGTCGGCGTGCCCGGGGCGCGTGCCCCAGGGAATCGATCGCCGTCTGCACAAACGGGAGATCGGGCAGGAGGGGCGGGACGATGACGCCCGTGAGCACAAAGAGGAAGAGCGCCGTGCTCACGACGCCCGCCACGACCGTGCCGGCGCGCAACCGCCTCCAGCGGCGTCCGCTGGGGTCGAGGAAAGTCGGCTGAGGCTCCCGTGGCAGCTTCATGGCTTGCGCCAGTGTCCCTCATCGATGGCGGCGTAGAAAAAGGGGCCCCCGCGGCGTGAGTCCGCGGGACCCCCTGTGCGCCATAAAGACTGGGGAAACGCCTGCTACGTAACGACCCGTTTCAGTCCGAAGCGAAGGACGGCGAGTCGGAAGGCTAAGAGCGGGGCGTCTTGCGTCGCTCGACCCAGCGGCGGCGATCGCGGCCGGACCGGCGGTCGGCTCCCTGGCGGCGATCGTCACCCACCGGGTCCTCCCGGAACCGGCGATCGACGCCGCTGCGCCGATTGTAGTGCCGCCGGCGGTCCCCCTGTCGACGGTCGGGGCTGGATCTAGGGTGATTCGGGGGCATGGGACGGGTAACGTAACCGTGGAAGCCCGCTCCCGCTGCTCCGTTACCCCGTTTGACTCCCGGTGCTCTTTAGTCTACCTATGTCCGCCCCGGCCCCGACCCCCGTCCCCTCAGACGTCACCCTCCTGGAGCGGGTAGCCTCGGGAGATGAGCGGGCCCTATGGGAGCTCTCGTCCCGCCACGGCTCCGACCTGCGAGATCTCGCCTTCACCATTCTGCACGATCCGGTCGACGCCGAGCGCGTGGTGCAGTCCACTTTTCACGAGGTCCGCTATGAAGCTGCGCGGTTCGATCCAGGTCACTTCCCGGTCGACCGCTGGCTGGCGGAGCTGACGCGCGTCGGGGCCCTCCAGCTCTCCCGCACTCGGGCGGGGTACCGGTCCGTCTTGTCTTAGCTGCGGGCGCGCAACTCACGTCGCGTTGGCGCAACGACGATTGGTGCTCGTGTCGCGCTCGCGCCCCATAACGCGTCTCTCTCAGCCTCAATCTTCTAGCCTCGATCCGAGTGACCAGAGGCACGCTGGTTGCGGTCAGCGGGCGGCGCATGGACGCCCCCCGACGAGACCTACGTGCCCGGTTGCGCGCCATCGCCCAGCTGGCGACTGTGGTGGCTGGACGACTGCGCGACTGCGGGGACTGGCAATACGCCGCCGCGGTGGCCATGGGCGCTTACGCCGATGATTATGCGCGCCACCTCAAGCTCCACCTCCGCGCGGAGCGCATCGACGATTTCGCATGGCGCCTGACACGTCACGCGGTACTGTGCACACGCGAGCTGGCGCCGATTGCGCCGCTCTGGGAGCAGGCGAGCGTGCTCGCCTGGCAAATGCGATCTGTGGGCCCTGCCCAGTCTCGCGGACCGGTCAAGGAGCGGGTGGTCAGGGCGTGCGCTCGCCCGAGCGCCTCGTTCACGCCGCAAAGCCTCTTGCGCGCCCTGTTCGCGGGCTAGGCCCCACCCGACGCGGACGGCGGTTATGACCACAATCGGTACCGCCCTCCCCATCCAGTGGGCCCGGCTCCGGTCTGAGTACGACGCTCCGCTCCGCCGTGGTGCCTGGTATCGTGTCTTGAGTGTCTCCCAGTTCGAAGTGGTCGTGGATGTCCATCAGAGGCCTGTGCTGGTGGCCCGTCCCTACGTCGACGTCTCGAGCACTCCGCCGGCCTGCTGGACCATCATCGATGTGCGCGGGTCGGCACGGGCCGGGGGCGGTCTCGGTTCGCGCTACGCCGTGTGTCCGAGCTGTCGTGAACGCGTCCCGCTCGCCGGCCAGCCGTCGACATTGCGCTGCCGGCGGTGTAAGGGCGTGTTTCCGGTAGAGTAGCAAACGGGAGCGGGGAGCGGGGAGCGGTACCTTCCGCCGAGTATCTAAATCCATTGCGAAGAGGCCAAGGTCCCGATCGGGGAGTGATATTTCGCGCATGGATGCGAGTCTCCGCTCGGAGGGTCCCGCTCCCCGCTCCCTGCTCCCGGCTTTCGTCGCGTTGCTGGTACTGAGCGCAGCGCTCCCGGCTCGATTGAGCGCCCAACGAGTCGGCCTCGCCCTCTCGGGCGGCGCCGCTCGCGGGCTCGCGCACATCGGCGTCCTCAAGGTGCTCGCGGATGCGGGCGTACGGGTGGACGTCGTGGCGGGCACAAGCATGGGGAGCGTCATCGGCGGGCTCTACGCCGTGGGATACACGTCGCCGCAGCTCGACAGCATCATTACGTCAGTAGACTGGTCGCGGTTGCTCACCGATCCCGTGGACCGCCGTGATCTGCCGGTCGATCGCAAGTACACGGAAGACCACTATGTCCTCACGCTGCCGATCGCCCGCGGCTCGATCAAGCTGCCCCAGAGCGTCGTACCCGGGCAGCGCATCTCCCAGCTGTTGACTCGGCTCACCTGGTCGGTGCACGGCGTGCGCGACTTCCGCCAGCTGTCCCTCCCGTTCACGGCGGTAGCGACCAATCTCGAAACGGGCACCGCCAAGGTGCTCGATCACGGCTTCCTCCCGGAAGCGCTGCGCGCCAGCATGGCCTTGCCGAGCGTGTTCTCGCCCGTCGAGATCGACGACAGTGTGCTGATCGACGGCGGGGTGATCCGCAACCTGCCGGCCCAGGACGCCCGTGCGCTCGGTGCCGACGTCCTGATCTGCAGCGACGTGACCGACCCGCTCGAGCCGCGCGACAGTCTCCGTTCGTTCGCAGACGTCCTGCTGCAGTCGGTGTCGTTCCGGATCTGGGATTCCCAGAAGTTCGAGCGCGCCCAGTGCGACGTGCTCATCCTGCCCGAGGTACGGGGGTTCTCGAGTGCCGGCTTCACACGCGCGCGGGAGCTGATCGCCCGGGGCGAGGCCGCCGCGCGCGCAGCACTCCCGCGCATCGACTCGGTGCTGGCGCGGCTCGCTCCTCGTTCGCCTCGGACGCGCGTCGAGCGGCCGCCGCTCGTGGAGCCCGAGTCCGTCCTCGTCACCAAGGTGCGGTTCGATTCCGCGCGGTCGCGCGACGCGGGGCAGATCACGCCGGAGTTTCTCGGCCGCGTGCTCGGCGTGCGGGAGGGGACTTGGGTGACGGCTCGTGAGCTCGACCGGCGCATCGATCGCTTGTACGCCACGGGCCTGTTCGAGAGCGTGCGCTACCGACTCGAGCCGACGCCGCGTGGTGGGCCGGAGCGCCAGCTCACGGTGCTCGTGCGCGCGCGTTCGGGAGGCCGCTTCGGCCTCGGCCTGCGCTACGACAGTCGGTACAAGGCGTCACTGCTCTTATCGGGTGCCTTCGGGGTGCCGGGGTTCGGCTCCAACGCTCAAGTCGATGCCCGCCTCGGCCAGCAGATCCGGGTCGGTATCGGCGGCTCGCAGACCGCCGGCAGCAGCCGGCCGGTCGCGTTGGGCGCCCGCGTCGATTATGTGCGGAGTCCTTTCGATCTCTATGCCGCGGGTCATCAAGTCGCCGAGGCCCGCGTGGACCTGGGGGCGGTCACCACGTCGTTGTCGACAAACTTCGGCGCCGGCGGGCTCGCCGCGGTGCGGGTCAAGGCCGAGCACGCCCACTGGGAGGAGTCGGTGTCGGCGATCGACACAGCTCCGATCAACCGGACGTTCTACACGACCGCCGCGGTGCTGGAGGCGGATACGTACGACCGGGGCCTGTACCCGCGCCGTGGCTTCGGTTTCCAGGGCGTGTCCGAATGGGGCCACCGGCTGGTCGGGGACGGGACCGCCTTCTCACACCAGCTCGTCGATCTGCATCTGTTCCTTCCGTTGTTGCCCACGGTCTCACTGTGGGCTGGCGCCACGTTAGGCGCGACGGGCGGGACCCCGCCGCCGCACTATCTTTTTTCCCTCGGCGGCGCCCGGCCTTACTACCTCTTCCCCGATCGCGACATTCCGTTTTATGGGTTGAACACGCAGGAGCTGCGCGGCCGTCATCTCCAGAAGGCAGAGCTCGGGGTGCAATGGGAGTTCCTGCCGGATTGGTTCGGCCGTGTGGGCTGGAACGCGGGGACGGTCCTGGATCGGTGGACCTGGGATCCCGCGCGCTGGGTGGACGGCGTGGGTGTGGAGCTCGGCGTCAAGACCTTCGCGGGTCGGCTGAGCCTCACGGCAACTGGAAACACGCATACGACGTTGCCGCAAGTCGACGTGGACCTGGGATATCCGTTCTGAATCGGGAGCGGGGAGCAGGGAGCGGTACCCTCCGCTGCACCAGAAGGTACCGCTCCCCGCTCTCCGCTCCGTCTACAGAGTGACTGTCACCACCTTCTGATCGGACCCCTGACCGCCCGCGGCGTCGGTTACGGTCACCGTGATTGTGTAGCTGTTCGGCAGCGGATAGGTGTGCGTCGCGCTGATCGTGCCCTCGCTCGTCGCGTTCCCGCTCGAAGAGTTACCGTCGCCCCAGTCGATCGTCCAGGACCATGGCCCGTTGTGGTCGGGGTCGGTGAACGACGCGTTTTCGGTGTATAGCACGCCGACCAGGGGGTTGGCGTCCGGCCCGGCATTCACGACTGGCGGCTGGTTGGGCGGCGCCGTGCAGGTGATGGTGAAGCTCGCCTGGCCGGTCCCGTTGGCCGGCACGGTGACCGACTGCGGGTTGGCCTCGCTCACCGAACAGTTCGACGGCACGCCATTGAGCTGCACCGAGTGACTCGTGGCGGTGAGTCCGGAGTAGCTCGCGGTGCCGCTCGCCGGGATGTTCTTGCTCTGGCCCCCGTCCACAGTGACGGTGTAGCCGCTCGGCTGGCTCGAGCCAGAGGTCGTCGTCGTGACCGTGAGGCTCCCGGTCGGCGCGGTACAGGTGATGGTGAAGCTCGCCTGGCCGGTCCCGTTCGCGGGTACGCTCACCGTCTGCGGATTCGCCTCGCTCACCGTGCAGTTCGACGGCACGCCGTTGAGTTGCACCGAGTGGGCCGTGGCTGTGACGGTGTAGGTCGTGCTACCGGTGGCGTTGATGTTTCGGCTCTGGCCACCGTCCACCGTGACCGTGTATCCGCTTGGCTGGTTGGATCCAGACGTGAGCGTCGTGACGGTGAGGCTCCCGGTGGGGGCGGTGCAGGTGATCGTGAAGCTCGCCTGGCCGGTCCCGTTGGCCGGCACGGTGACCGACTGCGGGTTGGCCTCGCTCACCGAACAGTTGGACGGCACGCCATTGAGCTGCACCGAGTGACTCGTGGCGGTGAGTCCGGAGTAGCTCGCGGTGCCGCTCGCCGGGATGTTCTTGCTCTGGCCCCCGTCCACAGTGACGGTGTAGCCGCTCGGCTGGCTCGGCCCCGAGGTGGCGGTGGTCACGGTGAGGCTCCCAGTCGGCGCCGTACAGGTGATGGTGAAGCTCGCCTGGCCGGTGCCGTTCGCGGGTACGCTCACCGTCTGCGGATTCGCCTCGCTCACCGTGCAGTTCGACGGCACGCCATTGAGCTGCACCGAGTGAGTGGTCGCCGTGAGCCCGGAGTAGCTCGCGGTGCCACTCGCCGGGATGTTCTTGCTCTGGCCTCCGTCCACGGTGACGGTGTAGCCGCTCGGTGGATTCGAGCCGCTTGTGTTAGTCGTTACGGTCAGGTTTCCAGTGATCGCTGCGCAGGTCACGGAGAACGGGAGGGTCGCGGTCTGACCGGCGGTGACCGTCACCGTCTGGGTAGCACCCCCACTCACCGTGCAGTTGCCCGCTACTCCGGAGAGTGCGACGCTGCGACTCCCGGCGGCGAGGCCGGTGAAGGTGACACCGTTGCTGTTGTTGGTAGCGATCGGCTGGCTATTCGTCCCGTCCACCGTGACCGTGTAGCCATCGGGGTCGAGGTCCGAACCGGTCGTGCTGGTCGTGACCGTAAGGTCCCCCGTGGTCGCCGAGCACGACACGGAGAATGGGAGGGTCGCGGTCTGACCCGCGCTGACTGTCACGGTCTGCGTGGCGCCGCCGCTCACTGTACAGTTCGCCGCGACCCCGGAGAGTGCGACGCTGCGACTCCCGGTCGCGACACCCGTGAACGTGACGCCGGTGCTGTTGTTGCTGCCGATCGGTTGGCTATTTGTTCCGTCGATCGTGACCGTGTAGCCGTCGGGATCGAGGTTCGAGCCGGTCGTGCTGGTGGTAACCGTCAGGTTTCCGGTGGTCGCGGAGCAGGTCACGGAGAATGCCAGGGTCGCGGTCTGGCTGGCGGTGACCGTTGCCGTCTGCGTCGCGCCGCCACTCACGCTGCAGTTGGCCGCTACCCCGGAGAGTACGACGTCGTGACTGCCGGCCGCGATCCCGGTGAAGGTGACGCCAGTGCTGTTAGTGGCGATCGACTGGCTATTTGTCCCATCCACTGTGACCGTGTAGCCGTCGGGATCGAGGTTCGAGCCGGTCGTGCTCGTGGTGACCTTGAGATTGCCTGATGTGGGAGGGGGCGGAGGTCCACCTCCCCCACCAGCGCTTCCGCCTGGGCCGTTTACCAGTTGGTCGAGGTGGCAGGCGGCGATCAAGGCGAGCGCCGCCCAAGCGTGCGCAGCGTGGATCGGCTTCATCGCCAGGCGCGGCGTGCAAGCAACGCACCTGGCTGGGCTAGCCTCGGGCAGGCTAACGATTGGCGTAGATGTGACCTACGCTGCAGAGCGGACGCAACAGGTGTGACGCCGGCGCGCTATGCCTCCGCCAGCCGTTGCCACGCTTGCCGCACCACCCGCTCGATGTCCGGCCGGAACCGCCCCGTGATGCCGAACGCCTCCATGAAGCCTTCATCTTCGTAGCCGTGCTGACCGAGCATCCGCGCCGTGGGGAGATAGCCGAACACCGTGTCCGTGTAGCCGGCGGGGATCACGATCCGCCCCTCGGGCTCGGCCGCACGCAGCGCTAGCCCGTACTCCGCCACCGGCTCCGCAGACATCGCCGCGATCGCGAGCCCCGGTGATATCGTGAGTCGCTGGAACGTGACGCTCCGGTCGGAGGAGGACGCGCCGTCGAGCAAGTCGGAGAGCGGTACTCTGGTCTGCGCGGTCCGGAAGGGGGACGTCAGGGGAAACGCCCTGGCGGGGCCGCGCGCCACCTCGATCACGCGGGCGGCGAGGGAATCCGCCCACGCCGTGTACTCGGCCTGGGTGAACGGCGTGAACAGTTTCCCGACCACGAGCTCCGCGAGCTGGCGGCTAAGTGCGCGCGGGCGGCCCAGCTCGCGAGGCCGGATGTCGCCCGCGCAGCCCTGGAGAAAGAGCACCGGGAGGTCGCTGCCGAGCACGGCGCGCAACGCGCGCCGCACCACTCCCGGATAGTCCGCGCTCACCTGCCGCGGCTCGGCGAAGCTCACCGGATGGCAGGGGTAGGACCACAGCGCGGCCATCGGACGACCACCGGAATCGGAGAGCGTGATCACGTGCACCGTCTCGTCGCGCGGGCCGACGGCGTCGGGCGCGCGCAGCGCGGCGCGGCGGGACAGGCGAAGAGGGCTGAGCGACAGGCGCCAGCCCATGCGACGCCGGTTGATCGCATGCGCCGCGCTGCCGCGGCGGTACTCCATGCACGCTTCTCCGGGGTCACGATCGGGGCGCCCCCTATTCCCGGCCAGGCCCCGCAGGAGCGCCGCGCCACGCTCGACCACGAGATCCAGGTAGGCCGGATCCGCCGTGCCGAGCAGCGGCTTCGACGGATCCACGCTGGGCGCGAAGTGGGTGTGTGATGCGGCGAACAGAAACGAGGCGTCGTCGAGCGAGAGGTCCGGACGGGCCGCCGCCGCGATACGTCGCTTCAGGTCTTCGGTGACGAAGAGCAGGTCGGCGGTGAGGATCGCGAGCGTGGCCTGCGGTGTCCGCAGCAGCAGGGCGTTCAACTCCAGCGGATCGGCGACCGCAGTGCTCGGCTCCAGGCGGTCCGTAAAGCCGGCGAGGGGGAGGGGGCGGTCGGGCGTGATGGAGACCGAGCCGGCCGCGAGGACGCAGCTCAGAGCAGGCCCCGGTACACCGCCGCGGTCTGCTCCGCCGTCCGCTGCCACGTGAACGTGCGGGCCCGCGCGCGTCCCCGTTCGACCAGCTCCTCCCGCAAGAGCGCATCGTCCGAGAGGCGCTCGAGCGCCTGCACGTACGCGCCCGGGTCGCGCCCTTCCACAACCACGATGCCCTCGCCGCCCACTTCCTTCAGCCCGCCGGCACCGGAGGTGACGACCGGCAGCCCCGACGCGAACGCTTCGATCACCGGATAGCCGAAGCCTTCGTACAGCGACGGGAACAGCAGCACGTCCGCCACGCGGTAGGCGCGCCGCAGCGTGCTCTCGTCGGCCAAGGGTACCGCGCGCACGTAGCGGCGCAGCCCGAGCCGCTCGATCAGCTGCTGCTGATCGCCCGTGAACCGCCCGCCCACCTGCAGCAGGTAGGTGTCGGCCTGGGCGCGCAGCCGTGCGACGGTATGGATCACCAGGGGCACGTTCTTTCGCTCCACGGTGCTGCCGACGTGGAGCACCACGAACGCGTCATTGGGGATGCGCCAGTCGGCGCGGCCGCGCACGCGTGCATTGGGCGCTTCGGAGAAGAATGCGCGGTCTACCCCGAAGGGAACGACGCTGATGCGTCGGTCATCGCCCAACCACGTGGCGAGCTCGTGCTTCAGCCACTCCGTGCCTACGACAAAGGCGCGCGCCAGCCGCAGCGCCTTCAACGTGCCGCGCAGAAATCGGTTGCGCACGCCCTCGCGCCAACCGTCGGTCGGCGAGCGTAGCACGATCACCGGCATCAGGTCGTGGACGGTCACGATCGCGGGCCGTCGGTGCACGCGCGTCACCATATGCGCGTAGCTGTGATCGAGGATGTGGACCAGCTGCGCGCGCTTCGCCTCGCTCCGGAGCCACCACGGATAGAGGAAGTAGCGCGCCACGTAGCGCTGCGGCTCGTACAACGGCCCCGGCAGCACGAGCTTGGTGGGATCCACGTCCTGCGCCCACCAGCGCGGATATCCGCCCGAGCTCCGCCCATCGGCCCGATCGCGCGTGAGGTCGCCGATCGAGGCCGCGAGCCGCACCTCGAAGCCCGGATCGGTGCTCTCCAGCCAGTCGTGCAGCCGGTGCGCGTAGCGGTCCATGGAGGGCCAGCGCTCGAGCGGAAGATCGGGAACCAAGAGAACTCGGGTCATGCGGGAACGCCCTTCTCAACCTCCACCGAGCAGCTCCTTCCAGAAGACGAGGGTCCGTTCCGCAACGGCATCGTCCGAGAAGTACTGCATCGCCCGCGCCCGGCCCGCCTGCGCGAGCGGCCGCCGCTGCTCCGGCGCAGCCAGGCGACGCAGCGCCGCGGAGAGCGCGAGCGGATCGTCCGGCGGCACCACGAGCCCCGCGTTCCCGATCACTTCCGGTGTGGCGCCGGCGCTGGTGCCCACGACCGCGACTTCGTGGGCCATCGCCTCCGCCAGGACGTGCGCCGCGGGCTCGGCCCACGTCGGCAGCGCGCGCGCCGGCAACACGACCACGTCGAGCTCGGGCCAGAGCTTCGTCATTTCGTCGGGCGGCAGCGCACCGGTCCAGCGCACGCGGGCCGCGAGCCGCAGGTCCGAGGCCAGTCGCTCGAGGCGTTCCCGATCCGGCCCGTCGCCGACGACCGTCAGCTGCCACCGATGGGCGCGGTTCTCCGCCAGCGCCTGCAGCAAACTATCGATTCCCTTCTCGGGCACCAAGCGGCCTACACAGCCGATGGCCAAACCCTCGTGGTGGGCGTGGTGCGGCTCCGTCGGCACATGGACGCCGAGCTGCGGGATGACGGCGACCTTGAGCCCGGGGACGATGCCGCGCACCAGCGCCGCGGCGCCTTCGCTCCCGGCGATCGCGCCTCGGAGGCGGCGCAGGGTGCGGGTGCGGCGCCAGCGCATGAGCATCGGGAGGGCGACCGGGACGTTCTGATGCGTGAGCAGCACCGCCGGAAGCGCGAGCTGCCGCGCCGCCCGCACCGCCTGCCGCGCGGCTGGCGCCGTCACCTCTTCCTCTATCTGGATCAGATCGGGTCGCTTGTCCCGCACCAACGCGTGCAGCGCCCGTCTCGCGAACTTGAGGGTGGCGGGGTCGCCGTGGCGTCGAGCCGGAATCGGAAACACTTCCACCCCGTGCTGTCGCTCCCACGCCGCCTCGGTCGTGTGACCCAGCACCGTTTCGCGCCAGCGCTGCGGCACGCCGACCGTCACGTCGAGCCCGCGCGCGGCGAGCGCGCGCAGCTTCCCTCGGTTGGAGGGCGGGACGTAGACGTGCGAGATGATGAGAATGCGACGCATGAGAGTCAAATGTGGAATGGCGAGTGCGGAGTGCGGAGTATATGAGGAGGACTCATGCGCAAACGACCTGCCATTTACCACTCCGCACTCCACATTCCGCACTCCGCATTATATTCTCTCTCCTCGCGGGCCCTTAGCTCAGCGGTTAGAGCAGCGGACTCATAATCCGTAGGTCCCAGGTTCAAATCCTGGAGGGCCCACGCTGAACGGCTGGAAAACAGCGAACAGTAACAGACGCATAGACGCACAGCGGAGAACAGGCACGACCCAGAGAACGGGTACAGCCCGCATGGCCTCCCCGTTTACTGATAACTGTTTTCCATCTGTGTGTCTGTGCGTCTGTACCTGTTTGCTGTTCGCTAGCCTTACAAGGGGTGGTTAGCTCAGCTGGTTAGAGCGCCGGTCTCACATACCGGAGGTCACAGGTTCGAGTCCTGTACCGCCCACTAAGCTAGTCCTCTCCTCTCCCCCCCGCCCCCCCCTTTTGTGGCAGTTTTGATACACTCAGCCCGCAACTGCGCGCCCCTGCCTAGCTTTAGGCGGGTATAGGCCTTGCTCAATCCCTGGTGTTCACACCACTAGGGCGAGGTCGTGGGGGGCTCCTGGTTCAGTCGGGGATCGCGCAGGGCATCCGCCCCGGATCGGGGGGCCCCGCGCGCCGCCCTGGTCCCCCTCCTCCTTCTCCTCGCCACTTGCCAGGTCGATAAGCTCACCAACAACCCCCCCCCAATTGCCCGGCTGATGCTCGCGCCGGGGCAGGTACGCGACTCGGCGCCGGTTGGAAGCATGGCGGCGCCCGCCGACAGCCTGTCCGTGGCGAACGGTGGACCTGGGACGCTCTCCTGGGTGGCGCACTTCGTCCGTGGCGATGCGTGGCTCGCATTCGTGGGTCCGAACAGCGGCACGGCGCCCGCGACCCTGCGGATCGCATTCAACCCCGCTGGGCTGCCCATGGGCGTGTATCGCGACACCGTAATCGTGGACGCCGAAAACGCCGCCGACAGCCCGGGGCGCGTGCCCGTCGAATTCACGTTGCATCCGTGCCAACCCACGTCGGTGCCGCCGAACGCCGCTGCCCTGCAGGACTCGCTCACGACTGCCGACTGCTCGGCGCCCCATCGCTCGAAGAGTTTCGCCCGCGTGTACAGCTTCACCGGCGCCAAGGGCGACTCTATTTCCATCGTGATGGCGTCGACGGCGCTCGATGCTTACGTGATCCTTGACAGCTCGGCGAACGATGCCGTCACACCGCTCGCGACCAACGACAGCTGCACCGGCGGGAACGACGCCTGCCTTCGCTACCAGCTGTTGCCGGTCGCGGGGACGTATCGCATCGAGGCGACGTCGGCCGGCGCGGCACAGACCGGCGCGTTCACGCTGAGCGTCACGCGCCCGCGCTCGCCGGACGCCACCCAGTCGCTGGCGCAGCTGCGCGGTGACTCCGTAACGGCCGTCCCCACCGGCGGTACGACCGATCAGGCGACGGTCGTGCTGCGCGGCGTCGTGACCGATCCGGACGCCGCTGATTCGCTGCGGTTGCAGGTGGAGCTCGAGCCCGTGGGGACGGCCTTCACCGGCACGCCCACGGCTACGGGCGCACGAGTGGCGAACGGCCAGACCGCGTTCGTCGCGGCGACCGGGCTCGCGAACAACACGGCATATCACTGGCAGGCGCGCGCGCTCGATCAGACCGGTCGGGCCGGTCCCTGGACGGCCTTCGGGGGGAACGCGGAATCGGCACCCGACGTCAGCACCTCGATTCCCGTCCCGCCCAATGCGCCGACCGGTTTGGGGCAGTTCCAGAGCGACGGCAACACGGCGATCGCAGTGGGTGGAGCGACCGCGGGCCGGTCGGTGATCCTCAAGGCGACCGTGACGGATTCCAATCCCGGCGATCAGTTGCGGCTCGATGTCGAGGCCCAGCCGGTCGGCACGGCGTTCAAGAACAGCGCGAGCGGCTCGGGGGCGCCCGTCGCGAATGGCGGGATCGCCACGGCGACCCTGGCGGGATTGAGCGACAACACCGCCTACCACTGGCAGGCTCGGGCAGTCGATCAAACCGGCCGGGCCGGCCCTTGGGCCTCGTTCGGCAACAATGCGGAAACGGCGACGGACTTCCACGTGGCCGTCGCCGTCACGCAACTCGCCTTCACGGGTCAGCCGAGTAACGCCGTGGCCGGCGCCACCATCACGCCGGTCGTGCAGGTGAGCGCGCAGGACGCGCTCGGCAACACGATCACGAGCTTCACCGGCAACGTGACGGTCTCCATCGCCAACAACGCGGGCGGCGGCACGCTCTCCGGCACCGTGACCATCGCTGCCGTGAACGGCGTGGCGTCGTTCTCCACGTTGAGCATTGATAAGGTGGGGAGCGGGTACACGCTCACCGCATCGGCCACGGGGCTGACCACCACGAGCGGGCCGTTCGCGATCACGCCCGCCGCGGCGAAGCAGCTCGCCTTCACGGCGCAACCGACCGACGTGCCGGCGGGTGCGCCCATCACACCGGCCGTGCAGATCACCGCGCGCGACCAATTTGGCAACACGGCAAGCGGGTTTACGGGCAATGTCACGGTGGCGATCGGCAACAATGCGGGTGGCGGTACGCTGTCGGGCACCACGACGCAGGCCGCGGTAAGTGGCGTCGCGACGTTCGGTACGCTGAACATCGACAAGACGGGGACCGGGTATACGCTGACCGCGTCGAGCACAGGGCTCGCGGCCACGACGAGCACCGGGTTCGCTGTGACGGCCGCAGCGGCCACGCGGCTCGTGTTCACCGTCCAGCCCGGAAACACGGCGGCCGGCAGCGCGATCACCCCCGCCGTGCAGGTGACGGCGCAGGACAACCTCGGCAATACGGTCACGACCTTCACGGGGACCGTGACCATCGCCATCGGCAACAACGTGGGCGGCGGGTCGCTGTCGGGGACCGTGTCGCGCGCGGCCGTCGCAGGCGTGGCCGGCTTCCCGGGCTTGAGCGTCGACAAGGCGGGGGTGGGATACACGCTCAGTGCTACGGCCAGCGGCACCGGGGCTGCGGCGAGCACTGCGTTCAACATCACGCCCGCCAGCGCCGCGCAGCTGGTCTTCACCGTGCAACCGGTTGCGACCACCGCGGGCACCGCGATCACGCCCGCCGTGCAGGTCACCGCGCGCGACGCCTTTGGCAACACAGCGACGGGGTTCACGGGAAGCGTCACTGTCGCGATCGGGACGAACCCGGCGGGCGGCGCGCTCTCGGGCACCCTCACGGTCGCGGCGACCGCGGGGATTGCGACCTTCTCCAACCTGTCCATCGACAAGAGCGGCACGGGGTACACGCTCACGGCCGCCGCGACCGGAGTGACGGGACAGGCCAGCACGGCGTTCAACATTCGTCCCGGGGCCGCTACACACCTGGCCTTCACGGTCGAGCCAGCAGGGGGCACTGCCAACGCAGCGCTCGCCCCCCCGGTTCAGGTCACGGCTCAGGATGCGTTCGGCAACCGCGACACGGCGTACACCGCAACGGTGACCGTCGCGCTGGCGGCGAACCCCGGTGGCGCCACCCTGTCCGGCACGACGTCGATCGCAGCGGTGGCGGGCGTCGCGACGTACTCGACCTTGCGGCTCGACAAAGTCGGAACGGGCTACACCCTCACGGCGACGGCGTCCGGCCTCACCTCCGCGACGAGCACGCCCTTCAACATCGTGGCGGGTACCATCTCGCCCAGCCTGTCCACCGTGTCCGGGAGCCCGGGTGCGATCACAGCCTCGACCGGTGCGGGTGCCTCGACCATCACCGTCACCGCGAAGGACGCGAGCGGCAACGCGATCGCGGGCGCCACCGTGGTGCTCGCCGCGACCGGCACCGGGAATACGCTGACGCAGCCGGCGGCGACGACAGACGCCTCGGGTGTCGCGACGGGGACGATTTCGTCTACCGTGGCCGACATGAAGACGGTCAGCGCCACCATCGGCGGTGTCGCCGTCACGCAAACGGCGACCGTCACCGTGAATCCCGCTCCTGTCTCCGCGACGCATTCGTCCGTTCTCACCGCGCCGACCACCATCACTGCGTCGAGCGGGGGGAGTGCTGCGGCGATCACCGCGACGGCGCGTGACGGGTTCGACAACCCGATTGCGGGTGCGACCGCGGTCCTCGCGGCGGCGGGAACCGGCGTGGCGCTGACGCAGCCGTCGAGCGGCACAAACGGCGGCGGCGTGGCGACGGGCGGCGTGAGTGGCACGCTCGTGGGCCAGAAGATCATCTCGGCGATGATCAATGGCGTCGCGGTCACGCAGACTGACACGGTGACGGTCGTCCCGGCCGCCGCGAGCACGCTCGTCTTCACTGTGCAGCCGAGCGGGGCTGCGGCCGGCTCGACGATCACGCCGGCGGTGCAGGTAACCGCACGCGATCAGTTCGGGAACACTGCCGCGGGCTTTACTGGAGGAGTCACGGTGGCGCTCGGCGCCAATCCTGGCGGCGGGACGCTCTCGGGCACCCTCACACGGTCCGCGGTGGCGGGCGTCGCGACGTTCACCGATCTGAGCGTCAACAAGGCGGGGACAGGATACACGCTGACCGCGGCCGCCACGGGCCTGCCCGTCGCCCCCTCCGCGGCATTCGATGTCGCGCCGGGCAGCGGTACGCAGCTCGTGTTCACCGTGCAGCCCACCAGCGACACCGCCCGCGCGATCCTCTCCCCGGCCATTCAGGTGACCGCCCAGGACGCGGTCGGGAACACGATTACGAGCTTCACCGGCAACGTCACGGTTGCCTTGGGGTCCAACCCGAGTGGCGCGACGCTGGCCGGCACGACCACCGTGGCGGCCGTGAACGGTGTGGCGACGTTCTCGACGCTCAGCATCGCGACGAGCGGCACTGGCTACACCCTCGTCGCGTCCACCACCACGGCGGGCTATAACGCGCCGAGCAGCACCCCATTCAACATCGCGCCCGGCGCCACGTCCAAGCTGCTCTTCACGGTGCAGCCGGGCAACACGGTCGCCGGTGCGGCGATCACACCAGCCGTGCAGGTCACTGCCCAAGACGCGAGCAACAACGTTACGCCCGCGTTCACCGGCAATGTGACGATGGGGATTGGCGCCAACCCCGGAGCCGGTGTGTTGTCGGGCACGCTCACGAAGCCGGCGGTGGCCGGCGTCGCGACATTCGGCGACTTGAGCATCAACAAGACCGGTGTGGGCTATACGCTGACGGCCGCGGCGAGCGGCGTCAGCCCCGGCGCCTCGAGCGCGTTCAACATCGTTTCCGGCCCCGCAGCCGTCCTGGCGATCACACGCCAGCCGTCCACCACGGCACAGAGCGGGGTGGCCCTCACGACCCAGCCGCAGGTCCGGCTGCGGGATGTAAACGGGAACAGTGTCGCGCAGGCGAACGTGACCATCACCGCGCAGGTCGCGACCGGTCCGTCGGGCGCAACCCTTGTCAACGCCACGGCACTCACCGGGAGCGGCGGCCAGGCCACGTTCAGCGGCCTCGCGATCACGGGACCGGCGGGGAATTATCGGCTGGCGTTCACGTCGGGCACGCTCGTACCCGACACGGCCACCGCGATCGCGCTCTCGGCGGGGACGGCGACGAAGCTCGCGCTCACCACCGAGCCATCAGCGACCGTGGCGAACGACGTGCCCTTCCCGCAGCAGCCCGTCGTGCAGCTCCAGGACGCCGCGGGCAATGCCGTGAGCCAGAGCAACATCGTGGTCACCGCGGCGCTTGCGACAGGCGATCCCGTGTTGGGCGGAACGCTGACGGCCACCACCAACGCGAGTGGGGCGGCGGTGTTCGCCACGCTCAAGATCACCGGGCTCGTAGGGAGCCGCACGCTGTCGTTCGGCGCCACCGGCCTGGCGGGCGCCACGTCGAGCGCGATCGTGGTGACGGCCGGCGCGGCGACGCAGATCGCGGTCAACGCCGGGAACAATCAGGCGGCCACGGCCGGCACCGCGGTGGCTACGCCTCCGTCGGTGATCGTGCGCGACGTGAGCGGGAACGCGGTCGCCGGCGTCCCGGTGACGTTCGTGGTCCCCGGCACGTCGAACGGCTCGCTCACCGGCCCGAACCCGAGCACGAGCACGGGCGGCATGGCGACGGTCGGGAGCTGGACCCTGTCGACGACGGCGAAGCCCGACACGATGACCGCGACGTCGACCGGCTTGGCCGGGAGCCCCGTCACGTTCGTCGATACGGCCAAGGTCGGGGCGGCGACGAGCCTCGCCAAGTTCTCCGGAGACAACCTGACGGGGCAGGTGGGCACCACGCTCTCGACCCCCCATGTGGTGCTCGTGACCGACGCGAACGGCAATCCCGTACCCAACGTCACGATCGGGTGGTCGCCCGCCACCGGCGGGGGCTCCGTGAATCCGACCTCCTCCGTCACCGGGGCGGACGGCAAGACGAGCACCACTCGGACGCTCGGGCCGATCCCCGGGACGCAGACCACTACGGCGAGCGCGTCCGGACTCACGACGGTCACCTTCTCGATCACGGCGCAGGTGGGCGGCGCTACCCAAATGGTCTTCGCCGACTCGAGCGTTCGGCACGATACGGTGGGCCAAACCGTTGCCGGCCCGCTTGCCGTGAAGGTGATGGACGCCCTCAACAACCCGGTCCAGGGCGTCACGATCAGCTGGACCGTGCTCAACGGCGGTGGCTCGGTGAACCCCACGAGCTCGATCACCGGCTCGACCGGAGTCGCGACCACGAGCTGGACGCTGGGCACGGCCATCAGCCCGACTGACTCTACGCAGTTCGCCCAAGCGTCCGGCGTCGCGTCGCCGCTCACGTTCACCGCGTACACCGTGCCGGGCGCGGTCAGCGCGTCGCAGACGAGCGTTACCGCCTCGAGCCCGATTACCGCCTCGAACGGCTCGAGCGCCAGCACCATTATCGTCACCGCGCGAGACCAGTACGGCAACGTCATCAAGGGGAAGACCGTCACGCTGACGGCGACGGGCACGGCGAACACGCTGACCAACCCCACGACGCCCACGGACGTGAACGGCGTAGCGACAGGGACGCTCAGCTCCACGAAGGCTGAGACGAAGACGATCGCGGCCACGGTCGGCGGGGTGGCGATCGGGCAGCAACCCGCGGTGGTGGTGAATCCGGGCGCCGCGGCGAGCCTGGCGTTCGTCAGCCAGCCCTCGAGCGCCACGGCGGGCGCGACCATCGCTCCCCCGGTCACGGTCGAGATCCGCGATCAGTTCGGCAACCGCGTCACGACGGCCACTAGTGGTGTTGGCCTCGCCCTCGCCGCGAACCCCGGCGGCGGCACGCTCAGCGGCGGCGGCACGGTTCCGGCCGCGTCCGGCGTGGCGACGTTCTCCGCTCTCTCGATCGACAAAGCGGGAACGGGCTACACGCTGGCAGCCGCGAGCACCGGGCTCTCGAATGCCACGTCGGCGTCGTTCAACATCTCCACGAGTGGGGTGTCAGCGAGCCAGTCGACGGTCGTCGCGACGTCGCCGATCACCGCGGGCGGCGCCGCTTCGACCATCACGGTCACCGCCCTCGATGAGTTCCACAACCCAATCCAGGGTGCGACGGTGGTGCTCGCTGCGAGCGGGTCGGGCAACACCCTCACCCAGCCGGTGGGGACCACCAACGCCAGCGGGGCTGCAACCGGGACGCTCTCGTCCACCGTGGCCGAGTCGAAGACCGTTTCGGCGACGATCGCGGGGGTCGCGGTGACGCAGACGGCGACCGTTGTCGTGAGCCCCGGCAGCGCGGCGACCCTCGCGTTCACGCAGCAGCCGTCTTCCACGGTGGCCGGCGTGGCGATGTCTCCCACGGTCCAGGTCACGGCCCGGGACGCGAACGGCAACGTGGCGACCGGCTTCGCTGGGGCGGTGACGCTCGCGATCGCGAACAACGCCGGCGGAGGCACGCTCTCGGGTGGCGGCCCTGTAACGGCGGTGAACGGTGTCGCGTCGTTCTCCAACGTGTCAGTGGACAAGGCGGGGACGGGCTACACGCTCACCGCATCCGCGACCGGCCCGACCGCCGCGACCTCGGCGCCATTCAACATCGCGCCGGCGGCCGCGAGCACGTTGTTCTTCACCGTGCAGCCCGCGGGCGCCGCCGCCGGCAGCACCATCGCCCCCGCGGTTCAGGTCACGGCCCGCGACGACTTCGGAAACACCGCCACCGGCTTTACCGGGACCGTCTCGATCGCGATCGGATCGAACCCCGGCGGCGGCACCCTCTCCGGGACCCTGAGCAAACCGGCCGTGGCAGGCGTCGTGAGCTTCGCCGACCTCTCGATCAATAAGACCGGCAGCGGCTACACCCTCACCGCCGCCGCCGGGTCACTCGCGGGCGCCACCTCGAACGCGTTCACGATTACGCCCGCGGCGGCCTCGACCCTCGCCTTCTCGCAACAGCCAGGGAATGTGGTGGCAGGGGCAGCGTTCAGTCCGGCCGTCACGGTGACGGCGCTGGATGCGAATGAGAATGTGGTGACGGGATTCGCGGGGAGCGTGACGCTCGCGATCGGCGCCAACCCCGGTGGCAGCACGCTCTCCGGCGGTGGGCCGGTGACGGCGGTGAATGGGGTCGCAACGTTCCCCGCGGCGAGCCTCAACAAGGTGGGGAGCGGTTATACCCTGACGGCGGCCTCCACCAGTCTCGCCGGTGCCACGAGTGCGACCTTCAACGTCACGGCCGCGACGGCGAGCACACTGGCCTTCACCGGGCAGCCGTCCAACGTGGTCGCAGGTGCCCTCATCACGCCCGCCGTCCAGGTGACGGCCCGCGACCAGTTCGGCAACACCGTCACCGGCTACACCGGCAACGTCACCGTGGCCATTGGCGCGAACCCGAGTGGCGGGGCGCTCTCGGGAACCCTGACGCAGCCGGCGAGCGGCGGTGTCGCCACCTTCGGCGACCTCTCGCTCGACAAGGCCGGCAGCGGCTACACGCTCACCGTCTCGAGCGGCCTCTTGAGCGGCGGCCCGTCTGCCGGGTTCGCGGTCAGGCCGGCGCCCGCGACGCAGTTGGTATTCACGGTACAGCCGACGAGCGCCGTCTCCGGCACGGCGATCGCGCCTCCGGTCCAGGTGACCGCGCGCGACCAGTTTGCCAACACGGACACGGCGTACGCGGGGGCGGTCACCGTCGCGATCGCCGCGAATCCAGGCGGCGGGACGCTGACCGGCACCACCACGGTGCCGGCGGCGCACGGCGTCGCCACGTTCTCGACCCTCTCGATCGACAAGATCGGCACCGGTTACCAGCTGGGCGCGAGCGCCACGAGCTTGGCCGGCGCGATCTCGGCAGCGTTCAACATCACGCCCGCGGCGGCGACGCAGCTCGTCTTCGGGCAGCAGCCGACTGGCGCGACAGCAGGCGTGGCCATCTCGCCTGCGATCACCGTCCGTGCGCTCGACGGGAGCGGCAACGTCGCGACCGGGTTTACGGGCACCGTCATTATCGCGATCGCGAACAACGCGGGCGGCGGGACGCTCGCGGGGACGACCGCTGTCGCTGCCGTGGCCGGCGTGGCCACGTTCTCGAACCTGTCGATCAACAAGGCCGGATCGGGCTACACGCTCAGCGCGGCGGCGAACGGTGTCACGGAGACCACGTCCACCGGCTTCACCATCTCTCCGGCAGCGGTCTCGCAGCTCGCCTTTACCGTGGAGCCGTCGTCGACCGCGGCGGGTGCGAGCATCACGCCCGCGGTTCAGGTCAGCGGCCAGGACGCGTTCGGAAACACGGTCCCCGGCTTCGCCGCTAACGTGACCGTCGCGCTCGGAGCCAATCCCGGCGGCGGGACGCTCTCGGGCACCAGGACCGTGGCCCCGGTGGCGGGGGTGGCCACGTTCTCCGATCTGAGCGTGAACAAGAGCGGAACAGGATACACGCTCACCGCTGCGGCGAGCGCGGTCAGCCCGGCGACGAGCGCGGCGTTCAACGTGCCGTCGGGGGCGGCGGCCCAGCTCGTGTTCACGGTGGAGCCGAGCAATACCACGGCGGGTGCGACGATCACACCGGCGGTACAGGTGACCGCAGAGGATGCGCTGGGGAACACGGCCACCGGGTTCACCGGAACCGTGACGGTGGCGCTCGAGGCGAATCCGGGGGGCGGCACACTCTCCGGCACCACGAGTGTGGCCGCGGTAAACGGGGTGGCGACGTTTGCCAATCTCAGTATCAACAAGGTGGGTACGGGGTACACGCTGAGCGCCACCGGCTCCGGTGTGACCTCGCGGACGAGCGCGGGCTTCAATATCGCGGCGGGGACGGCCAGCCAGCTCGTGTTCAGCGTGCAGCCGAGCAATACGACGGCGGGTGCGGCGATCACGCCGGCGGTGCAGGTAACGGCGCAGGACGCGCAGGGGAACACGGCGCCCGGGTTCACCGGAACGGTGACGGTGGCGCTCGAGGCGAATCCGGGCGGCAGCACTTTGGCGGGAACGACGAGCATCTCCGCGGTGAGCGGCGTCGCCACGTTCGCGAATCTCAACCTCAACAAGGTCGGCACCGGGTACACGCTGAACGCCTCCGCCACCGGCGTGGCAGCGGTCACGAGCGCCGGCTTCGGCATTACGGCTGCTCCGGCGACGCAGCTCGTGTTCACCGTGCAGCCGACGAGCACGACGGCCGGCGCGACGATCACGCCCGCAGTGCAGGTGACGGCGCTCGACGGCTTCGGGAACACTGATCCCGCCTTTACAGCGAATGTCACGGTAGCACTCGGCGCGAACCCCGGGGGCGGGACGCTCTCCGGCACCACGACCGTGGCCGCGGCGAGCGGTGTCGCCACGTTCTCGGGGCTGTCGGTGGACAAGGTTGGCACCGGGTACACGCTCACCGCAGCCGCTACAGGACTCACCGGCAGCCCCAGCGCGACATTCAATATCACGGCGGGCATCGGGGCGCACTTGGTGTTCTCGGTGCAGCCGAGCAATACGGCCGCAGGTACATCGATCACACCGGCGGTGCAGGTGACGGCGCAGGATGCGCAGGGGAACACGGCGACCGGGTTCACCGGGACGGTGACGGTGGCGCTCGGCGCGAATCCCGGCGGCGGCACGCTCTCCGGCACCACGAGCGTGGCCGCGGTGAACGGCGTGGCGACGTTCGCGAACCTCAGCATCAACAAGGTGGGGACGGGCTTCACGCTGAGCGCCGCGGCTACCGGGGTGACGTCCGCGACCAGCGGGGGCTTCAACATCACGGCGGGGACGGCCAGCCAGCTCGTGTTCAGCGTGCAGCCGAGCAATACGACGGCGGGGGCGGCGATCACGCCGGCGGTCCAGGTGACGGCGCAGGACGCGCAGGGGAACACGGCGACCGGGTTCACCGGGACGGTCACGGTGGCGCTCGGCGCGAATCCGGGGAGCGGCACGCTGGGAGGCACCACGACCGTGGCGGCGGTAGCAGGGGTAGCGACGTTTTCTGACCTGAGCGTCAACAAGAGTGCCACGGACTACACGCTCACGGGGGCGGCGAGCGGGCTCAGCCCCGCGACCAGCGCCGCGTTCAACGTGACGTCGGGAACTGTCAGCCAGCTCGTGTTCAGCGTCCAGCCGAGCAATACGACGGCCGGGACGGCGATCACGCCGGCGGTACAGGTGACCGCACAGGATGCGCAGGGGAACACGGCGACCGGGTTCACCGGGACGGTCACGGTGGCGCTCAGCCCGAATCCCGGCGGCGGCACGCTCTCCGGCACCACGAGCGTGGCCGCGGTGAACGGCGTGGCGACGTTCGCGAACCTCAGCATCAACAAGGTGGGGAGCGGCTATACGCTGAGCGCCACGGCTACCGGGGCGCCGTCCGCGACGAGCGGGGGCTTCAATATCACGGCGGGGACGGCCAGCCAGCTCGTGTTCAGCGTACAGCCGAGCAATACGACGGCGGGGGCGGCGATCACGCCGGCGGTCCAGGTGACGGCGCAGGACGCGCAGGGGAACACGGCGACCGGGTTCACCGGGACGGTCACGGTGGCGCTCGGCGCGAACCCCGGGAGCGGCACGCTCTCCGGCACCACGACCGTGGCCGCGGCGAGCGGTGTCGCCACGTTCTCGGGGCTGTCGGTGGACAAGGTCGGCACCGGGTACACGCTCACCGCAGCCGCTACAGGACTCACCGGCAGCCCGAGCGCGACATTCAATATCACGGCGGGCATCGGGGCGCACTTGGTGTTCTCGGTGCAGCCGAGCAATACGGCCGCAGGTACATCGATCACGCCGGCGGTGCAGGTGACCGCCCAGGACGGCTCCGGGAATACCGATCCGACCTTCACCGGCAACGTCACGGTGGCCCTCGGCGCCAACCCCGGCGGTGGGACGTTGTCAGGAACGACGACGGTCACTGCGGTAAGTGGCGTAGCCACGTTCTCGGGGCTGTCGGTGGACAAGAGCGGCACCGGCTATACGCTCACCGGTGTCGCGACCGGGCTCTCCACTGCCATCAGCGCCGCGTTCAACGTGACGGCGGGCACCGCTGCGCAACTCGTGTTCTCGGTCGAACCGTCGAACGTCACGGCCACGCAGGCGATCACACCGGCGGTACAGGTAACGGCGCGCGACGCGCAGGGGAACACCGCGACGGGCTTCACCGGTACCGTGACCGTGGCGATCGGCGCGAATCCGGGCGGTGGCGTCCTGGCCGGAACGACGAGCGTCGCCGCCGTGTCTGGCGTCGCGACCTTCTCGAACTTGAGCATCAACAAGGCAGGCACGGGCTATACCTTGACGGCAGCCGCGACCGGGCCCGCTGGTGCCGCGAGCACGCCGTTCGACGTCTCGGCGGGCGCCGCGACACACCTCGCGTTCTCCGTGCCGCCGAGCACGACGCCCGCGAACGCGATCATTACGCCGCCGATTCAGGTGACGGCGCTCGATGCCGGAAACAACGTGGCCACCGGGTTTAGCGGCAGCGTCACGATGGCGATCCCCTCCGGCTCCAACCCGGGTGGAGGAACCCTGTCCGGCACGAAGACCGTAGCCGCGGTTGGCGGGGTGGCCACGTTCTCCGACCTCAGCATCAACAACCCCGGGACTGGATACCGGTTGCGGGCCACCTCGATCGGCCTCACCGCCGTCTCGAGCGTCCAGTTCAACATCACCGCGTTGACGCAACTCGTATTCACAGTCGAACCCGGCAACGTCGCGGCAGGCGGGACCATTACGCCGGCGGTGCAGGTGACGGCGGAGGACGCGGCCGGCCGGATCGGAACCGGGTTCACCGGGAACGTGACCGTCGCCATCGGGGCGAACCCGGGGAGCGGCACCCTCTCGGGCACCACAACGGTCGCCGCGGTGAGCGGCGTCGCCACGTTCTCGACATTGAGCGTCAACAAGGCCGGTACCGGGTATACCCTCACTGCCGGTGCGACCGGGCTCACGACGGCAACGAGCTCCACGTTCAACGTCTCGGCGGGCGGGGCCACGCACCTCGCGTTCGCTGTGCAACCGAGCAACGCGGTGGCGGGCGCGGCGATCACACCGGCGGTGCAGCTCACGGCACAGGACGCGCAGGGGAACACCGACCCGACCTTCACGGGGAATATCCTCGTGGCACTCGGGGCCAATCCGGGTGGGGGAACGCTCTCGGGGACCACGACCGTCGGGGCGGTGAACGGCGTCGCGGCGTTCTCGACCCTGAGCATCAATAAGACTGGTATCGGCTATACGCTGGCCGCGAGCGCGACGGGCATCACCGGCGCGACGAGCACCACGTTCAACATCACGTCTGGAGCGGCGGCGCAGCTCGTCTTCACGGTGCAGCCGTCCAACACGACGTCTGGAGCCGCGGTCACACCCGCGGTTCAGGTCACTGCGCAGGATGCGCAGGGCAACACGGCCACCGGGTTTACAGGAATTGTCGCAGTCGCGATTGTGAACAATCCGGGCGGTGGCTCGCTGTCGGGCACGACGAGCGTCGCCGCAGTGGGCGGGGTCGCAACCTTCTCGAATCTGAGCGTCGACAAAGTCGGCACCGGCTACACCCTTGCGGCAAGCGCCACGGGCCCCGCCGGAGGCACCAGCGCGGCGTTCAACATTACCCCGGGTGTGGCATCGCGGCTCGTGTTCTCGGTTCAACCCACCACGACCACGGCAGGGTCGGTCGTCACGCCGGCGGTGCAAGTGACCGCGCAAGACGCCCAGGGCAACACGGCATCCGGGTTCAGCGGAAGCGTGACGGTAGCGATCGGCACCAACCCGAGTGGTGGGACTCTGTCGGGGACCACGACAGCAGCCGCGGTGGCGGGCGTGGGGACGTTCTCGACCCTGAGCATCGACAAGTCGGGGACGGGCTACACGCTGACGAGCAGTGCCACAGGACTCACAGGGACCACCAGCGCCGCGTTCAACATCGAGCCGGCGGCTGCGAATCGCCTCGTCTTCACCGGCCAGCCGACGAACACCACGGCCGGCGCGACCTTCACCCCCGCCGTGACGGTCACGGCGGAAGACGGTCTCGGCAACACGGTGACGTCGTTCAACGGAAGCGTCACCGTGGCGATCGGGACGAACCCGAGTGGCGGAACGCTCTCCGGGACGAGCACCGTCACGGCGTCGAACGGTGTGGCCTCGTTCTCGACGCTGAGCATCAACCGCACTGGTACAGGCTATAGCTTGACTGCCAGCGCGACCGGCCTCGCGACGGCGGGTAGCGCGGCGTTCAACGTGACTGCGGGATCGGCGACGGCGCTGTTCTTCACCGTCCAGCCGAGCAATACGGTCGCCGGGGGGAGTATCACCCCCGCCGTCCAGGTGACCGCGGAGGACGGGCTGGGGAACACGGTCACGAGCTTCACGGGGAACGTGACGGTGGCGATCGGGACGAACCCGAGCGGCGGGACGCTGTCCGGAACGACGACCGTTGCTGCCGTTAATGGTGTGGCCTCGTTCTCGACGCTGAGCATCGACAAGGCAGGAACGGGCTATACGCTGGCGGCAAGCGCGAGCGGCCTCACCGGCAGCCCAAGCGCCGCCTTTAACATCACGGCCGGGGCGGCAGCGCAGCTCGTATTCACGGCGCAGCCGTCCAATGCGACGTCCGGGGCTGTGTTGACACCCGCGGTCCAAGTCACGGCGCTTGACGGGCACGGCAATACCGCCATCGCGTTTGCGGGGAATGTCGCTGTTGCGATCGCGAGTAACCCGGGCGGCGGCACGCTTTCCGGAACGACTACCGTCGCCGCCGTGAATGGCGTAGCGACGTTCTCGACCCTGAGCATCGACAAGGTGGGCACGGGCTATACGTTCGCGGCGTCCGCTACTGGACCAAATGGGACGACGAGTACGGCGTTCAACATCACGCCGGGTGCCGCGTCGCACCTCGTCTTCTCCGTCCAGCCGACGACGACCACGGCGGGCTCGCTGATCACCCCCGCCGTGCAGGTGACGGCCCAGGACGCGCAGGGCAACACCGCCACCGGGTTCACGGGCAACATCACCGTCGCGATCGGTGCCAATCCGGGTGGCGGGACGCTGTCGGGGACCGCGACGGTGGCGGCGGTCAGCGGGGTGGCCACGTTCTCCGGGCTCTCGATCAACAAGGCGGGGACCGGGTACACGCTGGTCGCGTCGAGCGGCGGCCTGACCGACCCGACGTCGACCGCGTTCAACATCACGGCGGGCAGCGCGACGCAGCTCGTATTCACGGGGCAGCCCAGCAATACCACGGCGGGGGCGGCGATCACGCCAGCCGTCCAGGTGACGGCCCAGGATGGGCAAGGGAATACAGCGACCGGGTTCACAGGGAACGTGACGGTGGCGATCGGGACGAACCCGGGCGGCGGCACGCTGTCGGGGACAGCGACCGTGGCCGCGGTGAGCGGGGTGGCCACGTTCTCCGGGCTCTCCATCAACAAGACCGGGACCGGCTACACGCTCGGCGCGAGCAGCGGTGGCCTCACCGGGACGAGCAGTGCGTTCAACATCACGGCGGGGAATGCGACGCAGCTCGTATTCGCGGTGCAGCCGACCACCACCGTGGCAGGGGCGAGCATCACGCCGGCGGTACAAGTGACGGCCCGGGATGGACAAGGGAACACCGCGACCGGGTTCACGGGGAACATCACCGTTGCGATCGGTGCCAATCCGGGTGGCGGAACGCTGGCGGGGACGGCGACCGTGGCCGCGGTCAGTGGGGTGGCCACGTTCTCCGGGCTCTCGATCGACAAGGCGGGGACCGGGTACACGCTGGTCGCGTCGAGCAGCGGCCTGACCGACCCGACGTCGACCGCGTTCAACATCACGGCGGGCAGCGCGACGCAGCTGGTGTTCACGGGGCAGCCCAGCAATACCGCGGCGGGGGTGGCGATCACGCCGGCCGTTCAAGTAACGGCCCGGGATGGCCAAGGGAACACCGCGACCGGGTTCACCGGGAACGTGACGGTGGCGATCGGGGCGAACCCGAGCGGCGGCACGCTGGCGGGGACGG
>Ga0209801_1000278_pt1 | contig 35617 bp, 35 predicted proteins | sample GraSoiAngelo_127_FD_185884 | JGI IMG/M metagenome (GOLD analysis project Ga0209801, IMG submission 185884) | Grasslands soil microbial communities from the Angelo Coastal Reserve, California, USA - 14_0927_09_40cm (SPAdes) (version 2) | ecosystem: Environmental > Terrestrial > Soil > Grasslands ... | reverse complement strand
TACAGAAGGTGGGCCGAGAACGGACATAAGCCGGGTTCTGTATCCCTCGCGGGACGGTGACCATCTGTCTGGGACCTCGATTACCCGAGGTCTCTAGCGACCGATACCCGAGGACTGGGCGAGCCGCCGTTAAAACGTCCTCCTATTTGGTCTTGCTCCGGGCGGGGTTTACCTGGCCGGCCGGTCTCCCGGCCGCCGGTGGGCTCTTACCCCACCTTTTCACCCTTACCTGACAGCGCCTCTCCGGAGATAAGCGCTGCCCGGCGGTAATTTTCTGTGGCACTTTCCTTCGGGTCGCCCCGACTGGGTGTTACCCAGCGCCCTGCTCTTTGGAGTCCGGACTTTCCTCCAACGATATTCACTTCGTCGGCGGTCACCCGTCCGCCTCGGCCCGGTGTAAGTCTACCCGCGGAGATTCGAAAGCATGCGTCGGGTACGAGCGGCGAGAAAACGGCCATTCGTGACCTGGAACAGGCCGTGGATTAGATGGCCGACGAAACCCTTCGCGCGGCGGTCCATGGCGACGCGCACGACGCTGCCTCCCCCACTGCGCGGCTGGACCTCCATGCGCCACGTACCCCCAGGCTGCGCGGCGTTCGAGTCCTGGACAGTGGCCGTGATGACCGGCTGCGTCCATTCGTAGCGCTCGATCGCCCAGATGCCCAGGCTGTCGGTGCACTCCCGCACCTTCGCCCACCCCTCTCCCCTGTCGAGCACGCTGAAGGAAGGCGACAGGTCGGGCCACAGCACGGCGCGCCTCGGGCCGAACTCGGTCAGGGCGTCCCACACCACGTTGGGCTCGAGATCAGTCTCGACGGTGTAAGAGACCCGTGCCACTAGCGGCCCGTCTTCGTCTTTTTGACGCGCGCGTCCAGAGACATATTGGCGAGCGCGTCGGCGCCGCGATTCTTGGCGCGCTCGACGTGCTGGACTGTTACGTCAGGAAACTCGCGGAGCAATTCGCTCGCTTTCTGGTGGAGCGGCACAAGCTCGGGCGCCTTGATCCGGTAGCGCCCGTTCATCTGCTCGACGACGAGCTTGGAGTCGAGGTACACCTCGACCCGGTCGGGCTTCCAGTCCTTGACCGCCTTCAGACCATCGATCAAGGCGTGGTACTCCGCCTCGTTGTTGGTCATCTTTCCCAGCCACCGGTGGAAGCCCCGTAGGCGCATGCCGTGCTCATCCTCGATCACGACGCCGAGAGCCGCGCTTCCTGGATTCCCGCGCGACGCGCCGTCGGTGAAGAGACGTAAGACCTTCAGGCCATCACCAGGATGCGACCGCAGTTCTCGCACTGGACTATGTCGTCACCCTTCCGCAGCACCTGCATGCCCGAGGAGGTCACCGTGACATGGCACTCCTGGCACTGATTGCGGTCGACCTCGGCGACCGGCGGGTGCGCGCGCACGCGCAAGTAAGCCCTCTGAGCGGCGGCCGGCACCTGCGCCCACGCCGCCTCGCTGTCCGCCTTGACGGCGGCGAGCTCCGATTGCCACGCCTCGAGGTCGCGCCGGAGGCCCGGCTCGTCGCCCGCCGACCGTGTTCGGGCTTCTTGCAGGCGTTCGGAGGCTTCCAGCACCGCCTGGTCGGCGAGCTCACCCTCCTCCATCAGGCGCAGCTCCGTCTCTTCCTCGACGGCGAAGCTCGCCTTCATGTGCTGAACTTCCTGGTTCATCTGCATGAGCTCGGTCGGATTGCGGATCCGACCGCTCATCAGCTCCTTCTCTCGCGAGCGAAGCCGCGTGCGATGTGCCTCGCGGTCGCGGTCCGACTCGCGCAGACGCAGCTGGATGGCTTGCTGCTCGGCGCGCGCAGTCGCAAGGGTTTCCTCCGCATGGGCGATATTCGGGTCGGACGCTAGCAGCGACTCGACACTCTCAATCTGGTCGCGCAGCTCTCGCTCCCTCTCGACCAGCCGCATGTAAGCGAGGAGAAGCTGCGCGGGCTTCATTCGAGGACGACCAGGACCTGGCCTTCCTTGACCACTTCTCCCTCCTTCACCCGCACCTCTTTGACAGTGCCGGCGCACGGCGCGGTGACCGGGATCTCCATCTTCATCGATTCCAGGATGAGCAGCTCGTCCTCCTCGGCGACCTGGGCCCCGGGCGCGGTCTTCACCTTCCAGACACTGCCCACGAGCTCTGCCTTGACTTCAGTCATCTATTCCTAAACCGAGAATTCTGCGAGCTTCTTCGATCGAGGCGACGGCGCGGCCGAGATCTCGCGACAGGCGCGCGGCCTTTTCTACCAGCTCGCCATTGCTCTTCGCCATCCGTCCCTCCTCCAGGTAGAAGTTGTCCTCGAGGCCGACGCGCACGTTGCCGCCCATGGTGATCGCGGCTGCGACCAGAGCCCACTGCTTCAGCCCGATGCCAATGACCTGCCAGTGCGCGCCCTCCGGCAAGGTCTCGACCTGGTTCGTCAGGTGGCGAGTCGTGCCTGGGATTCCGCCCAGCACGCCCATGATCAAGCTGAACTGGTACGGAACCTTGAGCGCTCCCATGTCGATCAGCGGCGCTGTGTTTCCGATGTGCCCGGTGTCGAAGCATTCCAGCTCCGGGCGCACGCCCGCGCCGTTCATCGCTTCGAGGAAGAACAGGATGTCCTTGAACGGGTTGACGAACACGTGGTCCTGATAGAAGGCCTTCTTCTTTGCCGAATAGATCGCGTAGTTCATCGAGCCCATGTTCAGGGCCCCGATCTCCGGTTGCAGCTGGCGGATGTGGGCGATGCGCTGCTCGACGGGGATGCCGATGGCGCCGGTGGAGAAGTTGACGATCACATCGGATCGTTTGCGCACCTCGGAGAGGATCTCGGCGAACGTTTCGACACGCCACTCCGGCCCACCTTCCGGATTGCGAGCGTGGATGTGCACGATCGATGCGCCAGCGTCTGCCGCGCGCCTCGCCTCCTCGCCGATCTCCCGCGGTGTGTAGGGGATCGCCGGGCATAGCTCCCTCGTCGCCAGCACGCCGGTGAGAGCGGCGCTGATGACGACCGGGCTGCTCATTAAAGGGGCCCCGCGAAATCACGACGAAGTCTCCGATTTCGTGCGGATTTCATACAGGGATGTTTCCGTGCTTGCGCCACGGCCGGTCGATCCTCTTGTCCCGCGCTTGCGCGATGCCCTTGATGATCACGCGTCGCGTTTCCGCTGGATCGATCACGTCGTCGATCATCGCCCAGCCGGCCGCGAGGTAAGGGTTGATCTGGGCGCGGATCGTCTCGACCAGCTGCGCTCGAGTCGCCTCGGGATTGTCCGAGGCCTCGACCTGCTTGTTGAAGATGATGTTCACGGCTCCCTCGGGGCCCATGACAGAGATCTCGGCGAATGGCCAGGCCACGATCACGTCGGGCTGATAACCCTTGCCGTTCATCACGTAGTAGCCCGCGCCGTAGGCCTTGCGCATGATCACCGTCACCTTCGGCACCGTTGCCTCGGACGTCGCGTAGAGCATCTTCGCGCCGTGGCGGATGATGCCTTCCTTCTCGACCTGCGATCCGACCATGAAGCCCGGCACGTCCATCAGGTAGACGAGCGGGACATTGAACGCATCACACATGCGTATGAAACGAGCCGCCTTGTCCGCCGCGTCTGAATCGAGGACGCCGCCCTTCTGCAGCGGCTGGTTGGCCACGATGCCGACGGCATGACCGCCCGCCCGCGCGAACCCGACGACGATGTTCTTGGCCCATGTCCGCTTGATCTCGAACCACGAGTCGCGATCGAAGACCGCCTTGACCACCTTGCGCACGTCGTAGGCGGATCGAGGGTTGACCGGCACGATCTTGTCCAGGCCCTCGACCGGGCGGTCGGCGGCGTCGCCCGTGTCGACGAACGGCGGGGCTTCGGTGTTGCTCGACGGAAGATAGGAAAGAAAGCGGCGCACGGTGGCGATGCAGTCGGCGTCGGTCTCGACCTCGTTGTCGCCGACGCCAGACTCGTAGCAGTGGACCTGCGAGCCGCCCATATCGTGGTCGGTCACGTCTTCCCCGGTCGCGGCCTTGACGAGGCGCGCACCGCCTAGCGCCATCGACGACGTGCCCTTCACCATCGGCACGAAATCCGCGAGGCCGGGGATGTAAGCCGTGCCCGCCGCGCACGGACCGAGCATGGCGGCGACCTGAGGGATCACTCCTGACATGACGACCTGGTCGGCGAACAGCCAGCCGGTGCCGGCGAAGGTCGAGCCGGCCGCCTCCTGGATGCGCGCCCCGGCTGAGTCGAGCAGCCACACAATGGGCTTGCGATAGCGAAGGGCGAGCTCGCGCACACGGGCCGCCTTGAACTGCTCGCCGACCGCGCCCATCGAACCTGCCATCACCGTGAAGTCGTAGGCGATCACCCAGGCTTGCCGGCCATCGACTTCGCCATGGCCAGTCACCACGCCGTCCGCCGGCGCGTTATCTGAGCCATCACGGTCCTTGGCCAGCAAACCCAGCTCGACGAAGGTGTCCTTGTCGAAGAGGAGGTCGATGCGCTCACGGACGGTCAGCTTGCCGCGCTCGTGCTGCTTGGCGATCTTCTCCTCGCCGCCCATCGCAAGGTTCTTCTTGCGTCGAGCGTGAAGCTCGCCGACCCGATCGGAGTACTCGTCACCCACCGCGGGGAATTCTATTGGCCGACCAGAAGGTCTTCGCGTTCGCGCCAACGGTCGAGGAAGCGATACGTGTTGCGGCGCGAGAGTCGGTCACGTTCTTGCGGCTCGGTCGATTCCCACAGACGATGCTCGTGCCTGACGACCGGCAGGCCGTGGATGACGACCGCGCGGCCGCCGTGCTCACGCATCCGAAAGCTGAACTCCACGTCCGCCATCCGGTAGAAGCGAAACTTCGGATCGAACCCACCGATCGCGAGAGCATCGGACCGCCGAAAGGCCATGCAGTAACCCTCGATCGCATCCACGTCCGGGCCTTCGCTCTCCTCGAACTCCTTCATCGTTCCCTTGGCGCGAAGCCCGAAGGGCCCGACGAGCACGACCGCCGGATCGGAAAGCGTGGCGAGGAGCTCCTTCACCGCGTCTCCTTCCAGCTCGACGCCCGGGTCGAAAAGGACGACGGTATCCCCCGCCGCCGCCTCGATGCCCGCGTCGGCGGCGGCGCCGAAACCGAGCGGCGGATTCAGCGAGACCACGCGTAAACGGTCTGCCACGCGGGTCTTCATCCACCCGGCAATTCGCGCATCGCCCGAGTTGTCGACGACGACGGCCTCGAAGTCGGCTTTGGTGTGGGTGAAAACCGAAAGCAGCCATCGTTCGGCGTCCGGCTGCCATCCATGGACGACCGTGAGCAACGTGACGGCTCGCGGTTGAGCCTTCGGTCCATCGGTCGCCTGGGCTTTGAACGCCTGCAGCTCGCTGCCGGTCGAGCTGTCGACCACGTCCCATCCGCCGGCACGAAGCGTTTCACGGATCGCATCCGCGGCGATGAAGTCACGCTCCAGCCTGCGCTCGACGCGCTCGTCGAGAAGGCGCTGAGCCTCTTGTTTATCCGTTCTTCTTGGCTTTGACCGCGGCGGTCAGCGCGGGCACGATCTTCAGCGCGTCGCCCACGACTCCCAGGTCGGCCATCTTCATGATCGGCGCCTCGGCGTCTTTGTTGATGGCGATGATCACCTTCGAGGTCTTCATGCCGACGGTGTGCTGCATCGCGCCCGAGATGCCAACCGCGATGTAGACGCCCGGCCGCACCGACTTGCCGGTCTGTCCAACCTGCATCGAGTAGGGCACCCAGCCCGCGTCGACAACGGCGCGGCTCGCCCCGACAGCGCCACCGAGCGCGCTGGCGAGGTCCTCGAGGAGTGGGAAGTTCTGAGGCCCGCCCATGCCGCGTCCGCCACTGATGACCACGCGCGCTTCCTCGAGCTTCACCTTCTCCGAGGCTTCGACGACCCGCTCTGCGATGCGCGCGCGCTTCGACCCCTCCCCGACCGTTAACTCCAGCTGCTTGATCTCCGCGGTCCCACCTTTCTCCGAGACCTCGAACGACTTCGGTCGGACCAGGACGATCGCCGGCTTGCCGTTCGCCTTCATCGACGCGACCTTGGCGCCGCCGAAGTACGGCACGCGAGCGACGAAGCCGCCACCCTTGGCGACGACGTCGCTCGCATTGGAGATGAGTCCCGCGCCCAATCGGGCCGCCAGCCGGCCGGCGACCTCGCGCGAGTCGGAGGTGAAGGCGAAGAGGATGAGGTCCGGCCTTTCCTTCTCATACAGGGCCGCCAGCGCGTCGGTCGCCGGCTCCGCGATGTAGTCGTCGAAGGCAGGGTCCTCATTGACGTGCACGGCTTTGGCGCCGTGCTTGCCGAGCGTTGCGGCGGCTGCCTTGGCGCCGGCGCCCAATGCGACGGCATACACGTCACCCAGCTCGCGAGCGTTGGTCATCAGCTCGAGCGACGTGGTTGCGACCTTGCCCTGGTTCAGCTCCGCGTAGACAAGGATCGCGGCCACCTACAGCACCTTCGCTTGGCTAAGGACCTGCACGATCTTGTCGACCGCGGTGCCGTCGTCTTCGATGACCTCGCCGGCCTTGCGGGTCTCCGCGTCGGTGACGCCTTCGATCGTCTCGGCCGCCTGGCTCTTCTCGACGCCCAGGTCCGCGACCGAAAGCTGTTTGATCTCCTTCGAGCGCGCGGCCATGATGCCCTTGAGCGACGCGTAGCGAGGCTCGGCGATCGCTGCGGTGACCGTGATGAGCGCGGGCGTGGAGGCCTCGACGACCTGGTAGCCGTCCGCCGTTTGGCGATGCACCTTCACACTCGAACCATCGGCCTCGACCTTCTTGGCGAAGGTCAGCTGCGGGAATCCGAGCAGCTCGGCGAGCATCGGCGGGACCATTCCCGTGCTGCCGTCATAGGACTCGGTCGCGCAGATCACGAGATCCGGCTCCTCGGCCTTGATCGCCGCGGCGAGCGCCCGTGCGGTCAGGAGCGCGTCGGCTCCCGCAAGCTCGGCATCCGAGATCAGCACACCGCGGTCGGCGCCCATCGACAGCCCTTTGCGGATCGCATCCTTCGCCCGCTCGGGACCCATCGACACGAGCACGACCTCGCCGCCGTGAGCTTCCTTGAGCTGAAGAGCCTCTTCGACTCCGCATTCGTCGCCGGGATCGAGCACGACTTCCTTCTCTCGGGAGATGGAGTTGTCGGCCTCGAGTGTGAGGTTGGAGTTCGGATCTGGGACTTGCTTGACGGTAACGACGATCTTCAAAGGATGCCGCCCAATTATCGCTGCGCCGAAAAAGCGGCATGGAATCGCTCGAGGTCCGCCGGCGTGTTGAGGCTCTCGAACTCCGCCGGGTCGAGCCCCTCGAGCCAGGTCACATCGAGCGATTGGGCCACGTCGTGCGCCGTGTAGTTGCCCGCGTCGAGAGCGCCGACGATCGCCGGCAAGGCGGTCTTGCGATAGGCCCCGCAGACCGGCTCGAAGAGGCCGTCGTGGCGAGCGATCGCGGCATCGCTGTTTCTTGCGGCAGCGACGGCAAGCTGTGCGGTTGTTGGAGTCACGTACGGCATATCGCAGGCCACCGCGAACAGCACGTCGTGGCGTGCCGCGATCAAGCCGGCCTCGAGGCCGGCGAGCGGGCCGGCGTCACGCTTGCGGTCGAACACGACCCGGTACGGCACGAGCTGCTCCATCTGCTCCGGTTCACCGAAAGCGACCACCACCTCCGAGAACGCGGGAGCAAGCCGTTCCACCACGTAGCGCAGGAGCACGGTGTCCCCCACCTCGATCCAGGCCTTGGGGCGTCCCATGCGGCGGCTGTCTCCTCCCGCCAGCACGAGCAACGTCGCGTCCATCAGCATTAGTCTCGCCGTGAAGGCGATCGATTTTCACGTCCACCTACCCACGCCCGATTGGCTCGACGTGTCGATGAGGGGCTATGTGGAGGCGGCGGAGACCTATTTCCGCTCCAAGGTCGCGCGCAAGACGCTGGACGAGCTGGCCCAGGAATACGACGCCATGGACATCGTCGCCGTGCTCCTGGCCTGGGATGCCGAGACCGCCACCGGCCGGCCGCGGGTGCCGAACGACCTGGTCGCCGAAGCGGTTCGCATGTATCCCAAGACCTTTGTTGGATTCGGCAGCGTCGACCCGCTGAAGGGCGACCGCGCGGTCGAGGAGGTCGATCGGATCGCCGAGCTCGGGTTGAAGGGCGTGAAGCTGCACCCATCCCTGCAGGCGTTCGCGCCGAACGAGGAGAGGCACTGGCCGCTGTATGAGAAATGCCAGGACCTCGGCTTGATCGTGCTCTTTCACACTGGGACAAGCGGAATCGGTGCCGGCCAGCCCGGCGGCCTGGGGATCCGGATCGACTTCGCGCGACCGATCTGGCTCGACGCGCCGGCGGCCACCTTTCCCGACCTCAAAATCGTCGCCGCGCATTTCGGCTACCCGTGGCACTTGGAGCTGCTCGCGATGGCCCTGCACAAGACCAACATCTCCATCGACATCTCCGGGTCTGCGCCGCGCTACATCCCGACCGAGGTCATACGCGACATGAAGGGCCGGCTCCAGGATCAGTTCGTGTTCGGCAGCGACTATCCCTTCATCCAGCCGCAGCGGTGCCTGGACGAGTTGAAGACCCTGGACATCCCAGAGCCCGTGCTGCAGAAGGTGCTCGTCGACAACGGCAAGCGGCTACTTGGAATTGCCTGACTTGTAAAGCTACTCTTGACAGCGCGCAGCCCACGGTTAACCTGCTGCGCATGTCGCAGACCGCCGAGCTTCAGCGACGGGTTCTCCTTGCGGAATCCGACATCTTGCTCGATGACGTCGAAACGCTTCGCCTGCTCGACCTCGTAGAGGCGCCACCCCGGCTGCGCGAGGCCATCCGCGCACTCCAGATCCGCCTTGGCCGGCGCAACCCTCCGCTCCCATCGGAGACTCTCGACGCCGCGCACGAGCTGGTCTTCGCCGTGCAGCAGAGGTTGATGGCTGCGAACCCGCGCAACCCACGACCCCTTCGCCATGCTGGACGGCCAAGCGGTCAGCCGATGTTCACGATCGTCCGCGACGACAAGAAGTGGAAGGTGTTGACCCTTCCGCCTCCCAGCAATGGCGAGGACGCCGACTGGATCGAGCTCGTCGACTCGACCGTCGAGCGAGCCTGGGACCGTTGGTGCTACGCCCAGCAGCAGGCGGCTCGCGCGACCCGGCTGCGGATGCAAGCGCACACGGCCGTCGCCGTGTTGGACGTTGCCTGGAACAACTACTGGGCGCTGCTGCAGGACTCCGAGCGAATCAAGCGGCGAATCAGCGGCGTGCGCGGGCGGCTTGCTGGAGGAACTCCCGCAGCTCCTCGGCTCTGACCGGCGCATCCGAGGCGCGAACGCGGGCCGCGAACAGCTGCAGGAAGCGGCGGAGGCCGACGTCGTCCAGCATCGTCGCGGCCTCGATGATCTCGGCCACGACCTCACGGTGTCGTGGATCGAGGACGCGGCTCAGGCTGTCCGCGAAGTCGTCTGGCAGCTCGTTCATGGCCTTGCGGAGACAATTAACCCATGCAGCCCGTTGTCATCGGCGATGTGATCTGGGAGCCGAGCCCCGAAGTCATCGCGAGAAGCCGGCTCAAGCGATTCATGGACCGCCACGGAATCGAGACGTTCGATGAGCTCCTGAGGCGCGCGGACGACGACATCGAGTGGTTCTGGGACGCCGCGGTCAAAGACCTCGACGTGGCCTTTTACCGCGACTACGACAAGGTCGTCGACCTTTCGCAGGGCAAGGCATGGGCACGCTGGTGGATCGGCGCGCGCATGAACATCGTGGCCACCTGCCTCGACCGTCATCGCGACGGAGAGTTTGCAAACAAGGCGGCGATCATCTGGGAGGGCGAGCCGGGCGACAGCCGCACCATGACCTATGGCGAGCTCGACCAACAGGTTTCGCGGCTCGCCGGCGCGCTGCGCAGGCTCGGTGTCCGCCAGGGCGACCGGATCGGCATATTCATGCCGATGTGCCCCGAGGTTGCAATCTCGGTGCTGGCGGCGGCCAAGATCGGCGCGGTCATCATCCCGCTGTTCTCGGGCTACGGGCCCGAGGCGATCGCGACCAGGCTGCGCGACGGTGAAGCAAAGGTCTTGATCTGCGCGGACGGTTTCTACCGCCGCGGCCAGGTCGTCGCCATGAAGGAGACCGCCGACCGCGCGCTCGTGAGCTGCCCGACCGTCAAGAAAGTGATCGTCCATCGGCGCGTCGTCCGCGAGATCCCCTGGACGCATGGCCGGGACGAGGTTTGGGAAGTCCTGCTCGAGGATCACCCCGACCGCGCGAGCACGCAAGAGCTCGATCCCGAAGACCCGCTGATGATCATCTACACCTCGGGCACGACGGGCAAGCCGAAAGGGACACTGCACGTTCACGGCGGGTTTCCCATCAAGTCCGCGCAGGACATGGCGCACTGCTTCGACGTCGGCCCCGACGATGTCGTCTTCTGGTACACCGACATCGGCTGGATGATGGGCCCCTGGCTCATCTTCGGCACTCTGCTGCTGGGCGCCACGATGGTGCTCTACGAGGGCACACCTGACCACCCCGCGGCAGACCGCCTGTGGCGGATGGTCGACAAGCACCGCGTCACCGTGCTCGGCGTCTCGCCCACGCTCGTGCGTAGCCTGATGACGCACGGCGACGAAGTCCCGTCTCATCACGACCTGTCGAGCCTGCGCATCCTCGGAGGGACAGGAGAGCCCTGGAACCCTGAACCGTTTCAGTGGTACTTCAAGCACATCGGAGGAGGCCGTGTGCCCGTGATCAACTACACGGGCGGGACCGAGATCTCAGGCGGCATCCTGTGCGGCAACGTGATCACGCATCTGCGCCCGACCTCGTTCGCCGGCCCAGTGCCGGGGATGGCCGTCGATGTGCTCGACTCCGACGGCGAGTCGATCCGCGGCGAGGTAGGCGAGCTGGTGATACGGAACCCGTGGCCGGGGATGACGCGAGGCTTCTGGGGAGATCGCCAGCGGTACCTCGAGACGTACTGGAGCCGATTCGAGAACGTCTGGGTCCATGGAGACTGGGCCTACGTCGATCCGGAGGATGGCCTCTGGTACGTGCTCGGGCGCTCCGACGACACGATCAAGATCGCGGGCAAACGCCTGGGTCCGGCAGAGGTGGAATCCATCCTGGTCGGCCACCCGGCGGTCGCCGAAGCAGCCGCCATCGGTGTGCCCGACGAGATGAAAGGCGAGGCTCTGGTCTGCTTTGTCGTCCTGCGCCCCAACCATCAGCCCAGCGATGCGCTCGCCTCGGAGCTGCAGGAGCTCGTCTCCGCGGCGTTGGGCAAGCCGCTGAAGCCGAAGGCGGTTCACTTCGTCGGCGACCTGCCGCGCACGCGCAACGCAAAGATCCTCCGCCGCGTGGTCAGGTCGGTCTACACGGGCAACGACCCGGGCGATCTTTCGTCGCTGGAGAACCCGAGCGCACTCGCCGCCATCGGCGCGACCCGCGCCTAGAAGCTCAGGACTTTGTCCGCATCCATGGTCAGCCGCACCAGGTCGGGAGGCGCGATGTACTTGGCGTTCGGGGTGAGCATCTCCGGCAAGACCCCACGGGCCTCAGCACACCCCTTTCAAACGTAGATCGGCACTTCCTGGTCGATGCACTTGTCGAGCAGGTCACGAAGAGGCGGCACGCCGAGCCCCACTACGTTGGCGATGACATCGGGTTTGATCAGCTCGGCCGCGTCGCCCGCGAGGGCGATGGCGACCTCCGTGCCGGCCGGCCTGGCTCCGTTCACCGCGATGTGGAATGGCACGCTGGCACGCGTTGGGTCAGTCGGTCCGGTTGCGGCGACGATGAGAAGACCGGCCACGGCAAACAGTATGGCTTGAACGCTTGAGGCTGACGCGCGCCGATTGGGTGAGACTGCTGCTGCTCTGGCTGGGCGGGATCGACATCCGCCTGACGATGCTCGCCGTCCCGCCTCTGATCCCACTGATCCACCGCGACCTGCACCTCGACGAGAAGGCGATCGGAGCGGTCGTATCCGGGCCAGTGCTGATCCTTGCCATCGGGTCAATCCCCGGTTCGCTGCTCATCGCGCGGCTTGGCGCCCGCGGCGCGTTGCTGGCGGGGCTCGGGGCGGTGGCGGTTTTCGGCGGGTTGCGCGGGTATGGACCAAGCGTTCCCGTCCTCTTCACTTCGACATTCCTGATGGGCATCGGTGTGGCCGTCACGCAGCCGGCCTTTCCCGCGTTGGTCCGGGAATGGTTCCCTCGGCGAATCGCGATCGCGACCGCCGTCTACAGCAACGGCATCCTGATCGGCGAGACGCTGCCGACGGCGCTGACCACACCGGTCGGCGTGCTTCCTCTTGCGCATGGCGATTGGCGGTGGGCACTCGCTTCCTGGTCGGCGCTGGTGCTGCTCAGCGCGATCGCGATCGGTGTCGCCGCGCCGGCAAGGGCCTCGCTTCCTTCCGGAACCATGAACCGCTGGTGGCCGGACTGGCGGCAGAACCAGACGATTCGAATCGGACCGGTGATGGGGATGGCATCCGCCACGTACTTCGGGGCCAACGCCTACATCCCTGACTTTCTCGAGCAGACGGGGCGCCATGACCTCATCTCCCCGACGCTGGCCGTGCTCAACGGATCGCAACTGTTGACGGCTCCCGCAGTTGCCCTCTGGCAGAAGCTGCTCACCGGCCGTATCGGGTTCATCGGGTCCGCGGTTCTGATGGGGACGGCGCAGGTCGGCCTGGTGCTCACGCCCGGCGTAGGTATAGTCGCCTGGGCGTTCGTGCTGGGGTTCGCGACCGCGCTTGCGTTCGTTGTGGTGCTGAGCCTTCCGCCGCGCCTCGCTCCGCCGGGCGGCGTGGCCCGGATGAGCGCGGCGATCTTCACGCTTCAGTACGCGACCGCATTCGTCATCCCTCTGATCGCCGGGGCGTTGTGGGACGCGACCGGTCTGGCGCTGCTGGCTTTCGTGCCCGGTATCGGGGCGGCGGCGGCGATGGCCTGGGGTGCGATGGCGCTTCGCATTCCGTCAAGGGGGGAAGTCCCCCCTGCTGCGCCGGGCCCGGCGTAGCCGGCTCCCGGCGCACCCCCCTGGAACGCACCGCCGCCGCCTGAGGGGTTAAGGGGTCAGTCCAACTTTGTAGTCGTCGATGATCTCGTTCGCCGCGCGCAAGCCCTCCGACGCGCCGCCCTCCATGTACCCCTGGAAGTCCTGCGAGCAGTGCTCGCCGGCAAAGTGGCACTTGCCCGTGACCGGGGGCTGGCGGACCTTCTCGTAGCCGGCGAACTGCGTGTACTGCCCGACCTTCCAGTAGGAGTACGAGCCCAGCAAGAATGGGTCGGTCAGTGGCACGTCCAGCGTCGCACGTCCGTTCCACTGCCGAGTGATGCCTGGGAACACGGGCTCGATCTGGCTCAAGAATGCCTTGGCGAACTTCGCCACCTGCGCGGCATTCGTGGGATCGCCTCCGAACGAAGCAAGCGGCACTCCCCCGCCCGTGTAGTCGACGAGGAGTCCGGTGGTCCCATCCTGCGCGCGCGTGACGTCCCAAGTGTTCTGGTAGCCCGTGTCCGAGTAAGTGCTGCCGTTCCCGATCCCCCACGGCCCTGGCGAGTTCCAGTACCGCGTGTCGAACTGCAGGTGGAGCTTGGCGTTCTTGCCGTAGCCCAGCTGCGAGATGGCGGTTTGCTTCAGAGGCGTAAACCCAGCCGTTTGATAGTCCAGATCCGACGTGAGGATGGTGCGCAGGATGGAGAACGGTATCGCCATGATCACCCGGTCGACGACCTTTGATGTGGCCGTGTTCCCGCTCTTCAAGCTCAGGTTGTATGTGCCGTCTGAGTTGCGCAGGATCCCGGTTAGCGCAGTGTTCAACTGCACGGTTCCGAGCGTCAGCGCCGCCGCGATCGCCTGCGGGAGCCGCTCATTGCCGCCGGCGATGTGATACCGCTCGTCGGACGCTCCGAAGATCTGGAAGTTGCCAGGGTTTGATGAGAAGCCGAGCAGGTAGATGAGGTTGAGCGAGCTCTGCTCCTTGGTCACGTTGCCGTACTCGATGTTGTAGGCGACGTCCAGCAGGCGTCCCATGGGGCTCGCGTGTCTACCCGGGACGCGACTCTCGATCCAGTCGTAAATGCTCATGTGGTCGAGGTCTCGACCAGCCTGCGTCGACTGGGTGTAGGTGGTCGGGTAGCCGGCGGCGTTGACGTCCTTCTTCACGTTGTTCCAGACCGCGTTGAAGTCGGCCTGGGCCTGGGCGTCGGTGTAGTAGTGCCCGAAGAAATAGTTGGTGTCTGTGGAGTGGATCGGCTCCGCGCCCAGCAGGTCGACGGTGGGGAGCTTGAACCGGCTCGCCAAACCGAGGATCGTCTTGTGGCCGCTGTCGATGAGCTCACCGCAGTGCTCGCTGGTCTGACCATTGAGCCAGGAGGTGGTGTCGGAGTGCATCCGGCCGCCGACCCGACTTGACGCTTCGTAAACGGTGGAGGCGATGCCGGCGTCCTGGAGCGTCAGGGCGGCGTTCAAGCCGGCTATGCCACCGCCGATGATCGCGATCGCGCCCTGGGTCACGCTCCCTCGCGTCGCGGTGGCGGCAAGTGCGGCGGCGGGCCCGCTTAGCGCCGCGGCGCCCACAGCAGCCCCGGCGACCTTCAGAAAATCTCGGCGCGTGAAGCGCATCGACCTGCGCTCCTCGCGGATCTCGGCGACCGAGCGGCCGGAGCGCTCCGCTTCTTCGAAGTCGGCGAAAAGCGTCTGGAACCTGCTCAGCAGCGGGCTACGGGCCATCGACACATCCTCCTTCCAAAAAAGCGGGGCTCCCAGTTTATGGGAGGCCCAGTTCCAAAATGCCGTCTAGTGGCTCACGAAATCGTGACCGCGGCGACCACCTGGTGCTGGTCATGGGTCGACGTTCCCCTAACGTGCACCTAGCAAACCTTCAGGACACTACTTGAAGAGGGTTTAAGAAATCGATCGGCGCCTCAAACTTACGTGATCGACCAGCCAGCCCAGTCCTACCGCCCAGGGAGCAAGGACGATTTCGACCGGTTGTACCGGTCAACCTACCAACGCATATTCGCGACGCTGGTGATCATTCTCAAAAGCCCCGCGGCCGCTGAGGATGCGACCCAGGAGGCTTACCTACGGGCGTTCCGGGCCTGGCGAACGTGGAAGAAGGACGCGCCCGCCGAAGCGTGGCTCGTTCGGATCGCTCTCAACGTGGCTTTCACACAGCGCCGGCGGGAGCGTCTGTTCGAGATAGGGGCAATCCTGCGACGCCTAGGGCGTCCCGCTGATCCGGATCCGACCGACTCTATGCAGTCCGATCTTGTTCGCGAGCTTCGCGCACTGCCGCCAAAGCAGGCGAGCGCGATCGTGTTGCGCCATCTGCACGGGTTCACCAATCGGGAGATCGCAGCGGTCCTGAACGTGCCCGAACGGACTGTCGCCTCCCGACTCGCGGCGGCCAAAGGTCGTCTCCGCAGCCGGCTCGGGGAGCGGATGAATACCGAAATGGGTACTTCGATGCCCGAACCAGTCCCTCTGGAGGAATGACGTGGTAAATGGCGGAGGCTTCGACCAGTGGCTGGAGCAAACGCTGCAGCAAGAGACCGCCGGACGCGGAGGTCCCAGCCCGGACGCGGCCCAGGCCACCTACCACGCTGCATATCTCCAGGGAGGTCTACAGATGTCAGGTCTCGCCACAGCGGCCAGCTTGATCTCCGCCAAAGGGGCGGCAGGGCTGGCGGTCGCGGTACTCGCTGTCGGGGCAGCCGGGGCGACCACGGAGACGGTGGTGACCGGCAGCGCCAATCCCAGCAACTGGGGGCAGCAGGTCGTCAAGCAGGTTCAAACGTGCAAGGACGCGCTAGCGCCCGGATCGCACGGCATCGGCGAGTGCGTCAGCACCTTCGCCAACCAGCATGGAAAGCAGGTGAGCTCCGAGCATCGATCCAGCGGGGCGCCCACCAACCACCCGTCGGCCACCAATCACCCGTCCGCCACCGATCACCCCGGCGGGAAGCCGACGAGCCATCCCAACTCGACGGACCACCCGACTGGACCGCCGACCTCGCACCCGTAGATAACAAGGCGTTCGAGGAGAGGATCCGGCCGCCGCGCCCGATCCTCTCTTTCTTGCTACATGTCCAGCCCGCGGAGCCCGTGCACGCCCAGCGTCAGCGAGATCTCACCACCGTGGTGTACGTCGTGCTCGGCGACGTGCCAGATGATGTAGCGGCGGTCTCGCCACGGGCGTTCGCCCTGGGCGTTGGGCCGAGGACGCTGAAAGCTCGCAGACAGGTCGGCTTCCGTCCACCTGGACAGGCACGCATGCACGTCGGACCAGGATTTCTCGAGCGCGGCGCAGATCGTCGACGCGTCCGGCCTGGTCAAGTCGGAGTCGTCATCCATCCTGATCAGGCCGCGGAGGTCATCGTCGCCTTCGCCCATCCATCCGTGGAACCACCACGCTCTGGCCGCGACGATGTGGCAGGCCAGCATGCGGATCGACCACAGGCCTTCCGCCGGCGACCACATCAGCTGCTCCACTTGGAGTGGGGCGATCGACTTGATGAGCAGCGCGTTGTGCTGCTCCCACCCGGTGTAGAAGTCGAAAACAGTTCCCGCCATCAGCTTTTGCGACGCAGGTGGTACCAGCGACCCGGAAAGCGGTCGGGTTGCTCACCTCCCCACGCTCGCACCATGTCCCACGACTTGCCGAAAAGCTGTTCGAGCTCTTCCTGTGCGAGCTTGGCGTTCACGAAGAAATTGGGCTTGGCGTAGAAACCCCAAACGAGAAAGTCGGCGCCTGGCACTGTCACCTCGTTGACACCAGCCGCGTACGCGTCACGACGTACCTCAGGGATTGAATGCAGGCATCCCAGGTCGAAGACCAGGCTGTAGTCGGCGCCGAGGCTGAGCTCCTTCAAGCGGGTGACGTCGCCCTGGATGAGCCGCGGCGCCACGTTCGCGGCTTGCATTTTCTTGCGGGCCGCTGCAATGGCCGTCGAGACGAAATCGATACCGGTCACGTCCCAACCGTGCTGCGCCATGTACATCGTGTTCGTGCCCGTGCCGCAGCCGAGGTCGAGGGCTTTGCCGGGAGTTCGGGCTTGTGGTCCCTCGATCAGCTCCTTCAGCTCGGGCGGCGGGATGCCGGAGTCCCAGGGCTTGAAGGCGAACCGATACATGGCCCGAAACATGAGATTCGAGATGTTGTTGGCCATCAGCGGTTATTGGCCATCAGCGGTTGGGCGAAGCGGCCGGTGCTGGCTGGCCGGCGGTGCGAGGTCCGAGCAGGGCGAAGGCAACCGCGATCGTCACTGCCAGCGCGGGGGCCCAATCGATGAAGCCGCCGAAGCTGATCACCTGAGGAATGGCCTGCAGCAAGGCTGATGCCGCGGCCGGCCACCACTTCCCGACGCGCACGCTGGCCAGCGGCGCCAGCGAAAGCACGATCAGCCCGATGGCGATCAGGTAGGGCACGGGCCCGGCCCACGCGTAGACGGCCGGCAGCGAACGGCAGACCATGGGCCCGGACGTCGAAGCAGTGCAGGATTCGAGCCCGCTGGGGAGGTACTGAGCGGCGAGGGCGAGCACGGAGAGGATCGGGGCAGCTACCGCAAGGGTCAGGACGACGCGCCGGCGGCCGCGGGCAAGCAAACCGAGGGCGCCGACCGCGAGGGCAACCGGCAGAATCAGCATCGAGGCAAACGATAACCGCGTGTTGCAGCGTCCTACGGGCTCCCCGCGCAGCGAGGCCGAGTTGGAGCGGGCGACCGGTCTCGAACCGGCTACCTCAACCTTGGGAAGGTTGCGCTCTACCAGGTGAGCTACGCCCGCTCGGCAGAAAATCGATTCTAGGTCTCGACGACCGCCTCCGCCTGGGGCGCCGCCTCGGCGACCACCGACCGCACCAGCTGCGAGTACTCCTCGACCAGCCGACCGGCGTGGCCCGGGTCGGTCGTCGATCCGATGATGTAGTACTCGGGCCGGTCGGCGTCAGGCGCCACCAGGACCCACCCGTCGTCCACGAACACCTTCACCCCGTCGGTCAGGTCGACACGGTCCCGCAGATGGCGCTCCATCATCGTCCGCATCACTCGCCCCTTGACCTCCCACGGGCAAAACTCGACCGCGGTCCGGTGGGTGACCTGCGGGATGCGCGAGCGGAGCGCTCCGAGCGATGTCCCCGTCTTGGCGAGCATCTCGAGCACCCGCGCCACGGTGAAGATGGCGTCGAACGAGATCGCAAAGTCCGGCCAGCAAAACCCTCCGCCCCCGTCCGACGCCAGCACCGCCTCGGCGTGTTGAGCGGCCCGCAGCACTGCACCGGGCGTGATCTTGGTCGGCACGAACCGGCTGTTGAACCGTTCGGCGATCATCGAAAACGCAAGCGAGGAAGATGCGGGCCCCAGCACCATCCCCGGCTTGGTCGTCAGGGCCAGCTGCGTCAGGACCTCGAACGCCTCGTCATGACTGAGGAGCGTCCCCGTCTCGTCGACGATGAAGCACCTCTCGCCCGGAGCGTCGATGAAGACGCCGAGCTTGGCTTTGACAGCTGCGGTGATGACACCCATCTCCTGGAGGTGGGCCTGAAACGTCGCGTCATCCGACTCGACCAGAATTTCCGCGGGAGCCGCGTTCAGGGGGATCACCGCGCAGTTCAGCTCGCGTAACACCTGCGGCAGCACCATCGCCGACGCGCCGTTGTTGTAGTCGATGACGACCTTGAATGCAGCGCCTCGCACTGCCTCGAGATCGAGCGCGGCGAGCATATCCTCCATGTAGCGCTCGGTCTGCTGGTCGCGCCGGGTGATCCGCCCCATCTCGTAGTGCGAGACGCGGCGGATGTCCTCACGAAAGAAAAGGCCCTCGAGCTTTCGCTCACTCCGCTTGTCGACGTCAAGGCCGTGGTCATCGAAGATGCGGACGTCCGCCGCGCGCGGGTCGACTGGCGACGTCTGCACGTGCACCGCGGACACGTGGTTGCGACGCGACCAGTAGCGCGACGTTGGCGCGGGTAGCACGGACAGATCGATCACGTTGCTGCCTGACGAGATGATCCCTGACATCAACGCCCGTCCGATCATGCGTGCGGAGCGCGTGTAATCGCGCGAGAACGCGATCTCCGTCCCCTTCGGCGTGAGCGCCCCGATCGCCGCGCCCAGTCGCGAGGCAAATTCGGGCGTGATCTCGATGTTGATCAAACCGTTCAAGCCGTAGGAGCTGAAGAGGCCTCTCTTCCAGGACCCGGCCCAGATGATCGACTCGCGGACCACGGCGCCGGGCTCGACTTCCTTGTTCGGCCAGATCCGCACGTTGGCATTGACCGTTGAGCCCGAGCCAATCGTCACGTCGCTGCCGATGACGGTTCCTTCTTCGAGGAGGCAGCCGTTCTTGACCGTGACCGACCGGCACACGACCGCGCCCCGCAGGCGTGAGTTCAGGCCGATATAGCTGTGGTCCCAGACGATCGAGTTCGAGATCTTCACGCCGGAATCGACCGTGGTGTACGCGCCGATGATTGCCGGCCCGTTCACCCAGGCCCCGTTTCGCACTTTGGCGCCGGCGCCGATCAGCGCCGGGCCGTCGACTCTCGCGCCGGGGAAGACCTCGGCGTCCGGATGGATCCACGTCGACTCACCAACCCGTTCGCCTGGAAGCTGCACCTTGACGCGGCCCTCGAGGCAGTCGAAGTTGGCCTTCATGTACGCGGAGTGGCTGCCCACATCCTCCCAGTAGCCGTCGGCGATCCAGCCAAAGACGTGCTCGCCTTCTTTCAGCAGCTTCGGAAATACGTCGCCCGACCAGTCGGTGACCTCGCCGGGCCGGAAGAACTCGAACACCGACGGGTCGAGGATGTAGATGCCCGTGTTGGCCAGATCGCTGATGACCTCGCCCCAGCTTGGCTTTTCGATGAAGCGCTGCACCGCGCCGCCCTCGTCGACAACGACGACCCCGTACTCGAGCGGGTTCGGCACCGGCTTCAAGACGATGGTCGCGAGGGCCTTGCGTTCGCGGTGAAAGCGGGCGGCGGCGCCGAGGTCGATGTCCGTCAGCGAGTCGCCCGAGATGACGACAAACGGCTCGTTCAGCTGTTGCCGAGCCAGCATCACCGAACCGGCCGTTCCCAGCGGCGAGTCTTCGACCGAGTAGCTGAGCGCGACTCCCTGCTCGGAGCCGTCGCCGAAGTAGTTGCGGATCGACGCGCCCAGGTACTGCACCGTCGCCACCACGTCGCGCAGCTGGTGGCGGCGCAGGTGGAGAAGGATGTGCTCCATGATCGGGCGCCCGGCGACGGGGACCAGGGGCTTGGGCATGTTGCTGGTGAGCGGTCGCAGACGCGATCCCTCGCCGCCGGCCATGACGACCGCCTTCATTTCCCCAACCCAATAGGATCTTAAGTCCGTGGTCGAGGAACTAAATCAATTCGCTTACGACCTGCTCTGGACCTGGCAGCCCCGCATCGAGGCTTTGTTTCGCGCTCTTGACCCCCAGCTCTGGAAGTCGACGCGTGAAAATCCCGTCCTCCTCCTCGCGCAGCTCGGCGAGGAAGGCGTCCGGCGGGCGTCCGAACGCGAGGAGGTCAAGCGCGCCTTTGACGATGCACGGACGGCCTACCACGAGTACTACGAGCGCAAGCCGCGGTTCATGGACGCGCAGGCGCCGCTCGGCATCGCGTACTTCTCGCTCGAGTTCGGACTCTCCGAATGCCTGCCGATTTACTCGGGCGGCCTCGGCGTGCTCGCCGGGGATCACCTGAAGGCAACGAGCGACCTCGGCCTTCCTCTCGTCGCGGTCGGCCTCCTCTACAAGCAGGGATTCGGCAGGCAGGACATCGACGCCGCCGGCCGCCAGTTCGAGGTCTACGCCGAGAATCGTGGCTCCGACCTGCCGGTGAACAAGGTCGAAGGCGTCGAGGTGGACGCTCCGATCGGCCAGCGCAACGTGCGCATCGCGGTCTGGCGCGCCCAGGTCGGCCGTGTGCCGCTCTTCCTGCTCGACACAGATCTCGAGTCCAACCCCAACGACCTGCGCAACATCACCGACCGCCTCTACGTGCCCGAACCGGACCGTCGCCTGCGCCAGGAGATCGTGCTCGGCATCGGCGGCGTTCGTATCCTGCGCGCGCTCGGTTTCGACTCGGGCGTGTTTCATCTCAACGAGGGACACAGCTTCCTCTGCGCAATCGAGCGGATCCGGGAGCTCAGGGCTTCGCGTCAGATGACCCTCGAAGAGGCGCGGCTCGTCGCCCGCGCGGGCATCGTCTTCACCACTCACACGCCGATCGCGGCGGGCAGCGACTACTTCGACGCCGGCCTGGTGTGGGACCTCCTCGGCCCATACCTGGCGCAGGTGGGCATCTCCTTCGATCGCTTCATGGACCTCGGCCGGCAGCGCCCGGGCGATCCGCGCGAGAGGCTCTGCACGACGTACGCCGCCCTCCGCCTCGCCGACCAGTCGGTCGGGGTCAGCCGGCTGCATGGGGCCGTCTCGCGCCGGCTATGGAAGGACGCGTGGCGCGGACTGCCGGACGCGCAGGTGCCGATTGGATCCGTGACCAACGGGGTCCACATGCCGACCTGGGTCGCGCCGGAGATCGCTTCGCTGCTGAGCCGGTACGTCGGCTCCGACTGGTGGGATCTCGATCCGGCAGATGGCAGATGGCACGCCGTGTACGAGATACCCGCGGCGGAGCTGTGGACGATCCATGGCGACCTCAAGCGACGGCTGCTCGAGCTTTCGAAGGAGCGCGCCGAGACGCCGCATGAGATCGATATGAACGCGTTGACGATCGGATTCGGCCGCAGGTTCGCTCCCTACAAGCGCGCGAACTTGCTGCTGCGGGACCGGCCGCGCCTGACGAAGCTGCTCCGCAACACCAAGCGACCGGTGCAGATTCTCTTTGCGGGCAAGTCGCATCCCGCGGATCAGCCGGGCAAGGACATCGTGGCGGGGATCGTCGGCCTCGCCCGCGAAGAGCCGCGCGTCGTGTTTCTAAAGGACTACGACATCGCCCTCGCGCGTCATCTGGTGCAGGGGGCCGACGTCTGGCTCAACAACCCGCGGCGCTTTCTCGAGGCAAGCGGCACCAGCGGCATGAAGGCCGGCGCCAACGGAGCGTTGAACGTCAGCGTCCTCGACGGATGGTGGGACGAGGCCTACCGCCCTGAGCTCGGCTGGGCGATCCCCTCCGGCGCGACGCTCGACCGGCCCGAGATCGACGACGTCGCCGAGGCCGAGGGGCTGTTCCGGCTGCTGGAGCGCGAGGTCGTGCCCGCCTTCTACGAGCGTGACGAGGCGGGCATCCCGCGGCGGTGGGTGGAGATGATGAAGGCGTCGATGCGCAACGTGGCGACGCAGTTCTCTGCGCGGCGCATGGTCATCGATTACTTCACCAGCGCCTACGGACCCGGCGCCCGCCGAGTCGAGCAGCTGCGACTGCTCCCAGATTGGGGCGGGTAGATATGCGAGGGAACCCAGATGTGTCCCCGTAGGGGCCCCCAATAAGGCCGGTCGCTTTCCGGTATACGGTTTGGACTTGTCTAAGTAGTCACGCGGAGCGACGTTTGGGCGGCCTGAAAGACACAGTCGCGGCCGGGATGACCCCGGCCGCCAAAGTAACGCCGGTAGGAATCCGAGGGCTATGAGCCAACCGGGCGGCTACTGCCCGACTGGGGAGGCTGAGGCCACATGGCCGCCATCAGTGCGGCCAAATGTCCATGGGCTCGAAGCCTGCGGGCATTGGGGTTTCCGCATTCGTCGTCAGGTTGAGTGCGAAGTAGCGGTCCGCGATGTACGGCGGTCCGGGTGCTCCGTCAATCTGGCGCACGAAATGCCGTTCCAACAGCTCAGAGTCGGACAGCATGATCGGTTGCCCTGCGACCTGAGTCACCAACCGGACAGTCTCTGACTGTAGATCGCGGACGGTGATGTGCGGCTTGCCATCGGTCCCGTCGACCTCATAAGCGACGAATCGGTCGTCGGGAGAGAGCGAGGGCGAAGTCCAGCCAGTGACGCCGGCAAGGATTGAGACTTTGTCGAATGGCTCCCAGACGTGGATGCCGGTCTTACCGCCGACGGCATCGGGATCCGCGTAGTACAGACGATCGCTGAGGTGCGACCACACGGCCATGGAGGTGCCGTAGGCGTTCGCCTTCCGTGCGCTTGGTGGCACCCACAAGAGCCTGCCGTCTGACGTCCGGCGGATCTGAAATGTTGCGCTGACGTCTGAGCCGTCGCCGGTCACGATCGTGTCGACCATCAACAGGAACTTCCCGTCGGGCGAGAAGGCGACCGTGATCTGGTCGGTGCTGATGTATTCGCGCCCGCTGACGGGGATCAGCGGCGTGATCGTCCTCGGTTCTGAACTGCCACTTTTGAGCCACAGCCGGTTTTCACCGAGCGGGCCCGTGTATGCGATGAACGCAATGCTGGAGCCGTCAGGACTCCACGCGAGAGCGATTGCGTCGCCTTGCAGCGTAGCCACAGAGTGAGGCTGCATGTCGTCGAGATTCATTCGCCAGATCGTGGTCGCGCCATCAATCGGGCTGTCCGGCTGGTTTGTCGTCGTGTAGCCAATCTCAGTTGCCGAGATGAATCGCGCATTGCGCAGAGCCATCGCGACCGTGTAGACGGAGACCGGGTGCACTGGGTCGGTGACGTCCTCGACGCGAGTCTTCTTTCCGGGAGAGGGAACGATGATGAGCGCCTTTGCGCTTGCCTGGGTCGGGCTAGGTGCCGGGGTGGCGGTTTGCGATGCAAGCGACGGCCTCGCAGTTGTCTGGCTCCCGCCAGGACTGGCGCAGGCGACACTCGTCAACGTGAACAAAATGACGGTTACGAGGCGCTTCATTGCTCGTGTAACGGAGCGCGCGGAAGCCGGTTACAAGAGGTGCTCGAAAGCTTGCGGCTACTGCCCGACTGGTGTGGGTGAATATGAGAGGGAACCCAGATGGTTCCCTCTCATCGGCCGGTCGCTTCGCGACGGGCCTGCTCTCTTTCCGGAATACGGTTTGGACTTGTCGAAGTAGTTACTCGGAGCGACGTTTGGGCGGCCTGAAAGACATAGTCGCGGCCGGGATGAACCCCGCCGCCAAAGTAACGCCGGTAGGAATCCGAGGGCTATGAGCCAACCGGGCAGCTACTGCCCGACTGGGGTGGGTGAAGGAGCCGACCCGGCTTCCGTGGAACCGACCAGCCCATGGCGCTCGCGGTGGGCGGCAATCGCGGCCAGATAGAGCTGCACGTATTTGTAGGCCGAGCGCGACCACGACACGTCCTCCTGCATGTCGTGCTGGATCAGCCACTGCCAAACCGTCGGATGCCGGAACGTCTCGGCTGCCCTGACCACGGCGGCGAAGAACTGCCACGGGTCGTACGGGCCGAAACGGAACCCATTCCCTTTCTGCGCGACCGGGTCGTAGTCGCGGATCGTGTCGGCCAGGCCACCCGTCGCCCGCACGACGGGAATCGTCCCGTAGCGCAGCGCGATCAGCTGCGCCAGGCCGCCGGGCTCGAACCGCGACGGCATCCACAGCATGTCGGCGCCGGCGTAGATGCGCTGCGCGAGCGCAGCGTCGAAGCCGATCGCAACCGCCACCTGGCGTGGCAGCTCCGATGCCCAGCGCCGGAACATGTCCTCATATCGCCGGTCCCCTGTCCCGATCACCACGATCTGCAGGCCCAGCTGCACCAGCTCGGGCATCGCCTGCTCGATGAGGTCGAAGCCCTTCACGTCGTAGAAGCGAGACACGATCGCGCACAGCGGCTTGTTCGAGTCCTCTAGGCCGAGCTCTGTCCGGAGCGCGGATCGGCATAAAGCCTTTCCTTGCGGCGCCTCCGCCGAATAGTGGATCGGGATGTTGGGATCGCGCTGAGGGTCAAAGATCTCGTAATCGATCCCGTTCAGGATCCCGTGCAGCTTTTGCGTGTTGCGGCGCAGCAGCTCGTCGAGGCCCTCGCCGTACTCCGGGGTCTGGATCTCGGTCGCATATCGCTCGCTGACGGTGTTCACGACGTCAGCGAAGTGAATTCCACGGCCGAGGGCGTTAACGACGTTGTCGAGCCCCGGGATTCCCAGCCGGATCAGGCCCCACTCCTGCAGTCCGGCGAGCATCAACGCCCCGAACCCGAAGACCCCTTGGGCCGACAAGTTGTGGATCGTCAGCGTCGTCGCGATGTCCGCGTAACCCTCGCCGTCGTAGACACGGTCTAGCAGGTTCGGGATCAGCGCGCCGTACCAGTCGTGCACGTGCACGACGTCAGGAAAGAAGTCAAGCGCGGGCATCATTTCCATCGCCGCCCGGCAGTAGTAGACGGATCGCGCGTCGTCGTCGCCGAAGCCGAACATCCCGTCGCGGTCGTACAGAGCCGGGCAGTCGACGAAGTACACGACCATCTCGCCGAGCCGGGCCTCGAAGATCGTAGCGCTCATCTTGTCTGCCCCCAGGGGCACCGCAAGATCCGTCACGATCGGTCGCAAGCCATAGCGCCCGATGTCGACCTGGCGGTATCGAGGCAGCACTACCCGGACGTCGTGTCCGAGACGCAGGAGCTCCTTCGACAGCGCGGCGGCGACATCGGAAACGCCGCCCAGCTTGGCGAACGGCGCCAGCTCGGCCGTCGCGACCAGAACCTTCAGATGGTTCGCGTGCTCGACCTCGATGGCGAGAGTCTGACCCGGCACACGGATCCCGAGCGCGCCCGACGGCGGCACAACCTCGATGTCCTTGCCTTCGCGACTGACGACCAGAACCAGCTCGAACGCGTCTGCAAGGCGCTTGCCGAGCTCGCTGAATGGAATCCCGATCGCGAACGGGTCGTCGACGTCCCAGCTCGTCTCGGCGATGGCGCTGGTCTGCGACTCGACGACCCTTGCCACGGAGACCGTCCCACCTTGAGAGCGCGGGGAGATACGGACCACGTAGGCGGGGTCGAACCCGAGCTCGCCCACTGCGCTTCTCGGCAGCGGAAGATCGACGTTTCCCCCGCCGTCGGCGGCCGGCGGCCCCGAGACGTAAAGCCAGAACTCCATCTTCTGCGCCTCAAGCTCGGCCCCTGACCGAGGCGAGTCGATTCGGAAGTACATGTTGTCGTCGTCGTTGCCGTAGAACACGCGCTCGACGACACCCGCGGGCCGATGCAGCGCCCCAAACCCCGATCCGACCAGGTAGTAGCCCGCCTGGCTCCATACCGGATCGCGTCGGGAGTGCGGACTGATCGAAGCCGAGGGAACGGCCCGCTCAGCCGACGGTGCGCGCTTGATGATCGGTTGGAACAGACGCGCTGGTGCGCGCGCGCCCATCAGCTTGTAAACGTTGCGCAGGTGCAGGCGGAACTGGTTGTCCCAGATCGGGTCCATGCCCGAGTCATGTTTCCGGCTGAACCACCAGAACCAGTCGCTGCCCTCGGTGATGAGGATCTCGCGCCACGCCAGCGCGGCTTGCTGGGAATCCTTTGGACGCTGCTGGGACTGCGCTTCGAGCCAATCGCGAGTCTCGGCAAGCAAGTCCCACGCGACGTTGTGCTCCGGGTCTCCGATCCAGGTGTCGAGGCTCGCGCCGATCCAGCTGCCGGTATGAAGATGGTGCAGCAGCTGCTGCGGGGCGTGCTCGGCCAGAAAGTCGGAGACCGTCGTTGTCTCGATGTCCGATGTCGACTCGAGCTCGGTGTAGACCGCGTTGAGGAAATCGTGGCCGTCGCGTGGATAGAACTCCCAGGCGTTCTCGCCGTCGAGCGCGATCACCGCGAGGAAATCGCGGTCGCCCTGGGCGTCGCGGATCCGACGCAGCCTGGCCATGAGGTCGCGCGCCGCGTCGACCGACGACATGCGCTGGTAGTCGAAGCCGATCACGTTCGACAGCTGCGAGTCGCGAAAGACCATCGAGACCGCACCGCCCTCTCGCGCCACTCGCTTCGGCTGGTAGAGATGCTCGTCGCGGTTGAACTGCCCCTCCAGAGAACGGGCAAGCACTTCCTCGTCGCTGATCATCCAATCGACCTTGGCCTTCTCGGCGAGCCCGATCACGCTCTCCCCAACCGCCATCTCGGACGGCCACATGCCCTTCGGCCGCTGCCCGAGCATCCGCTCGAAAAGCCCCATGCCCAGCTCGATCTGGCGCTCCGCGTCCTCGCGATGCGAGAAGTGCCGCTCCGGCAGCTCGACATGCGGGTTGGCGCTGCGCGCGGAGTCGACGTGGCAGATGAGTGGAAGGATGGGGTGGTAGTAGGGAGAAAACGTCAGCTCCGCCTGCCCACGCTCCGCAAGCTCGCGGTACTTGGGGATCACGCTGCGGATACGCTCGAGCTGCGCGCCAAAAAGGATCGTCTTGTCGTCCTCGGTGAAGTCACGGTCCTTGCGCTTCAGCTCCGCGAGTCGCGCGTCCGATTCAACCCAAACGGGATCGCACCACGCGAGGTTGAACCAGACCTGGAGATCGCGGATGTCCTTGTCGGTGAACTGGGCATCCGGCAGCCGCGCGGCCAGGTCGAGGTATCGCGGCGATTGCTGCACGCGAAGCGCCCGAGGCGACTCTCGCATCCACCGCAGTACGAACTCCCGCTCCTCGGCGGAAAGCTCGCCGGCGGCGCGCTTGCTGAGGTTGAGGAACAGGTCGACGGATTCTTCCTTGCCGTAGTCCTCAATCTGAGCGAGCAGCGACGGCACAAGGTTGAAGGTCGCACGGATCTTGGGATATCCGTCCAGCAGCGCTGGCATCTTGTAGTAGTCCTTGGCCGATCGCAGCCGAACCCACGGCAGAAGGTAGGTGCTCGTGAGGTCGTCCTTGTAATACGGCTGATGCATGTGCCAGACGAAGGCGACCTGAAGCGGCTTGGTCATGCGGTTACGTCAATGATCGCAGCGTCCGCGTTCGGCTTATCCGCCTCCTGGCGGGCCCTGACTGCGGTGGTTCCACTGCCTGCTTCTCTGCCGCGAAGTCCACGCGCAGGATCAGCTGGTCGATCACCTTCTCCCAGACGTAGTCGCGCGCTGTGATGCGTCCCCGCTTGCGCAGGTGCTCGGCGACTCGCGGCTTTTCCTTCAACACCGAAAGCTCGGTCACGATCTCAAGGGGATCGTCGGTCTCGAGGACGAGGGCGTTGCGGTACGCCTCGGCGTAGTCCTCGCCCGTGGAACCGGTCACTGCGATACCGCCGGCCGCCATGACCTCCAGGCCGACCAGGCCGAACGGCTCGTGACCGGAGTTGGCCAGCACGGCGTCGGCGGATGCATAGATCACACGCACGAGTGACTCTTCGATGAAGCTCGTCACGTTGATCACGTCCGCCTCGGCGGATTCCCGGAGCACGCTCGCGAGCCGCGCCGCATCGGGAGGTGCAGCCACGTTGCGCACCGCGAGGCCTGCATTCGTCGCAAGGCCGATGACCTCGTTGCCGTGCGGCTCGCGGCCCCCACGCATCAGGAGCTTGACGCTGCGCCCTCGTCGCTTCAACTCGGCCGCGGCCGCGACCGCCATCAGCCAGCGCTTGTCGGGATCGAAGCGGCCGATCTTGAACCAGAAGTGCTCGGCCCCGGCGGCAGACATTACTTCCGCCACCGCCTGCGGATCGGGGTTGCCTATCGACTCGCGTGGAATGCCGTTGGGGATCACGATCGGGTTCTGCCCCCACTCCCACATCCGGAACTTCATGTAGCGGCTCACCGTAGTGACGGTGCTCGCGAGGTTTAGAGGTGCCCACTCGATCCGGTTGAAGCCGAACGTGTTGTTGGCGTTCCATAACATCACCACCCGATCGCGAATGCCGCGGTAGTAGAGCGAATCCGAGATGAGCCTCATCGACCACGAGGTGTGCCATTCCTCACCCAACACGATCACGTACCTGTCCTCGGCGATCGCAGGCACGATGACGCTGTCGACGAGACTTGTCGGCAGGCTGTAGTTCCAGTCGCGGATCTTCCCCTCCTCGCCGTCGTACACGCCGCCGCGATGCTGGGCCGAGATCCACTGGCACCAGCGCCTCAGCCGCAGCTTGCCTCCCTCGAGGTCCTCCTCACCCGGCAGTTGGGGATCGCCACAGAAGAAGAGATATGTCGTGTAACCCATCAGCGCCAGCGCCCGCGACAACCCTGTGACTCTGACCCCGAGCCCTCCCGCCCGGCTGTAGACGTCAGGTCCTTCGAAGCTGAGGATCACAAATACGGTGCGGGCCGGATCGAGATTCACCGCGAGGCTCGCAGGATCTTCATCGCCTCGGCGTGGAGCTCGGGTGTCGGGGCGCACAGAAGCGTCGAGCGGCTATCGAGATCGCAGCGTAGATTTCCGATCGCCTCGCCTTCCATCGTCGTTGCGACACCTCCCGTCTCGGACAGCAGGAGGAGGCTTGCCGCCATGTCGAACACCCGGACGGGCGATGGAGCGCAGAAGACGTCGAACGCGCCGGCGCTCGTGAGAGCGATCGAGATCGCCATCGAGCCCAGTATGCGGATCTTCGCGGCGCGCTCGACCAGCGGCTGAGCGAGCTTGAGGTTGCGTGGTGTGCTCTCGAGTCCGAGCAGCTCGATGCGACCGGCGAGCGAGCGGCGCATCGCGGTCACGGGCTCGCCATTGCGGCGGGCGCCTTCGTTGCGGATCGCTGTCCAGTGCTCGCCGGTCGCGAGATTGAAAACGACGCCCGCGTAGCTGTCGGAGACGAGCGGCCCGTCGAGGACCGCGAGCATCAGCCCGAACAACGGGACGCCCTGCTTGGCGTTCAAGCTGCCGTCGACAGGATCGACCAGGACAAGCGGGAAGTCGGCACCGAAGGTCCGCCGCCCCGCCTCCTCCGAGAGGACGGAGAATTTCTCTCCTCGATCCGCGTGCCCGGCAAGCTCGCCGAGAACCACCGACTCCGCCACCCGGTCGAGCTCAATCGTCGTGTCGCCACCGGCACCCACGGTGAGGGCAGCGCGACCAGCCTCCGTGCCCGCGAGTGGCAGCACCGCGCTGCGCACGCCCTCGCCGATGCGAGAGAAGACCTCGAGCCAGTCGCCGGGTTTCAGTTGGGAGCTTCGGTCGAGCTGGGTTCGGTCGAGACTTTGCGCCGGCGCCGGCGTCGTCGCTCAACCACGATTGTGATGAGGTACGGCTGCTGCATCGCCCACACGCGTTCAATCAGCTGCGGGATCGCGATCGCGTGAGGCTGTTCGATGCCCAGCATCACGAGCGCCTCCGCGATGTGATCCGGCAACTCGGTCTTGTCGTGAAGATTCAATTGCTCGAGGCTTTCCAGAATGTCGTCCAGACGGCGCAGACCGGACCGCCGCTCCTGGTCTCCCCGTTGCAGCATCGGTGAAAGCTTACTTTTTGGTGACGCGTTGCACCAGCGACCGTGTCACCTCGTCCGACCGCTCGAACTGCAGCCAGTGTCCTGCGCCTTCAAGAATCTCAAGCCGAAAGTCGCCACCCATGTGCTTCGCGGTGCTCTCAGCTTGCCAACGTCCGAGCGCCGGATCCTGGTCCCCCCACAGGAGAACTGTCGGCGCGGTGACCCGCAGATCCGGTCGCAGACCAGCCCACCAGTTGTCCCGCGAAAGGTTCGCGCGGTAGTAGTTGAGCGCCGCGGTGAGGCGCCCGGGTCTCGACAGAGACCGCACGAATCGGTCGATCACGGGCTTGGGCACCGCGCCGGCGAACATCGCACGCAGTCGGCGGAAGTCATCCTCGGCGAGGACGCCCTCGGCCTTGCCTTCCATCAAGAAGAGCCTGATGTACTGAGAGCGCGCCTTCTGATCTTCGTCCGCCGCGGTCGCGGCGCCCAGGGTCGCGGGGTGCCCGACCGACAGCACAGTCAGGCTCATGGTCATCTCGGGGTGCAGCCCCGCGAAGAACCACGCCACCAGCGCCCCCCAGTCGTGCCCCGCGATGTGGGCCGAGTCGCGGCCGAAGGCCCACATGATTCCGGCGACGTCCTCGACCAGGTGGTCGAGGTTGTAGCTGTCGACCCCGTTCGGGGCATCGGTCCCACCGTAGCCGCGCATGTCGGGCGCCACCGCCAGGGCGCCTGCACGAGCCAGCGCATCGACCTGCCGGGACCAGGATTCGGCGCCTTCGGGAAATCCGTGGAGCAAAACGCAAAGCTCGCCGGTGGCTGGACCGTCGGCCATCGTCCGAAAGCGCAACCCGTTGGCTTCGACCATGTGCTGGCTGGCGGTCACTTGAGGTTTTCTTTTGTGAAGGCGGCTGCGATATCGAGTGCCTGGTCGAGAACCGCGAGCAAACCATGGCCCTGGCCCTTAAACACCTCGAGGCGCGCGCCTGGGATCAGCTTGATCTTCTCTTTCAGCAGGTCCAGGCGCGCGAACGGGTCGCGATCACCGCTGAGAAATAGAGTCGGGCAACGAATCTGAGACCAGTGCTCCGTACGGAGCTGATCGGGGAAGCCCGGACGGTGCAGCGGATATGAAAAAAGGATCAGACCGCCGAAGTCTGCCTCGACCGCGGCCATGCTCGCGACCCTTCCACCGAAGGATTGACCACCACCGATGACCTCATGTCCTCGACCCGAGGTCTTGATGAAGACAGGCACTGCTTTCTCCGCCACACCGCGAGGAAGATCGACCGCGATGGCATCGATTCCTCGTCGTTTGAAACCCACGACGTAAGGTTTCATCAACGCCGCGGTGCCAGATGCTCCATGTCCGAGGACGACTCGCATGATGTCTATCGTCGCAGTCTTGAAGACGTCGATCATCGTCGTCATCACGACGACATCCGCAGAAATTTCCACAACCCTCTCGGAAAAAAAATCTTCACGAGGGTTGACGTGAGTGGGGTTCATCGAGTATCACAACACCTTGTATGGCGATGCGACTCGTGGTTGCCACCACAGAGGCAACGGACCCGACGCGAGAAAGCGGACCATTTCGACAAACCGCCAACGTCTCGGAATCCTTATCAATGAGGGTCCGTGGCGAAGCCCGTGGGGTTGCAGAGGAGGTGCGTGTAGGAGACATCCTGACCACGTCTAACCACCACATGGAACCCGCCAAACCGATCGAACCTATCGGGTCCATATCTTTAGGAGAAGGAGGTAATAGATGATGGCTAAGAAGAAGGCTGCCAAGAAGCCGGCCAAGAAGGCCGCCAAGAAGACCTCGAAGAAGAAGTAAGACACTTCTCTTCAGTCATTTCGTAAGTCCGTTACGCGCCGGGGTTCTGTGGAGCCCCGGCCCTTTGTTTATCTAGTGCCCTTGATCAGCTCCGCTACCTGCTCCGCGGCGAGCGGCGCCAGCAGGATCCCCTTGCGGTGATGACCCGTGGCCACGATGAGGTTGCCGACCTCGCTGATCGCGACGATCGGTCTTCCATCGCCGGTCAGCGGTCGCAGCCCCGCCCACACGCGCTGCAGACTCGCCGTCGCCAGAGCCGGCACGAGCTTCTGCGCGAACGTCAGGAGCGACGCGATGCCCTCGACCGTCGGCCGGTCATCGAATCCCGCGTCTTCCTCGGTGCCTCCCGCGATGATCGTGCCGTCGCCCTTGGGCACCAGGTAACCGTTAGACCAGAAGACGCTGCCCCGGAGCACTGTGGATCCCGGATCCAACGCGACAAGTTGGCCGCGCTGCGGGCGGACATCGATGTCGACACCCGCGGTGGATGCGACTTCGCGTGTCCAAGGGCCCGCGGCGACGACGACCCAATCGGCGTCGATCGTCTCCCTCGACGTGGTGACGCCCCGGACCTGGTGGTCTTCGATCGCGAAACCGATGGCCGGCGTTCCCTCGCGTATAGCGGCACCGCGAACGGCGGCCGCTCGAGCAAGGGCTCGCACGAATCGCGGCGGTGTGAGGTGCGCGTGCTCGAGCAGCAACGCGCCCAACACGTCGGAGCTCAGCGCCGGCTCGGCTTGCCGACACTCGCTTGCGTCCAGCCAGCGTCCCTCCCCAGCCTTGAGTAGCTCGGCTTCTTGCGGCGTGAATGCGGGCCTCAGGCCCTGCTGGGTGCGGTACTCGACATTCAGGCTGCTGTCCTTCTCGATCCTGGCCACGACCTCCGGAAACATGGCTAGGGCCTGGTTGTCCGAGTCCAGGACCGAGGGGCTCAGCTCACCGGCGGCGGCACCTGAGGCGTGCGCACCCAGCTGGTCACGTTCGAAGAGGGTGACCTCGTGGTGGTCGAGCGTCAGACGCTCGGCGGCGGCGCAGCCGATGACCCCGCCTCCGATCACGACGACCCGCGACATATAAGGAAGATAGCCGTGCCTCGGTCAAGCCTCTTGACCCGCGAACATTCGTTCGGTATCTTTCTCTTCGGCCTCCAGTTACCCCCTGCGTCTTCCTCCGAGGCCCTGAAAGATGCAGGGACAGAAACTCGAATTAGCCATTGATTCGATCCGGGTCCGCTTTGGCAGCCAGGCGCTGACCAGGGCGGCCGAGCTGCCGCCGCCCCAGGCGTGGTCCAGCGGAACACCGGTCGACAGCCTCACCGGCATCGGCGGATTGCCGCGGGGCCGGCTCTCGCTTTTCATTGGCAGCGGTACTTGCGGCAAGCTCACGCTCGCCCTCTCCCTGCTCGCCAATGCGACGCATGAGTTCGCGCATTCGATCGTGATCGACGCGGGCGGATTCGACCCCCAAAGCCTCCTTCCCTTCTCTGCGGAGCTTGGCGCGCTGACCGTCGTCCGCGCGCCGGCTCCTGAAATCGCCGGCGAGGCGGCGGCCACTCTCGCTCGAGCGGGCGCCGGCTTCCTCCTCTTGACAGGCGAGGTCCCAGAGCACTGGCTGGGACCTCTCGAGTCGGGCGCCAACCGCTCGGGCACAGTGCTTGTGGGAGTGATCGACGCTCCCAGTCGCGCCTTTGCCCACGCGTCGAGCTTCAGCCTTGGGTTCTCGCGATCCGATTGGATGTGGGACCGTGGCCAACTTGCCGGCCTTCGCGCCTCGGCGCGCTGCGTGAAAAACCGTGTCGCGCCGCCGCTCGGCGAGATAGAGCTCGAGATTCGCTATCCCCTTGGCGAGCGTCGGCTTGCCGACTATGCCGTCGGCGTCACCGAGATGCCCGTTCATTTCGAGGAGGCGCCACCACGCGAGTCTGCTGCGGTCTGACCAATCACCTCGAGCTCGCGCGGCGCCCTGACCTCTATGGGTCGCCGGTGATAGTCGGCCGGTGGGACGAGCACGTCGTCGCTGCGTCCGAAGAGACGCTGGAGCTCGGGGTAATGACTGGGATGGCGATGCGGCAGGCGGAGCATCTGTGCCCACAGGCGACTTTCGTTCTACCGGATGAGGAAGCGACCGCTCGCATTCGCGAGCTGATCTCGACCGCGCTCTACGACCTCGCGCCAATTGTCGAGGTGCGCGACGAAGGCGTGGCATGGCTCGACCTGAGTGGGGTCGTGCGACCGGGCGAATCGATCAGGGAGATGCGCAGGCGATTGCTTAAGGCGATCGGCCGCGAACCCCGGCTCGGCCTCGCGCCTGGTCCGTTCTCCGCGCGGCTCGCGGCGGCACGCGCCAGGCCAGGTCGCCTGATGCAGGTGCAAGACTCCCGGGCATTCCTCGCTCCTCTTCGCTCGCGTGAGCTGCCGCTCGACGCTGAGCAGCTCGAAAGGCTTGATCTACTTGGCCTGCGCACTCTCGGCTCGGTCGCGGCGATCGGTCCACGCGAGCTGGAAAGCCAGCTGGGTCGCGACGGGAGGCACGCGGTCCTGCTTGCGCGCGGCCTGGAGCCGGATCAGCTCGAGGCGTGGCGACCGCCGCTTTTCACGAGCGCGCATCGGCAGTTCGGCGAACCGGTCGAGGACCGCGAGGCGTTGCTCTTTGTCTCGCGCGCGTTGTGCGGCGACCTGGCGGACGAGCTGGGGCTTCGCGGCGCAGGAGCGAAACAAGTGCGGGTGCGACTCGTCTTCGAATCAGGCGTATCCGAAAATCGTGAGTCGGTCGTTCGGCATCCGTTGAGCAGCACTGCCGAGTTGTTCGGGCTCATCGGAGGGTGGATCAAGCAATGGCAAGCGTGCGCGCCTATCACCGAGCTCTGGATCGAGCTGCCTGTGCTCGAGGGCGCGGGACGGCGCCAGCTGCGATTGTGGGCGGGCGGCGATGGATCGAGCGAAGAGGTGACCGCCGCGCTGGAGCGGCTGCAGGAACGCTTCGGCGATGACGTGGTCTGGAAACCGCAGCCAGCGTGACGAGGTTGATCACTCCTGCCGCCGCGATCGATGTCGTCCTTGGACCAGGCGGCGCACCCGAGTCCATCTCCGGTGTGCTCAACGGCTCGATCGACCCCATCGCCCGCTGGAAGGTCGAGACGTCTTGGTGGACCAAACCCGTGGTCCGCGAGTACTGGAAGGTCGTGCTCAACAGCAACCTCTTGTGCGAGCTCTATCACGACGTCGCGAGCAACGACTGGTTTGTCGAGCGGGTTTATGACTGATGCCGGCGCCGTATGTCGAGCTCCACAGCCACTCCAACTTCTCGTTCCTGGATGGCGGCTCGCATCCCTATGAGCTGGCGATGCGGGCCGCCGAGCTCGAGATGCCGGCGCTCGCCATCACCGACCGTGGCGGTGTGTATGGAGCGGTCCGCCACCTGCAGGCGTGCCGTAAGCTGGGCGTCAAGCCGATCATCGGCGCCTCTCTTGAGGTCGACGGCGAGGAGCTGATCCTCATCGCGCGCAACCTGCGCGGCTACTCCAACCTGTGCCGCCTTC
>Ga0209801_1000274_pt1 | contig 35767 bp, 37 predicted proteins | sample GraSoiAngelo_127_FD_185884 | JGI IMG/M metagenome (GOLD analysis project Ga0209801, IMG submission 185884) | Grasslands soil microbial communities from the Angelo Coastal Reserve, California, USA - 14_0927_09_40cm (SPAdes) (version 2) | ecosystem: Environmental > Terrestrial > Soil > Grasslands ... | reverse complement strand
CTGGCTGGCGCTGCTCGTCCTCCTTGTGGGCGAGACGGATGAAGCGTTCGCAAACATCTACTCGACGGCGGTCTCGATCCAGAACCTCGCCTCGAAACTCAAAGTATGGCTGCTCGCACTGGCTGTGGGTATCGTCGCGACGGTCGCGGCCGCGAATCTGGACCTGATCGGCTACGAGACGTTTCTGCTCTTGATCGGCGGCGTGTTCGTTCCCGTCTTCGGCATCTTGCTCGCCGACTACTTCGTCCTGCGCGGACGAGACTACGCCGTCGAGGAGTTGTACCGCCAATCGGGCGCTTACTGGTATGCCGGAGGGCTCAATCCAATCGCTATCGCCGTCTGGCTCGCGGGGTTCTTCGTATACGCCATCGCGGGCCAGCCGCCCTGGCTGCTCGACCACCTCGACTTCATCTCCTGGGTCCCCGCTTGGGCGACGCATGTAGGTGGCACGCTCCCGGCGTTCATCTTTAGCTTCGTCGCGTATCTGGCCGGGGCGCGGTTCCTTTTGTCGATGCAGCCGGCGTCACCGCTTGCAACGCAAGCAGGACCCGAGGGCGGCCTGGCTGGTTGATACAATGAAGATACGGCCTTAGACGAAGGAGTCGGCCAATGAATGACAACAACGACCCCCTGATCATCGCCGGACGCGAGTTCCGCTCACGGTTGATCGTCGGCACCGGCAAGTACCGCACGATGGAAGAGATGCGGGACGCTATCGACGCGTCGGGCGCCGAAATGGTCACCGTTGCGATCCGTCGTCTCCCAGTGGACCGCCCGGACGAGGAGAACCTCATGGACCACCTCGACTGGGGCCGCTACACGATTCTGCCGAATACCGCCGGCTGCAAGACTACAGAGGAGGCTCTCTTCACGGCGCGCCTCGCCAGGGAGCTGACCGGCTCGAGTTGGGTGAAGCTCGAGGTCATTCCGGACCCACAGTACCTGCTGCCCGACCCGATCGCCACGCTGGAAGCGGCCGAGCAGTTGATCGCAGACGGTTTCACGGTCCTGCCCTACATCCACGCCGACCCGATCTTGGCGCGACGTCTCGAACAAGTAGGCTGCGCGACGGTGATGCCGCTCGGCTCACCTATCGGCTCTGGGCGCGGCATCTTTACCCGCGAAGAGATCGAGATCATCATCGAGAACGCCTCGGTGCCCGTCGTAATTGATGCGGGGCTCGGCGCCCCCTCCGACGCCTCGCTCGCGCTCGAGATCGGCGCGGACGCGATTCTGGTCAACACCGCGATCGCTCAGGCCAAGGACCCCATCGGGATGGCAGAGTCGTTCCGTCTCGGCGTGGAGGCGGGCCGAAAGGCTTACCTCGCCGGCCGCATTGCGCGCAAACAGCTCGCGGAAGCATCCAGTCCGCTCGAGGGCGTCGCCCGGCCGGTGTAATGCCGCCCGCTCCTGAATCGACAGCTTGGGGAAAGCCCCCGTCGTCGCCTCGGCTGCCCGTTCCCTGTCTCATGCTAATCACGGACCGCTGTCTCGCCGGGGAAGCGGACGCCCTCGTTCACGCCGTCAGTGAAGCGGTCGAGGGAGGCGTCACTGCAGTTCAGTTGCGCGAAAAGGACCTTCTCCCGAAAGAGCTTCTCCCGCTCGCGCAGCGCCTGCGCATCGTGACGCGAGGCCGTGCGGCCCTCATCGTGAACGGCCCGCTCGAAGTCGCCCTTGCCGCGGAAGCCGACGGTGTTCATCTGCCAGAGCATGCGCCAATGGTAGCGAGGCCCCAGCGTCCCTTCTTTATCGGGCGCTCCGTCCACTCCTTGGAGGCTGCCACCGCGGCCTGGGCTGAATGCAGCGATTACCTGATCGCGGGGCCAATCTTCGAGACCGCCTCGCACCCCACCGCAGCGCCGGCCGGCCCTCAATTAATCGAATCGATTGCCGTCGCCGTCGCAATCCCCGTTCTTGCTGTTGGCGGCATAACGGTCGAGCGGGTTGGAGACCTGCTGCGCGCCGGGGCGGCAGGAGTTGCTGTCGTTTCCGACATCTTGTCCGCCCAATCGCCGGCTAAAGCGGCGCGACGACTCAAGAATGCGCTTACCGAAGAATGGTCTCTGGTAGAACAAAACCATTGATCAACATCAAGCTCAATGGTAAAAATGCTGCAATTGAGGCTTCTCAGTCTGTATCCGGTCTGCTAGATTGCCTTAACATAAACGCGCCCCAGGTGGCCGTCGCCATCAACGGCGAGGTTCTGCCCAGAGATTCATGGTCTCAGACCGAAGTCCGCGCCGGTGACACAGTAGAGGTCGTCCGCGCCGTCGGCGGCGGATAACCAGCGAGGAGTGGAGTCTGCCACACGCATGGTCTATCAGTCTGCCAAGCGTATGAAGGTCGTAGTCGTCGGCGGTGGCGTGATTGGTTCCGCGATCGCGTTCTACCTAACAGACGCAGGCGCCGACGTTGTCCTCGTCGAGCGCGGAGAACTCGCGGGCGAAGCGTCTGGAGCCGCAGCCGGACTCCTCATACCGCCTGACCGGGCGGCAGCGCCCGGGCCGTTCCGCGACATCTGCCTCGCAAGCCTTGCGCTGTACCGGCCGGCAATCGACCGGGTCCAGCGGGAATCCGGGGTCGATGTCCAATGCCGCGCCGCTGGAATCCTCATCGTCGCCCAGGCCGAGTCGCGGGTGGCGCTGCTCCAGGCCCACGCCGAGTGGCAAACAAAGCACGGAGTGCCGACCCGATGGATAGAACGCGCGGAGCTAAGCGAGCTGGAGCCCGCGCTCTCGCCGCAAGTGCACGGCGCTGCCCTCTCCGAGAACGAGCTCAACGTAGACCCGGCGCAGGTCACCCGCGCCTTCGCGTTTTCCGCCAAGGCGGGGGGCACCGACCTGAGGACGGGCACGATGCTCACCGGTTTCCTCGGCCGCGGCCCGCGCGTCACCGGCATCAGCACGAACCTGGGCGACATCACGGAAGCCGATTGCGTAGTGCTGGCAGCGGGCCCGTGGACCGAAGTGCTCGCGCAGAGGCTCGGGGCAAAAGTGCCAACGCCCCCGAGGCGCGGCCAGATGATCTCCTATCGGTCGGACGGCCTGCGACACGCGATCTGGGGCGAGGACGGCTACCTCGTCCCGAAGGCAGGCGGCATACTCTACGCCGGGGCGACAGTAGAGGACGTCGGGTTCCGCAAGCGGACTACCCCGCGCGCGCTAGCCAGCCTACGGCGCATGGCGACGGCACTGGTCCCCGGCCTCCGTCGCGCCCAGGTGGCCGGTGAGTGGGCCGGCTTGCGGCCCGGCTCCCCGGACGACCTGCCGATCATCGGACCTCTGCCGCAGAAGGAGAACGTCTACGTGGCGACAGGCCACTTCCGCAACGGCATCCTCCTGGCACCGATAACCGGGAAGCTGGTCTCGCAGCTCATCCTGGAGGGCCGGACCGAGATGACGCTCGAGCCCTTCAGCCCCGCGCGCTTCGCTTAGTCGCTTAACCTCCCCGCCAACCTCCGCGCCGCCTCTCGCGGGTCCGGCGTTGATCACCGCCACCATATCCGCGCCGGCAGCGATCACCTCATCGATGTTCGATTCATTGATCCCGCCGATGGCACAGGCCGACAGCGAGACAGCAGCCTTCACTTGGCGGATCGTGCCCGTGCTCGCCGCCCGCGTGTCCGTCTTGGACCCGGTCTCGAACAGCCGGCCTACCGACACGTAATCTGCGCCATCAGCCTCGGCACGCCGCGCCTCCTCCGCATTGTTCGTCGACGCGCCGACGATCATGGCGGGACCTACGAGGCGCCTGACGACCGCCACTGGCAGGTCCTTCTGCCCGACGTGCACACCGTCCGCGCCCACCGCCAGTGCGACATCGACGTGGTCGTTCACAATGAATGTCACTCCCTTCTCCCGGCTGAGGAAGGCGAGTGACTGCGCGAGCCGGAGCTGGACACCCTTTTCGCTCACTTTGTCGCGCAGCTGAATAAGCCGCGCGCCGCCCTCAACGGCCGCCCGGGCGATCTCGAGCGGGTCGCGCCCTGCGCAGGCGGCGGGATCGATGATGACGTAGAGGCCGCGTAGGCGGTCCTGCCGGGTCCCCTTGCTCAGCGGCCGGACTCTTGCTCAGCCGCGCCGCGCGGCTCGCTTGCCGGTCGCGGCCGGCGGCGGATACGGCGCGAGGCCGCGGGCCGCGCGAGAAGAGTGAGGCCGTAGCCAAGTGCCACGCCAAGGGCCAGGCCGAACAGCAGGCGGTAAGGGACCTTCATGAGAGAGTGCAGCTTGTGGTCGTAATCGTAACGAGAATATGACATAGGCAGTGTAATTCTTTCAACGGCTTGTACTCGTTTGACAGCCGACAGCGGCGCGGCCTATTTTCAGCCGGAACTATGAACGCCCGCTCATTCTCCGCCCTCCTGGGACCGGCCGCCTGGGCCGTGCTCGTCGGTGGCTGGGTGCTGGCGACCGCCGCGTTTCTCGCGATTGGCACCGAGTCCTGCACGACTGTGGCAGTGCCGGTCGCCGGGACGATCGAGGCCTGCCAGGACACGACGGCCGGCGCCGTGATCATGCTCACGGTGATCGGATTCGTTGCCACGGTCGGCTCGCTCTTCCTGTTTGGTCTGCGCCATCTGCTCACGGTGATCGTCGAGATCGAAGAAAACACGCGCTCCTAGCGGTAGCTCCGCGACGCAGTCGGGGCAGCGGACAAGGCTAAAGCTGCCCGGAAATAATTTCCAGCGCGGCCTAGCGCAAGACTTGTCTTATTCCCGCCGTCATAGAAATTGGCATTCCCTGCCCGGCGCGGCTTTACGCACGCTGAACCGCGGGGCGTTAACGGGTTATCCAGCGCGCGCGTCTTAATCGGAGGTATGACAAAGTGGGTCTTTCTGTGACCGCACAGGCCCTTAGCACGCCTGCGTTGCTTTCCAATGGCACCGACCTGCGCCGTGCGGTGAACCTGGCGGCTGCGGGCAATCAGGCCGCCTTCAAAGAGCTCTACCAGGAGTACGCGCGGCCCGTCTATAACCTCGTCTTTCGCTGCATGCGAAACGCGCAGGTTGCGGAGGACGTCTGTCAGGAAGTCTGGGTGAAAGCGTACCGCGAGCTGCACCGCCTGGAGGAACCGCAGGCATTCCCGGCTTGGCTCTACCGCATCGCCGCGCGCGCTTGCGTTGATGCGGCACGCAGAAACTCGCGCGCCCCGGCTACGACAGAGTTAATGGAAGACAGCGCAGCTGCGACCGGTGATGACCCCGAGCAGTCCGCGCTTCAGACGGAGCGGGTCGGCCTCACCTGGGAGGCGCTCGCCGCCATACCCGCTCGTCAGCATCTGGCGCTGTTCCTCCGCGAAATGGAACGCCGCAGCTACAAGGAGATCTCGCAAATGCTGGAGACATCGGAGTCAGCCGTGGAGACTCTGCTGTTCCGGGCGCGACACGGCTTCGCCCGGGCCTACGAGCGGCTGGACGCGGCCATGCAGGACCGCTGCCACCACGCCCACCGCTCGATGGCGGCGATCATCGACGGCGAAGCCACTCCCGTGCAGCAAAAGGCTGTGCGCGCTCATGTCGGCTCCTGCCACGCTTGTTCCGGCGAGCTCTCGCGGATGCAGCGCGCCGCGGCCGCCTACGCCGCTCTCATCAGTTTGCCTGTACCGGCCATGCTCGGCGAACGCATCTTCGAGTCGCTCGGCGCCTCGACTGCCGGTGCGGGCGCCGTACCCGCTGGCGTCGCCAAGTTTGTGGCGCTCGCCGGGGCCAATGCCAAGATCTGCGCGGTCACGCTCGTCGCGACGACCGTTCTGGCGACGGCCGCGATCGCATCGCCCATCGGCGAGCCGGTACGGCCTTGGTCTCAGTCAGAGCCTCCGATCGGCAGGACATCGCTCGAAAGCGCTTCGCCAATGGCTAGGGATCCGGATCAATCCGCGCAGACCGCTGGAAACCAGGATGCGGCTGCCCCTGCTCCGGCCGTGCTCCCAGGCACTACTGGCACCATCGATGGCATCACGTCAACTACACTCACCACCCTAAGCGGGACAGCCTCTGACGTGACACACACCGTGAACGCCACATTGAACGAACTGCAAGGAGCTGTGAACGGCGCACTACCCACGTCCGTTCCCGTGAACGCGGACCCGGGCATAGTTCCAGTTCCGCCCGCCGCCCCTCCGCCGCCAATCGTGCCCCTGCCGACGCCGGCTCTCCCGCCGCTGCCCTGAGCGACCTCTTCGCCCGTGTAGTCGCTCGCTTAGCGAGCCGGGCTGCGTTCAGCTTTCCGGATGACGAACTTACTCGCCGTATGTGTATCCGAGAAGCGCACCACCTTCACATCCACCAGCCCGGCAGCAAGGCCGCCGCGCAGAACATCATTTTCGTTGAAGTCTCTGCGCCCCTTGCGGAAGACAACCCAGACGGCGCCATCGGGTTCGATCGCTCTCTTCAGCTCAGCCAAACGGTCGAGATCGGCTGGGCCATCCACTGAAACGAAGATTGCATCGGTCGCCGACGCGGGCTGCTCGAAGGAGACATTCTCCGTCCGTTCTCCTAAGCCCTCAAGAAAGTCCTGGTCATTCACGCCGAGAACCACCACTCTCATGCCCGGCTTTACTCCTAACTTGTCGAGCAGCGACTTCGGGTTGAGTATCTTCTGCGCCCACTTCTCCGCCTGCCCTCCCAGCTCGAAGACAACCGGTCCGTCCGCTGCCTGCAGGCGCAACTCGCCGTCCAGTGCCTCAACTGACCGCATCTCCGTGAACAAAATCTTCCACCGCAGGCCGTCATCGCCCCGGAATATCAGTTGGTCTGTCTCGAGCAGCGCCTTACCCTCTGAAAGGCGGTCTCCGATGCGCGCGGCGCAGCGTGCTTCCTGACCCGTCAGAAAACCCCTGCCGCGGCGCTCACGGCACTCGTCAGGCCATCCCATGCCCCGCCGTACCAGTCCTCGATTAGACTGAAGCTGTAGAATCCGGCGATGGCCACGACTGTATCGCGAAGAACCTTACCAGTGAGGAGGGCCGGGTAGAAGATGCGGATCGGCACGCGTGTAGCACCGGCGGCGATTCCGGCTACATCGAACAGCGGTCCTGGAGCGAGGGTCATGACGAAGACTGTAAGAAACGCCCGGCGCTCGACCCACCCTTTGACTCGACGGTAGATCGCTCGATTTTTCAGCATCGCGCTTCCACCGAGGCCCGCTGCGTAGCCGGTAAATTCGCCGAGCGACTCCCCGAACCCGGCGACAAAACCGACCGCTATGGGCGCCGGTATTCCAGCAATCGGGTCGAGAAGGCCGCCTGCAGCGAAAATGATGCCGCCGCCGGGCATCGGTAGTAGAACGGATGCAGAGCGAAAGAGGACAATGCCAAAGAGCCCCGCATATCCCCAGCGCTCCACATCATCCTTCCCGAGGTCGAGGGCGATGAAAAGGGCTGCGAAGCTGAGAGCCAGCGCCAGGATTGCTGCAAGCAGGAGGAATTCGAGCCTGATCCGTCGCCGGCCGAGGTGGATGAACAGCGCCTCACGCTCGACCTCGACGTCGTGGTGTTCGTATTCTAGGATCTGGACCGATTCAGACATCCAAGCGACAGTCTATCGGGTGCGGTCGTTTGGTGTCTGCGGACAGGTGTTTCGGGTTTCGGCTTTCCGTTTTCGGTTATCGCCCGCCTGTAACGCCGCCCGACGCGGCCAAGATCTCTTCGAGGTGCATCTGCCAATCGAGTGCCTGGCGGCGCTTCGCCGGTGTGTCAGCCATCTCCTCGTAGATCGCCTGCCCCCAGCGTATATGTTCCTCCTCGTCGATGAGGATGAACTTCAACGTCCGCACCGTCGGCGAGTCGCATACCTGGTCCGTCACAGCCGCATGGTGGCGGTAGTAGACAGCCAGATGTGGCTTGAGCACCCGGTAAAGCCCCGTCAGGCGGAGAAGTTCGTCGTCCGCGTCCTGCATCTCGCTAACGAAGTGCGCGAACTCATCATTCGGCGGCCGGCGCACGTCAGCGACCCGCATCGTCGGCGGGATCGACATGTCGATGTTCTCCATCACTCGCATTTCGGGCAGGCGCCGGCCGAGGGCGTCGGCGTGCAGAGAGCACTGGTAGGCGTGTTCCGCAAGCGTGATCTTCAGCTTGGGCGCCGCCATCGTGATCACCCAGCCCGCCTCCGCCTCCATCGCCGCGATCTCCGCGAAACGGTAATGCACCAGCCGGCGCGCGCTCTCGTCCACCGAGAAGGCGCCGCCTACCTGGCGAGTGTCAACCGCTAATTCCATGGCGCCTCTCTGACCTCGTTAGCCTCTTCTGCGATCCAGACGCTCTTGTCATCCTGACGAAGGAAGGATCTGTCCTAGCAAGCCCGTTTCTGCGTATGGTCCTGTCGGGGACCCAGAACCGCGCTGGACCGAGTACAACATTTCGACCCTCAGTTCCCTTGCCTGAGATTCGCACAGACAGGTTCTTCGTTCCTCAAAATGACAGTCAGGAGCCATTTCCAGCGATCTTGACTACCTGGGACTCCGCATACGCCCGTATGCCGAGCTTCAGCTGCCGCCGGTCGCGCGCCCAGGCGCGGGCCCGCTGCTTGGCGTGCGCGAGTGAGTCCGGGTCCGGAACGAGCTCCGGTTCGTGAGAAATGCAGTCCATGGGGCACACGCGTGCGCAAATATCACAGTCGATGCAGAACTGTGGGTCGATGTTGTGCTTGCGATTGGCCTGGTCAAAGTAGTGAATTGTGTCGGTCGGGCATTCGCGTCTGCACCACGCGCAGTTGATGCAGCGCGACTGGTCGATTACGTAAGCCACGGCTAAACCGAAAACCGAAAACCGAAAACCGAAAGCCGAACATCCGCCTTCCTTTCGATTTTCGATTTTCCGATTTTGAAACGCATGTAAGTGGGACTCATCCTTCTATGACCCGTTCCCATTAGTCGTCTGTTCTTGCTGCGCACTCGCCATGTACGAGCGCGCCATCTGCCTCACCATCGCGATATTCGTTTCGAATTCCTGCTGGGCGGCTCTTGCGCGTTCCTTGCGCCACGGTTGGACCTGCGACAGCTTCTCGAGCCAATAGTCCCCGAGGGCGACGTGCGTGACCTCGTCGGCCATGTTGTAGTCGTGGCAATGGGCGACCATCTCCTCACCGGTCTGCTCCGCCAGCGCCCGGATCTCCTCGAACGTCGTGAGAGCGAATCCTTCCAGCGCCACGTTGACGCGGGCGAGGAGGATGGCAGGGTCAAGCTCTTCCGGTGGGATGTTGTCGCGTTGGGGGCCGAGGATGATGTCCGGGAACTCGCCCAGCGACGACCCGAGATGTACGAGCAGCTTCATGTTCAGCAGAGTATGCCGGGACTCATCGAACGTCTGGCGGGCGAAGCCAAGCGTCATATGCCAGGGCACCTCTTCCTCCGTATCGACAACGAATCGCCCGAAGAAGTCGATGCCCCTGAACTCGGCGCTCAAGATCGACATGATTAGCGGGGCGAAGAACCGCCTGTCCTTGCGCGCCATCTCCCGCAGGACGACCGGGTTGTAGTTCTGAATGCCGCCCAGCTTCTCGCCCAGCGTCTTCTGCTGCTCGGGCGTGAGCTCCATCGTGCTGCGGTAGGGCGGCTCACGCCTCGCCTCCCTGGAATCGACTCGTTCTTTCAGCGCTCGCGTCATGACGCCTTCCTCTCGTTGCAGCTTCGCAGGCTTTCATGTCTCATCTTGTCATTCCGAGCTCGCGGGGCGGGGCCGAGCGGTATGGGGGGGATGGAGGCGAGGAATCTCGGCGCCTGCCATACAGGACCTCATCCGCCCGCTAGTCCGCTTGCCGTCGCTGGTGCGATATTATACCCTAACGTTCACGTCAAGTGACCAGCCGGTCGGTTTAAATCAGCGATTGCGGGCTGGAAGATGACGGATAGCACTGCAGGTAAAACCCGCAGCTAACACAATCCGGAGGCCGCCCCATGAAGTTCGGACTCTTTTACGAGCACCAGCTCCCTAAACCCTACGACAGCGAGCAATGGGACCCCGACGAGGAGCATAAACTCCTCAAGAATGCTCTGGACCAGATCGAGCTGGCCGACCAGCTGGGCTTCGACTACGTCTTCGAGGTCGAGCACCACTTCCTCGAGGAGTACTCGCATTCCTCGGCTCCTGAAATCTTCCTCGCCGCCGCCAGCCAGCGGACGAAGAACATCCGCCTCGGGCACGGCATCGTCGTCATGCCGCCCCGCTACAACCACCCTGCGCGCGTCGCCGAGCGCATCGCCACACTCGACCTCGTCTCCGACGGCCGCGTAGAGTTCGGAACAGGTGAATCCGCCTCTGAGATGGAGATGGGTGGCTTCGGCGTGCGCCGGGAAGAGAAGAAGGGTATGTGGGAAGAGGCCACCCGCGAGTGCGTGAAGATGATGTCGGAAACTCCCTACTCCGGCGTCGAAGGCGCCTACGTTGGCATGCCTTCCCGGAACGTAATCCCCAAGCCATTACAGAAACCACACCCTCCGCTCTGGGTCGCTTCTTCACGCCGCGAGACGACGATGGTCGCCGCCCGCCTCGGCATGGGTTCGCTCGGCTTCGCTTTCGAGACGCCCGAGGAGCTCGAGGAGCGGGTCGATCAGTACTACCAACTCGTCCGCGAAGAGTGCTACCCCATGGGCAAGGCTCTCAACCCCGCCCTCGCGGTGCTCTCCGTCCTCTCCTGCTTCGAGAACGACGAAGAGGCGATCGACAAGGGCTTGGAAGGCGCCCAGTTTTTCGCCTATTCCCTCGGTTACTATTACAACCCCTTTACCGGCGGCAACCACCAGCCCGGCGGGATGAACATCTACAAGCGGTTCATGGACACTCCGCCCGAGCAGCGTTGGGGTCCGCTCGGCGAGGGCTTCCGCGGCTTCGGCGGCTTCCAGGGCGCCTCGGTAACGGAGGAGCCCAAGGATGAGGTAACGCGCGCTCTCTGGCGGGCCGCTCAGCGCGGCGGCTGCATCGGCACGCCGGAGTTCATCAAGGACACCCTACGCAAGTACGAGGCCTCACACCTCGACCTGATGATCTTCGTCGCCCAGTGCGGCGCCCGCAAACACGAAGACGTGATGGAGTCGATCCACCGCGCGGGCACGAAGGTGATCCCGGAGTTCAAGGAACGGCACGAGAAGCACCAGCGCTGGCGCGAGCAGCAGCTGGAGGGTGTGGAGTACCCCGTCAACTCATCGATATAGCGTCTCGTAGGAGCGGACTGAAATGGATGCCGAGGCTATCCAGGAGATGCTGCTTCAAGACCGCCAAGAGTGGGACTCACTCGTCGCCGCTCTTGAAAAACACCCCCATGAGCCGCTCCATGACCCAGAATCCCCGGACTGGGTGAGCCGGGACGTGTACACTCACCTCGCCAGCTGGATGGAGCACTCGACCTGTGACCTAGAGGCCCACCTCGCCGGCCGCACACTCTCGCCTCTCGATGGGACCGATGACGAAATCAATGCAGCTTTCCAGACCGCGCACAACCACATGAGTCTCGATGAGGCGCGCGCTTGGGCACAGCGAGAGTTTGCCCGCCGGATCGAAGCGATCAAAGCTGTTCCGCTACAGCGATGGGATCCGATACTGGAAGCCGCTGCGCGCGCTGACGGAGCACAACACTACCGCGCTCACCACGGCTACATCGCCGTGTTTAGGTCTACTTGATGCCCGCCAAACTCGACCGCATCAAAGACGATGCCCTCCGCGACTCGCTCGCAACCGCCCACGTCAGCCTCAAGTCCGGCAACTTCCCCGACGTGGTTCACCGGTCCTCCGATGCTTACGTCGAAATGTTACGGCGCGACCCCGACCTCATGAAGGGGCCGATGGGCATGCGCCGCATCCTCTTCTACCCGCGTCTCGGCGCGCGCCTCATCCAGGAGTCCGACGGTTCGCCGGCCGTGATTTACGACCGCGAGACGTTCAGCTTCAGCGAAGCGATCACCTACTTCGAGTTCTCGGTCGATAGCCTCGTGCGAGAGGGAGTGTAGAGCTAGCCGTTCGAGTCGCTGCTGGATGCTCCCGATTACTCTCGAATCCTCTTGAATATCCCCCTTTTAAGTGCTACGTTATGTACGCGTAGAAGTAGGGTGCATCGCTTGAAGGTCTCCCGCCGAGCCGGGAGCTGCGAGAAGGGGTTCGAGCCATGATTGTCGCACTCGTTGTCGTTGCCGCTGTCATTCTCCTCCCGCTCATCCTGATCGTCGCCGGCGGGATGCTGATAGTCGTCGGCGGTCAGCAGGTGGGCGTTGTGGAGCGCCGCTACTTCGGCCGGACGCTGCCGGCAGGCCGTGTCGTTGCGATGCGGGACGAGGTCGGCGTTCAGGCCAGGGTGCTGCCGCCCGGTCTGCACATCATGTTTCCGTTCATCTACGTCGTCCGCAAGACAGACATGCTCATGATCAGCGAAGACGAAGTCGGTATCCTCGAGTCGATCGACGGTCTGTCGCTCGAGCCGGGTCGGATCTTCGCCCGGCACGTGGAGGGGCACGATACCTTCCAGGACGGCGAAGCGTTCCTCCGAAACGGCGGCCAGAAGGGCCCGCAGATCGACATCCTTCCCCCCGGCCAGTACCGAATCAATACCTACCTCTTCACGATTCGCACTCAGCCCGTAGTCACGATTAGCAAGGGCCAGGTCGGCGTCATCAGCGCTCGCGATGGCGATCCGATTACGCCCGGGCGCCTGCTGGCCCGAAAGGTGCAGGGGCATCAGGCGTTCCAGGACGGCGAGGCCTTCCTCCGCGCGGGCGGGCAACTGGGGCCGCAGATCGAGGTCATCTTGCCCGGGCGATATCGCATAAACACCGATCTCTTCAACGTCGAGGTCCATCCCGCCACGATTGTCGCCGCGAACCAGGTAGGCCTCGTGACTGCAAAGGACGGCGCGCCGTTGCCACCCGGCGAGCTAGTTGCCGTAAGCGCCGAGGGACACAACGACTTTCAGGACGCCTCCAAGTATTTGGAGGCGGGCGGCCAGCGCGGCCCTCAGTACGATCTCCTGAAGCCGGGGACCTACTACATCAACCCGTTGATGTTCGATGTACAACTGGACAAGGTTGCCATCGTCCAGCGCGGCGAAGTCGCCGTTCTCGTCTCAAACGTCGGCAAGGAGCCGGAAGACATCCCGCACGAGGAACGTCTCGCCGGCCGCGAGCGCTACGTAGTGCCCGCCGGCTTTCGCGGCATCCAGTCGGAAGTTGCCGGCCCCGGCGTCTACTACCTCAACCGCTGGGCATACATCGCTTACATCATCCCGACAACGAACCTGACGATCGACTGGGCCGAAGAAAGCGGAGGTAATGGCGACCCGGGAAGTGATGCCACCGGCGCCTCGGGCGTACGCCGTGTACAGCTGTTCAACCCGCTTGCGGTCATCTCACGCGACGGTTTCGAAATGCGGGTCAGCGTCAAAGTCGTCATCCGCGTGCGGCCGGACCAGGCGCCGCTGATGGTCGCCAAGATCGGCTCGATCGAAAACCTCATCGACCACGTCATCCACCCGATGATCGACTCGTCTTTCCGCAACCAGGCGTCTTCCTCGGAAGCAATGAACTTCATGCAGGACCGGGCCGATGAGCAGGCCAAGGCGCACGCCCGCACCCGGGAAGAACTCGAGAAATATCACGTCGAATGCGTGTCGGTGCTAATCTCGCAGATCATCCTGCCCCAGGAGCTGATGGAAATCCACACCCGCCGCGTGATCGCCGCCCAGCAGCAGGCGATGTTTATCGAGCAGCAGAAGGCGGAGCAGGAGCGCATCGCGACCGAAAATACGCGCGCGAAAGCCGACAAGCAGATTGAGCTGGTAGCGGCGCAAATCGGCGTGCAAATTGCCGACCAGACGAAACAGAAGACGATCATCGAAGCAGAAGGCCGGGCACGAGCGGTCCAGTTGGAAGGCGAGGCCGAGGGCACAAGGATCCTGGCCATCGGCACCGCAACAGCGGAGGCCTACGACAAACAGGTCGAGGCGGTAGGCCAGCTAAATCTTGCGGGCATCGAGGTAACGAAGTCGATCGCGGGCGCAGGCCTGAAGATTACGCCCGACATCATGGTCGGCGGTGCGGACGGCGCCGGCGGTGCCAACGTGTTCACCGCCTTCATCGCGCAGTTGCTCGCATCCAACAGGAACGCCCTGGCCGCGTCTCCCGACCAACCCGAGAATGGCGGTCCGCCCAACCGATAAGCTGGCCGGACGCGGCCCGCCTCAATCGCAGGGCGAGACATCCATCTTTGCTCGGAATTGCCGCGTTAACCGACAACTTGGCTGAATTAAGCGGGCGCTTCAAATCTGGAATATGGCTCGCCCGTAGGCCGCCGCCTCTTCCCTTGCGCGCGCAAAGGGCTACCTGCGGTTGACCTTATCCTGCCGCCAGCTCCACCGCTACCGGCAGCGCCGTCCGTCCCCACTCGCTCAGGTCGCCGCTGTACGTTGGCTCGTACTTCTCGAGGAGCAGCCGCCGCGCGAGAGCGTCTTCCTCACCGTCTTCGACAACCCGCCCGCTGCCGGAGAACTGCCGATCGCCGATGCGAACGGTAACGGCAGGCGTCTTCATGAGATTGCGCACCCAATCGGCCCTATGCTGCGGCCCGTTGCCTGACAGCATATATAGCGTACCCTCCCTCAGCGCGAACCAGATCTCGATCGTGTGCGGTCGTCCAGTCACACGGCCGTTTGTCGTAAGGTAGCAGAACGCCTCGCCGGCCAGCGACGCTAAGTCCGTCGCCACTAAGACCACGCCTGCTGCCGCACGACGAGGCCGGGCACGCGCTCGAAATTGCGGACGTTGTCGGTGAGCACGCCGTACCCGTGGGTAAGTGCTGTGGCGGCGACCTGGATATCGTGTAGCCCAATCATGCTGCCGCCGGCCGATAGATCCGCCCACAGCTTAGCGTATTGTCGCGCAACTGCGAGTTCGAACGGTAGGAGAGGCAAGCGTCCGAGTGCGTCTTCAACCCACCGTTCGCGCGTTATGCGACGCTGGGGCGAATCGGCGTTATATCTCCCAACGAGAATTTCGGAAGCTGTAATGGCCGCAATAGCGAGGTCTTCCTCGCGCGTCACACTCCCGAACGCGCTGGCACCTCTCCCCCGCCGCTCGAGCCCAATCAACGCCGTGCTTTCGATCAGGAGGGCCATTCCGGCGGCTCTGGAAGGGGCTGGTTCATTTCTGCATGAATGGCTTCGAGGTCGTCAGCAAACCAGTCGTCGGGGCGGTTGTTCACCCACCACTCAACGAGCTCCCTCCAAGTGATCGGCTTTGTGGCCGGTCCCAGCGTAGCTACCGTCTCGCCATTACGCTCGATAATAAACTGCTCCCCCTTGTATCGTGCGCGGCTCAGGATATCGGACAAATTCCGGGCTAGTTCGGTGGAAGTAATACGTGTCGCGACGACTCTATGATAATCAGATTATCAGATGCCCGGCACCTAGCGACCTAACGACGCCAGCTTCTCGACCTCCCGCCGGAAGGCGGCATGCGCCTTGCCCTTGATCGGCCCGCCGTGGCCGAAGCAGGCGACCTCGAACTCCAGTTCCGCCAGCTTCCGGAAGCTCTCCTTCGCCTGAACCATGTCCTCCGTGAACATGCCACCCAACGCGCCCACCGGCGGCCTCGGCCCCCGAAACACGTTCGACACAGCGTCTCCCGCGAATAGGACGCCTCCGTTCTGGGGCCAGAGGAAGGAGAGGTGCCCGGCCGTGTGCCCGGGCGTATGGATCGCCTTCATGCCCCCTGCCGCCGGCACCTCATCGCCGTCGTTCGTTTCCTGGAGGTCCGCGATCGGCTGCAGCTTCGGCGTTATGCGCGCCATCAGCGGTCCGAGGATCCGTCCGGCGAGAATCTCCCGGTTCGGCCCCGGCGCAGGCTTCTCACCTCGGACGATCGCGGCATCAAGCGGGTGAATGTATGCTTTCCCGCTGGTCGCGCCCATGAGTTCGGCGAGTGACCCCGTATGGTCGGCGTGGTGATGGGTGAGCAGAATGTGCTTCACTTCATCCGGCTTGCGCCCCGCCTCGCTCACCGCCCTCAGGATAATCTCCCGGTGCTTCGGCAGGCCGGTATCGATCACCGCTACTTCGGCCTGAGCGATCAGGTACGCGCTCACATACCCCATCCCGATCCGGTAGACATCCCTAAACACTCGGTTGATACCCATACTCCCTGCCTTCTAGCTAACGCTTGTAGCCCCTAGGCCCATTCGCTTATTCGCTTATCATTCGCTGACGATCGTCCTTTCGACCGCCGCAGAAGCCGCCCCGCTCGTGCCGCCGTCTGCTTGCCGCCCTCCGCCGCCACCCGCCCGTTGACGATTACATAATCGATGCCTGCTGGATATTTGCGCGACTCCTCATAGGTCGCGCGATCGGCTATCGTCTTCGGATCGAAGACGACAATGTCGGCGGCGAAGCCCTCGCGCAGCTCCCCGCGGCCTGCGAGGTTCATTCGGCGGGCGGGAAGCGACGTCATCTTGCGCACGCCTTCCTCCAGCGGGAATAGCCGTTCCTCGCGGACGTACGTGCCGAGCACGCGCGGGAACGTGCCGTAGAGACGCGGATGCGGCTTGCCGGTCCGCGAGGGGATGCCGTCCGAGCCGACCATGCACAGCGAGTGGGCGAGCACGCGTCGCACGTCCGCTTCGTCCATCATGAAGAAGACCGCCACGGCGCTTGGGTAGGCCTCCAGCACTCGCGGGGCGGCTTCGTCCGGCGCAACGCCGAGCATCTCAGCGATCTGCGTGAGCGTCTTGCCCTCGAATTCCGGCTTACCCCTGACCGACGAGACCATGACGCTATCAGGCCCGGCTTCAGGCCTGCGCGCCATCACCGCGAGGATCGTGCTGCCGGCGGTGTACGGATAGGCGTCGAACGTAACGTCGACGCCGGCTTCCCGCTCCTTCTCGATCAGCGCGATCGATTGCTCGGTCTTGCCCCAGTTCTCGCGCCGCCCCGCCTTGTGGTGCGAGATTTGAGGGGCAGCCACGCACCCACGCGCGATCCGTACCGCCTCCTCGATCGCCTCGAGCAGCTGCTCGGCCTCATCCCTCATGTGCGTCATGTAAATGCCGCCGTGTTCCGCCGCTACCGCCGCCAGCGCTACGATCTCCTCAGTCTTGGCGAAGGCCCCCGGCGGGCAAATCAGGCCGGTCGACAGCCCCAGCGCGCCGGCGGCCATCCCCTCGGCGACCGCGTCTCGCATCAGGCCCAGCTCTGCGTCGTCGGGTTCCCGGCGCTCCATCCCCAGCGCGAAGTAGCGCACCGCGCCGTGCGGGACGAAGCACCCCACGTTAACCGCGAGTTCGGCGCGATCGACAGCGTCCATGTATTCGCCGAAGCTTTGCCAGTCGCCTTCCTGCCTCGCGCCGAGAACGACGTTTACGCCGGGCATAGGCGGCCGCGAGGGTCCCGCGGCGCCATCCCGGTACCGCAGTTGCCCACGATGTTCGTCGTCACGCCCTGCAGCAGCTTGAAGTCCATGCATGTGCTCATGACCGCGTCGTCGTCGTGCGGCGTCGATGATGCGTGTCGCGTCGCCCTCAACGTCTCCGCCGATCGCGGCGATTCGCCCATCGCGGACGGCGACGTCTGCGCGGAACGCGGGCGCGCCCGTCCCGTCGATAATGTTCCCGCCGCGGATGATGAGATCGAATTGGGGCATGAGAGTGGCTGCAAGGTATCAGGGGCGCCCGCGCATCGTCAACGCGTGGGCGTAGGCAATGGCGCTCGCCGTCGAAGGGCGTGTCATTGCGAGCGAGTCGGGCGGGGCCAACCGTTCGCCCTGAGTAGCCGCCCTAAGGCGGCGTATCGAAGGGTGCTCGGGGTGGAGGCGAGGAATCTCAGCACTCCGCCCAAACATTGAGCCGCAGACCGAAAGGTGACAGTTCCCTCTTACAGCCCAGCGACCGTCGCACTTATACTCCCCGCCAGCGTTCTCCTCTATGGAAGGAGTCTCATTTGCCTGCTGACGGTTCGCTTGCTGCCCTCCTGAAGGAGCACTTCGGGTTCGATTCGTTCCTGCCGTTGCAGGAGGAGATCATCGCCGACTCGCTCGCGGGGCGCGATGTGTTCGCCCTGCTCCCGACTGGCGGCGGGAAGTCGCTCTGCTTCCAGCTCCCGGCGCTGACGCGGCCCGGGCTCACCGTCGTCATCTCGCCGCTGATCGCCCTGATGAAGGATCAGGTCGACGCGCTGCGCGCCGCCGGCATTCAGGCGGCGTTCCTGAACTCGTCGCTCGACGCCCGCGAGATGCAGGCACGAGGCAGGGCATTGAACGCGGGCGAATACCGCATCCTCTACGTGGCCCCGGAGCGCGTGATGATGCCCGGATTCCTCGACGCGCTGCGGCGCTGGAACGTGCGTCTCATCGCCGTCGACGAGGCGCACTGCGTCAGCGAATGGGGCCACGACTTCCGTCCAGAGTACCGCCAGCTCGCGTCGCTGCGAGAGCAGGTGCCGCAGGTCCCACTAATGGCGCTTACCGCGACGGCGACGGAGCGGGTACGCTCCGACATCGTTCGCTACTTGAAGCTGCGCGACTCCGCCTGCCACGTCGGCAGCTTCAATCGTCCCACCCTGACCTACCGCGTCGTTCCCAAGCAAAATCCTTACTCCCAGGTGTTCGAATTCGTACGGGCTCGGCCGAACGAGAGCGGGATCATCTACTGCAACAGCCGCCGCGGCGCCGAGTCGCTCGCCGAGCGGCTGAGCAGCGACGACGTGAAGGCGCGCCCGTACCATGCCGGTCTCACGCTGGCGGAACGCACGCGCAACCAGGAGGCGTTCGTGCGCGACGACGTCCCCGTCATCTGCGCGACAATCGCCTTCGGCATGGGCATCAACAAGCCAAACGTGCGCTTCGTCCTGCACCACGACCTGCCTAAGAGCGTCGAGAACTACTACCAGGAGACCGGCCGCGCCGGACGAGACGGCCTGCCGGGCGAATGCCTGCTCCTGTTCAGCAACAGCGATGCCGTGAAATTCCTCCGCTTCCTCGATGAGATTACGGACCCGCACGAACGAGACGTAACGCGCAAGAAGCTCGACGAGATGGTCTGGTACGCCGAAAGCCCCGGCTGCCGGCGGCGGGAGCTACTCGCCTACTTCGGCGAAGAGTTTACAAAGGAAAACTGCGAGGCCTGCGATAACTGCCTCTCCCCGCGCAAGACGTTCGACGGCACAGCGCTCGCGAAGAAGTTCCTGGGCGCGCTTCTTGGCATCAAGCAGAAGGGCGGCTTTAGCGTCGGCGCCGGCCACGTCGCCGAGGTCCTGCTCGGCAGCACCAACGAGAAGATCTCTCGCTGGCGCCATGACCAGTTGTCCGAGCACGGCAGCGGGAAAGAGCGCAACCGCAAGCAGTGGGCCGAGCTGGGCCGAGAGCTGGTGCGTCAGGGCGTCCTGAGGCGAGACGAACAACGGTTCAACGTCCTCGAGGTGACCGACAAAGGCCGCGCAGTGCTTTCCGGCCGGGGCCAGGTGATGCTTCCAGAGGCTGTCGAGGCCACAACGAAGGCCACCCGCGTCCGGCTCGAATGCGACGAAACGCTGTTCGAGAGGTTGCGCGCCCTGCGCAAGCGCCTCGCGGATGAGCGAGATGTTGCGGCTTACGTTGTGTTCTCGGACGTGGCTTTGCGCCAGATGGCGCGCGAATACCCATCGAACGGGCGTGAGTTCTCGCGCATAAGCGGCGTCGGTGCCTCAAAGCTGCGCGAGTTCGCCGCGCTCTTCCTCCGCGAGATCGCCGAGCACCTTCGCTCGAACCAGAAGATGCAGTTCGAAGATCGCCCGGTAGCTGAGGTTTTCAAGCCTCAGAAGAATCGCAACGGCAGCCAAAGCCGCCTGGGCGATTCGCCGGCCTGGACCCTGCGCCAGTTCCGCGCGGGCCGGTCGCCCGAAGAGATCGCGCAGGAGCGCGGATTCGTGCTCGGCACGATAATGAACCACCTCGCGCTTGCGGCCGAGGCCGGAGAAGACATCCATCTGGCTCGTTTTCTATCAGCCAGCCAGCAAGCGGAAATCGAGGCAGCCTTCCACGTGACCGGCTGGCAAACCATCGTCGGCGCGCGAGAGAGGCTCGCTGGGCGGTACGGCTATGAGCTGCTACGCATCTACCGTGCCATACGGCTCGCCAAGCGTCTGACCAGTGACACGCCTCCGCCTCCCGCGGCGCAGCCGGCTCCCACGGGCATCGCCGGCCGCTGAGATTGTGCCACTCGCCCCTTAGACTTCTCGCCGGTGGTCCCTACACTTATTGGCGAGAACCAGAGAACAGCCATCATGGTCACGCGAGAGAAGATTGCCTGAAACAAGGATCGCCCGCCTATCTCGGCCGACTCGTCTGATTGAACAAACGATTCAGTGTTCATGTTTCGGACATAATCAGACAAGACAGGCGAACCGGAGCCGGATCCGAACGCAGCGGAACCGTAAAAAAAGAAAAACGGCGCGGGATCAATCAGACAGCAAACCTGAGTCCCAGGAAATGATCACTCCGCACACACAAAAATAGCATTGATTAACCCTCGAAATCCGTTGATTGACCCGGGTATACCTAAAGGCCGGGCGGCAGCACGCGCTTCATAACCAGCCACGCCTTCCCGAACCACGGTGTCTCCTGCGAGAAGTCCTGCGTGAGTACGCGCTCTGGCGTGACGACGAGCGTCACCTCTTCGCTCCCCTCGATGGCCTCGGCGGCGGCGCGCTGATACCCGGCCGCGCCGACGGCTCCCAGATAATGCTTCGCCATCTCCGCCCCCAGCCCTTCCCCGGGCGGCTCGATAGCTGCTTTGCCGTGGATGGTGACGCTGGCGTAGGGCGGTCGCTCGTCCTGCACGCAGACGGTCACCCGAGGATCGCGGGCGACATTCTTGGCTTTGACGCTCTGCTTGTCGGTCCGCATCAGGAGATGCCCATCCCGATAGAGGTACCAGATGGGTGTGAGCACTGGCGCCCCGTCTGCGCCTATCGTGCCGAGTACCGCGACGCGCCGGCCGCGCAGAAACCGCTCGACCTCCGCCTTGCTGAAGCGCCTCGGCATGCTGGCTGCAACCTAGCAGCCGTCGTCGCGGGTGTCAAACGTTCTGATGCCGAGACTCCGCGCTGTAACGATGAGCATGGTTTACCCGTCCTCAATCTTGAGCAAGGAGTCCTTAACTTTTCAGCTATGAGACCAACCACGGAAGCAACTCAAGTCGCCGGCGCCATCGCAACGCGGGCTGCGTACGTCCTTGCAGACGTTGAGGTGTGGTCGCGCACCCTGGGCGAGGCGCTCGAGGGGCTTGGACTCGAGGTCTTCTCGTGCACTGAGCTGCACGAGCTATTCGAGGTATGCCGCGACCGGCCCGCTTCGCTTCTTGTCCTCGCGCAGCGCAACAACGCCTTCGCGGTGCGCGCCTGCCGCGTGATCCGTGGGCTCCAGGACACGCCCATGATGGTCGTCATGCCGCGCGAAGGCGACCTGATTCCAGTCCTCGACGCAGGCGCTGACGATGCCGTTGTGGCGCGGGTCGACCCCGCGGTGTTCGGTGCCCGGGTGCGCGCTCTAATGCGCCGTGCCCGCCCGGCCTCACGGAACGGCGGGATGCTGGCCATTCGCGAGCTGGTTCTCGACCTCGAGAAGTTCTCTGTGTCGTTGAACGGCAAGACGATAGCGCTTACTCCTACGGAGTTTCGACTCCTGGCGGTGCTGGCACAACAGGCCGGCCGCGTTGTCGACCCTAGAGCATTGCTTTCGGCCGTCCATCAACATGACTACGGCGAGCGGGATGCCCAGAACCTAGTGAAGGTCCACATCGCGAACCTTCGCCGCAAGCTCAACGATTCCCGGACGACGTATCCGTATATCCTATGTGTCCGCGGCTTCGGCTACATGCTCGAGCGGCGTTCCGCCCAGCGCGAAGACGACCCGCTGGCTACCCTGATCGAGACCGAGTAGCTCGACGGCCGCCCACCGCTTTTATTTACCCTTTACGGGACGTTTACTCGATCCAAACCCGCCCTTTACGGCGCGATTGTCACGCTCGCGACCGACTCTGCTAGCCTGAAACCAACCAGTTTCTTCACGGGAGGCGGAGATGGGATTTAGGGGCGACAACGGCGCAGCCAGGCGCGATCCGGCGGCGAGCACCGAACTCCACAGAGCACGATTCGGCGCTTACTTTCCGCGGGTGTTTGCGTTTGCCCATTCGTTGACCGCGGACGAAACCGCGGCTAAGGAAGCGGCAATCGAAGCGTTCAGCCGGGCCCTCGGTGGTCGTACCGACACTAGCGAGGAAGAATTTGCGGTCCAGCTCTTTACTGAAGTGCGCGATCGCTGCCGCAGGATTCGGCCCGCCGAGAATTCGAGCGATGAGTTGAACAGCAGAGAGCGAGAGCTACTGGCGCTCGTATTCGATGCGCGATTGAACGGCGAAGCGATCCGCAAGCTAATGCAGACAACCGAGCAGGCGATATCCGCGACGCTCCTCGGGGCGCTTCGGAAGGTCCGAGCGGGGGTCTCGCCGGCCACCGCCGACAGCTCTTTGCGAATCGCCTAATCGAGCTCGGCACGACGATCCCCCTGCACAGACGGTCGCTGCCGTCGACTCGCTGCCTCTTTGTGCGGGAACTCGCCTCCGAGACGGTCAGTACTTCGAGACGTTCAGCTCTTCGATGTGCCCCTCAACCAGGTAGATCACCCGCTCACAAATGTTGGTGACCCGGTCTGCGATCCGCTCGAGGTTGTGGGCCGTCCAGATAAGGTAGGTCGCGCGCTGAATCGTGCGCGGGTCGTTGATCATGAACGTCAGCAGCTCGCGATAGACCTGCTCATAGAGTGCATCAACCTCGTCGTCCTGGTCGCAAATGGCCCGCGCGCGAGCTGGATCGCGGTCCTTGAACGCTTCGAGACTGCCCATCAGCATCTCAATTCCAACCTGGGCCATTCGCGGTATGTCGATGTAGGGTTTGAGTGGGGGCTCGTCCGCGAGCATGAGGGCGATCTTCGCGATTCCCTCAGCGTGGTCGCCCATTCGCTCGAGGTCGACCGTAATGTGCAGGACGGAAACGATCGTGCGAAGGTCGCTCGCCAGCGGCTGTTGTGTCGCGATTAACTCCAGGCATTTATCTTCGGTCTCGTAGCGTTTCCGGTTAATCTTCAGGTCATCCTCGATGATCTGTTGCGCGAGGTTGACGTTGCGCGTCTTGAGGGCCTCAACGCCGCGCTCGATCGCCGTCTCGACCATACCGGCCATAACGAGCATGTCTTCTTGCACTGCGAGGAGTTGGCGTTCGAATGCTGTTCGCGTCATCTGTCTTTCCTATCCGAAGCGGCCGGTGATGTAGTCTTCCGTCCGCTTGTCCTTGGGGTTCGTAAAAATCTCGTTGGTGGCCCCATATTCAATCAGTTGGCCGTTAACACCATGCTCGGAAGCGAGCATGAAGGCCGTGTAGTCAGAAACGCGCGCTGCCTGCTGCATGTTATGAGTGACGATGACGATTGTGTAGTCGCGCGCGAGCTCTCGCATGAGGTCTTCGATCTTCAATGTGGCGACTGGGTCAAGGGCGGAGCATGGCTCGTCCATGAGGATTATTTCAGGACGGACGGCCAACACCCGCGCGATACACAGGCGTTGTTGCTGGCCGCCCGACAGCGCGGTGCCCGACTGGGCCATCTTGTCCGCCACTTCATCCCAAAGGGCTGCCGAACGCAGCGCCTTCTCGACGATGTCGTTCAGGGGGCCGCGCCCGCTGGTGCCCTGACGCTTTGGGCCAAATGCGACGTTCTCTCTTACCGACATCGGAAAGGGATTCGGTTTCTGAAACACCATGCCTACGTGGCGCCGGACCTGCACGGGATCAACGGCATCGCTATTAATATCGACGCCATCGAGGTAGACGCTGCCGGTGACCCTGGCGGAATGAATCAGGTCGTTCATGCGGTTGAGGCAACGGAGGATGCTGCTCTTGCCGCAGCCGGACGGTCCGATGAGCGCAGTGATGCGGTTCTTGTAAATGTCTATGCTGACATCGTTTACAGCCGGGACGTTGCCGTAGCTGACGCCAACCTTATCGAGCCGGAGTACGACGGGCGCCGTCTCCGCCGAATGGGCGGGACGGTAAGGCAGTCCGCCGAGCGATACGCCGACTGCCTGTGCACCGTCACGGCTCTCCTGTTTCCCTGGAATTGTCGTTTCCCTCAATTTGCTTAATTCCTCTTTTCGTAGCCCATAGATTGTATTTTAATCCTCAAGAGCAGGGCCGACACGTTCAACACTAAAACTATGCCTAGCAACACGAGCGCCAAACCCCACTTTCTCTCGTCGGCCAGCCCTAATCCTTCGGTAATCCGGTAGTACAGTTCGTACGACAGCATCTGAGGACGGTCGTTGATAATCGCGTCTGGCCTAAGCGAAACATTTGTCGCAGCAATCGCACCTACCACGAGGATGGGCGCCGTCTCTCCCGCAGCGCGGCTCACGGCCAACAGGCTCCCTGTAATGATGCCGGGGAACGCCTGCGGTAGCGCGATGAAAAACGTCGTTCGAAGCTTCGAGACGCCCAGGGCCAGCGAACCTTCGCGAATGCCTGGTGTGATGGCAAGCAACGCCTCCCGCGAACTAGTTATGACGATTGCCAGCGCTTGCATCGCAAGAGTCGCCGATGCGACCCATAGAGCTTGCTTTGTGTGGATGACATCGAAGAAGAGCGCCACGCCGAAGAGGCCGTATACGATCGACGGCACACCTGCAAGATTGATGATTGTGAGGTTGATGAGTCGAAGGAGCCGTCCCGGGCGGGCGTATTCGGCAAGGTAGACAGCACAGAGTACGCCTACCGGGACTGCAAAGGCCATAACGAGGAGCAGTGCATACATAGTTAGGACGATGACAGGGAAGAACCCACCCTCGCGTCCAGCGCGGGCGGGTCCACTGAAGAGGAATTCCCACGAGATCGCAGACGCGCCATGGCTGATCACGTAGACGGCTACAATAGCGACCGGCACGCAGACCACGACGGTTGCGAGGAACGTGAGGCTAAACACGATTCTCTGCAGCCAGTCGAGCCGCTGATTACGGCTGGAACGAACGGTGAGAGCCGTCACCTGCCGAACCTCTTTCGTTGTCGTTCCAGGATCGTGTCTGCAATTAGCGTGGTAGCGAAAGTAAGGAGGAAAAGAATGGCGCCAGTCATATACAAGGCTGGTCGCACGAGCGATTGCTCCGACGCATTCCCGAAGCCCGCGGCGATCGTTGCCGTCATCGGACGCATGGACTCGGTCGGATCATGCGGCAAAGAGCTGTTTCCCCCAGCGAGGATGACAACGATCATTGTCTCCCCAATGGCGCGCGCCATTCCGAGCATCACCGCTGCGGCGATTCCTGAGATCGCTGCCGGCATAATCACGCACCAAATAGCCTGGAGCTTGTTGCAACCAAGTGCGTAGGCATTTTCCTTGTAGTCCACTGGAACAGCCTGCATGGCATCGTCCGAGATCGAAATAATCAGAGGAACAGCGACGAAAGAGACGACGAATCCGGCTGTAAGTCCGGACAGCCCGCCCGCGCCCCAGCCGAAATAGTCGTTTACGCGCGGGACCACGAGAGCAAGGCCGACGAAAGCGAAAATGATCGTCGGTACACCGGCAAGAAGTTCCGCGGCCGACTTGATGAGCAGCCTAACTCTGGGGTGCGCGATCTCCGAAATAAACGCGGCCGTCATAAGGCCCAACGGGATCGCGAAGACAAGTGTCATAAGGGTTATCCAGAACGTAGCGACTAGAGGCGGCATTACGCCGAACTTGAACTCCTTCGGATCGGTCGTGTTGTCCGTAATAGCGTTGCCATATGTGAAGAACCTCCCGACTGGGTAGTCGAGTTCGATGAAGAGCCGCAAGCCCTGGCGCGCCAAGAGGATGAGGATGCCGACCAGCAACACAATCGTGAGCAGTCCTGTGCTGCGGATGAACCATTCGGCACCTAGCTCGAGAAGGGCTCCGCGCCGACGGGTCATGACCGACCGCCCGAGCATGCCGATGGGTGGTATTGCCTGTTGTGAGGTGGCCATTGCTTTCCTTGCTATCGCTCCAGAGTTTAGCGGAGTCCAGGCTTTTGCCTGGACTCCGAGGGGAGACTAGCCTGTCCAGAAGCTACTTTATGCCAACGAACCCGATTTCCTCCCCGAGCTTCTGTCCGTCAGTACTGAGTGCGTAATCTACAAAAGCTTTCAACCCGGCGTTCGTGGCTTTGGAGGGATCGCCGTTGGTGTAGTAGAAGAGAGGGCGCGAAATCGGGTAGCTCTTGTCCTTGACCGTTGCCTCACTGGGTGTGACGGGCGGAGAGGACGCATCTTTGCTAACCGGAACTACTTTGACTTTACCCTGCGGGATTTCCCCAAGGTTCCCGAGGCCCGCGTAGAAGATCCCTGAGGCGTCGCCCGAGACCGCCGTGAGGCCGGCCGGCGCGTTTGCCTGCTTGTTGATGTCCGGGCTGTAGGTCTTGTCCTTGCCCAGTGCCTTCTGAATGACGTCCTCGTTCATGTATGCGAAGCTGCCGGACTCTTCATTTCGAGTGTAGATCGTGATAGCGCCGCCGGAACCGCCCACTTCGCTCCAGTCTTTGATTTCCCCGGCGAAGATCTTGGCGACTTGCTCGAAGGTTAGCTGGGCGACCTTGTTGTCGGGATGCACAGTGATTGCCAGAGCGTCGTCCAGAATGTGAACCTCGAAGGGCGTGAGGCCAGCTGCAGTCGCCTGGCTCTTTTCGTCATCTTTCATTGCGCGGCTGGACTGCGCGATATCGACTTGCTTGTTGATAAAGGCCGTGATGCCGGCACCGGACCCCTTGCCGCTGGGCGGGTTGATCTTTACGTCCGGATATGTCTTCGCAAATTCGTCGATGAGCGCTATCGTATAGGGCTGAACTGTGCTTGACCCCTCGATACTGACAGTGCCCGTAACGTTCGGAGCCTTCGTCGCCGCCGCTGAGTTGCTCCCGCTTGGGCTCTTCTCATCGTCGCTGCCGCAGGCCGTCAGGGCTAGCGTGAACAACGTGCCGAGCGCCAGCGTGGTAAGAACCATGAACGGGCTGCGGAAAATACTCGCCGAAATCCTCCGGCGGAGTAGCTTCATGTGAATTGCCTCCTTACTTTCATATTCGTCTGACTTCACGATAACGATCGCCTTGTTAACGGTCTGTTAACAGCGTTTAACGGCTCGTAAAACCTGATGTTCGTGACATCAGGCGAGACAGGGCAGCCGCACAAGCCCTGCCTCGCCCAGCGGTGGGGGAATCAGATTGTCTTGACGTGCCAGATGGGCCGAAGCGAGTCTGTTTTCAGAGCGCCAGAACGCAAGGAAAGGAGACAAGCCTGAACCGGCAACCCCACGTTCCGGGGCTCTGAAAACGCTCGCCCGCAATAACTCCGTGATAAGTGCGAAGGACCTAAGCGAGCGAACATGCCCGCGGATACTGATCAGGCCCGAAGGAGCGGGGGCCGTTTGACCGCCTCCTCCACCCTGGGGGTGAAGAGGCACCACCCCCAGACTTGACAGAGCGCCGCCGAAGGGCGTGGGGAGCCTTCCGGCGGCCGGCGAAGTCGAATTGGAGCGCGAACCATCGCGGAGTGGATTTGGCTTCCTTGATTCTGCCGGCCATTGTTACCACCTGCAGCAAACGGTAGAGAGGTCGCTTTAGGCGCGAGTTAACGCATGTAGACGCGACGTAAAAAGTTGGAGCTCTTTGTTGGCGGCGCCCACTTTGAAGGGGCTACGTGTTCAGTCTCCGCTGCCTCGATCCATCGGCCGAACAGGGATTGAGAGGCTGAATGTAGACCCCTTCCCGAGGTGACTTTCGGCCTCTATCGTGCCGCCATGAGCTTCTGCCGTGTGCTTGACAATGGCGAGACCGAGACCGGTGCCGCCCGCGCGCCGGGCTCTATCGGCTTTGTAGAAGCGCTCAAATACGCGGGGAAGGTCCGTGGGGTCTATGCCCTCGCCGGTGTCGGAGATGTCTACTGTGACGATGCCGTCCTCTGCTCGGGCGGAGACTTCGATGGAACCGCCTCTCGGCGTGTATTTGACGGAGTTTTGGATCAGGTTGACAAGTGCGCTTTCGAGGAGATCGCGGTCGGCCTTAATCGGCGGGGTTAATGGCTGCACGTCGATGGTGATGCTCAGTCCCTGTTTCTCGGCCTCCAGCCTCAGGCGGTTTACGGCGCCAGAGATTAACTCGTCAACCGCGAGATCCTCGAAAGCGAGCGACCGTTCACCCGATTCGATGCGCGATAGCTGCAGAAGTTCCTCCACCATCGCGACCAGGCGGTCCAACTCAGCGTCCGCCCGCGAGAGGAAATCACGGGCCGTGGTCGTGTCCTCGAGCGCGCCGGCGTTAAGCGTGTCGATCACTGACTTCACTGCCGCCAATGGCGTTCGCAGCTCGTGGGAGACGTTGGCTACAAAGTCGCGGCGGATGTGTTCCGCTTGCCTGACCTCGCTGATGTCATGTAGAACCATAAGTGAGGCCCACTCCCCGCCGCCAATAATTGGGGTGATGGTCACCTCCAGGAAGCGTCTGTTGGGCCGCTCGGCGATCACATTTTGAGGCTCTCCGAGCCTTCGACTGGAATGCACTGCCTCCACAACCTGGGCATCGGGCATGCTCCATGCCAGCGGCTTGCCGACCATATCTTGGTAGCGCTGAGAGAGAAGATGCCCGGCAGCGGCATTAGCGAAGGCGATGCTATCGTGTTCGTCGAGTGCGATAACGGCGTCGGCGCTGCTGTTGAGGGCTGCCAGCATGCGGGTGTGGTCCTCGGAGGCGGCAGCGATAAGTTGGTCTAGGCTCTGGGCCATTTCGTTGAACGCGTCCGCGAGATCGCCTATCTCACCCGATGGCCTTGGTGTGACCCGCTCCTGTCGAATGCCCCCCGCGATCCGGCGGGCCACCTCTATCGCCCTGCTGATCGGACTGATAATGGAACTGCTGAGGGCCAAGGTCAATGCAGCGGCCACGAGTACCGCAAACCCAAGGGCGACGATGAGCGGCAGGGCGGCGGTCGCTACCCAGGTGGCCGCGAGCAAAACTACGAAGGCCGCAGCGATGCGGATGCGAATGGGGCCGAACATATCAACCGTCAAACCGGTAGCCGACGCCCCGGATCGTTATCAGCCTCGCCGGGCGATCCGGTGCGTCTTCGACTTTTTCGCGGAGCCAACGTACGTGTACGTCCACTGTCCTTGTATCGCCGGCGAAATCGTAACCCCATATCTGGTTGAGGAGCTGATCGCGGGTGAACGCCTTACCTTGATTGCGTGCGAAGAACGAAAGGAGCTCAAACTCCTTTGGCTTAAGAGACAGCGGGGCACCATTCTTGGTAACTTCCCTCTTCCGCGGGTCGATCGTAAGGTCGCCAGCCGCAAGAATATTGCTTTCGTTGGCGGGAGCATGCTCGGACCGCCTCAAAAGCGCCCGCACGCGTGCAACGAGCTCCCGCATGCTGAATGGTTTGGTAACGTAGTCATCGGCGCCGATCTCCAGGCCGGCCACTTTATCCGTCTCGTCGCCGCGAGCCGTGAGGATTAGGATCGGGACGTGCATCTCTCGCCGGATAATGCGACAGACATCGATACCGCTGAGCCCCGGCATCATCAAATCGAGAAGGATCAGATCGGGGCGGCGGGCGCGTGCCGTCTCTAGAGCGCTCTCGCCGTCGGCGGCGGTAATCACCGCATAGCTCTCACGTTCGAGGTTGTACTTGAGCGTCGCGACGAGCGTTGGCTCGTCTTCAGCGACGAGAATTGTCTTCACAGAAACTCGAGACTCGGCACCCGAGAACCATTATAAGCGCCAAGCGCGAGCCAATGGCTAGAATGAGCGGTCGGAAGCGAGATTCCGCGCGGTCGTGGTCAATAAATCGGTAGGTGGACTTTGAACGTGGCTCCCTGGCCCGGCGCATTGCCAGCCTCAATTGATCCACCATGCGCTTGAGCGATCCAGCGGCAAATTGAGAGGCCCAGTCCGACACCACCGCCGTCGCGCGACCGCGCTTTGTCCACCCGGTAAAAGCGGTCGAAGATATGCGGCAGGTGCTCGGAAGCGATGCCCGGGCCCTCGTCGGAGACTACCACCTGTGCGGAACCGTCCTCTATGCTCCATGAAACGTCAATGGAGCTACCCGACGGCGTGTGCTTCACCGCGTTGTCGAGAAGATTCAGCATCAGTTGCAGAAGCAGATCCTGGTCGGCGGTCAATCGCGTCTCGCTACCGTTGCGGACCCGTATGAGCACACCTTTGCTTTCTGCCGCCGGCCGCACCTGGTCGGCGGCATCGCCGATTACGCCGCCGAGGCTGATACTCTCTCTGGCTAGTGGCACCTGCTGTGCATCCGCCCGCGCCAGCATAAGCAGGCTGCTGATGAGCCTGATCATGCGGTCCACCTCTAGATTTACATTGCGGAGAACCGCACGATACTCCTCTGGGTCACGGTCCTTGTGAAGGGCCACTTCGGTCTGCCCCTTGATCGCAGTCAGCGGGGTTCTTAGTTCGTGGGAGGCATCCGCGGTGAACTGCCGCTGGCGCCGGAAGGCATCATCGAGACGCGCGATCATTTCGTCGAAGGTGCGTGCGAGTCTCCCTACTTCATCGTCGGGAAGGCGCATATCGAGTCTCTGGCTCAGGTCCTCAGCGCTGATTCGGCGAGCTGTGCGGGTCAGGCCGTCGATCGGAGAAAGGGCGCGGCCAGCGAGGAAGACACCGCCGCCGCTGGCAACTATCAGAGCGAGCGGGTACGTCACTGCGATGATGATAAGCAGAGTACGGAGAGTCGAGTGGACGTCGCCGGTTGCTAGTCCCACCTCCACTGCGCCAATCACGTGCCCATCCGCGCGGATCGGCGCCGTAAGAGCTCTCAGTTCGGGACCCAAGTCCAGGGTGCGTCGAGTCCTGGAACCCGAAAGAGCTGCGCTCACGGCTGCCGGGTCATCGGGCGGCCGGAATTTCTCACCGGAATTGTCGAACACCAGATTGCCGTTGGCATCGAAAACTCGCACAAACTCTTCGCCTTCCACCGGATCGCCGGGAATAGTTAGCTCGGCCACATCCACGTGGTCAACGTCAATGACAAGTCCTGAGACGATTTCGGCCCTGCTCTCTAGTGAGTCGTTCAGTGATGAGTTGAGATTATGCCGCAGCGCCAGATACAGAGCTACGCAGAATATGGCAAGAGTAACGGCGAGCAGGAGCACAAACCACAGCGTTAGACGAATCCTTATCGAGCGAAAGAGCGCCATTGTCAACCCGCTGTCCGATCTGAAAGCCGGTAACCCGCGCCACGGATGGTGTTGATCAACTTCGATTCGAAGCCCTCGTCAATCTTCTTGCGAAGGTTTTTAACATGGACATCTATAACATTCGTGACGTTGTCGAAATCGTAGTTCCAGACGTGCTCGGCGATTACCGTGCGCGACAACACCTGATTAGGATGCCGCATCAAATGCTCTAATAGGGCGAACTCTTTGGAAGTCAGCTCGATCGGCACGCCACCTCGAGTTACCTGGCGCGTCGCTGTATCCATTACTAGATCGCCTACCTGCAACTCGGTTCCAATCAGCGCGGGCTCCCGGCGGCTGAGGGCGCGAATACGCGCGAGCAGTTCGGCGAACGCAAAAGGTTTGATGAGGTAGTCATCGGCGCCGCTGTCCAGGCCGCGCACGCGGTCCTCGACGGCATCTCTTGCTGTCAACATGAGGATAGGTGTTCTCAGCCCCTGAGCACGAAGAGTGCGGCAGACTTCGATGCCGTCGACCTCCGGCAGCATGACATCAAGAATGATGACATCAAAATTAGCAACGCTAGGCCATTCCAGCGCCTCGTCGCCATCCCGCGCGACATCCACGCTGTAGCCGTTCTCGTACAGGCCCCTCGCAATGAAGTCCGCAATCTGAGGCTCGTCTTCTACTAAGAGTATTCTCATCGCTCCGTTGGAACGTGTACGCCTCTCAGTTAAGTTTAAACGCCCGGAATGAAGGTCTCATGAATCTCGATCTAACTCCGACGTGCGTCGAGGGCTCGGATTAGTTCGAGAAGTACCCAATCAGTGATCAGAAGCGACCTCGGCGAAGCGTAGCCTCGGCTGCCATCTCTCCGAGCTCGCAGAGAGCGGCACCACTTAAGCAGTCTGTAGCCCCCACCTCTCCTGAACCCACGCCTCCACGCGCGCGAAGAAAATCCGGTCCACTGCAAGGCCGATCGCGACGATTACGAACATGATTGCCAGCACCAAGCTCATGTTGTTCAGATCGCGGCCGAGGTTAAGAAGATGGCCGAGACCCGTCGTCACAAAGATCAGCTCGGCGGCCATCAAGGAACGCCAGGCGAACGACCAGCCGAGCTTGAGGCCTTGCGCCATGCTGGGGACCATGGCGGGTAGGAGGACGTAGCGGACGGACTGATAACGGTTCGCGCCCATGGTCGCAGCGGCCCGCCGGTATAACGGTGGGATTGCCTGCACGCCGGCGCGGGCGGAGATGGCAATCGCGCCGACGGATCCCATGAACGTGACAAAGATGATCGCGTTCTGGTTCAGTCCGAACCACAGAATAGCGAGCGGCAGCCAGGTAATGCTCGGTAGCGACTGCAGCCCCAGCACCAGGCTGCCTAGAGTTTCGTCGACGTACTTATTGGTCCCGCAGGCCATGCCGATGATCAGGCCGACAGCGATGGAAATAGCGTACCCGATTAACAGGCGTTGCAGGCTCGCGCGGATGGCCTTCTGAATCAGCCCGTTGTCCACGTAGTCCACGAACGAATGCCACACGTCGCTCGGTGATGGAAGCAGATAGGGAGACCAGACGTGGAGGCTGTACAGCAGCTGCCATAGCGCCAGCAACGCTAGGTAAAAGAGCGCGATTCGGAGCGACTTGAGTGCCGAACCTTTGGCATCGAGCTCCGAGAAGCGAGATCTCGTGGTGGTGTCACTGGGAACGGGGGTGACGTCGGGGTCAACAGGTGCCATGACAAAGCCACCAGGGTCATCGCTTTGCATCTCGCTAGATGGCATAACTATCCTCCGCTGCCTGGGCAGCATATATGTCATGCTGAAGTTCGGCCCGCACCCGCGCCGCGAGGTCGACTACAGCATGCGAGTCAGGGCCGCGCGGGCGTGGTAGGGGAATCGCGATCTCGGTCTTGAGCCTTCCCGGAGCGGGCGTCATGACGACGACGCGGTCTGCCAGGATAACTGCCTCGCGAACGTTGTGAGTCACGAAAATCACGGTTGTCCTCAGGCGGGTTGTTATTTCTTGGAATTCCTGCTGGAGGACATCCCGCGTCTGCGCATCGAGGGCCGCGAACGGCTCGTCCATTAACAGCATCCGTGGCTCTACGGCGAGGGCCCTCGCGAGCTGCGCGCGCTGCTTCATCCCGCCCGACAACTCGTGTACGTAAGCCTTTTCGAATCTTCGCAAGTTAACGAGGGAAATATAGCGGTCGGCCAGTGTCTTTCGTTCTGACCGGCGGATGCTAGCAATCTTGAGGCCGAGTTCGACGTTGGCGCGCACATTCAGCCATGGGTAGAGTGCCGGTTCCTGGAAGACGACAATCCGCTCTCGGCCCGGCTTCTCGATGCGCCGGCCATCAAAGACCGCCTGGCCTCCGGTTGGATGGTCGAGCCCGGCAACGATGTTCAAAAGTGTGGACTTTCCGCATCCAGAAGGCCCGACGATGCAGACGAACTCGCCTTCATTGACGGATAGCGAGATATTATCGACTGCGAGCGTATTGTGGCGCCTCGTCTGGAAGTGGCGGCTAACGCCACGCAACGCCATCAGTTCGCCGCTGGACGGAACCTTCTCGGCAGGAGCCTTGAAATTCGCGTTCGATGCTATCCGCGCGCGCTGCTCATATGTCTCAGATGTCATCCTTTATTCCAGGCAGGTCCTCAGAATGCACTGGTTAGCGCGAGACAGGGGCTAACTCTTGCTTTGCGAGAACTGCGTTCAAGATGTCGAGCGAGAACAAGTCCGCCAGGTCCGGATTTTCGCGCAGCAGTCCTAAATCGTACGCTTGTTTGGCCGCTGTCTCTACGCTGGACTGAATCGGGTCATACGTGAGCTCGACATTGGGGAAGGCCGTGTCGATGACCGCCTTCGGCAGAGCCTTCGACGTGATCTCTTCGATTTGCTGGTTCACTAACGCCTTCGCCTCTTCGCCATGCTTCTTGATCCACTGGACCGTCTTCACGTTGGCGCCTACGAGCTTCTGCACGACATCGGGGTGATCGTTTAAGAATTCCGTGCGAACGATGAGCACCGTTGTCGCAAACTGGCCGTTTGGCCAGAGCGTCTTCTCGTCGACGAGGATGTGCCCACCACCTTCCTGGACCAACCGCGTCGCCCAGGGCTCAGGCGCCCACGCCCCATCCAAATCGCCGTTCTTAAAGGCGGTAAGTGCGTCTGCGTTAGCCGTGGGAATGACGCTGACGTCACCGCCGTTCTCCTCGGCTGGCACGCCGTTCTGCTTGAGCCAGTTGCGCAAGGCAATGTCCTGAGTGTTTCCCAACTGCGGGCTTGCAATCCGCTTACCGCTGAGTTGTGCGGGCTCGGTGATCTCCGATTTAACCACAAGTGCAGCGCCGCCGCTTGCCGCGCCGGACACGATTCGCACATCGTTGCCATCAGACTGGACGTATCCGTTCACGGCCGGACTTTGACCGATGTAACTGGCATCGAGTTCGCCGGCGAAAATCGCAGTGATGACGTCCGACCCCGCGTTGAACGTCTTCGGGTCGATTGTCACCTTTCCTCCCAGTTCCTGTGCGAACATCCCGTTATTCAAGCCGACGAGTGGGACGGCGTGGGTTACGTTGGCGAAATAGCCGAGGCGTAACGTGACAGGTCCTGAATCGGGGAACTCGGTCGGCGAGGCGCCCGTGGCCGTTGTCGTTGCGCCGGTCCTTTCTTTGTCATCATCACCCCCGCAGGAAACGGCTAATGATGCTACTACCATAAGCGCGATCAGTATCAAAATCTTCTTAAGGTACGTATTGCCTCCTCGTCTGACTTCGGTCAGAAACATCTGGCAGCCCTATCTCGCATCGTCAACATTGCAGAAGGCGAGCAAGGGGTCGACGCGCCAGTCGGAAAGCCGTTTCATATGGCGTAAGCCTCAACATGCCTGGCATCGCGCTGCTTCTCTGCTAGCTGGCCGAAGGTGGTGCGGTCCAGGACATCAGCGATCGCCTCTCGCACGTTGGCCCAGAGGCCACGGAGCACGCAGCCGGCCTCCGTGGGACAGCGGTACGCTGGGCAAGGCACATGCGCTGACTCACTGGCGCACGCGCTTGGCGCCAACGGGCCGTCCATCAGCCTGACAACCTCGCCGACTGTAATGTCCCTGGAAGGCCGGGCCAACTCGTAGCCGCCGTTTATACCGCGATGGCTCCTGACAATATTCGCCGTCCGCAAGCGCATCATGATCTGCTCCAGATACTTCGGCGAGATGCGCGTGCGTTCAGAAAGCTCGTGTACAGACAACGCCCGGGGTCCCTCCAAGAGTGAGAGTTCGAGCAGCGCCCGCGTGGCGTAATCTCCTTTGGTTGAAAGCTTCATTCTCGATAATACCTACTAAGTTAGTAGGAATTATCCCTTGGCGTTCGCGCTATTGTCAAGGTGGAGACGGACATCAACCGTCGTTCGCGCTCTACGCGCGGAGCCGGTTGTGAGAACTGGGGCCGAGCAGATACGATCTGGAGCGGAGTGGGGCCCGTAGCTCAGCGGTAGAGCTCCGGACTTTTAATCCGGGAGTCGTGGGTTCGAATCCCACCGGGCCCTCCACAGATTTCGCTAGA